>LKMJ01004188.1_pt1 | contig 13535 bp, 13 predicted proteins | sample 643391 | NCBI WGS metagenome assembly LKMJ01 (sample SAMN04112250, study PRJNA286221) | soda lake metagenome | biome: soda lake; feature: Kulunda Steppe; material: water; isolation source: sample PL-Br10 brine of Picturesque Lake | place: Russia: Kulunda steppe | collected 2010-07
TCGGGGTCTATCCAGTCGTCTGCGAGGTCGTGGCCCAGTTCGACGAGTCGGTTCAACTCTCGCTCGGTGAGCCGTTCGGTCCGCCGGACGAACAGGTGCTCGTAGGAGACGTGGTGGGCAAACGAGATGGAGGGATGCAGAAACTGCTTCTGGTTGTGTATCTCCATCTGTCCGTACATCGGAAACCGCTCGCCCTCGACCTCGAAATCGGCTTCCAAGTCGTAGTTGTACATGAGCCGCTCGCTCACTCCCTGGAGATACTCGTCCTCCCAGGTCGGAATGTCCTCGGGAAGCGATTCGCCCTCCGTGTGACCGGTTTCTGCCTCACTCATATGTTGTCTCTCCGAGTGCCGGGACGTCGGTTGCTGTGTGAGTCAATGGCATCCGTCGAGTAAATACTTCCGGACGGCGACAAGACAGACGTCCACGAAATGAGCCACCGCGATATCGCCCTTGTTGGACACAGACGAGGAAGATTTAACCGTCCGTCAGACCAACACTGTGTGAGAGAGACACATGGGTGGAAAGAGCAAAGAATCCTGTGGGCGCTGCAGCGTCACCACAGTACTGGATGCAACGGAGGAGTCCGAAGACGGCGGAGACAGCGGCGGGAAAAATCCATTCGACGGAGAGCGTATCGAAGTCGACGAATCGGAGATGAGAACCACGGTCCCCCACGAGTTCGCGGTCCGTCGGGTCAAAGACCGACTCGACGGTATCGTGTCGCGCCTGACCTGGGGAACCAACGTGAAGTAGCACGACCCCGCTGCGTGTCGAAACTGTCACTCAAATCCTCGTTTGGGTCACCAGTACTGTTTTTGTCGACGACTGTCAAGATAGTGCCATGACCGAACAGACGTCGCAGCCCGATCCGACGGGAGAGGAAAGCTCCGCACTCGATCTGGGGTCACGCGTCCTCCTGTACATGTTCGTGCTCGGCCCCATCGCGTTGCTTTTCGTGTTCCTGTTCTTTCTGGGACCGCTCGGCTGGATGGTCATCGCTACCCTCGTATTCGCGGGGATGATATTCCAGGCGGGGCGGGCCGACGACGCGGGCAGTACCGGGAAAGAAGTAATAAACTGCAGCGACTGTGGTGCACCCAACGGTCCCGACGCCGCGGAGTGCACGTACTGCGGTGAGACGCTCGGGGCTCGTCAGGGCGCGTAGTAGTACTCGCCGGCGTTCTTTTGCTCGCGGTCGAGTTGACTGCCGGGTTTGTTGATGCGTGGCCGAGAGGTGCGCTCGTCCCGCCGGAACGTGATATCCAGATTCGAGAGAAACTCGTTCATCCCCTCGCGCATCCCCTGTGGCGGGGCGGCGTGGCCCTCGACTGCGGGTTCGCCGTCGAACACCAGCAGGCGGTCCGAGAGCAGGTCGATCATGTAGATGTCGTGGTCGATGACCATCGCCGTCGCGTCGTTGTGCTCGGCGTAGCGGCGGATAGCCGAGGTGGTCCGGACGCGCTGCTCGACGTCGAGGTGGGCCGACGGTTCGTCGAGCAGGTAGAGGTCGGCGTCCTCCGAGAGGCAGGCGGCGATGGCGACTCGCTGGCGTTCGCCACCCGAGAGGTCCGTGAGACTTTGCTCCATGATCGGTTCCAGTTGGAGTGGCTGGGCGATTTCGGTACTCCAGTACGACGACCCGAAGTCGTCAGTGATCGAGGAGAGAAACGCGTCGACGCGCATCGGCTGGTCGATTTCGATGTACTGCGGCTTGTATGCGATGTCGAGTCTCGCGTCGACCTCCCCCTCGTCGGGTTCGAGCCGCCCGGCGAGCAGCTTCGCGAACGTCGACTTCCCGATTCCGTTGGGGCCGACGACGCCGAGCACCTCGTTCTCGCGGATCTCGCCCGCCTCGACCGACAGCGAGAACTCGCCCTCGCCGTAGCTTTTCGTCACTGCGGGGTACTCGACGACGGTGTCGCCCGTCGAGTGCGTGTTCGGGGCGTGCTCCTCGAACTCGATGTCGGTCTCGCGGATGCGCATGTTCTCGTTCTCGAGATATCCCGAGAGATACTCGTTGATGCCGTTTTTCACCGATTTCGGTGGTGTGATGATACCGAACGCGCCCGGCTGACCGTAGCCGACGTGGATGGCGTCCGCGAGCAAGTCGAGAATCGCCAGGTCGTGTTCGACGACGAGCATCGAGCGTCCCTCGTCCTCGGCGAGCTCGCGAATCAACCGCGCGGCGGTCATCCGCTGGCTGATATCGAGATACGGCGTGATCTCGTCGAGGAAGTAGAAATCCGCTTCGCGAGCGAGCGTGGCCGCCAGCGCGACGCGCTGGAGTTCACCGCCCGAAAGCGTGTCGATATCCTGGTCGATGACAGGCGCGATGCTCAGGCGCTCGACCAGTTCGTCGAGCACGTCGCGCTCGTCGGTCCGCTCGAGCAGTGCGCGCGTCGAGCCGTCGAACTGGTCGGGTATCTGGTCGACGTACTGCGGTTTGCGCGCCACCGTCACGTCGCCCTCGCGCATCGCCTCGAGATAGCCCTGCAGGGCTGTGCCACGATACGTGTCGAGAATCTCCTCCCAGTCCGGTTCGGTGCCAACCTGTCCGAGGTTGGGGGCGAGTTCGTCCGCGAGAATGTGGACGGCCGTCGTCTTTCCGATCCCGTTCGGGCCGAGAATCCCGGTGACACGTCCCTCTTCAGGGGCGGGAAGTCCATACAGTGCGAAGCTGTTGTCGCCGTAACGGTGGACGGGTTCCTCCTCGAGTTCCTGCGGAAGATTGAGAATCTGGATCGCGTCGAAGGGGCACTTCTCGACGCAGATACCACAGGACTCCCCGAGACAGATCTCCTCGGAGATCCACACCTGGTCGTCCGTGCCCTGGTAGACGTCGTCCTTCTCGTAGTGCTCGCCGCGAGTGACGATACACTCCTTGCCCGTCCGGTTTGGCGGACAGAAGTTCGCACACTCGTAGTTACATCTATCCGGTTGACACAGCTCCAGGTCGACGACTGCGATACTGTCTTCTGCCATGTTATAGTGCGTCCATTGCGCCGGTTGTCAGAATGATTCCGAGGGTGACGAACCACAGGATAAAGGTCATAAACGCGATGTAGATGTTACCTTTCATCCCGAAGTCGTCCACGTCGAGTCCGATGAGACGGTAGATGGGGAACTGCAGGAACACTGCGGCCGCGACGAGCAACAGCGATGTCGAGCTCTCGGGGCTGCTCAGGTACAGCGCCGAGACGAAGGCCACGGCCATCCCCGAGAGTGTCGACCCGGTCGTCACGATAGCGCTCCGTGCGAACTGGCTGTAGTTACTGGAGTCGTCTTCGATTTCGGAGACATCGTCCTCGGTTTCGGAGTGGTCTGCCGCCGCGGTCTCCAGCGGCGAATCCTGCGCATCCGACACGCTATCGTCGCCGTCGGCTGTTCCATCTCCCGTCTCAGTCGCCATATACAACCGTCGGCCACCCGACGTAAAAAGCCGTTCGTTCCGGGCTCGATACCGGAGTGCTCGCTGTCGACCCATTTATCAGAGTGCCCCTGGTCTGGAACGGTACAGGAATGACCGAACAGACAGATGCTACGTCGGATGCGGGCGTGACCGACGAGACAGACGCCACGTCGGGAGCCTCGCCGTGGCTGTTTCTCCTCGGCCTGGTGGTGTTTCTCGGGTCAGCGGTCCTGTTTGTCGTCGACCTGGCTCGCGGCGTCAGCATCTTCCGGTCGCTGCTTGGCAACGCGACGGGCGCAGTTGTGCTCATCGGCTGGGCAGCACTCGACACGTACCGGGACCCCGACTCCGAGGTTGCGACGGTCGGTGGCGCAAGCGGGACAGCACTCCTGCTCTATGGACTGTATCTCCTGCTTTCCGGTCTCGTCGTCACCGTAACCGGGCTGTTCTTGCACGACCAGCTCTCGCTTGGCCTGTTGTATCTCGGCACGTCAGTGGTCGCTGTCGGCATCGGCTACCTCATCTTTCCGACTGGCAGCGTCGTCGACGAGGAGAGCAACCAGGCCGTGGCTGCTAATTCAGCCGACGACGCCGAGACGTAACCGTCACCCCAGTCGAGACGCCGTCTCGGCAAGATTTCGAGACCAATCCCTCAATCTTTATACAGCGCGCGACAGAAGAATGAGCCGATGACAGAATCCGACGAGGAGGATATCGCAGACTTGCCTCCGAGTGCGAAGCTCGTCTACAAGGTACTCGAATACAACGGACCGCTGACACAGAAGGGGATCGTTCAGGAATCGATGCTCTCGGCCCGAACTGTCCGGTACGCGCTCGAACGTCTCGACGAAATCGGTGTCATCGAGGAGGACGTCTACTTCGCCGACGCGCGCCAGAACCTCTACGAGATCACCGAGGAGTTCGTCGAACCGGAAGCCGCTGTTTCTGACTAGCGTTTTTTCGCTGTCTCTTGGGAGGGTGTGTTCAGCGATGTCTGTCTCGTGGACCGTGACTAGTAGGTGATCTCGATATGTGTTATCTCACGAGTTAAGGGTGTCATAGAACAATTCAGAGACTCCTTGTGCGACTAGCCGACGAGTGGCCATATACACACGTGACGCGCGAGTGGGAACCACTATGAAATCCATCAGAAGCCCTGTGCAACATTCAGAGAATCTCTGCAGCACTGATGTTACTGTTCACTCAACAGCTTCGCCACTCCGCCAAGTGTCAATCACGTCTCGGAGCAAGTCTGTCTCGATGACATCGTCCCGCCAGTCGGCGATTGCGTCACGAAGACCTGGCGGTTCAACGACTCCATTTTCGTTGGTGTAGTACTCCAGTAAAGGTGCCTCGTGACAAGAGTCGTCACGAATTTCACGGACTGACCACGGTTTAAATTCAACGTTATCACTCACGGGCTGTCCTTTGGGGTTGTGGCGTGGGTTGTCTTCATGCTCAGGCCCTGTTGCATGTCCCCAATAATTACATTCTGCATCAATTGGTTCGGTCCAAGGTAAATCCTCAACCAACGCCCCATACTCGTCATTATCATTAATATTATTGTTACGTAATATTGTACTATAATAAATGCCCGGACTTGATTCGTATCCGATTTCGTTACCTAAGAGTGTACAGTTACGGATTTCAAGAAAACCGTGATTATGCTCAATTCCAGGTCCACTGTTGTCTTGAATTTCACAGTTAGATATCAGATCAGGTGAAGATTCAGGTGGAGCATCGCTGATTATCGCTCGAATACCCCCTCCGTCGTTGTTCCGAATTTCGCTATTTCTAATCTCTGTTTCAGCCCCTTCCACTGGAGAGATGCCGAGAGGTCCGCCATTGTTTTCAATCACACTGTCTACGACACGAACTTGACCTGAGACCCCCGCGAAAATCGCATCATCGTCATTATCCTGTATTTCACAATCTCTTACTGATATTCCAGACCAATCCCTCGTTGTAATTCCAGAACCACCGTTTTGTTGAATTGTACAAGCATCCAGCGACAACTCCCCCCAGTCATCTACGTATATTCCAGTCGAATTGTTATTTTCAACCGTGGTTGATTTTACTGTAATATCAGTAATAAAGCTGTCAACCGCTATACCTTCGTCAAAACCACGAATTGTGACGTTTTTAATAGTATTGTTAAAATTGTTTCTTGAAGGTATCTGAATTCCAACTCCAGTACCGTCACCCTGCAATGTGTGGTCGGTCCCGTCAAGTGTAGCATCAGCTGTGTCGATTATTATACAATCCCCTTCTGCTTCAAGAGAAGAGGTAAGTTGGTACTCGCCGGGCTCAGTAATCGTCGTACATTCGTCGATCTCTGTCGGCGCCCCAGCGGCTGAAGTTACCAGCCCATTCAGTAACAGGGAACTTCCTGCAACCACACTGGTCTTCAGTATCGTGCGCCGTGGTTGTTTCTCACTATTTTTATTACTATCTGGCATGAACAGCCATTCTTACCACCGTGTGTTTGTTATTAACGAGGTACTAACTTTGTAACAGAGGAATATATCTCATAATGCCTTGCTACAAAGACCGAACCTGTGTTATCAGTCGGTTTCTTTCCTGACCGCGTTTGTCGACCAATCTCAGAGAGACTCCACTCATCTGGACTGTCTGAGTACCATCTCAAGCCTACAGGCGGGACAGGCCGAGGCAGTTCACTCTGACTAGTACAGTCCACGTTCGATCCAGATACGTGATGGGGCTAGCCCTTTTCCAACTATGCGGCCCACACTTGTCCCGTGCGCTGCACCAGGAGAGCAAACGCTCCCGAACTCACGGCTTCCGCTATCTTCTCAGGAGGGAACGACGGTTATCGTCTTCCCGTAGTCGATTGCTTGCTCCAGTTCCTCTGCAATCGCGCTGCCCCGCGAGACCTGTATCTCGCCGCCACGCGAAACTGTTGCGGTAAAGAGGTACTCCCCGTCGGCCTGCACCTCGACAGTGTCGCCTGCATGCCCGTCCAGCGGGATGATGACGTGCCGAGAAGTGATCTCCGGGACTACCGTCATACCTCCCTGGGTGGCGCCACCACTGCCCCCGGAGTGGCCGCCACCTCCGGTCGGTCCAGCCGAGTCGGGACGCTCTGCGAACGTGCGGACGTCGATGCTGATACCCAGTCGGTTCTCGATATCGCTGATTCGCCCGCCGCCCTTGCCGATAACACTCGAGATGTCGCCCTCCTCGACCCAGACGACGGCCGTGTTCGGGCTCTGGAGGTCGACTTCGACGTGCCCGTGGGCGACCGAGCGAATCTCGCGCTCGATCTCCTGTTTGGCGATGCGGTCGACGCCGGAGTCGTCACTCTCCTCGGCCCCGACTGGGACGGTCACGACCTGGCGGTTGAACGTGTAGATTTCGTATTCAGTACTCCCCGTCTCGAAGTCGCGGATCATGATGACCGGCCGGGCCAGATCCTCCTCCATCAGCCCCTCGGGCACCTTGACCTCCGTTTTCACGTCGTAGACCTTCGTCACCTGGCCGGCGTCGATGTAGACGACGGTGTCGGCAACCTGTGGGATGAGCCCCAGCTCGACCCGGCCGATGAGACGCTGGAGCGCGTCGATTGCGCGGGTCGCGTGAACGACGCCGACCATGCCGACGCCAGCGAGGCGCATGTCCGCGAACACCTCGAAGTCGTCGGTCTTTCGTACCTCGTCGTAGATGGTGTAGTCCGGCCGGACCATCAGCAGGGAGTCGGCGGTCTTGGCCATCTGCCCACCCAGTTCCGTGTACTGCGTAATTTCCGGCCCGACCTGGAGGTCACGCGGTTTCTCCATGGTCTTGACCGCGAAGCCGGAGTCGCTCAGAAACTCCGCGACTGCCTGGGCGAACGTCGACTTCCCGGCACCCGGCGATCCCGAGATGAGCACGCCGCGCTGTCGTTCGAGCAGACGCTCGCGGAGGTCGTCAGCGTGCTCGTAGTCGTCGAGCGTGGTCTTGACGATCGGCCGAACTGCCGTGATCTCCATCGCGTCGCTGAAGGGCGGTCGCGCGATTGCGATACGGTAATTGCGGAACTGGACGATAGTCATCCCCGGTTCGTCCAGTTCGACGAACCCATCAGGAGAGATTCGCGCACCGTCTTCGATGTCGACCGCGTACTCGCGGAGTTCGCTCTCCGTCAGCACCTCGTCGCTGGTGGTCTGGTACTGCATGTCGCCGATTGAGCCGCGTTTGGCCATCGGTGCGACACCGACCTTGAGGTGGACGCTCATCGTGTTCTCGTCGAAAAACTCCTCGATGGCGAGCGCGGTGAACTCCCGCTCGACGGGTTCGATGTACTCGACGTCGAAGCCTTTCGCCCGGGCGACTTCGGCCTGTACCTCGTCGCTGGTGACCAGTGTCGCATCCCTGTCTGCGGCCACGTCGCGGATGATGGCGTCGATATCACCCTCGTCGGCGTCGCGTTTCTCGACGCCCTCCGGTCGACGACCGACGTACTCGAGCGATATCGCACCCTCGTCGTCGAGGTCGACGAGCCGCTGCAGCTCTTCGAGCCCTTCCCAGCCGGTCTCCCGACCGTCGTTTGCCTGCGATTCGAGCTCTCCCACGACCGCCTCGGGAACGACGACGGTCGCACCGGCGAACTCGCCGTCTTCGACGCGCTCTGCGATGCGACCGTCGATGACGACGCTCGTGTCCGGGACAATTTCCATACCCAATATTTGTTGTGACCAGTTATAAGGCCCCGGATGCTGTTCTCCACCGAGACGGCCGCCGAACCGCGCTCGTGGGCGATAGACCTTTCCTCGTGGTGGGTGTTCACACGTGTATGGCACAGACAAACGTTCTCGTCCTTCGACAGAAGATACACGGGATGGATGCAACCGGCTACGCCGACACCCTCCGGGAGCGACTTCCTGACTGTTCGGTAACCCTGGCGACGACGCCGGCAGAGGAACAGGAGGCACTCCGCACCGCCGAGGTCGTCACCGGGTTCGAGCTCTCCAAATCAGACCTCGAACACGCCGAGAACCTGGAGCTGTTCAGTTGCGTCTACGCAGGGACGGGACACCTCGACACCGACGCCTTCGAATCGCGGAGCGTTGCAGTGACCAGCGCCTCGGGAGTTCACGGCCCGAATATCTCCGAGTACGTCATCGGTGCGATGATAGCCCACGCCAAGGGGTTCGGACGGGCGCGAACCCAGCAGGACCGACGCGAGTGGCGCAGCTACCAGACCCGGGAGATCCAGGGGTCGACGGTTACCATCGTCGGTCTCGGGGCGATTGGCGAGGCCGTCATCGACCGCCTCGACGGATTCGGCGTGGACACTGTCGGTGTGCGGTACACGCCGGAGAAAGGCGGTCCGACCGACGAAGTGTACGGGTTCGACGAGATTCACGAGGCCGTCGCGGATGCGGAGTACGTCGTGCTCGCGTGCCCGCTGACGGAGACGACCGGCGACCTCATCGACGAGGACGTGTTTCGAACGATGCACTCGGACGCCATTCTCGTGAATATCGCCCGCGGACCGGTCGTCGACACCGATGCGCTGGTGTCCGCCCTGCGCTGGAACCGCATCGGCGGCGCAGCGCTCGACGTGACCGACCCCGAACCGCTCCCCGAGGATCACTCCCTGTGGAGCATGGGCAACGTCACGATTACGCCGCACAACTCGGGCTACTCCCCGGAGTACTTCGAGCGACGGGCCGATATCCTCGAGCGAAATATCGAGCGACTCCAGGCGGGTGAACTCGACGACCTGGAGAATCGGGTGGTCTGACTGGGTCGGTGACGCGATTGCCGCTACTGTGGCCGAGTACGGAGCCATCGATACTCCTTGCTGATGAGGTCCATACACAGCGCACAGCAAAGCGCCAGCGGCCAGAACACCGCCAGGACGAGCACGAGGGCAACCCACGACGGGACGAATCCACGGACACCAGCCTGGAGTAACTGGTAACACACGACGGTGTTGAGGAGGGCGCCGAGAAACGGCGGTATCATCGCCCGATGGCGGGTCGATCGGCGCAGCCCCCAAGCCAGCGCCGGCCACAACCGCGTCTCCCGCAACGCGAGTATCCACTTTCGTCCCCGGTACGCGACTGGACCCGCCATTTCCATTTCTAGCGGATGGAGAGCCAAGAGGGCTACGAGACCACCCCCTGTGACGACTACTGTCCCCTGTCACGCGGACCCGAATCGGTGCCAGGCGACCGCGAGCGCGACAATCACGAGAACACCGGCAGCGGCGGCTGCCAACGGCACGGTGCCCGCCGCGACACCCTACCGGAGAAACTCGAATCCCTGGATGAGCGCGAGCGCGACGACGAACACTCCCACGAGCTTCGCCACCGTCCAGGCGGTCGACTCCTCGCCAGTGTCGTCCATAGCATCGACTTAACCCCGCGGTGACATGAACAGAGGGGGTCACTCCCACGCCGCGGGAACGATCGGCCGTCGCTTTGACCCACCTCGACCCGTGATTTGGCGGCCCCGGATCGGTATTGTTCACGAACGTTAATGATAGTTTATAAACCCCCCCATCATTAACCCCCCGCTAGATAGTGGGTGCCGTTACATCGTGACACGGTGTCTCATGGCAGTGAAGCGATGAGGTCCCGATGAAACGGCGGGCACCCCGAGAAGGGCGACGCACCGCGGAGGGAAGGGTTACCGAGGAACCGTCGTGAACGAGGGAAAACCATGAGACACAACGATACACAAGACTGGGGCGGCCGAGAGCGCCCAGAGGAGAACTGCAGATGAGTGCACAGGACGTTCTGGCAGGAGCCATGTTACAACTCGATCCCGAAGCGGCGATTCCAGGGGCCGAACAGGCCGGCGGCGTGGAGTTGCTGGCCGCTGCGCTGCCGCTGCTTGTCGCGTTCGGGCTGTTGATCGGCCTGCTGTGGCCGGCGACGCGGGCGATGCCAATCGCCTGGATCATCGCCGTCGTCGTCGGATTCGTCGTGTGGGGACTTCCCATCGACTGGCTGCTCGGGTCGTCGCTGTTCGGCGTCGTCACCGCGCTCGAGATTCTGTTCATCGTCGCGGGCGCGCTGGTGTTGCTGTACACGATGATGCAGGCCGGGGCGTTACAACGCATCAATGAAGGGTTCGCGGCGGTTTCCCAGGATCGGCGCGTCCAGATAATTCTGCTGGCCTTCTTCATGACGACGTTCATCGAGGGTGCAGCAGGGTTCGGGACGCCGGCAGCGGTCGTCGCGCCGCTGTTGCTGGGACTTGGCTTCCCGGCGCTTGCGGCGGTCATCGCGGCGCTTATCGGCCACATCATCGCCGTCACATACGGCGCGGTCGGGACGCCCATCATCGTCGGTATCGAGGATCCGATGGCCTCGGGACGGTACCCCGATGCCATCGCCGAAGGTGGCTACACGGAAGCTATCGCATACGCGAACGACGCCGCTGCGTGGGCGGCCACCTACCACGCACTGGTCGGATTCATGATGCCGTTTTTCGCCGTCGCGATGATCGTCTACTTCTTCGGGGAAGAGCAGTCCCTCAAGCCCGCCTTCGACGTCGCACCCCTGTGCATCTTCGCAGGCATCGCCTTTGCCATCCCGTACTGGGCGTCGGCGTGGTTCATCACCGCCGAGTTCCCGTCGCTCATCGGCGCGATGGTCGGCGCGACACTGACTGTCGGTGCGTTGCGGGCCGGCTTCTTCGTCCCGAAAGAAGAGTGGAATTTCCCCGAACGCGAACGGTGGGCCGACCACTGGGTCGGTGATATCGAACCCGGTGGGGAGGACCTGCGCGTCGAGGGCGCGGACATGTCGCTGCTGAAAGCCTGGTCGCCGTACATCATCCTCGTCGTTTTGCTGGTCGTCACTCGTGCGGTCGACCCGATAAGCGACGCCATCAACAACGAGAAACTCGGCGTCACCGCCGAGGTTCCCGCGCTCGGCGAGTTCACCTTCGGCGTCGTCATCGCGTGGAACGATATCATCGGGACGGGGCTGGACAACGACATCGGCTTCGTCAACGTTCCCGGCTTCTGGCTGTTCCTCACGGCCATCATCGCCATCGGTATCTTCGGGCTGCCGGGGAACAAGGTCAAGGCCGCCTGGGCCGAGGCCGGCCAGAAGCTCGTCGCTCCGTTTATCGCACTCGTGGCCGTCATCGCGGCGGTGCAGGTGATGCTCCAGTCCGGGGCGTACTACGGCATCGAGGGTATCACCGACGACGCCCCGCAGATGCTCGCGGAGGGTGACGAGGTCTGGCGCAACGCCAACATGATAGAGGTGCTGGCGGTGGCGACCGCCGACTCGCTCGGCAACGCCTACCCGGCCATCGCGTCGCTGATCGGCGCGCTCGGGGCGGCGATGACCGGCTCGAACACCGTCTCGAACCTCACGTTCACGCAGTTCCAGTTCACCGCGGCCCAGGAACTGGGCGTGCCGACGCTCATCCTCACCGGCGCCCAGGCCGTCGGCGGCGCAATTGGTAACCTCGTCGCCATCCACAACATCGTTGCGGCACTGGCGACGGTGGGCCTCGTCGGACAGGAAGGCCGGGTGATGCGGTTGAACTTGATACCGCTGCTGTACTACACGTTCTTCGTCGGTATCCTGACGATGTTGTTTGCGTTCGTCTTCTTTACGGGGGTGTTCTAGAGGAGGCAGTGACTGCCGCGGCGTCAGTCGCCCTGGTGACGGGGACACACCCCTGGTTTCGCCGACAAGGGTAAACGACTCGCAACCAAACCACTCTGCAGACAACGCCAGCATGACACAGGATACCGCCACTGAGACTCGCTACGACCGGTTTACAGCCGCCGCTAGCGAGTTCGGCATCGAGCCACACCGAGTCGAACCGGACGACGTCGCGGCAACGATCGACACGCTCGTCGAACAACCGGCAGTTGGTGTCCCGCTCCCCTGGGACGGGGCGGAGCTACCCGATTCCGTGACGACAGAGCCGACGCCCGCCGACCTGCAGGAGGCGAAAACTGGCGTGACAGCCGCGTCGATGGCAGTCGCGTCCTACGGAACACTCGTGTTGCGGGCCGACGAGGACGGAAGCGAACCGGTCAGCCTGTTCAACGACCTGCACATCGCCCTCGTTCACGAAGACGACATCGTCACGGACATCGAAACGGCATTCGAATGGCTTGGGCAGGAGCTCCGGGAGACGCGCGACTCGGCCATCCTCGCGACCGGACCCTCAGCCACGGCCGACATGGGTGCACTCGTCAAGGGCGCGCACGGCCCCAAGGACGTGGAGGTGCTCGTCGTCCAATGAGCTCGCCCGACTCACGCGATACGTCAGCCCGCTCTCGTGACACCTCCGCTCGCTCTCGCGATGCCAAAGCCGACCACATCCGGCGGATCATGGAGACCGAGGGAACCACCGTCTGGGAGAACACCCGCGGGTTCAACCAGAAGCGCTACGACGCCGTCGAGAACCTCGAGAACTACGAGGAGCTGAGAGACCAGACGCGCGCTATCAAGGAGGACGCCATCGAGCGCCTGCCGGAACTCATCGACGAGCTCGAATCGGCGGTCGAGGAGAACGGCGGCACGCTCTATCTCGCCGAGGACGCCGCCGACGCAAACGAGTACATCGCCGAGGTCTGTGTCAAACAGGAGGCCGACCGCGTCGTGAAGAGCAAGTCGATGACCAGCGAGGAACTCGACGTGAACGACCACCTCGAAGCGGACGGCCTCGACGTCGTCGAGACCGACCTCGGGGAGTGGGTCCTGCAGATTGCAGACGAGACGCCGAGCCACATCATCGGTCCGGCAATCCACAAGTCACAAAACGAGATTGCCGACCTGTTCAACGAGTACTTCGACACCGACGAGGAGCTAGAGACCGCACAGGAACTGACCGAGTTCGCGCGCGAGCGACTCGGAAACCAGATCGCGGGTGCCGACGTCGGGATGACCGGCGCGAACTTCATCACGGCCGATTCGGGCACCATGGCGCTCGTGACCAACGAGGGCAACGCCCGCAAGTGCGTGACCGTTCCGGAGACGCACATCGCGGTCGCGGGCGTCGAGAAGGTCATCCCCACTGTCGAGGACCTCCAGCCGTTCATGGAACTGCTCGCACGCGCCGGGACTGGACAGGACATCGCGGCCTACGTCTCGCTGTTCACGCCGCCCATCAACTCACCCACGATCGACTTCGACCA
>LKMJ01004189.1_pt1 | contig 13532 bp, 13 predicted proteins | sample 643391 | NCBI WGS metagenome assembly LKMJ01 (sample SAMN04112250, study PRJNA286221) | soda lake metagenome | biome: soda lake; feature: Kulunda Steppe; material: water; isolation source: sample PL-Br10 brine of Picturesque Lake | place: Russia: Kulunda steppe | collected 2010-07
ACGCGTGCCCTCGAGCGACGCGCAGCCCTGTCGCAGGCACAGGGGCGTGGCGGCCGCGGCAGCCTCTGTGCACTGCGGGCAGCCGCCGCTGTCCATCGAGCCTGGTGGGCACGCGTGGCGTGGGGAGCTGGGCGCTGTGCACACCGTGCAGCATGGGCCCATTGCACACTCAGGGTTGGAGGACGCTGGCGGCGGCGGCGGCGGCCGGCACGCCCCTGGCTCATCACTGCCGCTGCTGCAGCCAAGGCTGGCGCCACCATCACTGCTGCTGCCCTCGCACGCGTCGCTGACGCTGCTGCAGCCGCCCCCGCCGCCGCCGCCGCTGCTGCTCCCGCATGCGGCCTTGTGGGCATCACCCGTGGGCAGGCGGGCAGAGGCACGGGCCGAGTCTGCATTGCGGCCGCCTGGTGCTGCGCAGGCTGCGGGGGCATGCTGGCTACTGCTGCTGGTGTTGCTGCTGCTGCTGGTGTTGCACCCCGCACGCTCTGCAGCGTCACACTCAGGCGTAGACGCGCCGGCGCCGCTGCCGGCGCCTGGCTTGTCCTCGCAGCACCCATGCACCATGCGCGCAAACACGCGCGCAACCTCCCATGCGTGCAGCACCACCCCACGCGGCAGCATCACGGGCGCACTGCCTGCCTCCCCGCGGCCACCTTGCGTATCCCCCTCCCTCTCCTCACCCCCGCCCATCCCTTTGCTGTCATCATCACCAGCCCCTCGCCTGCCCTTGTGCACACTTCCCACATGGGCATCGTCGGCGGAGCCCATCATATCTGCAGCCCACCCGGGGATGCGCGGTATGTTGGTGCTGCCCACCGCGACCACCACGCGCCGCGTCTGCAGCACACCCCTGCCGCCGGACAGGTGCACGGAGTAGTGCGAGAACGGGTGCCCTGGCACGGGCTGTGTGGCGGCCTCTGGGGTGATGGTGGCCACCTGCAGCGCGACAGCAGGGCAGCGGCGGCGTGAGCACTCCAGGCGCGGATGAGGGTCGCCCTGAAACGGGGTTCCCTCATGGCTGCCGGCAGGCATATGTACCCAAAGCCTGCTGCAGCTCCCCTCTGCCCCTTTACAGAGGGCAAGGGACTGGAGGATGGCTGAGGGGAGGCAGGACAGGAAAGGGGGGGAGGGGCGTGAGATGTTTTGAGCTTCAGAATACCTGCAAACATGAACCACAACAGGGTTAGCGGAGAAGGCCTGCGCGGCTTGCAATCGAGTGCTCGTGCTCGCATCAACAGGCGTGCATTTGTACAGGGGGTGGTGTGCGCGCTGCAATGGAAAGGACCTCTGTGCATGAGGAAGACCACGCGTGCTCTGTGCGCGAGGAAGACTATGCCTGCGCACGTGTGCCCGAGGAAGGCCAAGCGACAGCCCTTTGCACACAAGCCGACATGACTAAACCATCCAGGAAGCACCTCGGCCAGCATCCCCAGGCAGCACCATGTCATCATGGTCATGCTCCTTTGCTGGCACACTAAGGCACTCCCCGGTAATACCTTGGCCAGCATCCCCAGGCAGCACATGGCCAGACCAAATCGTGCAGGCCATACATACCTTTGCAGGCATCACTAGGCCGTCCAGGCAGTAGCGGTGGACTACAGTCTTGCAGAAGTCAGAGAACAGCCGCGTGCCGGGCAGCCAGAAGGGGCCGTGGAAGTCGGTGCTCTTTGCAATGAACCTCATCTCCACCATCTCTGAGCAGCGATGCCTGTGCGCGGGAGGCAGGTGGGCAGGCGAGCAGCCACTTGGCGGGCAGAAGATGTGCAGGAGGCCAACCAAAAAGAAGGGTGCACATGAATGTGCTCTCGTGTGCGGACACTGAGCTGCTTGCTTTGGAGCCATGCTGGTGAAGATGCAAGCTGTAGCGCAGCCTCATCATACCCACAGTCACTCACTCTAGCTCTGCGTAGCCCTCCAGTGCCCAGGCGGTCTCAGGGTCTGGGTGCACGCTGATTGGGGACCGCAGGTGCGGGATGTGCAGGCCGTCAAACTGCTCATTCCACCTGCGCAGAGGGGCAAACATGCAGCCAGTGCACTGCTATGCCCATGGGCTTAGAGATACCTGCAGAAGTGTGCTGCGCTTTTCCTGCCCACACCAACAGCAATGCGGCAGCCTTCTACCCCCTCCCCTGCGCATGTCATGTCCGAGCTGCTTGGCCTACCTTGCATTCCAGTTCCCCCGCTCATCGATGACAGCCACATTCTGCTTCAGCCAGGCTATGATGGCTTCCCTCCTGCTGGCCTTCCCCTGCTGTTGCCACCGCTGCTTCAACTGCTGCTTGCTGAACACCAGCCGGAATTTGGCATCCACGCTAGAATCGGGAGCCTGTGTGCATTGACAGAAGGCACACAGAGTTTTGCAGGAGCCTGCATACCAAGGTCAAGATCCATTCAGCAAGGCTTTTTCATGCAGGTATACATGGCTTATATGTAGGTATATATGGCTTGCCCATGATTGCCTAACTCTGTACTGTATTGTTGTGCTGTCGCGGCAGTATGAGTTGACAGGAAGGTAGATGAACAGCCAAACACAAGCGAAGGAGAAGGGGCAAGGCCCTAAAGCAAGCATTCACATACTCTAGCGTGGATTGGACAGGTGCAGAAGACCGGCAGCGGGGGATAAAAAACTAGGCAGCTCTGAGCCCTCTGCTTGGGGTTGAATGGCGATTTATGATGTGTAGCGATTTGAAAGGCTTCCTAATATTTTTGAAAATATCATCCATTTCCTACTGCGCTCGCAGAGACGTGCAGACCAACGGCTGCAATTTATGGAATTAGCAAAGCCTCGGGCCTCCCCACCTCTTCTAGAAGCCATGCTAAAAGAGTCAGGGCATGGGGACCAGCGCCCACGATCACCAGCTCCAGCATCCCTCTCGCTTCGCGTGGAAGTGATGCCCAACTACTCAAAACTCGTTGGTCTTAACATACAATATGTGTTAAGTCCGAATTTTGAATTCGCCCTTCAGCAACGTACATTCCGTACAATTGTACGATGTGATGGAAGTGTGCTAACAAGTAGATTATTAGACAATCTTGAAAGAAATGCTGCACACTAAAATTGATTTGCCCACATCTTGTTGACGAGCATTGGTAGCTTCGGTTCCTGATCGCGCATGGAAGGTTCACCATGCAGCTAGACTTTGGGATTTTGATCAACAGAAGACTGACAGGAATAGGGGCAGCAGGTTTGCGCTGTCTGGGTGGCTAGCTTCTGGCAGACATTACGCTCCGTTAGACCTTGAGGAAACCCTGTTTGGGGTGCTGATGATCTCGCACCGTCCAACCCATAACACAGCTTGGTCAAGGTGCTGGATAGAACATGCTTTGTCCACATGTGGAAGCCAGGAAGCACGTACCTTGTGCGGGGAACATAATGACTGGTTTGCTTTCTGGCAGCAGCTGGCACTTTCCGCATCAAACAGTTTGTCCGGGAACATGATCTGACCAACAGGTTACTTGCTTACACATGGCTCCTCAAAACATACGCAACTCCTATTGGTATGTAAGGAAGCCGCAGGATTGGGACACTACTATTTTTTTAAGCACCCCATGTCATGAGAGACTGCTGCACACCAAACACTCGAGGCATGACCATAATGTGGTGTGTGGACTGGCTGCGGACAGCGACAGTGTACACCAAACTGACAACAGGTTGCCCGTGAAGAGACTGAGGAGCCTCTGATACCCTTATCCTTCCCTACACGTTCTCTCCCTTGCTTCAGCCTGCAAATAGGCTAGGTCAGCGCTGCATGCAGCTGCTGTCAGATGCACTTACACTGGACGGTGGACGGACTGGACTGAACTGGGTGCTGCCACGCCTGTTGCCCTCTGAAACATCTTGGTCAAATAATAATATTTGATAATAAGATAATCCCATACAAAAAATGGCCACTGAACGCGATGATGAGGATTCTGATGGTCAGGGACTCACCCCCTTCATGTCGTGTCATGCGCGTATGGTCTGGAGCCTTTGCAGTTCAGCTAATTCTGTGCGGTAATGCGGCCTGTACAACTCTTTGACTCGAAGCAACAGCTCCCCTGCTCAAACGATTTTGCAAGCTGGCATACAACTAAGCTCAAAGTGCGACGAATCATCACTGACGATTGCTGGTCGTCCCACATGCTACCTGCTATGGATGGTCTGACACAATCTTATATGTTCAAAACAAAGACTTTAGCCGGTTTCAAAAAAGGTATTGACCGTGTCGAAAGGCTGCCAAAGTTCAAGCCCAAGGATCCCAGTCATTTTGTTCTGGACCTCTGTGGAAAGCACTCGAATTATTGGGCATTTTTTCCTGATGCACATTCAACACGAGTGGACTACTCCACTTATGGTGCCAACCTTCCAAAATATCTATTGATCTTCCGCACGGTGACTGTTGATGGACCGCCTTATTCTGTACCTAGGTATCTGCACCTGGATTTAGGCAGGCAGACACAGCGCAGTGTGGCACGTGTCAGGTTACATTCCCATGCGCTGAGAGTTGAGACAAGAAGCTGGGAACATCATGATGGTACCTGTGATAAGTGTGGCTTGCAGGCTATTCAAGATGAAAAACATGCTCTTTTCTTGTGCCGTTGCATGCAAATGTATTCGCTGAGGCTTCAATATGCAGACTTGTTTTACGATTTCCCTATGGCTCACAAAATTACTGTCAATCAGACTGGAGCTTTTTATTTCTCTCAAGCTTGTTCTGAAGATGTCTTCAATTTTGTCCAGAAACAAACTAATGATTCCTATCGTTTTATTTCAGAGCTTATGGATGTTTTTTTGATGGCTGGTGTTCACCAGCAACCTGATCAGTCAAACTACCTGGCTGAAGGTCAGACTTAAACTTAAACTTCCGCACGGCGTTTCTTGCAACGTGGCACATTTCCCTACTGTACAATGTCAATGATATCCATGTCTCTCTCCACAGGACTTGTGCGTCTCTGTTTCTTCCCCCAGGTTTTGACAGTGTGTCTACTTTTCTGGGCCAGCCAATGAGCTTAATTTCTTACTCCATGCACTAAAGCTTTTATGAGCAGGCTAGCAGTCACCTTCTTGACCGAAGGCCCTTATTCGGAAACCCTTGTAAGCCCTTGCTGGCAGCAGGATATGTGCTGATGACATTTTTTTGTAGTACATTTTTGTATTACATATGATCAGTGCTGCGTCGCTGGCATGTGTGGTTCCTACTGGTTTGTGTGGCAGTGAGGTTTGAAGGGAGGGGAAAGGCAAGTCGTCATAGAAATTATGTGAGTTGAGGATGAATGAGAGAAGCCAAACAGCGTCCCCTCCGTAATTTTGCAAAGCTAGAGTGCCACTGGGAGAAGGCTATGTCAATTTACTTGCCACGACGTGGAACTCCCAGAGGAGAGCTCCAAAGGGCTGCCGGCCATGGCTCAAACACAGAACGCCCAGGTCTGTGGCAATGGCGCTCAAGGCAATGCCTTGTACGTTGCTCTTGGGCCCTCCTTCACATCCTTGTAGGCCTCGGCAATCTGTCGCGTGAGGCAGGAGACCGTGAGTGAGCACATGTGCTGCATGAGTTGGCTTAAATGCACGTACGCCTGAACATTTCAGCTGCCTGGGCGTGCCGCATGCAATGCACCATCTGCACATCCAAGGTGTCCACATCAGCACCATGACCAGCACCATGACCAGCACCATGACCAGCACCATGACCAACACCATGACCAGCACCATGACCAGCACCATGACCAGCACCATGACCAGCACCATGACCACATCTTGCCCCTGAGGCGTATATGCCAGCCAGCGCACGTGATGAGCAAGGACGCATGTGCGGCCGTTGCGTGATTCAATGCATGCAGGATGCCTTTACCAGTGCGTGATGACTTGAGCAGGCACATGCACGGGCAGGGGAGCAGTCTGGAGGGGCACAGAGGCTACAGCATGATCCCGACCGGCATCAAGACAAAAGAAACGCACCTCTGGCAGGCTAGCGATCCTTTGGTGGAACGCCCGCACAGCTGGGTAAGCAGCATACAGGTCGCTTGGCACTCCTGCATGCACCTCACACATGCATGCTTCACGGCTCAGAGAATTTGTAGGACACTGGGCTCAACTTATTGAAAACATGCTTGAAGGAATGAGAGCATCCAAGCTTCAGCAGAGAAGCCTTCCGGTTGCCAGATCGACTCCATCTTCTCCCAAAAGGTGCACAGTGATCGTGCATGCAAGCATCTAGGGCATGCAGGCATCAGCACTCCAAATTGGCGCACTGCTTCATACTAAGCAAGCCCAGCTCCCTGCGCTGCTCAGATGTGGGCCGTCACAACGCAACAGCATCTCCGCGCACCTTGGAAAAACCCAGACACCATGAAGCTAACCTGTACGAACACCTGCGATGCGTGCACGCAAGCAAGCAAGCACCAGGTGATGCATGCCTTGCCCGACCCTGCTACGCATGAAGTGTTACATGTTTTAGTTACAGGTTTTTGGCAGCATAGCAGCTACTTGGGCAGCATAGCAGCTGTGCATGCAACACATGCCGTGCATGGGCCTAGAGCCCTAAAATCCCAAGGTCCAGATGTCTTTCTGAGCCTCCACACAGGAGGATGCACTGACCTGTAACTCCCAGGTCCTACGTCTTCCCAAGCTCCAGAAACACAGGGACCATGCTGCACTGTGCGATTGTTTCGCAGTTCTGCTCACACACATCCTGCAGTAAACGGCTTGGGTGACCAAGTCCGGCTGCGGCAAAAGATTGCAATGCCCGAAGCACTTATTGAAGTATGCACCTGGATGTCTGCATATGTGACCTTCGAGCCGCAGAGGAAGTTAGGCCCTGCCTTCTCGATGAGCTCCGACAGCTTCTGGATCTTGGGCTTGAGCTTCTCCTCTACCACCTGCAGATTGGGGAACGTCAGAACTTCCTAGCTTGGTAACAAGCATGGCAAAGATTATCAGAATTTCAAGGATTAGGCCTTCGGCCAAGAAGTGTGACTGGTAGCCTGCCCTTAGAAAGTAAGAATGGCAAGGTTGAGTCAGACTTTCACGTCACAAGAAAAGGGCCACAAGATGAAAAAGGACGCACCCTCACCAATATTGCTGGGATATACCTACTTTCTTCCTGGCTTCAATTTTCTCGTTCTCATCCTTGATGAAGCTGCATGTAATAGGATGAAATGGCAACAGCGCATTGCTACAGGTTAGCAGCACCAGGGCAGGTGAAACAAGTGCACTGTGCTTTTACAAGTCAGCTGCTGGCAGACGCAAAAACGGAATGCGTACTTATTGGGGTTTTAGTACACTTCTTGCATAATAAATGGGTGGTAAGTACCCAGGATGGGTCGTTCTGAGTTATCTGTGGTGAAGAGCAGTGTCCGAAGGCAATCCATCTGAACATCACCTTCCTGATCTTATAAGAGGGATGTGCATGAACCGTATATATGAAACCAGCAACTAAAAAGATAATTTTGGTTAGATTAAATAGCTGTACCTGCCAAACCAGGGCAGCTTAGCTGAAGCCAATCAGGCCTGCAAAACCAACTCAAAAGCAAGCAAGGTGGTGTTCTGAATCGCCCCGTTAGGTTAGGCTACCAAGATAGATTAACAAGCCTTGACACTCACAAAGAGGGGATGAAAATGTCGAGCCACTCGCCCATGAATGCCGCAATCTCATCCACTTTAGCGGCTTCCCAGCTGCGCAAATCAAACAAAAATGATGCTGTTTTGCCTGCTATTTTGCCTTCAGCTAGCAGTGTTGTGCCTACTGCAGACCGTGGCCGATGGAGAAACATGTGGACCAGACAGAGCTTTTTGTTTTGCTGACTGACTCATTGACAGTTAAGCTTATAAAGCAATTAAGCTAAAGAACTGACTGCTTCCACGCAGACAGTGAGCTGGAAGCTGGAAGAGGTGAGGAAGGGCAGAGTTCCTAGTGACTGTCTTACAAAGGCTCGGCTCCGTGCATACTTACGGGTCTGATGGGTATTGGTCCGTCAGCTTAGCCACGTATCTCTCAATGGCACTAGACTGTGACAGCATCTTGCCATCAACCTGTGATGCAGATTAGGCAGCCAGTGTATGGGAATAGTGTGTCTCTTTGTGCCCCAGTGCTTCTTCATTTGAAGGCGCGTGCGCAGCTTTAATCGGGCAGCTGACATGTCAGAGCACTCACACAGGACACAGACCGCACAGAGCAAACGAGCAAAGGAAGCTGCCCAGAGAGACTCAGGTGCAGCGTGCCTTGATCCATAATTTACTTGCACTAAGCGGACGCTGCAACAGTGCGTCCCAGTCATACTTACGAGTCACAACCCTGGCATTCATGGTTTCAACTGCTGAGACATTAACCCCACCACTAACTCAGGCACTATGACCATGAATCATTTCTGACTACAAATTGTCATGACACACGCACTCAGAAAAGGATGAGTCCCAGCGCACTCGTGAGAGATCTTGATCAAGAGCACCGCAGTCTCATCATGCCAGATTGCCAACGAGATTCTGTGCAAAGCCACGCATGCCTCCATTTCATTTTTGTCCTGGACCTACCTACCTCTAGAACAGGAACCTGCAGGAAGGGCATCTTAGGTTTCAACTCCGCCCACTCCTCCCTCTTCATGATGTAGTCCTGAAACAGCAAATTCGCAGGAGCAATTCCCTTGGTTTGTGAACTTGACAAAGGAGAATACTTTTATACATCACTAGGAGGCTAGTGAATCAGTGGCCTTGGCAGGACCGCGCAAATGCCACTTGCAAAGGAGGAGCACAGCCTCATCCTAACGCCATGCAACACATACCTCAAAAGGATACTTTCCTAGCTTGAGCAACAGCCTTGTCGCTTCAGCGCGCCCAGGCTACAGCACAGGAGCATAGTAGGCACGTTAGCGTTAGCGATCTGTTGTCTTTGTGAGTGCATCCATCGATATCAACAACACAGTGGTCACCTAACAACATCATCATCTAGCTTCAATGTGTGCTAGCTGTGTGCCGGGTCTAACCCACAAACAGAGGATCCAGAAGTTTGATGCAACCTGTGCCGATCTTTCTGCTTGCATGCTTGCACTCACAATGTCAAAGTAGTAGAGCTTCAAGGACGGCTTGCTGGAGGCCATCGCCTTCACCGAGGAACGAGCGCTGGACCGCTGCGTGGGGCGAGTGAACACGGAGGTGTTCCTTGCAAGCTGCATTTTTTTGTCGGTTTAGATTTACAGAGTGGAAAAAACTGCCCGGAAATGGCTGTCTACCTAGGGGTTAAAAATAATAAGGCCAGTAGGCAAGTTGTCACAAGATAAGTAGACAAATTCTGAAGGAATCAAGTGCGTGCGAGCAAAGGTTAAAATATGGTCTAACGTCATCCGTGGGTTACTTCCTGACGTCCCGATGAAATCAACTCAGCAGGACAAGAGCTGCTTGCATTGCCTCCCACCGTAACCCTCCTGCATTTTCTCCCGTATTCTTCCCCACCCTGTTGCTACTTGTGCTGATTATGTGGAGCATGTTGGATTGGCTGAGTGAGGAAGTGTAAGGAAAAAGAGCCCGGTCATGATGGAGCAGCAGCCTGGAGCCATGTGGATGTCCATTCCATTTCAATCAAATCACCGCGGGAGGTGATGAACGCAGCGGCGGCCTTTGATTGGGTGCAAATGCAGGTGCATGCATGCCCACTGGCAGTCATCCTCTGTGGTGAGGGTGGGCATCCAGGCCTGTGCAAGCTGAGGGAATGAGGCAGGCAGCCAAGGCCCTAGGGGAACGTCAGGGCAAGGATTTTGGCACCAGGCACCTGCTGACAAGTGGGCTTAAATGAGGCCACATAATGGGTCCAAAACGAAAGTCGGCTGTTTGGCTTGGCGTGTTGGCTCTTGGGTTTTGGAGGGGTGATGAACGCAGCGGTGGCCTTTGATTGGGTGCAGATGCAGGTGCATGCATGCCCACTGGCAGTCATCCTCTGTGGTGAGGGTGGGCATCCAGGCCTGTGCAAGCTGAGGGAATGAGGCAGGCAGCCAAGGCCCTAGTGGTACGTCAGGGCAAGGGTTTTGGCACCAGGCACCCGCTGACAAGTGGACTTCCATGAGGTTGCAGAATGGGTCCAAAACGGAGGGTCGGCCGTTTGGCTTGGCGTGTTGGCTCTTGGGTTTAGGAGGGGTCACTAGCGCAGCAATGGCCTCCAATTGGGCACAAACTCAGGTACATGCATGCCCGCTGGCAGTCATCCTCTGTGGTCTGGGTGGGCATCCAGGGGAATTCATTCACGGGAAGTAGGAAGCCCTCCAAGAGAACATGTCACTGTACCACCTACGATCAAAAGGAATGTGTGCATTCATGAAGGACCTAAAGGCTTATGGATCTCAAGTGCAAAGTTCAGTCGTTTGTGATGTGCCTATCCACGAACAAGCACGATAGATAGACGCGCCGATGTACAACTGGAGTGCACCTGAGGCATAAGATGATGGGAACGATATCATGTCATTGATATGTTGCTAAATGCATGCGCATAGGAATGAAAATAATGCAGGGACAGTGCTACTTGAGAAACTTTGCAGGCATACTCTTAGATATTGAGTAATACATGTATTGGTCTAGAAAGGATGCTCTAGGATAATGACATGGTGACATTTTATCAGATATTTCATGAAGTATGAGCTAGAATAGAGATATAGAACACGTGCATGTAAAGACACAGACTAACGCACACAATACCACTGGCAATGTTAAGTGCAGGACAGAATCAAGATAGAAATCGATAACCTTATGTGGATGCTCCCACAAATGGGAGCCCTCACTTGTGTATACCCTTGTCACAAATGACGTTGGGCACAGTTTCTGTGACATTTCTTATATTTCAGGTTGTCAATTAACGTATTTTGTTTTGAGGACAGAGGTTTTGCTACGCTTTTCCTGGCTATGCTCCGTCTCCTCAAAGAAAGGTAAGGTTAAATTGAGGTTTCACAGATGTCTGTGACATGCTCTAAGTACACACATGGAAGGCATCCGTATCATAGCTGAACCTTGTGAATGATGGCAACTTAGCTGAAGCTTGTCAGGCCTACAACCTAAGCCAACACATAGAACAGAGTAAGAGGTAAAGAAGGTTGAGCCTGGGCGCAACAAGCACTCGCACGAGCGCAAACCCACTCCATCTATAAGGTGAGGTCTACATAGCTGTATCTGCCAAGCAAGGGCGATTTAGGTCAGGAAGAGCAAATGGCTTGATTCAGCCAGTCCCCCCCCCACTACCGTCTTCCTGATCTGATAGTGGGGTTTTGCCTGCTGCTTGGGCCAGATGGAAACCTCTCAGGCATGCAACTTGCAATATCAATTGGAGCTTGATCTGAAGTCGCTGGTACATACGAGGCAAGGTACAACAGTTTGGTAGAAAGGAAAGAAAAATGAAGAAAACTAGGTCGGCGGTAAGAAACACTTACTACATCTTTAAAGGAGAATGCGTCACCTTGGACCTAGGCACCGTATAACCCCTCCACCAATGAAGCAAATTAAGTCAACGGGGTTCAGAATTCTGGGAATAAGGCACAAAACTCAAATGTCTTCAATGTTACGCATTACCTTTCAATTTGTTTGGCCTCCAGCAACAACCAAAAAATAAAGAAGGTGCATTAGCTGTTTGTCAAGCTAGGAGACTGCTGCATGCAGAACGGCCTCTAGACATCATCACTACATGTCAATCGGTCAAAAACTCAGCCAACCAACTCCAAACGACTGATCACCCAGTGCACTTATAAGGACAGTAAAGGTGAAGAGCTATTTAGATCCATCTCAGGCCTGCAACCTGAACCTTAATCTAGCAAATCACCACTATGTATGAGGCCAATAACAAGCAGGACAGGGTGCAGAGGGGATGTGGGGCCCCAACTTCTGTGCCAGCCTGCCATCCTTTGCTACTACTGCCTTAAGGTCCGTATGTGGAATTCCAGTCAACTCACTACCAATCTGTGGCACGTCCATCATGTGGAGGTCAAGTATTGCAAACATGTCAGGCCAAGGAGCATGAAGCCATCAATTGACAGCACAGCGTGCTTTGTCAGTACCTTGAATGTGCCACGCAGTGCTACAGCCAAAGTCAGGCTCCACAATTCCAGGGTAGAACCATATGCAGCCTTTACTGTTGTTACACTAGGTAAGTTTAGTGCCAGTCTTGCTTCACTGTGACCAAGAGGTTGGTTGTGTCAAATTGGTGGAACATCCGATCCCGTTTTCAGTATAGCTATTTCTGCAGGTCAAAGACAAACTCGCAGTGATGTCTTGATTGTCTCTAGCGCCCTTTAAATGTGTACCCCAGAGAGTGGACACTTGTAGCTCTTGGAAGGCAACAGACTTGGCAGTGCCCCAGTCCAGTCTATCCTGTCCAGTCCATTGTGAGTGCATTGTGAGTACCTAACCTAACCTAAATGATACTACCCAGGATGAGCAACATGGTATCTTCCATAATACACATACCCAGGTGGTCTCTCCGCAGGAAATATGCCCACCTGTTCTCTCAGACAGGATCTCTTGATGTGTCTGCTGTTTCAATCGACTTCCATTTAGTAATCAGGCGAGCGTATGCACGAAGAAAGTCTCTCACTGTTAATACACAAAAGTCTGAGGTGATGTGCTTCAAATCGTACACCAGCAATCTGCCCCCTCTCTTTTATGGTAGGGCGCAGCTCCCCTACACACTCCTTCAAATATCTGGGCATAGTTTGTGACAGACATATCAACTTGAATACTGCAGCTGATGCAGCGCTACGTCCATTCACAGCTGGTACTTTCCGCATCAGACAATTCATACAGGAACATGACCTTACAAACAAGTTGCACATCTGCATGTGGCTCCTTAAAACGTACGCAATTCCTGCTGATATGTATGCAAGCCAGGTTTGGGCCCCCCCATTCTTATGACAGGGCAAAGAAATGGACAATCCTTTGCAAAAATGGCTGATGACAGTGCTCAAAAGGATTCTGATGGTCAAGGACACAACTCCTTCTTGGTGTGTCATGCGCAAGTGTGGTCTAGAGCCTCTACAGTTCAACTGGTTCCGGGCGGCAGTGCGGCTATACAATGCTTTAACCCAGAGCAATTGTCACGCCAGATAAGTGCTGCAGCCAGAAGTATGCTGCACTGCGTGTTCAGTCGGTTGGAGTTGGTTGGCTGAGTACTTGACCGGTTGGCAATACAGCTATCGCTGTATTTAGAGCACGTCTCGTCTAGTTTCGCATCTGAAGGAAGGACGAACTCGCAGTAGTACCTTGTTGAGTCTGGAAGCAACCTTGTAATAATGACCCCCATGGGTAGTCCACTCCAGGTCCTTGGGGAACACGGCACGCCAGTGCAACAGTCCAAAGAAAAAGAAAAGAAAAGACTACGCTAACAAGGAAACCCCTGTTTGCGTGAATCAAGGAAGAAGTTTACATCTGGTGCAAGCACCAGGCTAACCTCCACCATCAAACGAGGAAGGTCATTAGTGGGGGTCGGGAGGGTTCTGAAAAGAGCCATATGTTCTTTCCTTGATGTTTTTCAACCTCCTACTTGTATTTATGATCTTTGTTGCGTATTGAATAGAATGAGTGTTTAGATCGA
>LKMJ01004190.1_pt1 | contig 13532 bp, 16 predicted proteins | sample 643391 | NCBI WGS metagenome assembly LKMJ01 (sample SAMN04112250, study PRJNA286221) | soda lake metagenome | biome: soda lake; feature: Kulunda Steppe; material: water; isolation source: sample PL-Br10 brine of Picturesque Lake | place: Russia: Kulunda steppe | collected 2010-07
AGCCTCCAGTGGCTGAAAGACCTCGAGCGCCGTCACGATGCGCGCGTTTTCTGTGGCCACGACCCGCGCCACGCCGAGCAGCTACGGTCAGGGCTTTGACCCAGACCACCGATGTTCACTGGTCGATGAGCCCACCATCGAGATAGTGCTTGATTTTATCCTGACTCGACCGGGCGACCTTGCAAAATTCGACGACGCGCTCCCCATCCTCGTAGTAATCCTCGCGAATATCAAGTTGCAACCCCTGTGAGAGAAACTGCGCGATGAGCGATTCGATTGCCGTCGAGTTGCCACGAATTTCGTGGGTATCACCGATGAGTTCGCCGGCCTCAACCGACTCAACCGCCTCAATTGCGGGCAGCAGGATTGCCTCGCCGAGCGCCTGTGCGCGCTTGCGGCGTTCTGCCTCGGATTCCCCTCGCTCTGCGGCCTGGAAGGCCTCCCTGATGACGCGCGAAAAGAGAAACTCCCGACCGTAGTCAAATGGCTGTGAAAAGGCGTGCGCGAGGTCGGCCTGATGGGTTGACGAAGTCGTGTATTTGAGTTGGGTCTCGCCATCAGCCGATTTCAGCATGACCCCCTCCCGGCCGCGTTCGTCGAGGTCATCAATGAGTGTGGCCACCCGCTCGACCGCCTCTTCGGGTTCGACGGTCCCAAAGCGGGGTACTTCCGGAAGCTCGTAGTCGGCACAGCGCTCGTAGCGAGTCTCGGGGTCAAGCGGCGTTCCATCCCCGTTCTTTCGGAGGTCAAAGACCCGAATCCCGACGTCATCGACTTCCTCGTATTCGTGTGGGGTGTAGGGGTTGTTCATCCCGATGAGTTCGCCGCAGATGGTGAGGTCGGGAAAGTCGGCCAAAAACGTCTCGAACGGGTCGGCACGTACAATATGTGTCGTGAACGGACAGATGTAGCCGCTCCGGGTGAACGCGAAGAGTTCGCCGTCCGCTCGGGCGATACGGACGTTGTAGCCGTTGAGTTTCTCCTCGATGGAGATGGTCTCATCGAAGACGCCCGCAATGCCAGGGTCGAGCACCAGCGTTCGGGGAATACTCGGAAAACCGGGGACGACCGTCTCGCCGACGATTGCCACCCCACGGTCGACTCCGTGGCGCGCATCGGGAAAGTGAAAATACTCCCGACCACGGAAGGTCCGGCGCTGAAAGGTCTCGGCAATCGTCTCGTGGTCCGCATCGGAACCGAGTACCGCGCCGAGGTCTCCCTCGAATCGCGTGGCGAGGTCGTGGCTCATACCCGGATATGGCGGGTGCTGTCAGCAAAAAGATACGGTGTCATTTCGCCACACCGAACTGTCCCCCTATCTCTTTACTCCGGGCCATCCAAGAGCCACCTATGGAGGGGTCAGCGCTCAAACAGCGATTTGTCCTGGATACGTCGCTGTTTATTACCGAAAAGATACGCGAGGATGACGAAGATGTCGAAGCAGCAGCACTTGCGTTACTTGATGATATTGCTGAGGCACGACTTGAGTTCGGTATTTCCTGTTATATGCCGCCGTCCATCGAGCGAGAACTGATTACGATGCTCGAAGCGCGGGACGTCTCTGATGAAGTGTACAAGAAGTTGAATACGTGGGTTATCACCAAAAGTCCGGCCCACTACGAGGTGATGATTCCCGCAGGAATGGTCTATGAGTTCATCGATGAGATGTCAGACCGCGTCAATCGTGGCCTGCGTGTCTCGGAAAAGGCAGTCAGAAAGGCAGAAAAGCGTCGGGAAGACAAACCATCGGAGGAGCAAGCCGACGATTACCTTTCCGCGGTCGACCGAGTCATCTCGGACCTCCGCGACGAGTACCGCGACGCCCTGCGACAGGGCGTACTCGATTCCCGAGAGGATTTTGACCTCCTAATTCTTGCCCGAGAGCTTGATGCAGGCGTGGTAACCGAAGACCAAGGTATCATCAAATGGGCGGAGGATTTCGGTCTTCGCTATCTCGAAGGACGGGATTTCCCGCCGCTGTTACGCGAATATCTGGCAGTCAAACACGGTCGATATCCGGAACATAGCCCCGACGAGTGAGACAGTGATTCGAAACCCAAAGCTGAACGTGGCCCGCAACGCCTTTTCACCTGCACGTATTTGAGACACGTATGAGCGAATTCGACCCCGAAAAAGAGCGCGAGCGACTGCGCGAGCAGTACGAACGCGACAAGCAAAAACGGGAAGCGTCGGAGAAGATGAGCGAGTTACTGCTACAGGGGGCAACGATGACAAACGCCCACTGTAGCGACTGTAGCAACCCAATCTTTCGCTACGATGGACAGGAGTTCTGTGCGAACTGTGAGAAAGCGGTCAACCGCGAGCAAGGCGAAGGAGGAGGGTCGGCAGTTGAAGTTACAAAGCCAGATGATGAGACGCAGGTCGTCTTCGGCGGCCAGACGGAACAACCAGCGGCTGAGACAGGCCAACAGAAAGAGGAGTCCGTCGATTCTCAATCACAGCGGACAGCTAGGGACCAACAGGGGCCACAGAATTTGCCACAGGAAGCAACGGATTCCTCGATAGAGGTTCCACAGGAAACCAGACCACAGACACACCAGGGGACGCCGCCACAGCCCCGCACAGAGCAACCACAACAATCAGCGGGAACTGCAGCGGATGCCGACCTCTCGACGGCCCGTGATGCTCTCGTTCGTGCGCTCGTTCAATGTAGCAAGGAGGCCGCCGCTGCTGAGGATCCGCGCCGTGCGAAAGAACATCTCGAAGCCGCACACGAAGCCGCAGCGACGCTCTCGACGCTCGATAAATAATCCGTTGAAGGAAATAAATATAATTCCGTTGTAGGCACTTTTGGGATTTACAGTTGGAAGATATTAATTATTTCTTACGAAGGTAATTGAGGAGTTTCGAATCCCTTTCTTGAGTTTCCGAAGGAGTTGCGTCGAGTACATCATCCCGCGTGCAAAGACGGAATCGGGGACAGCAGGAGGAGCGTTCATCGGTCCGAGCGCCGAACTGGCGATGGTTTTCGGCTCGACGTAACGTTTGAGCCCTTCAGGTCCGTGGCGACGACCGATACCCGAATCGCCGACGCCACCCATCGGTGCGTCGAGTGCCGCCCAGCCGATGGCGTAGGCGTCGTTGACACAGACCGTTCCGGATTCAATCTGGCGTGCAATCTCGTGACCACGCGAACGGTCAGCCGTCCAGACGCTCGCATTCAGCCCGTAGTCGCTATCATTTGCAGCCTCAATGGCATCCTCGGTGGAGGCGACCGGTTCGACCCGGACGACAGGGCCGAACGTCTCCTCGCAAGCAGGCAAGGAATCATCCGGTACGTCGGTCAAAATCGTCGGTTCGTAGAAACACGGGCCGACATCCGGCCGTTTCTTGCCACCAGTGTGGACTGTTGCCCCTCGCTTGCGTGCATCTTCAACGTGGTTTGCAACGCGTTCGAGCTGTGAGTGGTCGATAAGCGAGCCGATATCAGCGGTATAATCGAAAGTACCACCGAGTGTCAGCCGTTCGGTCTCGGCAACGAAAGATTCCAGAAATTCCTCGAAGATATCCTCAAGAACATAGATTCGTTCCATCGACAAACAAAGCTGTCCCGCGTTTGTGAAACAGCCATGCACGGCTCCGCGTGCTGCCATATCGATGTCTGCATCACCGAGAACGACCATCGGATTCTTCCCGCCAAGTTCCATCGAGCAGTCGATGAGGTTTCGGCCTGCCTGCTCGGCGACAATACGGCCTGTTTCCGAACTCCCCGTGAACGTAATATAATCAACCGCATCGACGAGCGCGCCTCCGACGACTGGCCCCTCGCCCGTGACGACGATGCACACGTCCTCGGGAACGCCCGCCTGAACCAACAACTCGACGAGTCGGAGCGCGACAAAGGGCGTCTTTTCATCGGGTTTGAGCACGACGCCGTTGCCTGCCATCAACGCAGGCAAGAGGTCGGTCATCGAGAGGTTGAACGGGTAATTCCACGGCGAGATAATGCCAACAACCCCCACCGGGTCATACATGACATCCGCACGAGTGATGACGGGAACAGCACCCCCTCGCTTCTCGTCTGCGAGCAATTTCGGTCCCTCCTCTGCGTAATAATTCGCCGTCATCGGGACGTCGATGAACTCCTCGACGGCGTGCTGTCTGGCTTTCCCAGTCTCTAGCTGTATCAAATCCAGCAGCTCATCGCGGTGTCGTTCAACCAGTTTGGCAAATTGGTCAAAAATCTCGGCTCGCTCCTCCGGGGAGATATCTCGCCACTCCGAAGCAGCGGCCCGGCTTCGCTCAACCGCCCGCTGGACATCGTCCGCTGTCAGAAGCGGAATGTCACCTATCTCATCGCCGGTCACTGGATAGGTGACAGCGAGTTTGTCGCGGTCGGTAACTGATTCAGCTGACCCCCCAACCAACCCAGCGAGTCGGTCCAACTCCGCTGTTGTCCACTCCGTTCCGAAAAGTGCCCCCTGTGTACGTGACACTGCCATACCTCGTGTTGGGACTCAATCTCCCTATACTGTCTGGTTTCTGAGAGCGTCGCCGGTGGTGAGACTCCTGCCGATTCAGCATCGCTTGCAGCACCATCCGTCATTGACCTGTCCCCGAGGCCAGGCTAGTGAACGTCCCCCTCCTGAAATATATATGAACCGGCGGAGAACCTGGACAGCAACATGAGCAACGCTCCGTCAAACTGGGCAACGGACTCACCATTGGTCGTCAAGAACAAACTCAGCGTCATTTGTATACTGTTCACTGGCGTAACGCTTGCTGCGACAATGCTCGGGTTGCTAACTGACGGGCTTGGTTCGACATCGGATGACCTCCATATCTGGGCCCGATTTACCATTGTCTTTATCGCCATCGGTTCGCTCTACATTTTCGACTGGTTCCAGTCGTGGCCGCTTCGAATCGTCCACGCGATTCATTACGTCCTCACGATGGCCATTATTTTGCTGGCAACCTGGGCACTAGGCTTTGTTATCGAGTTGCATCCGGATGCCCTTCGCGATATCTTCTTCAATTATACAGGTGTCTATCTCATCCTCGTCGTTCTCGAGTATGGCTACTTTCGATGGCAAGGGAGAAAACGCGCGCTTCGGACCGACTGAGTGTTGAGAGTCGCGGTCAACACAACCAAGCGACTAGCGGCTAATTAGCGTCCCCACCGTAGGAACTCGAAACAACTTCACGAATACGGTCGGCAGTGACCGGCCCAACGCCTTCCGCTTCGAGCAACCCGTCACGGTCGGCCGTCATCACCGCCTCGACACTCCCTAACTCAGCCAGCAAGGCCCGCGCTGTCACTGGGCCGACCTCGGCAATCGACGCCACGACGTACTCCTGTTGTTCACCGAGCGTTTTCGACTGTTTCTCGCCGTGGACGCTGACCTCCCTCTTACTATCTTCCTGTTCACGCTCGGCAAGCGTGGCAAGCAGGTCGGCCGTCTCTGATTCATCCGCCGTCTGCATGATGCTCACGCCGAAATCCACCGCAAGCGAAGCCAGTGCTCCATGAATTGCCTTGGGATGGATGTTGCGCGTGCTGTAGAGCCCCTCACCCTCGACAATCACCAGCGGTCGGCTGTAATGGCGGGCCGCATCGCCAACCTGTTCGAACATCGAGCGGTCCCCACCAGTCAGGGTATCCAGAAAGTCATCGACGGTCTTTCGCTCGACGACCACCCGGTCAGAACAGACGTAATCGCCGACAGCCAGCGTTTCCAGCCGTGTCTCGATACCCGCTCTGGTTGAGAGGTCTCGCGCGATTGTCGAATCGAGTTCCCGCTGGTCGATGACGAGTTCGACTCCATCCTCGCTGCCGGCCTCGGCAACCACAGTCTCATCCTGAGCACTCTCATGATCTGATTCTCCGTGGTTCGGTTCCTCATCCTGCTCGGTGTCTGCTGCCTGTTCCGAACTGGCTGCAAACGCATCCAGTCCCGCCTGTTCGTCGGACCCGGAGCCGTCGGTTGCTGCCTCAGCTGCGTCTCCTCCCGACTCAGATGATGAATCAACAGCGGACTCGGAACCAGGAGCGTGGGCGGCGTTCGCCGGAATCTCATCGAGTCCAACCTGCTTTCGTATCCGGGATTCGATATCGCCGGCGGCATCCTTGAGCGTCCGCAGTTCCCGCTTCATCTTCTTTTCGTCCTGTTTAGCCTTCCAGTAGTAGGCTTCATCGCGCGTTCCCTCAGCGAGCAACACGACGACGCGACCCTCGGATTGACGACCGGTACGGCCCTTGCGCTGAATTGCGCGGATCGCCGTCGGAACTGGTTCGTAAAAGAGCACGAGGTCGACTTCGGGAACGTCAAGCCCTTCCTCCGCAACGGACGTTGAGACGAGTACCTCGAACTCCCCGCTGCGGAAGGCATCGAGGGTCTCTTGCTGCTCGCGCTGGCTCATCCCATCCGAGCCGTCGGTATCTGACTGGCCGACAAACCGTTTTGTTTCGAAATGCTCGCCCAGAAACTCCGCGAGCGTCTCGGCCGTGTCTCGGGATTCAGTGAACACAATCACTCGCTCTCCTTCGCGGATGCCAAGCGTCTCGGCCAGCAAGATGCGGGCTTTCCTGAATTTTGGGTGGAGGTCATCGTACTCAGCAGCCAATCTGACTGCACGGCGGACGCCCGGTTCCGAAACCATCCGCTGGTCGGCTTTCGAGGCCCCCGACGAGCGAGCCGCTTCCGTTTGGCGGTCCATATACCGGCTAAAGGATTCCACGCTCTGGGTTTCGACGTAGGTGACCGCCGTTCTGAGCTTTCGAATTTCCGCAAGGAGACTCATACCCTGATAGCCACCTGAATCATCCTGGTCCATCAGCCGTCGGAGTCGGCCCTGTATTTGCTGGATTTTGCGTTCCGAAAGGTCCGGGTCAGTCGAGTTCGTCACACCGAGTTCGCTAAGTTTCGAGAGTCTGTCTTTCATCACCTCCCGGAGTTCCGTTTGAATCTCCTCGACGGTTTCGGGGAGTTCAATCCGCTCGTAAGAAAGCGAGGTCTTGTGTGTGAACTCGCTCACGTCCGCATCCGTTTCGGTCATCACCTCGACGTTTTCGAGGCCGAGGTTGACACAGACCTGCAGGATGGCCTCCTCATCATCACCTGGAGAGGCGCTCATTCCCGTGACGAGCGGGTCCGTGGCATCCTCGTGATACCGCTCAGCGATATAATTATACGAGTATTCGCCGGTTGCGCGGTGACACTCGTCGAACGTACAATGCGTGACGTCCGCAAGCGAGATGCGATTGCCGACGAGGTCGTTTTCGACGACCTGTGGCGTGGCAAGGACCACGGTTGCGTCCTTCCAGAGTTCGGCGCGGTCGTCGGGACGAACTTCGCCGGTGAAAACGACGACCTCCTCGTCCGGAACCTGGAGTGCTTCCCGATAAAAATCGGCGTGCTGTGAGACGAGTGGTTTCGTCGGCGCGAGCAGGAGGGATTTTCCGCCGACGTTGTTGAGCCGTTCGGCAGTGACGAGCAGCGAGACCGTCGTTTTGCCGAGCCCTGTCGGGAGACAGACGAGGCTGTGTGTCGACAGCGAGCGAGCAGCCAGTTTCGTCTGGTACTCGCGGCGTTCAAGCAGCCCCGGCGTGAGGAGTGGCCGGTCAAGCATCTCGGCGTCCGTCGTTGCCATTCAGTACGGAATTGTTCCCCATCGTGGTTAAGGGTTCGCGTACCGGGGTGAAAGTGAAGCAAACGAGAGCGGGTTCGGGCGAGACAGACAGTATCTGCCAACTATGTACACGACATAGCTCACAAATGGAATGCTCAAGGACAAAGGATAGATAGGCAATAGCTACCAAAGTGAACAGGTACTGGCGCATACTGTTTTATACATATTCACAGTATCATCATTGGTGCTTGGTAACAATAAGCAATACCGGAGGACCAAATGAACAAGGGCAGCGTGGCACCTCGTTCAAACGGACGCTAAGCACCGAGGATAACCATGGCAACACAACAAAAACCATACGACGATACAATGACGGATATCGAGGACACGCTCGGGATTGTTCCAGGGTATCTGTCGGCACTTCCAGAGCAAGAGCTAGTCAACGAGTGGCCAAACCTGAAGCGGTTTCTCTTCGGTGAGACGAATCTCGACCCAAAGACCCGCGAGCTTGTGGGTCTTGCAGTGGCAGCAGCCATCGGCTGTGAGTTTTGCAGACACTTCCACAAAGGAGCCGCACAACTCCACGGCGCGACTGAAGAGGAACTCGCAGAGCTATCGTTCTTGGCGAGCTACACCCCACGATACAGCGCGCTGATTCAGGCACAAGATTACGATATCGATCTCTTCAAGCACGAAGTAGAGGAGATCGCTACCCACCTGCAAGCACAGACTGGCGGGGACTGACAGACGAGAGGAGACTAAAAACCAATGGCACGCGCACACAAACTCGACTGTGAATCGGTCTCAGATACATGCCGGTTCATCATCCAGTCGGAGAACGAACGAGAAGCGGTCGAACTCGCACAGAAACACATGAAAGAGGTTCACGACACAGATATCTCGGATGACGAGCTTCGGGAGCAACATCTCCAGATTGTGTGAACTACCCCAGCCTACTCGCTCACGGCGACCGCCGTTCGCTCCTTGAGGCAGGGGCTTCCTGCTTCCACGACGCGCTTTGCAGGAACAACCGCAGTTCCCGTAGGGAGCGCAGTCTCCACAGGCGTTGATTCGGAGGATCCCACTCCTAGTTCAGAAAGGCCACGAGAAAGAACGTTCCACGCTGCATTCGCATCTCTATCCGCTTCAAACCCACAGGCAGGACACGAATGTTCACGCACCCACAGTGGTTTGTCCGTCTCCACACCACACTCTGCACACTCTTTGGTCGTTCCTTCCGGGTCAACCTCCACGAAGTGCGTGCCCTCTCGCTCACACTTATATTCGAGTAATTCGGTGAACGTATTCCACGCCGCAGACGCGGTGTTGCGGCTGTTACGCGGCGATTCAAGCATTCCCTTCACGTTGAGGTCTTCGACAGCCACGAGGTCATACTCACGAGCGTAGTATGCCGAAAGTTTGTGGAAGAAATCACGTCGCTTGCGCTTGATTTGCTGGTGACACGCGGCAACACGCCGACGTTGTTTCTCCCAGTTATTCGACCCGTGCTCTTTGCGCGAGAGTTTCCGTTGCTCGCGTTCCAAGCGTTCGCGTTCGTCCGCGAGGTCGAGTGACCCAACTGCCGTGCCGTCAGTGTCGTGGACATACTTCAGAATTCCCACGTCGATGCCAACCATGTCATCAGCGTCAATAGCCTCTATCGACGGTTTCTCCGGTTTTTCTCTGTCGTCAACGGCGAAGGAAGCGTACCACTCTCCAGTTGGTTCTTTCTTGAGCGTGACTTCTTTGACTGTTTCATCATCTGGGATGTCTCGGTGGCACTCTATTGGAATCTCCGCAAGTTTCGACAGCGAGAGTACAGTCTGACCGTTCTTCTTGTCGAACTCAAAGCCAGACTGAACGTATGTGAAACTGAGGAAGTCCTTGGGTGCCTTCCAGTTGAGACTGCCGACGTTGTAACCTTTCTTTTTCAGTTCTGAGAGTGCTTTGATACTGTCCTCAATCCGCATGACGGCAGCCTGTGCGACCGTTGAGTAGAGGTCGTTCAACTCATCCCACCAGTCTTTGAGGTTGGTGAGTTGGTCGCGGACTTGTCGCACACGTTGATTGAGTGTTCCCGCCGATTCGGGAATCTTGTTAAACTCCCTGAGAGCGTGGTTGTAGAGTTGCCTACAGGTATCGCGGTGGTAATCCAACAACTCACGCTGTTGGCCGGTTGGCTTGAGTCGGAACCTGTAGGCGTAGTGCATCAGTTATCCCTCACGCTGTTCAATAAACTCATCCAGTTTCTCTTGGACGAACGAAGAAAGATTCAGGTGGTTCTCCTCTACCCATTCGGCTTGGTCTTCACGAATTGTGATGTTCTTCCGTCGCACAGTGTGTACTATATGTTTTATGTGTATGAATGTATCGGTTCGTGGAGTGTGGGTTGAGTGTAGAACGTGTTTGAGAGACGAAGACGGCGGTGTATCCCCTCTCTACTGCGTCCTCAGAGATCAGGGATTTCTGATGTGCGAACGAGAGCTTGCTCTCGTTAACGCTACTCACTACGTTGCGTTGCTCCTTGAGGAAGGGGCTTACCGCCTGCAATCAGCTAATCCGTAAAAAAGACCGAGAAAGAAACGGCTCTGTCTCGATTACTTTTGAGGGACCGCCCCTCGTCATATCCGATTATCGAGGCTAGCGATGGTGATGAGAATGCCGACAAACCCAACAACAGCGCCGATCACGACAATCATGTTGCCGACGACTAGTCCAGCAACTCCGGCGACGAGCAAGCCAACCGCACTCAGCCCAAGCGCGAGAAATTCGGGCCGTTCGACAAGCGCCGGCTCATCCTGCTTGGGCTGTGGTTTGGCGAGCGATTCGTCCACTTGGACCTCTTTCCGGATTGGTTCAGGTTCGGAGACCGTGACATCGACCCAGCGAGTCTTCGAGCCATGCCCTGCCGCAATTTTGAGCTTTCCGAGCAGGTTCTCATCGACCCGTTCGGTATCCACATCGATGCGGATGTGGCGCTCGCTCTCGCCTTCGACAAAATGGTTTCCGGCATCGAGCATGGCAACCTCCGAGAGCGCATCGTCGAGATGCAGATGAACGTGCAAGGACTGACCATGGTTGATGAGCCGGACGACGAACGACCCCTCAACCTCGATGGCGTCAGCTACTTCAAGCGAATGCAGACCCTCGCGGCTGATGTGGACGGGCAACTCCGCTGTCACGTCAGGTACTCCGCGTGGCTGGTAGAAAAATGTTCACACCTGTACATAGCAATCAAAGCGGTATTGGGAGGTGTTCAGGCCGGTGCTTCTTCGCGCATATCCGGCGGCAGCAGGTTCGGAATGCCATCTTCGATGGGGTACTCCGTCCCGCACTCCGGACAGGTGAGCGTGCCGGAGATGATTTCGTCGCCATCCTGTTCATCGACGGTGAGCTCGAGTTCGTGTTTGTCGAGCGGACAACAGAGAATGTCCATCAGCGCTTCTTTCATATCTCGACGGTAGGACCGGCCGGTCAAAGGGTTTGCGCTACGGGAGCGACGAGTATTGGTACCACTGTGATTTGTGAAGTTATCGTTCTCTCAACCGCGGACATTATTGAGAGATACCGCTGTTTCAGTATGGTTCAGCAGCACTTTCGAAAAATCAGCGAGTTTTTGCGTATGAAATGTAGCCGACTCATACATGCGTCTACCCTAACAACCCATTTATGACCATAATAAATATTTGAGGTTATTTTACGCTAAATAGTTGGTACAAATTCGAGTGATAGAACAAAATCTATTAATAGTTGCGTTGATTTATGGATAAATGTAATGAGGGAGTGCTCAGGTTGCGGTGAACGGATGAACTACAACGACGAAACGACAAAGCTGACAGAGTATGCCTGTCCAAACTGCCACAAAGTCGAAATTCGACAGAAAAGCGCTTACCGGGTGACAGCCTGATTGTCCAATTCGTGTAACACAGTATGAGAAAGGGTGATAAACAGAGCGCATCGGGTGTGTCATCGAAGGCCACGTTGTTCTGTCGGTCCTGTGGTTGCCAGATATATCTGGATGGTGACTGGGAAATTGACAGGACCTCAGAACGAGTTACTCGCCATTGTCCATCGTGTGGCGACGAAGTCGTGACCAACATATCCTCTTATCCGCCCCAGGATGACCCGCAGATCGGTACCTGAGCCCTGCAGGGAGTCGCAGTTGACACACAACTAATCGTTTTCTTTCTCGGTGAGCAGTCGAACAACGAGCAAGATGGCAACGACTAGATATGCAATCGTGGCCGGAATCAGATATGCGGACGCGAACGCCCAGACTGCCGCAAGGTAGGAACCCCCAAGGAAAAGCAGAATGAACGTCGCAACCCCCAGTTTCTCCGGATTTACCATCGTGATTGCTCGCTATGTCTCGAAGGTCGCACCACACTCGGTACAGGTGAATTTGAACTGCCCCTGGTCGGTGAGGGTCGTTCCCTGCACAGTCTCCTCCTCGCAGTCTCGACAGTAGACGAGCGATTCCAGTTCGTCCCAGTCGTGGGTCGAACCCGGTGCGCCAAATGCCCAGCCGATGACATCCCCCTCGGAATCATCTGCGGCTTTCCCCATCTGGAACTCGCCAGGAGCAAACCGGATGACTTCGCCCGCCTCGACGGTAACCTCCTCGCGTTCGACACCTACTTCGAAAACCGCCGTCCCCTGCTGAATATAGAACACCTCTTCCTGGTCGTGGTGGGTGTGGACGCCGCCAGAGAAGGAATCACCGGGCGAGAGTTCGAAATAATTCATCGCAAAATGCTCGGTGCCGAGTTCGTCCGAAACCGGTCGCCGCACGTCGTGGACGCCAAGCGGGTTGACCTCGTTTCTGACCTCGTCGACGGTAACTTTCTCCATATGCTGGCTCTCTCACGCAATCCCGATAATTGTGTCGCCAGCGAGACGGGTGTTCAAAAACAGCGGCTGTGGGTACAACGCGAGACAGCTAGCCGAAATGTTCCTCGTAGAGGTCCTGTGCGTGCTCGATAGCGTCGAAAGCGGCCTGTTTGTCCTCCCAGCCAAGCGTTTCGGTTTGTTTGCCTTCCTCCAAGTTTTTGTACGTCTCGAAGAACTCGGAGATTTCGGCTTTTGTCTGTTCAGTCAGGTCATCGACGTCCTCGACGTGGTCGTAGCGTGGGTCCTCAGATGGGACGGCGATGACTTTGTCGTCTTTCTCGCCATCGTCGTCCATGCGCATGAGCGCGACCGGGCGCGCTTCGATGACACAGCCGGGGAACGTCTGGTCTTCGACGAGGACGAGTACGTCGAATGGGTCCTCGTCGTCATAGTACGACTGCGGGATGAAGCCGTAATCGGATGGGTAATGGACGTTGCTGTGCAGGACGCGGTCGAGCATGACGCCGGGAATGTCCTTGTCGTACTCGTATTTGTTCCGCTCGTCTTTCAGGCATTCGACGACGGCGTAGATTTCTTCAGGTGGGTTCGGTCCCGTTTCGAGGTCTTCCCAGAGGTTTACCATACCAATACTCCGCAGATGAGCCAAAAACTACTTTCGGTATGAGATGCATACTTTACGTAGGCACACGGTCCGGCACGCATCATATCAGTAACCACTGGTATCTACGATACCGGTATTCACTGGTAATATTCCTTAGATGTTTCTCCGTCTACCCCATTCCTTCTTGCTGTTTTTTCATGACATTCGTTCGTGTTTTTACCAAGTGTTAAATACGTAGACAGCTTTTCTTCAGCTATGTCAGAGGCACAAGCAGTTACTGACAACCCAGGTACCGCACGCGAACTCACCGCTTTCCAGCAGAATATCCTCACCATTCTTGCCGAGGAACCACGCTACGGACTCGCTATCAAACGCGAACTCGAAACGTACTACGACTCCGAGGTAAACCACGGTCGACTCTACCCGAACCTCGACGAACTCGTCGAACTCGGCCTCGTCGAAAAGAGCGAACTCGACAAACGAACCAACG
>LKMJ01004191.1_pt1 | contig 13531 bp, 15 predicted proteins | sample 643391 | NCBI WGS metagenome assembly LKMJ01 (sample SAMN04112250, study PRJNA286221) | soda lake metagenome | biome: soda lake; feature: Kulunda Steppe; material: water; isolation source: sample PL-Br10 brine of Picturesque Lake | place: Russia: Kulunda steppe | collected 2010-07
GGTCTCCAGTTCACCGTTTTTGATGGCTTCCTCAACGCGGGTATCTCGCTTGACAACTCGCGTCTCATCGGCTTCATCGAACCAATACCCAGCGACATATCCGTCAGTGCTCGGGGTGACCTCGACAATGAGGTCTTCGAGTTGGCGAATGAGCGTCACTCGGTCTTTGTTCTGCCTCTCAAAGTCGATAAACTCAGAGATCTTCTCCGAGTTCATTCTCTCTGCTCGTGAGGCGGCCTCATTAACGGTCAGAGAGGAATAGTCCTCAATCATGGCCTATCCTCCCTGTCGCATTCAAGAAGCATGACGCCATTCTCAGCGCTGCTCTCGGCGTCGATGATGATATACTCCTCACCGTCTTCGGCTCCACCGTTGAAAATTCGAGAAGCATAATCGCCACCACCGTCAATGATATCTTCACCCTCTCTGTCGTCAATAACCCATAGGTGATCAGCGTCGACTTCAGCGCCGAGCAGAGCACCGAACCCCAGCGTCTTCGAGCCGGGGTCAGAGAGTGCTTTGATTGTCTCATCTGTTTCACCGTCTCGCCGGGTTCCATGGGAAGTCTCGGTGACCTCGAAGTTTCTCAAGGTCACTTCCGTCCCCATCTTCTTAATCAGCGAGCGAGCGTTATGTTTGAGACTGTCCATTTAGAACACCTCGAATGTTCCACCGGGAGTGTCTTCGACGAACGAATTTGTCCGGTCGAGTCTGAGGACGTTTTGACCCCATGGCGTTGCCCCAAGTCCTTGCTCATCGAAAGCGCCGACGAGATCTTCATCGACTGGGCCGACACTTCGACTCGCGGCCATTGTCTCGGGACCAAACTTGATAGCATGACGGGCAAGTTCACGTTCAATCTTTTGGAGTCGTCTGTCGGACATGCCCCCACCGGTTAATTTGTCTTCGACTTCGAGAGCAGCGTCGTCGATATGCTCTTTGATCTCGTCGTCGTCGAGATCTGTGTCGAAGGAACCAGCACGGACCTCCTCGACAGAGGTCCGCCATAATTCCTCGTCGAGGTGATCCGACATGCGTTAGTCCTCCCGTCGGTCTTCAATTGCGTCGTGAACTGTTTTCCGATTGTCGCCAGAGTATTCGAGGCGTTCGAGATCATCAAGCACGTCATCATAGTCCCCGGAAGTCAATGCTTCCTCGACTTCGTCGACAGTTCCGTCGAGGATTGCCTCCAGTTGCTCGTCAGACGCGCTCTCTTCGCTCTCAGCGGATTCCTCCGCACCGCCAGCCGATTCGTCTGGGTCTTCATCGGAATCCGCCTCAGACTCCACTGACTCGCTCTCAGCGGACTCGGCGTCTTCCTCTTCGAGAAGCACGAACTTGTGCGAGAACTTTTCGTAGTGCCTCTCAGGCAGGTCGAGGGTTTCGCCACCTTCGAGGAGTTCCCCATCGTGGTAGTGGTTACTGCCCTCAAAGCGGGCTCGGACCATCGGTTTACACCGTCATGTAGACGATGCCGTTCTGGCCCGTCTTGGTGGTCTTGATTCGCGGGTAGACCGACCCGAGAACAGCCCAGTTGTCGCGGAAGGGGTCCTCCCACATGATAGGCTGAACTTCGGCGGCCACGCCAACGTCGACCACGTCCTCGGTCGGGCGGAACATCAGCATCTCGTCTTCTCCGAGGAAGTCGAGTTCTCGGATCTGGCTGATGTTCGCCAGATCTTCGATTCGGTCGCGGACCGTCATGTTCCCGTCACCCTCAGGATCGATATCGTCGAGAGAGTCGTAGAGTTCCGTACCGAGGTAGGCCCAAAACCCAGTCCCGCCGGGACTGAAGTTGTTGTCGTTCTTGAGGATGCCGCGAGCACGGCGGAAGTCATCTCGAAGAGTCGTCCCGTCGCTTGCTTCGGTAGTGGTCGTCCAGTCTTCCTCGAAGGTGGCGGTGTTGATCTGAGGATGATTAGTCATCCCGTAGAGCGTGTAGCCGTCACCATCGAACTCGATGGACTGTTCCCAACCTTCGAGGAACAGACGTTCGATTGCCTCATTCACGCGGCGGGTCGTAGTCGACATACCCAGCGTGTCGAGGCCATCCGAGAGTGAACTCGGAGTATCGCCAGAGTCAGGCGATGGACCTTCCCGGAACCCGAGACTGAAAAAGTCGTAGGTGACCGGGACAGGGACACCGTCGTATCCGAAGTTGAGACTGCCTTCGTCGCTGGCGACCTCAGGCGTCATGGCCGTGCTCGGCTCACCCTCGTCATCGACCAGTGGCCAAGTATCGTGCTTGGTCATGAGGTCGTGATTGGTTCGGAGTCCTGCATCGAGCAGGTCCTGAACGAGAGTCAGGGTGTCATCCTTCGTCTCGTAAACAGTGTCCTCGACAACTCGCCACGATCGGTCAGGAAGCGACGAGTTGGCTTTGACGGCGGCCGTCCGGGCGTTGTTTCGGCCCATACGGTAGTCATGAATCTGATCCTCTGCGAACTGCGACAGGTCATTGAGGAAAGCGTCAGTAGTTTCGATTTCAGGCATTTCAGGCGACCTCCACGGAGATCGGCTCAGGCTCTCCGTCAGCCTCGATCGTCTCGTCCTCGACAGTGATAGCGACGACATCTGCCTCTTCATCGCCGGCGTCGCTGTCGAATACGGTCAGGAAACCATTCTCATCTGCCACGAGTCGGTTCTCGGCGCTGGGGTCGAGGGTTTCCCCATCGGCCAGTAGGAGATTCACGCCACCACCAGAGACTGCGAGGTAGATGACGTTGTCACCATCCGAGTAGGAGTCGAGGATTTCCATACCTCGCTCCCGGTCGTCTTTCGCTACGAGAAGGCGGGAAGTCCCGTCAGATCCAGCACTGACGGTTCCGTCGCCATTCTCGACGATGATCTGACCGGCATAGATGGCGCCGTCGGCCTCTCCATCGTGCTTGACGAACTCATGTCGGCTGTGTCGAACGACTTTGCTGGTTGCTGGCATGATTTATTCCTCCTCGGTCGACGCGTTTGCTCGACCTGCGACTGGAATGTCGAGGTCATCATCAGACCCACTGTCGTAGTCGTAATCGGTCTGACCTCGAATGCCCGAGAAGTTCGAGCGGGACTCAGCCTGCTCGTCCTCATCTGGGACTCCGAGTTCATTGGCGACTGCTTCCTTCTCTTCGAGGCCCATCGACTCGATGGTGGCCTCTCCGAGTTCAGTGTGTTCGTTCAGTCGCTGGTTGATCTGCTCTTCCTTCTCCCGGCGTTCGGCTTCGAGTTCCTCCTGAAGTTCGTTGATGGTATCTTCCTGCTCATCGAACTTCTGCTCGAACTCATCTCGAAGTGCTTCGATCTGCTCGTTGGCGATCTCTTCGGTGCCCCCATCCGAGCCACCCTCGGTAGGTTCCTGACCCTCGGCTTCCTCAGCCCAGTTCAAGATATTCTCAGCACATTCAGTGCCTTCGAGCGCTTCTGCCGTCGATTCCGATAGCCCGTGTTCATTCACGAGCGTTTCGATAGTATCTGTCATAGGTTTATCTTGCTCAAGATCACTGGTGGATTCTGCTCCGGGACCAGTCTCCCCGGTCTTCTCGGGTTCCATGTCGCCAGTTGGCTCATCCCCTGAACCGAGTGCACGGTTCAGCGTCTCATGGATACCACCGAGCAGGTTTATGACCGTATCAGACTCATCATCACTTGATAAGCCCTCATTTACGGTCAGAACGCCAGCAGGCTCGGAGATATCCCCGAGCGTATTGGCGCGTTCCTGCTCAGCACGCCGGTCGAGCCAAGCAGAGAACTCACCCTCGACTCGCCAGTCTTCGGGGTTATGCTCGAATACGTCAGAGAGCATTGCCCGAATGGCGGTCTTGTCGTCGGCGTCGAGGTCGTCATTCTCTTGAATCCAAGTCCGCATCTCGCTGAGGGTAGCATTCCCCTGAGACTGCGTGAACTCGTCAACAACGTCCTCGACAATTTCGATTTGCTCGGGGGTCACATTCGTCGTCATTCGACGATGGTTCACTCGAACCCCTTCATCACTTGCATAGGGCATTTGGTTCAGGGTTGCCCCTGTCCCACACCCTTCTGCCACAGAGCAGTTTCCTCGTTCCTCTGTGAGCAGAGCGAGGTGATCTGGCTCAGGACTTCGCTGAACGTAGGTATACTGCTGATTCTCATAAGTCCCACGCTCAAACTCAGTCCCTGCCCGGTAACCAGTCGAGACTTCCTGAGGATTGCCATTCTCGACTGCATTGACATAGTCTTCGAGGCGACCACCATGTTCACCAACCTCATTGGTTTTGATCCAAGTCTCGCCAATGAGAGCGGATTTTTTATTAGCGACATTCTTGAATTTCCCGACGATCGTCTCCTCGGTACGGGAGTTTGCCACAAGTCCGGGCTTGCCATCCTCGTCTTTGGGATGAGATAGTGTCAGTGGCGTATCTTCCCAGTCGGTGGTGCTGTTGGCGATCTCTTCTGATGGTAGGAACTCCCGTTTAATTCCCCGGCCGTTCTGTCGAGGGTAGAGATATACCCCTTCTTGAATAGCGACAACCGGAGCAACGAGATAATCGGTACCATTGAGTGTTTCTCGACGGAACTGTTCTCCACTTGCTGAACTGTTTGTTGCTGTTGCACTCATATTGTATCACTGAGCCCCTTGAGGACCCACTGCTTCGCCCGGAGCATCTGGTGACTGCCCACCTTCCTCGGGCGGGTCAGCGGGAACCATAGCACAGACACAATTCGGATGGATGGGCAGAGCATCCATAACCGTCTGAAGTCTATGAGGTCCCGCCTCGCGGAACTCAATACACTTCTGGCATGGCTCTACAGTCGATATATTGGCCCATTGAATGTCGAACTCCTGCCATCTCGTACCAGTTGCCTGAATCTGGGCATTCATGACCTCTGTCCGGGCGATTCGTCTGCCTCTTGCCCGCTGAATGGTGCGAGTTTCATCGGCCAATATTCGACCCATCTCACGAGATCCAGTCCCATCGGCCAGTTCTCTCGTCAAGACCTCTCGGATTTGGTCCTCAGTAACCTGCCCAATACCTTCGAGATGGCCATATGTCCGGGAGTATAGCGTCTGTAGAGAGTCCTGATGAGCAGGTCTTTCGAGAACTGCCGCGATCTCTACATCATCCACATCAACTCCGAACTGATTAGCGCGGGCGTCGGCCCATTTGATCCCCTTTTCGTAGCCATTCTCGACATGAGTGGCGCTGTAATGCTGACCCTGTTGAATGGCCTCGGGGTCCATAGGCTCGACCAGTCCCTCGTCGACGGCGTCTTCCCACCAACCCATAAACGCCTCTTCCCGATCTCCAGTGCTGAACTCGAAGTCAGTAGCGGCCTCGACAATGTCTTCCTCATTAACGAGGTCACGAGGCCCCTGAGAGGAGTTTAGCCTTTCGAGGCGCAGAGCGTCATTCTCGACCAAAGTTTCTTTCAGGGCGCTCCTGAGAGCCGAGAATCGCCTGCTGAGTTCCTTACGGAATCTCTCTTGCGTCGTAGCCATCCGGGCAGGGCCACTTTTCGAGGAAACATTGACCCGAGAATGCTTACATTGAGGAGTGCAGACATGTCCACTCATTCGGGGATCATCCGATGGGTCTATAGACATGATCAGTCCTCCTCTTCCTCGTCGTCGCCTTCCTCATCATCGCCAAGGGGACTATTGAAGTCCTCTTCAGTCTCATCGACCATGAGATCATCGGCTACCATGTCCTCGGGGTCGAGGTCGGGCGCCTCGGAGCCATATTCAGCGTCCATATCGAGTTTAAGCCGCCTCTCAGCAGGCGTAGCGATCTCATTAGGGTTTCCACCGGCCATCTCAGAGATCGCCTCAGCCCAAATTTTCGCCGTCTCGGCGAGTTCTCGTTCAGTCGGCTCTTCCCGAGCAGGCCACTCTATCTCGTATGAGTTCGTTTCCTCATCGCCAGACTCTGTCGAGGGGATGGTACCCCAGTCAAGCATTCGGTCAATGAGTTTATTCAACAACTGCTCTTCGCAGTGTTCAGTCTGACGCCCAGCGATGAACTCATTATACATCGCTTTGTCTTCCTCGGTGGCGCGTTCACCCGTCTCATTCCCCCGAATGATGGACATTGGCATATCTACGTGAGCGCTGATGTCCTCAATCTGGACACCAATTTGTTCCTCGGGGGATGCCACGTCCGTGTCGAGTTTTTCGAGGTTCCCGGTGACCCTCATCGTCCGATTGAGGTTGTGCCGGTAGTTCTTGATCTGATCAGCGACCGAAGCACCCGAGTCATCGAATTTCATCGGGACTCCGTCGCCGTCAGTCGGCGGAGTCAATACCAGTCCCGGATAGGCTGCCCGCCAGAACATCTCTGCACTGCCACCGAGGAGTTTCTGTAGGTCCTCAAGGCGATTGTAAATCGGCTTGTAAATGGACTCAGACCGGAGTTCCTCCTCATCCGGTTCCTCGACGACATGGAGAATCCGGGAATAATGAATATCAATATTCCCAGTCTCCCCACCAACATCGACGCTGTAGACCTCAGGCAGGCCATACCGAGGATTCGTCGGATCGGTGACCTTCTTGGTGGCGTCCCAATCGACATGTCGCTGGTCGAAGACGCTGAGATAGTCTATATCGTCAAGGCTCTCGACCGAGTCGACATTGACCTCATTCTCAAGGGCCTCAGGGCCTCCCTCAGCGACATTTGAGTCGGAGACGCCTATGAGGATAAGGGAATATTCAAGCAGCCGAGCCCACCTGTCAGCGGCTCTCAGGCGAGCCACGGGCGGCATCCGAGTATAGTCCCCATTGAGGAATTTCCTGACCTCTTCCTCGAAGTCAGTCTCGTCATCTCCAGTCTCCTCTGCCTCGACTACCTCAATATCGCCAGCCCAGCAGTCATGAACGGGCTTATCGACAATACCCCGCGCGATGCCGGGACCCCGCTCATACTTGGCGACGTAATTGCCGACTCTGAGGTTCTTGGTGTAGCCAAGGACATCATAGAGTTGGCGATCGCCACCAAATGACCGTCCAAGGTGACGCCTATACTCCGTCGATTGGAACATGGACCCCTGTAGGCCACCAGCCAACTGGCCGGAGTGCTGGCCAGTGAACTGATTGGAATACTGAGCAGGCGTCATTACGCCCCCAGCATTCACTTTTGGGCCGTATCTGGGGTCCAGCCCACCGTCTTCATCAGAAGTGTCTTCGGTGCTCATGGTTACCAAGTGGATGAGATCTCCTTACGCTCGTTGTCCCCAACAGAGCGTATACTTCGTTCATGGGCCTCGTTGAATGCCCATACTGCCATTGCCGCTGCGTCGAGAACGTCGGGTGAGCGGCCTATGCGGTCCTTGATTGCGTCCTTCGAGTCTGCTTTATAGACATCGCGTCCTTCAGACCGCCGGCGGTTGTACTGAATAGACCGCGAGCAGGCAAAGAGTTCCTTTTCGAGTCGAGTATTGGCGAACTTCCCACCTTCTCGAAGGAACTGCCCGAGCATGGCCAGCGCCTCTGTCCGCCGGTCCTTGAACTCCCGCTTTTGCTTGGGGCTGACCGGCTTCATTCCACCGCTGAACCGCGTACACTCGGCATATTCGGCAGACATCTGGTCTGCGACGCCTGACCCCTCGGCATCGGCGTCAATGGCACAAGCGCCGAGAACTGGGCCGTCCTCCATGGCGGCTCGGATCATACTCTCATTGTCACCATGGGTCCGCTTGCCGCCTTGATCAGTCCTGACGTAGAGTGCGTGATGTTCAGTGCCCTCAATGCGCCGGACCTCGACAATAGCGGTCGAGTCGCCAGTCCGGCCAATGTCAACGCCGAATCCGTAGCGGTTGCGTCCGAATTTGACCCCGCTGGTTGTTGCTGCCTGAACATCCTCGGTATAGATGGGGCGATGGGCTTCGGCGCCAGCCGGGGGAATAACTCCGGCTCGACGCTTGTACCATCGCTCATCGAGATCGGTCCTATTCTCATGCTCAGTCGAGGCAATGTCGAAGCCCGGTCGTAGCCATTCAACTACGTCGTCTCGGGCGATAGCGCCATCCTCAAGCTGATTCTTGATCTCAGGCATCCCCGGCCACGAGCCATGTGGGTAAGCGTCCTCGACTCGGGGCCATGAGGAGTTATTCCATGCTTCCCAGTCACCTGCCATGGTGATGAGGTCGACAATGCCTTCGATTCTCGGCTTATTGAGGCGCCCAGCGTCGACTTGAACATTATGGGCCTCGAAGGCAGAGAGTTCGACTACCTGCCAACGGGGATCGTTCTTTTTCTGGTAGACGACATTCGTCTCGTCATCAGGAGGATTGCATACGGCGACCATCTTGTCATTGAGGTCGGTGATGGAAGATCCCGCTGAGTCGAAGTGGTCTTCAGTGACGTACTTCTTATCGGCCTCGTCAATGACCACCAAGACATCCGAACCGTGGCGTCCTTCGAGTTCCCCCGGATCTCTCGGGCTGACCACTTTCGCATACCACTCGTCGTCGATCTCCAGTATGGGCTGATTGCCTCCCTTCGACTTCCCCGGCAGCCCATACTTCCGCTGAGCACGAGAGAACATGTTGTCGAGGGGACGCCACATGGTGTCGTGATACTGCTGATACGAACCGGACGTTCCCATGACAATCGAGTCGGGGTTCGGAAAGAGGAACGCCAGTTTGAGAGCAGCGGTGATATACGACTTGCCCGGACCATTGGCGCCCCAGATGAGCGTCCGCTGGTTCTGAGCAACTGCCCTCAAAACTTTCTTTTGCTGAGCCGTCGGCTCGACGCCGAGGAAGTCCTGAACGAAATTGACGAACCGATCAGGACCGTTCGTATAGTCAGCGGGATTGAGGGACTTACTACTCATTGTATCAGGATAGTGTATAGGTTAGGCGGAGTACGCCGAGAACTCCTTGCCTCTTGATCTCGGGCTGTAGAAGACCTGAGTCGACCGTTTCCATTTGATTTGTTTTCGGGGCTCATGGGTCATGGGTGTACGAAATCCTCGTGAGGAGCCGCTGAGAGCCGTAGAGAGGAGACAGGTGCTACTCCCTACAATCGCTCTTCTGTCGTGAATTGCTCATTTGGTAGGCTCCTCAATCGGCTCGTAGTCCAAGTGAACAGCCGGCTCTTTATCGATGATCGCCTCTCCGAGAGGGATTATGAGTGCACCCTCTTCGATGAGGATCTGGATGTCCTCCTCGTCAAGTTCGACTTTGATCTCTCCCATGAGGCAGACTTGGATTCTATGGCGGTTATTTGGCGGCTCAAGAGACTTTGACTCATTCCCCCGCTCATGGGACTCGTGAGACGGAACTCTTCGCTCAAAGCATTCTCGCGGCTCTCAGGGGTTCGGCTGTCTGGCGTTGCCAGAGACGAACTGACGCCATTCGTCGAGAGCGTCGGCTTTCTGACTCTCGGGGTCGTCGAGGACGCCCAATGTCTTGAGCATGCCGAGGATGTCCTTATCTCGCTTACGAATGTCTTGGAGTAGCGGGGCCTCGTCCTCATGAGAACCATGCTCGGTCTGAATGGTCTGAAGTAGCCCGCTGACGTTCTCAACATAGTCAGTTTCTTTGGCGACGATGTGGAGTTCATAGGCTACCCGTCGAGACAGGATACGGTCGAGGAAGTCGACATCACCCTTCTTGGATCTGATCCTGTCTTCGATGGCAGCTGCCGTATCCTGTACGAACTCTCGGTCAGCCTGAGCCATTGACTGAGCTACGTGGTGAGGATCAGCATTAGCACCATGCTTCGTACCGTTCTGGTTATGCTGAGGAGCACCCGTAGACTGTCCACCATGGTACTTGCAACGGCCTTTCCCGACATGATCAGTGCCCTTACCCGCCTTGTTCTTGCAGTATCCTTGAAACAGAGTAAGGGTACCCCTATCCTCGTCTTGGGTATTCTCTGTACGCTTACCGTTGCACTTCTCTCCGGGTTCGATCTTCGGCACTTCATGGGCCTCATGGCCGATGTAATGCTCTTCGTCTTCAAGGGTCATGGTGTATCGATCAGGGGTTTCAGGAAACTCGAATCTCAACTCTTTCTGATTTCTTACTCAGATAGTCTCTACAGCCCGGAATCCGCCAATGCGCGCTCCCATTCAGCACTCAATATCCATGGAGTTGGGTTACTACTCATTGAGATCGACTGATCGGTACGCGGTGCTGCATAGGGTTTAACGGAGGAATTAACGGGAGTCTCATAGGGATTGAGGGGGTTCTGACTGGAGATGTCGGGGAATACGGTCATTTGTCTTCTATGAGCGTATTCCTCTCTTCTCCTATTCCCTACTAACCTACTTGGAAAGGGACTCTTGAGACTCTGGGTTCTCACGGACTGTATCAAGCGTACTGGCGTACTTCGCGGCCTGCTCGAATATCCGATCATCGGCGAACTGTTTGTCAGGGTTGGACTTCAACTCATCCAGCGTGTCAAAGAACTCGTCTTCATCGAATCCAACTCCTGTCTCCTTGAGGCGAGCACACAGACGCTCAGCGTGCTCGAAAAATTTCCACTTCGGTAGTGGCCGATCTTTCCAATCGGGAAGGTCCTCATCCTCAGGGAGTTCTGCCCGGAGTTCTCGAAGCCATTGGCCATCGAACTGTCTGAATCCACAAGCGCAAACCGTCACTGTACCAATTCGATCTGCTCGGGGAATCCTGAACGTGTTCCGGCGGCGTCGATAGACGCTGTCGTCCTTCCCTCCGATTATCTCCGTCTCGCCGTCGATCTCGACTTCCAACTGATCTACTTCGACGGCTCTCACATCCCATTCACCCTCATCGTTCTGGTAAACCTCGACTCGGTAATTATTCTCGAATCGATCGTGAGTTCGTCGGAAACAGTTCGAGCAGACGTCTGGGTCTTCTTGTATGTTCTCGAAAGGCATGGCTGAAGTCCGGGCAACCCTCACAGTCGGACTCCCGATGAGTCCCGTGAGGGGTGTTGCTAAAACATTCCCCCTGACTTCACATAAACTCTTCCAAGGTGCATAATGTAACGCTCTCACGGCAGTATATGACGCTCTCTGCTGATTCTCAGTCATTCGGGGCCAATGGGACGGTGAGAAAAGAAACTGCTCAGAGCGAATGCTGGCCGGCTTAGAGTTCAAATGAGAAAAGGAGTGTTCAGGAAGCTATTCGACCGGGACCGACTCAGATCGACATCTCGAATGATTTCTCGACGCCATTGGTTGAGGCGATAGCCTGAAAGAGCTGTTTCCATTCCTCGGCTTCCTCGAAGTCACCTACGCGTGCTCTGATCTCAGCTGTCTCCTCGCAGAAGTCGAGAGCCGTCATGACCTGACCCTCGGATGGGCTGCGGTCGAAGATGACCGCGCTGGCAGCATCGCCAAATCCATGGTCGAACATGACTTCATGGAATCCTTTGAGATCTGCCTGATCGAATTTCTCTTCGATGGCATTCTCGTCAATCCTCACATTCGACGTGACCTGACCGACGCTGATCATGACCTCTTGGCCGCTGACGGTTTCGAGCGTGAACTCATCACCCTCGACTTCGGCGGCTGCCTGCATGACCTCAGGAACCCCATCGGTGACCTCGACATCCATGCTGACTTCTGCATCCATCGTGACTCTGTACGTTGCCTCGTCATCTGAATCATTTCGATCCATACACTATACTTCACTCCCCTGCCCCATATACCTAATGGTGTCTGTACGAGAAGAGTTAACTCAGGATTCCCCGGCTGCAAGAAGCCTGAGGCTCAGGATTTCAAAAATGAATCTGCGAAAAAGAGACTGCTGACGGCGGCTGTTCTACTCGTCCCGAGCGTCGTAGACTGAGTAGCCGTGGAACCGGAACGTCGAGGCGAGGTTGACGAGTTCGCTGGCGTTCACGAGCCATGCTTCTCGGTCGTAGTCGAACTCGTACTCAACCTGATCCCACGGAGTCGACTTGATGACTTCGTTCGCGGGCTTCTCGTCGTCAGGAGTCTCCCACGGGGCAGGCGTTTCGAGGACGGCTTTCAGCCCATCCGAGGTCTGGACGATCGCGGTCACCTTGACGGTCGAGTGCGAGTAGCCGTCAGGCGTCCCCTTCCAGCGCTCAGCGGACGGGACTGGGTCCTCCTCCTCTTCCTCCTCGTCGTTCGAGAACTCTGCCTCAGCGCGGTCATGGGCATTATGAAGCCCCTCGTCGAAGACACTCTCGACCGTCCCGACCTCGTAGTGCTCCTGCGAGTCGCCGTCATACCCCATGACGCGGTTCTGAGCGATGTCCTCGTAGGAAGGGAGATCTCCCTCGGGGTCGAGTTCCTCCGGCTCAGGGCCGGGCTCAACGACCTTGAGAGCCGTGTCGAAGTCCTGCTCGTAGCGGAAGGCTCCCTGCCCCGGCTGACCAGCCTTGGTCCGATGGTACGATCGGACGGCTCGAAAGAGAGCAGGGTACGTTCGGTTTCGCTCAGGTTCAGCGAGAGCGTAGAATCCCCCTCGCGGACCCTGAATTACGACGAAACGCTTGCCAGTCATGGTCCCCCACGATCCGGGACTCAAGAAGACATCGCCATTCCTGAGCTTGGAATCGTGAGCATCCAGCCACTCATTCGAGGCGCTGATGACCGAAGCGGTGAGAGTCTGACCAACTCGATCGTTCGGCTCGACGACTCTCGCTACGGTGCACGGCTGTTTCCGATCTCCCCATAGGACTCGATCGCCGGCTTCGAGGTCGTCAAAGGCGTCGAGAACCGTTCCGGCTTCCTGACCTGCTGACCCGTACTCTCGCGGGTACTCGTCCTCATCCTCTTCGGGGCAACCCCCGTCGGTGCGAACTTCGTCATCTTCCTGAGTCAGCGTGACGTTCGTAACGCCCCTTCTCTCGCTAACTCTGCGAGTTCCTCGACGCCCTGAGCGCTCGCCATTATGCCAGTGGAATCGGACCGAGGAAATTGACGGCTGGCTGTCTTCGACATCCTCATCATCGTGAGTCGATCCGACGATGCTGTAGATATTGGCCTCGGCCTCGAACTCGATCGAGAACTGGTGGCGGTCGAGACGCTCATCATGGCTGGCGTGAGTTTCGAGAACTTCGCCGATCTTCCTCTGCTGAGTGCCGCTCGAAGCGGCGATGTATTCGATCTCGATTTCGTCCCCTTTCTCAGCCTGCACCGCAGCGAGTCGAAGTTGATCGATCGCGGTTCGTCCTTCGGACATGGAATTGCTTTCCATGTCACAATAATTGACCCCGAGGGTCTTATACCTAAGGGTTACGAGTACAGAAAAAGTTAGCAGCTGAACGTCAACGGTAGAGCGGCTGAAAAAGAGGAACTGCTGTTCGACTACCCTGCGTCAGCGATCCTCTCGACCGTTCGGTTCCATGCGAACCGGACTCCTTTATCGCCCTGAGTGTAGTCCGTCTCGAAGCCCGAGTACGCATCTCGGTACGTTGCCCTCTCCAGCCCGCCTCGGCTGCCGAGTTGAATCGTGAACTTATCCGTTCCGAGTTCCCCCTCGTTCCACCAATGCTCCGAGGATTCAATTCGGATCTGAACGAGATCTGCGACGGTGAAGTTCCACAGCACTTCAGCGTCGAAGTGATCCGGCGCCTGATTCAGCGCGCCACGGATGTCCGTCA
>LKMJ01004192.1_pt1 | contig 13531 bp, 20 predicted proteins | sample 643391 | NCBI WGS metagenome assembly LKMJ01 (sample SAMN04112250, study PRJNA286221) | soda lake metagenome | biome: soda lake; feature: Kulunda Steppe; material: water; isolation source: sample PL-Br10 brine of Picturesque Lake | place: Russia: Kulunda steppe | collected 2010-07
AGGTGTAATACGACAAGCGTGTATGACTGGTGTTGTGTTTCTGCTGCATGACTGGCATCGCGTGGCTGTCGAGGGATGTGTTGAGGTGTATGCCTGGCGTTTGCCTCGTTCGCTCGTGAAGACGCATGCGCGCACACAACACACACACACACACACACACACACACACACACACAGACACACACACACAACAACACACACAACCACAAACAGCTAGATATTTGGGTATTCAACCATACACATGCACACACAACCACACACACCCACACACACACACACACACATGCGCATGCACAGGTTGAGGAGCAGCACAGGGAGCACACACACACACACATGCGCATGCGCAGGTTGAGGAGCAGCACAGGGAGTGGGCCGCGCTGTACCAGGAGCTGTGCAGCAAAGGCCTGCAGCCAGGCGGGCGGGCTGTGCCACAGCAAGACTTCCTGTGGGCTCTGTGTGCTGTGCGCAGCAGGACCTTCAGCGGCCCTTACATAGGTGCGAGGTGTGCATGCGGGCCTTACATAGGTGCGAGGTGTGCATGCGGGCCTTACATAGGTGCGAGGTGTGCGTGCGGGCCTTACATAGGTGCGAGATGTGCATGCGGGCCTTACATAGGCCCTTTCAAAGCTTTCCTTGCACAGGTGCGTGACGTGTGCGCAGCAGCACATTCAGCAGAACTGCAGACCAGCTCAGACAGTGTTTGTGTGCTTGCCCTAGTGCTGCCCTGCCACCGCGCTGCGGCGCACATGCCCCATATCTTGTGCCGGCACAGCTTTCATGCGTGTGCGTGGGCCTGCTTGCCTGCAAACCTGCTGTAGGGTTTGTGCAGCTGTGGTGCAGCCAGAAGATGTGTCAAAGCATTGCTCGTGTCTGAACACCTCCCCTTGCTCCTGCCACGCTGCACTGACACACAGCAACAAAAATACACGCATATGTGTACAGGAAAGCGCACGCAGGCGTGGGACGCACACACATGCAAGCACACATGCATGCACACACACGCGTGCGCGCACTAGCGTGCATGCTCTGATCCTCTCATCGCACGTGCCTGCGCACAGCAAAGCACATGGTCGTGTGTACAAGAGGGCACAATGCACCTGCACGGATGCAAGGACACACTGGCATGCACATGATGCTCGCAACATGCACAGGGAGCACGCTGACGGACCGCTTGAGGCTGGGTGGCCTCGTGGGGGTCCTGGCACTGGCCAACATCAGCCTCGGGCTCGCAGACACACAGCGCACACTCAGTGAGTGAGGTGCACAGACGTCGCACACGCTGCTTGGGCTTTTCAGCTGCACTGGACAGTGTGCACCCGCTGGGGGCAAACAGGCGAGCAGGGCACACTCATAAGGGTGACTCACCCAGGGTGAGGACTGTGAAGAGTTGTGTGCGTGCTGCCCGGGCTTCCTGTGCACAGGCAGGTGCTGAAGAGCACAGTGCTGCAGTGGACACAGAGAGAGCGAGACTGCTTGAGCCTCGTCGCGTTGCCGTGCATCGCAAGGCGGTGCGTTTGCCTCCGCTGCTCAGCTCTGGATGCTGCTCAGCCAGGGCTGCGTCCCGTGGCTGTGCCCTATAGTGTGGCAGAGAAAGTAGCAATGTTGGCTGTGATGTAGCACCTTGGGCGGCTTGCAAGTGACCGCAGTGTGTTCACCAGCCCACCTTGCAGTGACCATACTGCGTTCACCAGCCCATCTCGCAGTGACCATACTGTGTCCACCAGCCCATCTTGTAGTGACCATACTTTATTCACCAGCCTCTCTATTTGGTGAAACCTGGAGCTCCCTGCACCATCATGCTAACAAGCCTGGAGCAGTGGTCTGTGGGAATGTGCAAAGGCTGCAATCCCGTTAAGCATTATGCCTATCAACAGAATGGGGTTGCTTGTTGGTTACATCTGTTCCTTGTTGGGAACATCCTTGTGAAACCTATTTGTCATGAAGCCATTTGCTTGTGTCACACACACATGCATACGCATACACATGCACACATGCATACGCACACACCTGCAGAAGCAAACGCTCAAGCTCAGTAGTGCAGAAGCTGTAGTGGCCATTTATTTGCTTTTAGCTAGCTCTCCTGCTTGTTCCAACAGCAATTTATGTAACCCTGTCTACAGGTGCTGCTCTGGCCGTCTTCTTGTTCAACATCATTTACGAGGTCGTCCTCAGCAGGAGCCTCAAGCAGTACGCCATATGCCCGGTCATAGACTTCATCAACCATTCCAGCAAGGAGCAGGTGTGCAAGGGAAGATAAGCGATGCGTGCTCTTGCATGCCACATGCAAGCTATGCAAGTGCTGCAGGCACTGCAGTACCTATGTCCAGATTCCTAGCTTCATATTTTTGGCCTTTCTCGAGATGCCGAAGCTTGCAAACCTTATTGTGTCAAGCTTGGCTGACCTTTGCTGCACTCAGGTCGTGGATGCAAAATTGATGCCGCCTTTGCCAATTTTCATCCTAGGCAAGCAAGTGCTTGTGCCTGCCACCACTCTAGCTTTTGTTTGTTTGAATTTGTTATGACCATTTAGATCTCTGCCAACATTTACAACATGAAAGGCCTGGGCGTTACGTGCGTGTGCTGTATGTCAACATAAGGCTGTTCTCTCAACCCTCAAGAGGTCAATCGCTACCATATCGTTCAATGTTCTGCAACTTGCAGTCTGAGGTCACTTATGACTACTTTCTGGACTCCTACACTGTTGCCGCAAGCAAGGCTTATGAAAGGGGAGAGCAGGTGTGTTCCAAAACATGTGTGTCCGTTTGAGTCCTTGGCAGTGTTTGCAATGGATACAGCTTGAAATGAGCCGCGGCACACACCCAAAGTTTGTTTGCAGCACCAATGCAAAACATCCATGCAGTAGAGGCAGGGACCTGCACATGCTGTTGCTCCGCTTACCAGCTTTTGCACTCTTGGGGTGGGGCTTATTATTTATCACGCAGGTCTTTGTCTCTTATGGCTCCCAAACAAACGACAGCTTACTCCAATTCTATGGCTTTGTGGAAGTAGACAACCCCAATGACAGCTACAATATGGCCAAGTGCGTGCGTCATATTTGACATCAAGCTTTTGCTGATATGGTCATGTGCTGGTCAAACACACATCTATGCCTACTATGGCTGAGGTTTGCCTACACAATTAGTGATTGTCAATCTGTTGCGGAACATAATTTCGTGCGCAAGGCACTTATAAGGATGCTATCCCTCCCATCTTCTTTCCTTCTGTGCATCTTACAACTTGTTTGCCCTGCATGTGCTCTGGTCGATGGTATTGGCCTGCACAGAGTTGGGGAGACTGATCCCTGAGCCAGCACCATTGGTCATGCCGCATACTACACCTTGGTGTTTGATTAGGAAGGCTGTGCAAAAGTGCAATGACATCTGTCTTGGCTAGGATTCGTCCTCCATATCAAAAGCCTTTCTGGAGCAGCTTGAGCAGCATGTGCATCCAAGATTATCAGGGTTGGTCCTCCCTTCTCTGTTAAGGAATGCTTCCCGCAACTCCTCACAGTTCTTGATGAATGAACGCACTGCCAAGCGGGAGTTACAGCAAAGGGGTGTCCCCTCACTGGGGTGCCCCCACACTTTCCTGATATTGAGGCTCTCGGCGTGCGTGTAGGCTCTCCTTTGATGTGTACATCAACACAACCACACATGGTGTGCATTAACACGACCACACAGTGCATACGGGTTTCCGATTGCTTTGTGCGGCGACGCAGCTTATGGATGCACCAGGCGTGTGCACCCTTGCACGTCGACGTCACAGGCATGCTTGTCCAGGGCACCTTCACGCTCAATTGCTTGTTTGCAGTATTCTGAAGTGGGTTGAAGGAAAGGCACCCCTTGATCCTAAGCGCCTTGAGGTGTTGGAGAAGGACGGGCTGCTTTCCTCCCTGAAGCTGGTGCGTGGCCTGTTTCCTGCAGGCGCATGGTGTGCGCCTTTGGTCTTAACTTCTGGGTGCAACACAGGCTCTTGCAAGCTGTTCCATCGCTGCCCAGGTCCTGTGGTTGCTGTGTGGCGCTTGTGGGCTTGCTGCATGATGCACGGACATCCCAGAGCCTCAGCTGGCAGACACCCTTGCGATGGTATTTTCCTGCATGCTGGTGTGCCTGGGATCTGCTGAGCTGCACTTATCACTCAATGCCTGTGAATGTGTCTGGAAGTATGTCCACACGATCAACAATGCCATGCTGGTGGAACTTGTTGCAGGTGTCTGTTGCACGCACCGGCTTTCCAGCAGGCACGCTGCAGGCCCTGAGGTGGGGCACGACTCTTTGGAACAGAGTGCATGTTTTGGTCTTTCAGCTGATGTGCCACGTGTATGTCGGTCATACAGCTGATGTGCCATGTGTACGAATGTCGGTCATACAGCTGATGTGCCATGTGTACAAATGTTGGTCATACAGCTGATGTGCCATGTGTACAAATGTTGGTCATACAGCTGATGTGCCATGTGGATGTTGGTCCTTGAGCTCGTACTGTGCCAGAGCAACTTCAAGGGCCCCTCTCTTGTGTTTGGCATTATGGCCTGCCTAATATGTTGAGCAGCGAGCGATGACCACTGTCCTTGCGCTGTGCAAGCGCCTCAAAACAGAGCTCTCTAAGGGCACTGCTGAACAGTGCTGAGGGATCCATGCTGTGAGCATGCTCATTTTTAAGCTTACTTGCTGCGGACATGCGCGCATCTGACCAGGAGGATTGCAAAAAGACCTTATCAGTTTGGACGGTGGGCATGAGTCCTTGCGTCCTGCTTCTGAAACGTTTTTGCTAGCAGCTTTGTCTGAGGCACCCACATGTCAGGCTCACCTGAGTTCCAGCAACCGGGCAATGCACCATGAAAGAGTGTTGCAAGGGGCATTGAAGATGGGTGCAAGGAGTAACATCCTTCACAGAAAAGCCTGCTGCCATCTTCTGGGTGTTACGGTGGCATCAAGTGCCCATCCGGGCTGAACACTCAGAGGATGGCTTGCCTGTCATGCAAGAGCGCGCAAATGGTGGGGTGCCTCACTGCCCGCAGGTACCTCTTGGCCTCAGATGCAGAAGCGTCAAAGGGCCTATCTGCATTTGAGACTGGCGCATCCCCAGAGACAGAATCCAGGCTGGCTGAGGTGCTTGTGCATGCCTGCAGCAGTGAGCTTGCATCCTTAGGTGGGTGCAATGGGCTGATGATTGGCAAGCGCACTCTCTTGCATGCTGGCAAAGATGCTTGTGCTTGCCTGTGGCAGTGAGCTCACGCTCACAGGCGGGGTATTAAGGTGTGCATGGCGTTATGCGGCCCTCACCTCTTGGCCTGGGGTGGGTGCGGCACATGTAAAATAAGTGAGCTTGCTCCTCGTTTTGGTTGAGGATCAGTGCTTGCAGCAACTGTGGGTGATGCACCTGGTGTAACATTGAGCAAGACTTGCAAAGCATCTGCGGGGTGGGTCTCGGCCTTGCCAGTGGACATTGACTTGATGTCTTGTGGAGCAGTTCTGGGGATTCATGAGTAGGGACTCATCACTAGGCACACAACATTCCCCGACCACTGGTAAATATGGTGGCACTACTCTTGTTTCATTTGCCGTGCCCTGCTCTTGAATTGGTGCATGCACGCCAATGCACGCCAGGGATGGGTCATTCGCACATTTCAGATCATTCGTTTGTATTTTGTTGGACCATCTGATGTACTGAAAATCATGAGTCCACAAGATTCTTTGATCCTCACCAAAAAGGTGCTCTATTACGCACCTTTTTTTGCTGTATTGAGAAACTCAGGAAGACACCCCACATCACACCCTTCACTTCATATTGTAAAATTATGTGCTTTTGTACTCAATGGGTTGGATTGGGGGGGGGGAAGGAGGGTAAGTTGGTGTCAGTTAGTGCCCCCCATCCCCCCTCCTCTCGGATGCCAACAGGCAAGACATTAGTCAAATCATTCAACATATTTCAAAAATTACCAACACTTTTGTGCGCTGCAAATTCAAAATAGGGAAATGACCCACGCCTGATGCATGCTTTGTTCATTGTGCTTCTTATCTCCCTGTCTCTGGTGGGGGTTTGTCGTACGGCACTTTGGACCAATGTGTCTCCCTTTCCTTGATTGTTGTGCGCGGTGTTCTACCGCCTGCATATCTTCATTGTGCTTGCGTGGGCCTTGACCTTGATGCTGCACACATTTGCACGCGCCTTTGCTGCAATTGTGCAGTTGCACTGTTCACTTCTGAGAATATCAGCTCAGATGCGCACAATGGTCCGCGCAACATTCATCCACCTGCACTTCCATCTAAAGGCTGCAACCAATGGCTGCATCCAAAGGCTGCAACCATTACCAACCATTACCAACTTGCGCCATCAGTGACTTGTTCTCACCGCCACTGCACCAGCTGTCTCCAGCTGTCCCCAAATGAAAGTGTTTCATTGTGCGTTGTTTGTGCGGTTGCTTGTGTGCCATCATTAGGCGGTTCATCCTCCCCCAGCAAGGCACGTTGCTCCTGTTGTGTATTTACCCAGCCAGGCAGGTTGATCACCAACTCTCAACCACCATCACTCACTCCCAACAAAGGCCTCTATGTTGTGCCGGAGGGGGCCTATGACGCAAGCGACTGGCAGCTGTGGTACTACCTTTCTGTTTCTTTTGCATGTGCCACTGCGCAGGTACCTCCTTGGCCGAGGATCAAGCCATGCTTGCGTCTCCAAAGGTTGCAAAAAGCATGCCAGCACCTGAGCGCTTAGCTATAACCTATCGCATTGAAAAAAAGAAGATCTTACAAGCTTGCTTCAATGCGCTCACTTCATGAGTCCTTTGTTAAGTGTGGAGAAAAGGTATCTAATGTCCACAACCCTGCCATCACTGAGCTTTTCAATCTTTACAAGTTGACCCTTGTGCAAATTGTGCATGCTCACCAGGTTGCGTTTTTGCATGCAGAGCGAGGAATGTCTCGGGACCACTAATACCCAGAGCACTTCATTCTGTATTATCTGCTCTTGGTTGGGCAGAGCATCTGGCAGTTGTGTTAGCAATTCAAACAGGTTGTCGATATTTTTTCCTACTCGGATTCTTTGCTCTTTCCCTCGTTACTTATCTGTATTCAAGACTTGATAGTAGAACTGAGATGGCTTAATTAGATAGATTTGATGTGACAGAAAATGTCTGTTCCTGCGCGAATGTTCCATAGCTTAGACGGTTTTTTGGCCTCCTCGATGCACGCGCTCTTCTTTTGCAGTCAATATTCATGTTGCAGCCTGTCTGACTCAGGCCTGAGGCCTGGCAGTTTTGTTGGCTAAGCTGCACTGCTGGGTAGGTCTGGCTTTGTAAACATAGTACAGCTACATGGCCCACGCATGGGTGTAGTCGAAGTTTGGCAACTTACCTCTTGACATTGATTTGCTACTAAGTAGAGGGATTGAAAAACTCTGTAAGCAAACTCAGGTAAAAGACCTTTACCTCACTAGGACTCAGGGTGGGTGTGTTCCATGGTAGCTGCATTGCAAAAACATTTTGCACATGATCATCATGATGTAGTCAGATACTCTTGTAACCTCAAGGTCAGAAACTATTATAATCTTGGATGCGAGTGATTTGATAAGTAATAATTGCTTGCGTTATTGGCATGAAGATTTGTAATTTCTCTCGGAGGGCCTGCATTCCTGCCAGAATGATAAGTGGCCAAATTAAACGTGACCATCATGGATGATCGCACATGGTGTGCAAACCTCTTCCTACTTCTAAGAGGGGCAATGCGCTCCAAAGAAAAACGTGACCAAGGGACATACCCCTGTGGAAGTCTTCTTTGTCATTTGATTTATGTGCCCTCAGGCCAGCTAGGACCCATCGGATGGGGAAGCTTGAGTACTGAGTATCAGATCAAAAAAAGTCATGAATATTTGCAGAATGCTGTCAGGCTGAGAGTCTGCTGCATGCAGAGTAGCCTCTAGCGATAACCACTACATTCCAGACTCAACAAGGTATTACCGCGAGCTCGTCCTCCCTTAAGCGAAACGGGACGGGACGTGCTCTAAGTACCTTGTTGAGTCTGGAAACAACCTTGTAATCATTGCGATAATACCCCCCATGGAGTAGTCTACTCCAGGTCCTTTGTTTACACGGCACGGCAGTGCAACAGTCCAAGTGTGTATTCCAGGTACAGTGTGAGTAGAACACGTTCTTGAGACAATGAGATTCAGCCGCTGAAAGGAGAAAGAGAAAGAATTAAGCTGGGCCACAAGTTCCGTGATTGCCCAGTCTGTGAGCCCACCGTGCTTGCGCATTGTGTACACTGCCCACTGTCCGCAGCTGCGCAGCCAGTCCACACAACACACTCTCACGCTCGAAACACGGCGATAGCTGTATTGCTAGCTGGTCAAGTACTCAGCCAACTAACTCAACCGATTGGATACACAGTGCAGCACTTATCTGGCGTGACAATGCGCTGGCAGCTTATCATGATAAGCCTCCAATACTATTAGCTAGTAGCTGGCTACAGACAAAGATAAAGGGGCGGTACACATCATCTTAAGACTACCGGTAGCAAGTGCGTTCATCATAATTATGATGGCATTAAGTCAGCTTTGAGTTTTTTTGAATAAGAGAGCTGAAAGGTAACAGATAGAAGACATGGCAAAATGGAAAGCTCATGTTGTATGAATCCCAAGATCTCAGTTGGTTGTCAGGTTCATGAAGCACACTCAAATAGTTCCAAGGCTCCTGATTTATGGCTCTCAGGGTACGAATTGGTCTCATGAATAAAATAACTCTATACACCTTGTCAATGCTGAATCTTAATACTGGGTCAACGTCAGCAGCAGCACGTGGGCTGCTCAATCCAAAGCTCCTTGACTTTCCTCTTCTCTCAACCTAATAAAAAGCTCTTCATGCAAAGCTTGCACAGCGCGCTGCCCATCCACTCCCTCAACCTGCGTATCAAACAGACATTGAAGGTGTATGTGCTCAACTCTTCTGATAAGACCAGAATAAGCCTTCCTAGTCATGGATACAAAGTCATCACATAGCCCAATGCTCTCAAATTCAAGCAAGAGTCCTGGTGTGTGCACGCACATTTGTATGCAAATTTGCATGCACGTGCGTGTGCATCTTTTGCGAAGCATGACTTAAGCAAGCCTTAATACCTCATTCACTGACGTCCACAATTGCTCAGAGACGGAGCAGAAACCACCCAGGCAAGTCGGCCTTACCACAAGTGAAATGTTTGTCTTCGAAGCGCCTTGGCTCATCATCACCACGTTGATGCCACAGTCATTTAATACTTCAAAAGTCTGCAGAGAGTGCATGCCGAGTGCGCACACTGAAGCACAACAGACCAGACTCAAGATGTACAAACTTGAACAAAACAACATGATATGTTACATATCCCTTTTGATTGGCATGTGCGGTATCCAAGGCGGAGCTCTTTTAGTCCCCCTAAGAGGTACAACAAAGCATCATTTCCCATACGTTCCCTAAGAGGTTCAACAAAGCATCATTTCCCATACGTTGCGGCCTCCACGTGACCTGCCAGGTGCTTTGCTCAGGTTGGCCATGCCAGGCACATCGAATGAGCACACTGAGGCGCCAGCACATGCTCCGGCCTAGAGCTGGGAGCTGGAGGTCCGTGGTCACGATCAGACCACTACTTCAACTCACATGTTGCAAAATCTTGCTTGTCTTTTGAACATTGCAAATCCTGCAGCCGGACAGCATGCAGCGCCCAGGGCGTCAGTCATGGAAAAATGTGAGCATGGAAGAAACTTTTGGCGGACTTGACATTGAACTCTGGAAATAAGTGCAAGCACCTGCAGCCAGGCCTGGGCAGTGTTTATCGCGAATCAGCAATGAGAGCAAAACATTTCCCTTGAATGAGCCACAGAAGGTTGAGCCTGTGCCCGACCCTTCCATAAAGATTAAAGCCTGTTCTGGTCAAGGGTCAAGCAGAGGTTGTGGTTCCCCTCATGTCAAGCAGGTTGTGGTTCCCCTCATGTCAAGCAGGTTGTGGTTCCCCTCATGTCAGTGCAGCCTTCTAAAGCAGCTAGAAACTGAGAAAAATGTTTAAGAGGGGTGTGAGGGCACTCAATTGGATAGCAAGCGTGATAACCAACCAGCAGCCTGGAATAGAATAGTGGGAGGCGTCACATGCAACTTCTTATGAATGAGCACCATGCCAAGCATGCTGGCGTTGGCATGGCTGTTCGCAAACTTCGCATGAGCTTGTGGTAGCTAGAAACGCGTGTACGTGTGCTGCACTTTGGCTCACTCACAAGGAGATGATGGACAAGTCGTCCCGCGTGGACACCTTAGCAATCTTGCTCAGGTCCACCTTTAGCAAGCTCAGCTCCAGGTCCAGGTTGTCAAACTTTCGGGGGTCAAGGGTCACAGAGACAGACACCTGGAGAAACATGGAAACTTAACTTTGGGTGATCAATAGCCCATGCCCGGGCTGCACCATGTCAGACCTGCCAGCAAGCCGTGCGCCTTTGCTGGAGCAGACATATGCCCGCACAGCCGTATGAAGGCAGCTCCAGACGACCTGAGGCGCAGGTATAGGCTGCACCATGCTAGCCTGTGCCATACCTGCTAGCACACCAGTGCACCTTAGCCAGACCATGCACCATGCCAGCCTGTGCCATACCTGCCAGCACACCGTACATCTTTGCTAGAGCAGATACGTGCAAGGAGAGATTTGGGCACCCGCATCTGCAGCAACCATGCAGCTGCCACTGGCCTCGGAACGTCTTTTAGAGGGTGAGCATGCCAGCGGGGCATCAATCGGAGTTTTAGAGGGTGAGCATGCCAGCGGGGCATCCATTGGAGTTTTAGAGGGTGAGCATATGCCAGCGGGGCATCCATTGGAGTTTTAGAGGGTGAGCATATGCCAGCGGGGCATCAATTGGAGTTGCCACATTGTTTGATGGGATTAGCGCTCCTCTCATCTTTGTCAAACACCCTCGCTTGTTCACACAGCACAGCAGGCAGCAGCAATACAAAAACACGATTACACCCCCCCCCAACAGAAGAGCTCCTGTGCATCAGCTGCAAGTTCCATCCAGCACGTGCACGTGCGCCTGTGGTCCAACCCCGTACAAAAGAGGCAACCAGGCAACAATGAGACAACCTCTCACCACCCTGACTGCTCTCACCACTCTCACCTCGCCGCTCTCACCTCACCACTGTCACTACACTCACTGCTGTCCCCACTGTCACTACACTCACTGCTGTCACTGCTGTCCCCACTGTCACTACACTCACTGCTGTCACAACTATCCCCACTGTCACTACACTCACTGCTGTCACAACTGTCCCCACTGTCACTACACTCACTGCTGTCACAACTGTCCCCACTGTCACTACACTCACTGCTGTCACAACTGTCCCCACTGGTTGCACCAAAAGCCCCCCAGTGACCAGTACCTGGACCAAGCCCAACCACAAACCGGCTTGTCGTTCTTGGGCACATCCCTACCTCTCCCCATGCAGGGCTAAAATCCAGCAAGGCCTTTCAAAAAGGAGGGCAGCTGTGCAAGGGGCCTCGCTGGTGGCCACCACATCCACCGACAGCTTTTGCTTTTTGGGTCAGGCGTTAAAAGAAAAGGGTGGGAGTAGCAGGGCTGTTCAGGGGGTCGCACCTCGCTGGTGGCCACAACATCCACCGACAGCTTTTGCTTGCCAAACGCGTCAAACACCGTGGCCAGGAACCCGTATTGGCCCATCATGCGCAGCGAGACAATGTCCACGAGCGTGACCTGGTTCTTGAGCACGATCGAGGTCACCAGCACATCTGCCATGTTCCGCATGTTGCTGATCATGGTGCCTGGGGCAGTCCTGCACGGCCATGGGCACATACACACACATGTGTGTGTGTGCGCACCGGCAGGCTACCGGACCTGAGCAGATGGTAGTGCATGGGGTGGTTTCTACGCAACCGCTGCAGAATGCACGTGCGCACAGCTATGCGACGGTCACTAAAGGACTTGAGCGGTAAGCATTTTTGCTTGGGAGGACATTGGGGAGCCTCTGGTGCGATGCCAGGATCCAGCGCTGAGGCACTCTTTTGGATTGGCAGTAGGGGTCATGCAGCAGCCCTTGGTGAACCTGCTGCGTGATGGTGGGGGAGAGGCTCCTTGCAGGGCCCCAACACAAGATAACTCGAGACTTTTTGAGTTTCATTCTTGTACCTCACACTGCTCAATGGGCCTGCAGAGGAGCGCCAGCTTCATTCTTGTACCACACGCTGCTCAATTGGGCTGCAGATGAGCGCCTGTTGCATTCTTGCACCACACACTGCTCAATGGGGCTGCAGAGGAGCGCCTGTTGCATTCTTGTACCAAACACACTGCTCAATGGGCCTGCAGCGGAGCGCCTCAGAAGGTCTGTGAGACTGGCGCTCTGGTACACAACAGCGCGGCCATCCACTGCATGGCCTTCCACTCCATGGCCTTCCACTGCATCCACTGCATCCACTGCATGGCCTTCCACTGCATCCACTGCATGGCCTTCCACTGCATGCACTGCATCCACTGCGCGGCCTTCCACTCCATGTTCATCCACCCCAAGGTCCCATCCAGGCTGCATGAGCCCCCCGCAGCGAGCACCACACACAGCCACACGCCAGAGCAAGAACATCGGTAGCTCTGTGAAGGTAAGACAGAAAGGGGTTGAGAACAGGGCCCATACAGAGCCCTGGCCGTGTGCCTGGGGGTGCGCGCACCTGTTGTAGGAGTTCTTGACGCGAACGCTCATGTTGCCCGACCTGATGGCCGGCTGCATGGCTTGCGGGTGCAGCACCTGTGCAGAGTGCGCGCGCAGGTGCTCGCGAGTGTGTGCGCCAGTGTGTGTGTGAGCATGTGTGCATGCAGATGGAACTATGGAAAGTGTGAATATCAGGTGCGCAGCACCTGAGCACATGACGAGGGCTTTTCCTTGCAATCCCTTTGCCTTCCATGAACCCCTTCCTGTGCTTCAATTGCCTGCCTGCAAGCTATACCTCAATTCATGACATCCAGGCCTTGGCAGATGGCTGTCCGAACAATCGAGGTCTCACCCAAGCATACGCCGCAGAGCCACAATGCCCCTGCCCCTTCACAACTGCACACACGTGGGCACGCGGGAACATGCACATGTGAGCCCAACCTGTGCACCACCCTTTCCTGCACACCTGCGCCCCAAAGTAGGCCAGCTCCGTCGCCTCCTCAAAGGTCAGCTCATTTACGGTCTGCGTGCTCTGCACGATGCGCGGGTCCGAGGTCAGCACGCCGTCCACATCCTGCGCACCAGAGGCGGCATGTGCATGGAGGTGCAGGATGAAGGCTCTGCTGGCAAGTCGCCAGCCCGGTGGCCAGACGCCACCGGGCTTGCATGGCCCCTGCAGCTGTGGGAATCAACTCAGGCTCCATTTGCAGTCAAACGCCAACAAAGTGAAATGGCCAGCAGATGTGCAACTGCAAGCGCGAGCACGATCATGTGCGACTGGGCTGGCGGGAGTTGCCGTCAAAGAGGGACCCTGGAAGACATTGGAGGCAAGCAAGGGCCCACACACGTTGCCCCCCCCCCCCCCCCCCCC
>LKMJ01004193.1_pt1 | contig 13530 bp, 16 predicted proteins | sample 643391 | NCBI WGS metagenome assembly LKMJ01 (sample SAMN04112250, study PRJNA286221) | soda lake metagenome | biome: soda lake; feature: Kulunda Steppe; material: water; isolation source: sample PL-Br10 brine of Picturesque Lake | place: Russia: Kulunda steppe | collected 2010-07
ATGGGAGGGTGGGCCCTGACCGAACCAGGTAGCGGCTCGGACGCATCGAACATGGACACGACCGCTGAAAAGGACGGTGACGAGTGGGTCATCGACGGCACGAAACAATTCATCACGAACGCTTCGGAAGCGGGATCGGTGATCGTCAAAGCGGTTACGGACCCGGACGCGGGGTACGATGGTATCTCGACGTTCATCGTCGATCCACGAAACGACGACGGTTTCGAGGTAACCGCGCTGTGGGACAAGATGGGATTGAACGCATCACCCACGTGTGAAATTTCACTGGACAGCGTTCGCGTCCCCGAGGATCGGTTACTCGGGGAGGTCGGTGACGGGTGGGAACAGACGAAAAAGACCCTCGACGGCGGACGGATTTCGATCGCGGCCATTTCGACGGGACTCGCTCAGGGTGCGTACGAACACGCGAAGCGATACAGTCTCGAGCGGGAACAGTTCGGCCAACCGATCGCCGAATTCGATGCGATTCGGAACAAGATCGTCGACATGCATCGCAAGATAGAGCGATCCCGATTACTCACACACAAAGCTGCCGTCGAATACGACAAGGGAAAATCGGTCAGCAGAGAGTCTGCGCTGGCGAAGCTCGACGCGAGCGAAACAGCGCGAGAGGTCGCCGAAGAAGCCGTTCAGGTACTCGGTGGGTACGGGTACACGACCGACTTCGCACCCCAGCGATTCTACCGCGACGCAAAGTTGATGGAAATTGGCGAGGGGACCAGTGAGATCCAGCACCTCGTCATCGGACGCGAGCTTGGGTTGTAGTGAGTGGCGTCTTCCCGATCGTCTGTGTCGATTTGATCGTCTTCGAACTGGTTGCCTAGCAAAGACGTACAGTAAAACAAATATCACGACGATCAGCATATCCGTTTCACAACAATAAACAGACGGTTATTTTCGTCGCCAAAAGATCGACGAAGCGGTGATCGGAAGCTTCGACGAGTCAGATCGTTTCCCGAGGTGGCGTCGATACTCACGGGTCAGGTGCAAGACGAGAACGTAACTGAGTCCTGAGAGAACAAGGGCGATCACGAGGTTTCCAAAGAGGACGAACTGGACGATCATGAGAATGGAATTCGCGAAGGAATTCCCCACGACCAATAACTGATCGGTTCCGAGTACCATCGTTCCCAGCTGATAACTGGCAACGTAGACGACGGGTTTAACGAGCGGATTCAAAACGACGACAGACGCGAAGATAGCCGTCTTACTCACCCACGACCAGTAATACGCGAATATAAAGAAAAGTCCAATTCCGAGACCCCCACTCGGCATCGCGGTGATGAAAATACCGAGTGCGAAACTGGCTGCCACCTCCCTGTCCGTATGTTCCTCTTCGAACGCTGCCGTGAGTGACCGTCGCACACGATCTCGATAGAGGGACAGCCGTTCGAAGCCCATCAACACTCAACTGTCGAGTGACAGCCCACGAGGCAGGAAAAAGGTGTCGACACGTGATAGGAACATTCAGATTCCAGACAATTGAGTTACGTACGTCGATTTCCGTTACTCTCGGCCGACACACGTATTTACGATACCGATATTGAAACTGACCGGTCCGTCAACACCACCGTCAGGGAAAGGTACCGCTCTTCTCGAACGCGTCGGCCACGCGCTGTATCGCCACGACATAGGCGGCGGTCCTGAACGTATCCAGATCGTACGTTTCGTAGGTGTCGGTCAGGGCATCGAATGCATCGACGATGACCTGTTCGAGTTCGTCGTTCACTTTTTCTTCTGACCAGTAAAATCGCTGACGGTTCTGCACCCACTCGAAGTACGAAACGGTGACGCCACCCGCATTCGCGAGAATGTCGGGAATTACGTGAACACCGTTTTCAGCGAGGATTTCGTCGGCTTTCGGCGTGATTGGACCGTTCGCAGCTTCCGAGATTACGTCAGCTTTCACGTCAGGTGCAATGGTTTCGTCGATCGCATTCTCGAGCGCGGCAGGAATTAACAAATCGACATCGAGTGTCAGTATTTCTTCGTTGGTTAGTTCGTCGTCAGCCTCGCCGTACCCGGACACGGTCCCAGTCTCGTTTTTGAAGGCCTTGACGTCGCGGCTGACGAATCCGGCTTCATTATAAATGCCCCCGCTCGAGTCAGAGACTGCAACGACGTCCGCACCGAGTTCTTCCACGAGTTTCGCAGATATCCACCCTGCATTGCCGTATCCCTGGACGGCAACGGTCGCACCTTCGATCTCTTTCCCGAGATACTCGAACGCTTCCCGTGCGACGGAGACAGTCGACCGTCCAGTCGCTTCGACCCGGCCTGCACTCCCCCCTGAGTCAATCGATTTTCCAGTAACGACGCCTGGTTCTGTCGTCCCTTCGAGCGTCTCGTAGGTGTCTTTGATCCAGTTCATCTCTCGCTGCCCTGTGTTGACGTCGGGGGCCGGAATGTCGATGTCTTCACCGATTAGCGGACGTAATTCGGTGGCGTAGGCACGGGTGAGTCGCTGAAGCTCTGCTTCGCTGTACTTTCTGGGATCGATAACGATCCCGCCTTTTCCACCACCATACGGAATATCGACGGTCGCACACTTGTATACCATCCAGCCGGATAACGCCTTTACCTCGTCGCGAGTGACGCCTGGATGATATCGAATCCCCCCTTTGTACGGTCCACGGTCGCCGTTGAACTGGGACCGAAATGCAGTGAACCGCTCTAGAGACCCGTCGTCGAGTTCGATCGTGAGGTTCATCTCCAAGACTCGTTCTGGGTGTTTGAGTCGATCGATGACGTCACCAGAGACGTCGAGATGTGTTGCCGCCCCGTCGATCTGTGATTGCAGACTCTCGAACGGGTTTGCGTGTTGGGACATACACGTAGCTTTCCTGGTATCCGAAATAAGTATGCCGAATGCTAACAACAATCTCCACCATCATCGAAGAGACGGGGTTACTATTCAACCACGAGAGTTGAAAGTAGCGTACGGGTCAAAAAGGAAGGTATTATTCAACCGATTGGGGTGGCAGAGGCCATTCGAGATTGATTTTTCGGCCGCTACCAGGAATCGATTTCACCAGCAGCGCTCGCCCGTTCGAGGATCCGTTTGGCCTGGGCGATCAATGGTGCGTCGATCATCTGGCCTTCGACCTCGAAGACACCACGCCCCGAATCGTCGGCGTCACGTTTTTTTGCCATCACTGCTCTAGCCCACTCCAGTTTTTCTGGTACTGGCGTGAACGCCTCGTTTATGGGTTCGACCTGACCGGGATGAATCGCCATTTTTCCGTCGTAACCGAGGCCGATCGCGAACTCGGTGTCCTCGACGAGACCGGAGAGGTCCTCGAAGTCAGTAAAAACCGTATCGATCGCCGCACAACCGTTCGCTGCCGCAGCGAGGACTATTCGTTCGCGCGCGTACAGTACTTCGAGTCCTTCCGCAGTCCGAGTCGCACCGATGTCTGCCGAGAGGTCCTCCGCGCCGAACACGAGTGCGTCGGTGCCGTCTGCAGCGGCGATCTCGTCAGCCTCGAGAACGCCGCGGGCACTTTCGACGAGCGAGAGGATTGGGACACTCCGCCCATACTCCTCGAGGTGGGCCAGGACCGTATCGACGTCATCGGCTGATTCGACTTTTGGAAGCATCACGCTGTCGAGTCGAGGGTTCTCCTCGCCATCGAGGACGGCAACGACGTCCGTCTTCGCGACTGAGTCCACCGGGTTGACGCGGACGCAGACTTCGCAATCTGGGTCGAACGACGGATCAGTCAGGATCGATCGGACGGATTCGCGCGCTTCGTCCTTTCGTTCGGGTGCGACTGCGTCCTCGAGGTCGAAAACGATGACGTCCGAACCGTAGCCGGGCGCCTTTCGCATCAGTTCGGATCGATCGCCGGGCGAAAATAACACACTTCGTCTGACCATATGAGCAATCCGCGTGGCCGGGATTTGAAAGTACTCCTCGAGCGTGATCGATCGGAACGCCGATCGGAGCGGTTTTGCCTTCGCGAGGGGTTAAACGACGAAAGACCGGTCGTCGTCGCTGTCACGAACGAGTGGACCTTGCTACCGTGAATCGAACGTCACGGACCGAACCCCTGCTACTGCCACGAGCAGGAGGAGCGTTCCGACGAAAATACCGATTGCGGTGAACGTGCCAACGACGACCTCTGAAGGGAACGGCGATCCGTCTGCTGGTACGATGTCGTCTTCGATCGTCGCTTCGCGTCCCGAAATATCGTCATCCGTACCGTTTGCTGCGTAGTCCTCATCATTCACTTCGATATCTCCATCTGGTTCGGAAATTGAATCATTGTCAGATTCGACTTTTTCGAGGTCGAAATCGATTGTCTCCGACACGTTGGGGCGGATGACGATAGGTTGACTGGCGTTTTCGAAGTCCTCCGCCATCGCGACGAGTGTATGACGTCCTTCGTCGAGATCTAATTGGTACGAACCGTTCTCGTCGGTAGACACGTTCGTCGTGTCGTCCTCGAGCGTAACAGTGGCGTTTTGGACCGGCGAATCGTCATCACTCGATACCGTGCCGCTTACCGTTCCAGGCAAGGGAGAAATCGTAAGATTAGCAGTCGAACCTGCTGCCGTAACGGTAGTCGTCTTCCTTGCTTCCTCGTAGTCCTCGAGCGATCCGACGAGTGTATAGATTCCCTCCTGTGTTTCGAACCGGAACGTCCCATCAGCACCGGTGGTGGTTTCGTTTACAACTTCGCCTTCCTCTTCGCGGATTTCGACGGAAATGCCCGATGCCGGTTCACCGTCTCCGTCCGTAACAGTTCCCTCGATCGATCCGTTTCGATCGTCGAGCCAGAACCGCTTGGTATCGTTGGAGTGACCTCGAACGGTAGTGGTTTTGGTTTCGTAGCCGAGTGCGCTAATTTCGAGTTCTTCGAATGCCTGTCCGACGAGCGGAATTTCGAGTTCGAATTCCCCGTTTTCGTCCGTTTTCGTAGTCGTATTGTACTCGGCGATGGTGACGTTCGCTCCGTCTACTGGCATCCAGTCTTCGTCGATAACGATTCCCTCGACGGTGCCCGTCTCTGACGCGGCGACGTATCCGACCGGGATCGCCGCGACTAACGCCAACGAGCAGATAGAGACGAATGCCACTACCACGAACGAGCGTACTGCACCTCGATTTGGAACCATAGCGCCGGGAGTAGTAGTGTGAGATTGCAAGAGAGACAAGAGGTACGTTTCGTTAGACTCACGATTCGATACGAATTGCGATCCATCCCTTTTCGCGTTGGAGCGTCGACTCGCGTGATCGAACCCCGACTCACGTGATCGAGCGTCGACTCGCGTGATCGAGCGTCGACTCGCGTGATCGAGCCTCGACTTATGCGTTCGAACGTTTACTGTCGAATGGACAGTTCACATCCGCATCCAATCACGGAACACAGACTGTTACCATCCCATCTTTAGCGCCACCCGTGGAGACGTACGACAGGTGACACCGATGGAAAACCCGTGGTACGGATTGACGATGGAACCGAAGGAGATTACCGAGTTTCTCAACGAGCAGGCGACCGGCGTACTCTGTCTCGCTCACCAGGGACGCGCGTACGGAATTCCGATGTCCTTCGCGTTCGACCAGGAGGACCAGAGAGCGATTATGGACCTCGGATTCGCCGATGAGAGCAAAAAACGTGACTTTATCGAGACGACGACGGAAGCCTGTTTGACAGTTTACGAGTGGGACGGCCCCAACAACTGGACGAGCGTCGTCGTTACAGGTCGGTTCGAACGACTCGACGAATCCGAGGTAGACGACGACCTCGAGGGCTGGTACTATCGGGTAGCCAAAGACATCGACGTGCCTGCCGGTGACGTCGAATTGGCCTGGTACGAACTCAAGGTCGACGAAATGTCGGGTGTGGCGCTCTACAAGTGAACGGCTGGTGAGTGATACGGTTGGTAAAAACAGGTTCTCGGTTCGAGCATGATGTGCCTGGTCCGGAGGCGAACGTATAGCTGCTTACGATTGAAATGCTGGGAACAACGACCTACTATCCACACCGTCGATGCCGAGTTGATAATCCTGAAAATCCCATTCTTGTGAACTGGGTAACTCGTACGCGGTGTCGGAGAGTGGCGATGTGAACGATTTGACGGTTTCGAGATGCCGGGAATGACCGAAACGAGAACCACCGTAGCGTCCGTAGCTTCGAGTGTAAAATAACCCCTGTCGACGACGTCACTTCCGCTGCATAGCACCACAATAATTCGAACGGAAGCCCACCTGATCCCATGAACATCGCAGATATCGTTTCGGAAGAGTACGTCGAATTCACCCCGGACACCCGCATTTCGAAGCTCGTCGGCACGTTCGACGATCGCACAATCACCGGCGTCGTGGTACACGGCGACGAATTCGAGGGCGTCGTCACCCGAAAACAGCTGGCCACCTCCCATCGCCAACCCAACGAAAAGGTCGGGTCGCTCGTCTGGCATGTCCCTCGACTTTCGCCCGACGAGGACGTTCGGAAGGTGGCCCAGCTCATGATCGACACCGACTCACAGCTCCTTCCCGTGTTCGAGGACGGTGAGTTGATCGGCGTCGTCACGGCCGACGCGATTCTCAGAAAGGTTGTATCCTTTCTCGACGCAGCAACCGTCGCAGAGGCCCACTCGGCCGATCTCGTTTCCCTCGACCCGGAGTCAACCCTGGGAGATGCACTCCACGTCTTCCGAAACCAGCGCATCACCCACCTGCCTGTCGTCGACGATAGCAGACCGGTCGGAATCCTCAGTCTGTACGACGTGACGGACCTCACGGTCCGTGCCGAGGTCCAGAGTCAGGGCGGCGACGCCGGCGGAACGGATCCGTTTGGTGGTGAGATCTCTTCGAGTACAGCCCGTGCGCGCCGGGGCGGGTTCGGTGCACGGGATGGAGAAACCGACCGGATTCTCGACCTCCCTGTCCGGGACGTAATGGTTTCTCCGGTGCGGACGATTGGACCGGACGAAACGCTCGACGTGGCCGTCGAGGAGATGTTCGATATCGGTGGGTCCTCGCTCGTCGTCACGGTCGACGGTTCCCCCGACGGCATCGTAACGAAAACCGATATTCTCGACTCATTGACGTGGGAGGCAGGGGGCAATCGTGGCGTCCAGATTTACGGCGTCGACCTGATCGACGACGCGACTTACGACGACATCGTGGCGATGATCGAGAAGTTCGACGACCGCGACCACGGCATGAACGTGCTGGACGCGAAGGTTCACCTCCACGAGCACGACGAGAAACGGCGTGGGAGGTCACTTCTCCTCGCCCGTATCAGGCTGTACACCGATCGAGGGCTCTACATCGCCTCGGGAGAGGGCTATGGTGCGAGTCACGCAATGAACGAAACCCGTGACGTTTTGGAACGCCAGATCAGGGACAGAAAGACTCACGGCCAGTCCAAGAAACCGCCGGGTGAGGAGTTCTGGGAGAAACGATTTGGCTGGTTGCTCGAGGAGTGACCGAAGCTTCCCCACACGATGGGATGGGTCGCCATGCAGTAGCAATGTGAAAGACCCTCACTCGTCCGGATCGTCCAGTTCCCGAACGATGTGTTCCTCGACCGGTGCCGCGGGAGCGTTGGTCTTGACACTCTCGATGCCTCCTCTCGCGCGTCGCTTGGAGCTGTATCCCTGACCGCTGTCTGCGATGATGTTACCGTTGTCGTGGACGAGCCGCCAGCGCCACTTGCCCGCGTTGTCCTCGTATAGTTCGAACGTTGCGTCGCTCATACTCGTGCAACGTGAGGGGAGTCCATAAAAGGTCGACGGGGCGATGGTTTCGAAACGGGTGGTGGTCTTCGGGAACAGAGCGCGAGCGGGAATTCGTCGGGTTCATTGACGAGGTAGGTCCTCACTTCTGTGTACCTTCCCGATGACAACGTCACCGGCAGTCACTATCGCGTTCGTGTCCTCGAGCATAGCGGACGCCGCTACACCGATCGAATATAAAGAACCAGTTCCGTTCGGGACAACAGGTAACCGATAACCTGCCGATCATTGAATATGGCATACAAACTTCCGAGTGAGGCTGACGAATGGGTCGGTGAGTGGCGTCGAGAACTCAACGAATCCGAGGCCTACAGCGAAGCGGGCAAGGGATGGGGAATCGGGTTCAACGGCGATTTCCTCTTCGAAATTCAACCCGACGAGATCTACGACGGCGATCCAATCTATCTCTTCGTTGCCCTCGAGGACGGGGAGTGCTCGGAGGCGTATCAGACGGACGATCCCGAAGGGGAGGACTGGGGATTCGCCTTCCGTGGTGCGTACAGCGACTGGAAACGGCTCACAAACGGAGAAATTGGGGCCGTCGAAGGAATGATGGACGGCGAGTTCGAACTGGACGGAGATATGCAGAAGGTCCTCCAGTACAGTACCGCCGCCGTCGTCATGACCGATAACGCCGGTGACGTCGACACCGAGTTCGAGTACTGAGACCCTTCGGGGCGAGTTCGAGTACTGAGGCCGCTAGAGGCGAGTTCGAGCACTGAAGCCGCTAGAGGCGAGTTCGAGTACTGAGGCCCTTCGGGTTCTATCCATCAGATCCGTATTCGCCACCGTATCCCAGTCGTTCTCAGTACCCGCTCTGGATACGGATCAGCATCCACCTGTCGACGATAGACCTTTGCTCGTCGTTCGTGAACAACCGATCAATGCAAGCAGCTCGGCTCTGTCTGAGACCTCCAGGGGGTTCGTTTCCCGGCGTGGACACGGCACTCGCGAAGACGGACGGAATCCACCGAGAGGGGCTCGTTCACCTCGAGTGGCTCGGTGACGGGACGTACGTCCTCGTCTACCGGTTGCGTAGTGACGATCCGGAAGCTGTGGAATCGGTGCTCACAGAACACGAGGGGGTCATCGGCTTCGACCTCATCGCGTCGGGTTCGGATCGTTGCTACAGTTTCGTTCACGTCCACGAGGTCGAACTACTGTCCGGCCTGCTCGCGATCGCAGAAGACAACGCACTCGTGCTCGATCGATCTATCGATTTCGTCGAAGGCGGCGTCACGCTCACGGTCGCAGGGGAATCGAGCGCACTGAAAAAAGCCTACGAACGCGCCGTCGACTCGATCGACGTGACTGTCGAGTGGTCTGGTGGGTATTCACCCGACGGAAACGACGTTCTCGGGCGATTGACCGCTCGTCAGCGAGAAGCCATCCAAACCGCGTACGACCTCGGATTTTACGAGAACCCTCGTCAAACGACGTACGAGGAAATCGCTTGCACACTGGGTTGTGCACCGAGTACAGCGAACGAACTGCTTCGCAGAGCCGAACGGACCGCCATCCGATCGATCCTCGACGGGTAATGGGATCTCCCTTTTTCAGACACACGGGCGACGTTGGTACTCTCTTATTCGGAGATGCAGGTCCTTTGCTTGGAGATGCAGGTCCTTTGCTTGGAGATGCAGTTCCGTTACTCAAGGACGCAGTTCCGTTACTCAAGGACGCAGTTCCGTTACCAGGTGCCACAGTACCGTACTGAAATTCACCCAATTACCTCTGTCACGCACTCAGCCGCCGGTGCTCTACTTTCATACACCGATCCTGAACGACAGTCTTTCCCGCGTCCCTCGCTCTATCCGCAGCCTCGTCGTGTACGATGCCGAGTTGGGTCCAGACGACGGCTACGTCGTCGCGGCGGAGGACGTCATCGACGACGTCTGGAACCTCCTCACTCGGACGGAAGACCGAGACGACGTCGATCTCTCGGTCGATGTCCCCGAGTGAATCGAGCGACTTTCGTCCCAGAATTTCGTCCGAGTAGGGGTTCACGGGGATGACGTCGTATCCCTGGTCCTGCAGGTACCGTGGGACGTCGTGGGCCGCCTTTCCCGGCGTACCCGAACAACCGACGACCGCTATCGTTTTCAACTCGAAAATGTTTCGCAGTGATTCGTCGTTCTGGATACCCATGGGTCCGATACTGGTTCGAGAGAGGAAAGCGTTCGCTCTGAACACGGTCGAACCGTCACGAAGTTCGATTACGTTGGGATTCCGGCCGTTCGAATTATCGGTTCGGAGCCCTCCCCGTCCTCGACCTCGATCACTCCATCGAACAGCTGTTTGAGCGTGTTCATCGTCTGGGAGTCGTGCGCTGTCGAGTCGATTACGTAAATCCCGAGTGCGTCTGCACTCTGTACCCGACCGGTGAAGACGTGGAGAAATCTGAAGACGGTCTGGAGGTTCGAGTACATCAGTAGCGTCGAAACGGAGTGTAGAAGGATTCGATTTTCGGTCAGATTACGAACCTCGTAGAACTCCTGGAGGAACTCGGACAGTTTGATTCCGATACCTGTCATGTCGACGGGTGAGGAGGCGTACTTGATCCGTGGGTCGTCGTCGATGGTTCCGATCCCGCGCTGTTTCGTGACGCAGTCCACCACGCCAACGTTTTGTCTGCTCGCTGCGTCCTTGAGATCTTCGAACTCCTCGAGAACCTTGTCTGCACTGTCTTTCGTCGTGACAACAATCGAACCATCTCCACGCACTGCTCCGGCCGTTAGAATGTCGAGTGCGAGCTGTCGCTTTCCGGTGAGTGGCGGTCCCGCGATGAGTACGTTCGTTCCGGGTTCAATTTCCGCTTCCGGTAGAACATTTGCGAGGTCGTACATGCCAGATTACTCCTGGAGCCGTGCGACGCCTGTTCGAGTTGCACTGCGTCCGGCGTATGATAGAAAATGCGGTAAGGAGGTTATATTCCTTTTGATTATTCATTCATATATTACCGACCGTTGTCGGCTACGGTTATCGATGCTGAAAGGATTAAACAAAATATTGACATTTTTTGGTCGTGAATCATCCGACCCCGAAATCCACCGCGACACGTCCCGCAACGAATGCGATCGTCGCGAGTAACATTCCGTACTTGAGGTGCGACTGAGCCGCAGTTGGATCCTGGAAGCTCTCGTAAGCCGCATAGAGCATCACGATATTCGCCGGAACGACGAGGACGAGGTAGACGATTCCGAAATATCCGAGAGCGTAGGGGAGCGGACTCGCGAGCACCGCACACACGAGCACCACCGATCCGACACCCAGTGCGGTTCGTTCACCGACCGCGATGGGCAACGTGTTCAATCCCTCCGCCCGATCGCCATCCAGGTCTTCGACGTCTTTGACGATCTCGCGTGTGAGCGTCGCAGTGGCCGCCAGCGCGAACAGTACTACCGTCGGACCCACGTTCTCGACCGCGGCTCCGCCAAAGAGGAACGTACTTCCGACGAGGTACGACACCAGCGCGTTTCCGACGCCGGGCAACCCCTTGAAGTACTCCGTATACGCGATCAGGGCAAGCAGGTTGAACGCCGCGATGGCGATGGCGGTCAGTGGAAGCGTTATTGCGAAGACGACGGCGACGGCGAAACACACGAGGCTGAATCCGAGTGCTCCCCGCGGACTCACGGCTCCCCGGGGGATGGGCCTGTCCGGTTGGTTGATGCGGTCGATCTCCCTGTCGAAGTAATCGTTGATCGCGTTCCCTGCACCGACGGCGAGGGCGGTTGCCACGACTGCGGCACCAACGGCCCCAGGGTCGCCCGTAACACCGTCCGCCACGTACGCCCCGATGAACGTCAAGACGCTCGCTGCGACCACGTTTCCCGGCCGTGTCAACTCGAGATAGCCACGCCCTGCCTCACCGACGGTCATGTGATCGATTGATCAGTCGCAGGGTATAAACAGACCGATGTGTTTCAAATCGGTGCCGTCGCCGCACCGGTTAACGCCACTCTTCGAGATCACAGAGGAGATCCGCCTCGACCGTGATCCAGTTCGTCAGTCGTTGCTCCCCATCGGCTTCCGTGGGAACGAGCATCCACCATTGATCGCCCCCTCGGAGCAACTCGAGCGCCCCCTGACCACCCTCGTCTTCCGGTCGACCGACCGGCGTATCGTTCACGGTCATGGCTCACCCGTGAGTACGTATCAATACCGTAAATCAATTTCAGATAATTGCCATCCGATGAGAATGGTCGGAAGCTGCGGGGCAATCCGACTCGACCGTACGAAACCGAGTGACTTATACCCAGGTAACGGGAACGAAAGGCCGAGGGCGCTTAGCTCAGTCTGGACAGAGTGCTTGGCTTCGGACCAAGTTGTCGCGGGTTCAAATCCTGCAGCGCCCATTTGTTTTGTGGTTGGTTTGGATCCAAGGGACGGCGGCGACTTTCTTATAAAGGAGATTATCTACACGCCATTAAGTTCATTCGCGCTCTTGCCGAACTCAGTGAAACACGTCGAGCACGAAGCAGTCAAGCTGGCCCTGTTGAAACCCTCAGAGAGTTACAGGTTCGCCCAGTAGTGTGATCGAATGCAGATCCTCCCAAAGTCACGGTCACTCCGGTTCGTTGAGCAGACATTTCACTTAGCCCAGCGAGCTGTCACTCGCTACTCATCGAAGTTCTCGACAAACGGTACACACTCCACCAGCACGTCGTCTTACTCTGCCTCGAGGTACGGAAGAATACGACGTATCGTATGCTTCTCGATGAGCGTATCGAGATGCCTCGGATTCGGAGAGCCATCTATCTTGAGGAACACCCGTTTCTCTCGACGATGTGGAAGGCGTTCATTCGACCCGATATGGCAGTCTGACGGGTTCTTCTCACTCACGCTGTTTCACTGCTACCGGCTAACGGTGGTGCGGGGACCGATACTTCGGGATTCGACCGCAGTCACGCCTCAAAGCACAATACAAAACTGGCGAAGATGAAGATTCAGTAACTGAAAGTCACCCTCTTAGTCGATACCAGGGCGAACGTAATCCTCGATCTCCACATCACACCGACTCGAAAGCACTATACACAGATCGCACTGTAGTTCTTCGACCACGTAGTCGGCCCACTCGTTCGGGTCGTACTCGAGATACTGGTCCGGGATTGAGAGCCCGTGCTTTTCGAACTCGTCGGTGACGTCACCAATCTCACTAACCGCTACGAGAATCTACATGTTAACTGAAATGCTCCCTGTGAACTGTCGAGTGTTTTCACATCTCGCGGTCGGTGGGCGGCTGTGCATCGTAAGCGTGAGCTACGAGCTGACCTCTTGGCACCAGAGCGGCGTGGTGTGGCGGGCTGTAGGGTGGTGTGTCGGATGGGGGTAGCGTTTGTATGGGGTATCCTTCCGCGCTCAAGTACCAATCTCGTCTGGTATTTCGTTAAATAAGGCCTCGCTCCAGTCCTGTGGTCCGTCGTCGAAGCGGTCGAGCGCGTACTTCGACATGGGAAATGGTGCGTCTTCGCCGGTGACGAGCGAACGGACGGCCGCCCCGGTGACGGGTGCCCCCATGATGCCGAACCCGTGCATCCCGGTGGAAATGATGAGGCCGTCGGGGCAGTTGTCGGGCGCATCGTGGATCGGGCGCTGGTCGGGGGTTGCGGTGTCGCCGATATGGCACGTATCCTCACTCGAAATGCGAGCATTGCCCACGTCGCTCACTCGGTCGGGGATGCTCACCGCGACGTGGCGCCGGAATTCCTCGGTGGTCCTCGTCCGAACTGAGCCAGGCTCGTCGACGAAGTAGGTACC
>LKMJ01004194.1_pt1 | contig 13530 bp, 16 predicted proteins | sample 643391 | NCBI WGS metagenome assembly LKMJ01 (sample SAMN04112250, study PRJNA286221) | soda lake metagenome | biome: soda lake; feature: Kulunda Steppe; material: water; isolation source: sample PL-Br10 brine of Picturesque Lake | place: Russia: Kulunda steppe | collected 2010-07
AACAAACACACACACACACACACACACTCAACACTCATGCACACCCACGCGCGCATGCATGCAATTGCTCAAATAAACTCACGCACCTGTTGGCTTGCCCTGAATGCAAGCAGATTTTGAGTCCTGTTTCCTTACAACTCCATGTCTTCAAGGTTTGACTGCATCTCTATGATTTTGCAAAGAAGCGACGTGCGAGTGCCTGCCTCCAAGGGAGCACTGCTGCTGAAATGCCATATGTGACACTTCTTCATGCTTTTAAAGCGGATTTCTTTCCCACAAAGACTCATAGAGCACCAGAAAGAACTACCAGTTTCCAACCATGCCAACGACGCAGCCCTGCAGCTGTGAGGAGAGAGAGGTCTGTCAAGGTTCCTGGTATGATGTCAATGTAAATGTAAGTCAGTGCTCAGAATCGCCTAAAGGGATTTGTGCCCGTTAGATGGCTTTGTGGAAGAGGACACCATTCAAGCAAAGACAATGCGCCAGCAGGGATGGCATGTTCAAAGGCGCTTGACTTATGGGGGACATTTGTCCTGGCAGACCTCAGATATCAAGGCACAACCTCAGGAGGGGGCATATGAGGCTGATACATGTGACCCGCAAGCAGCAGCCCCACAGTCCTTTGCGTTGCAAACATGTTTGTACAAACAGTCAAGTGACCCGCGAGAGGTAGTGCAAGCTCCTTCTGATGCAGACAAGCAGTTGTTATATTGTACAATATAACATGGTATTGTATACTTTGAATCACCTTAAAGAGCTCGGCCTTGATATATCTATGTATATACACAGAACGCCCATAAGACTGCCCTCAAGTTACGTGCTCATTGTGTGCTCTAGCACACAACCTGACAACAACAAGACGCGCTCTTAAAAAATGTAGTTGCTCTCAAGGTCTAGGTCTGGAGCAGGGGGCGGCTTGTCACCCTCCAGATAGATCCTCACTAGTTCTTCCTTCTCCATGGTGGAGGAGACTCACGGCTCCAATGTGTCTCCTTTTCCTTTATTGATGTAGGGAGCGGTTTCACTGTCTACGTAGATTTCCTTTTTTTATGTATGATTTTCTCTCATTGACAAAGCAGTTGCTTGAGGCTGGCAGTGAGGGCTCCTGCCCTTTCGCGCGTTTGCTCCCCACGTTCCACTAACAACCAAACAGTGGTGGAAGAGGGCTACCAATAAGGCAAAAGGTATGTCTGAGCCTAGCAGCGGTGAGGAAAAAGCAGGAGGACTACCGAAAAGGCAAAAGGTATGTCTGACCCTAGCGGGTTTCGATCCCGCGACATTCGACTAGCTCGCGCATGGCATAAGATCGACGCTCTAACCACTGAGCTATAGGGTCCACTTCCTCTGGAAAGGCGCTGCTGTAGAGCAGCCATCGCCGGGCAGACAAAATCGCGCAGCCACAGGTGTGAAAGTGTTGTATAATATACCTAATTTAAGCTAAGCTCACGAACAACAGTCAGGGCCACAGCATAGTACGCTGGCGTGCCCAACACGTCAGATGGACTCCGCGGATGTTGTTGTCATGCCAACCTCTCCTACCGTCCGAGTGGCTGCCTGCAGAATTCCAGCTGCCTCCAGAATTCCAGCTGCCTCCAGAATTCCAGCCTAACCCAGCAATCACATATCTGCTCAAACCAGATGGTGCCTGCCGTGCTGAAATACTTCTCCTGTGTTCCCAAGGCATGCCCAAGCCAGCGGCGCAGGAGTCAGCTGCCTGTGTGCATTTTAGCCAAGCACTCACCTTGTCCCTGGCAATGCGCAGTGCAACTTGCACTGTGTTTAGCCAAAAGTTCACCTGTGCACCTTTCTTTCAATGCGCTTTGCAGGCATGTGGGGGCTCTGTGTTTGTCGGCTGACAGCTGTCTTCTTCATGATAGAAAAATGATCTCCTGTGGCAACGCCGTCACCTATTTGGTTGGCTCTAGCACCGGGCCTTGGCACCAATTGAGACCACACTGCCAAGACAACTGCCTTGACATCGTATGACAGGTGCGTAGGCAACATGGTAGGCACAGCTCTTGCTTGCGCGTCCGCAAGAATTGCCAAGCTGAAGTGGATATTTGACCAATTCTACCAGATTCCATACCAACTTAACCAACAATGGGTAGATTGATAATCTATATGTGAGGTGCAAGGTGTAAATAGTCAGCACAATTTGAATCAACCATCAAACCCAGATTTGAGTTTGCAGATGTTTTTGAGTGTGACTGCTTTTGGCTCACCCTTATGGAATGCTCCATGCAAATGCATAGAGGACCTGGTCCTAATGGTGCATGCAGGCAAGGTATCAGTGCCCCAACAAGGCATCAGTACTGTCCCACAAGGCATCAGCAGAAAACCAATGCTTGCACTGTATCACCCACTGGCCCATCCTCGAGGAAAAGTTGTAGGCTCTAGCATGCTACTACGTTAATGGGAGGTGTTGCGAAAAACGTCAAGAGATCCAAGCGGGCAGTTGCTTGGCTGTGGGTGCAAGAGGACCGGCAATGCCGCAGGCCACACATGCCCGCTCATCTACCTCTCTGGTCAGTAGCAGCCTCCAGCGTCCAAGTGAAGCCAACAGCATCACATCCAAAACAGGTCACAGGTTGGGCTTATGCAGCAACTGCACACCAGTTGCAGACAGATAGCCAAGCTGAACGGGCAAATTGCACCATTGAAGACATGCTCCGCGCATGGGTCTCCATTTCAGAACCTCCTTCCTGCAGAACTTGCACAGAACAGCTGCATGCAAACAATCACTGTCTTCACGACTTGTTACCTGAACCAAGTCGCCACCTGCACACAAGGCTTTCCTGGATTATGGGATGTAGCAGTACCTCTGCAAAGGATAACACTGCAATGGGAAGGAATGAAGACATGGCCCGCTCCAAAGATGCATCAAGCATATGCTTTGCACAGAGCTCAGCAAAGGCCACAGATGTAAATTAATCAGAGGTGCTATGTTGCTGGATTCTTTACTGGAGATCATCTTCGAGATAAGGTCCTTCTCTCTATCAAACATCTGAACCTCCACTTCCCAGAGGGCGCACTCCACAACTTCACCCCAAGTACACCTAGCCTTTCAAGGTGGTAGAAGTCGTACCTAGGTAGGAGGCCTCCTGTGGCTTACGCGCTTATTCTACCGCCCTTGCTAACCAGCAGACTTCTTCTCAGATGAGTTCCCTGACTGCGCAGTCATGCAGCATACAGCATGCACCACTCCCATGAGGGGGTGTGATGAAAACAGCCAAGCCTACAAACCTAGAAGCCTGCTTATGTTTTGTTGATTTCGCTTGCTTGACCTTTGTTTTGTCTGCCTGGTATACAAACCTTATGTTTACTTATACCAAGCATTAAGGCCTCTTGTCGTTTTCGCTAATCTGGTTTTAAGCATTTCCTAGTCTTTTGAGAGTCATAACAACAAAATCAGGATTTATTTCAAACCCAACAAAATCGATATGAGTTCACTGGTATTTGAGTTTAGATCTCTGGATTTCATTATGATCAGTCTTTCCCTAAATGTTAAGGGGTAATTGTAGAGATTGCAACAATGTTAACATATTGACGTATGGGAATGCTGAAAGCATCTGGTGCTGATGTTCGGTTGGAATTACTCTTCCAGTCTTCCCTGGATCCTCGGGAGTCTGGATGTTACAGGGCTTTTCACATTAATATTAATGGGAAATGTTCCCATTATTGGGAAATGTTGATGTGCTGAATATCAGGGCTTGGTTCCTTGTAATCAGGGCTTGCAACCAATTGGTTCGAACCCGCGCGGATGGGTCTAGATCTAGCCTACTAGGAATTCCTAGTAATTATATAAGTTATAACTCTGACTGTGCAGCGTGGTTATGCGTGTCAAAGTTGACTATATAGCTCATATATATAGTACTCATATATATACTCATATATGAACGATCATGAATGTATGATCATCGTGATCTGATGCTGTATCTGGAATGCGTCTTGCTGATAAAGTAGAAAGGAAATCAATCGGCGCAGGTTGATGCATGTAGCACTGCTAGAAAGCTGACCCTAGCGGGTCAATCAGGTTAAAGGTTTCAATCCCGCGATGGAAACCGTTAACCTGGTTGTCTATGATATAATAGCTGATATATACGTATGGCACAATAATCATATTATTCAACTTATTGGGAATCCGTTGGGTCGAGGATCGTTTCCCTTAAAATGCTAAGCAACGATGAGAAGAGAATAGACGACCTTGACCAGAGACAACCGAAAAGCTAGAGACACAGGCAGGACTACTAGACACAAGATAATATGCAGAAATTGTGACAGGTCTGTGCCTTCACTACAGTTCATCATAGAGACAGGTCCGGTTCCAACAGCTCATTTAACGGTCTCGATTGACCACTGGCATGCTTGAAAATCACTCCATAAATTTCTTTCGTAAAGCATTTAATTGTGTAGACCTCGCAAAACCCTAGCTTGCAAACTAATGTGGAATCTCTAGCTCTATCATCTCTTCATCAGCTATGTTGTTGGGAAGGGGCAACTTATCCTTTGCTAACGAGCGCCCCAGCGGGCAGCAGGCTCTCCCTCAAGTGCCACCTGCAGCTAACCCCAGGCGCCAGGTGGCATGCCATCCGTTGCCCCAGCAGCAAGGATGGCGGCAAAGCAGGATCGCACCAGCAAGCCTGCTTGACCATCGCAGCTCCACTCTGCCTGTCCAACAGCAGCTCCCATCATCGAGCTTCCTCTCAGGAGCATCAACAGGAGGAGCAGGAGCTGGAGCAACAAGCATGCTCCCTGACACATCCCAAGAAAGGGCATCAGCTCTACGAAGCTTCGCCGTGGTGATCGTGAAGGCCTGTACACGCGTAGCATGCGCCGCAGCATTGCTCTTTGCAGCACAGCACCTGCTGGCGCCCTCACATGCCCTTGCTGCAACAGGCACATCAACAGCCAGTTCCAACCCTATCGCAGGTGGGCAGGCTCAGGAATGAGGCTCTCTGTTGCCTGGGCAACACATGACTTGGCATTATGAAATGTTTGAGACCACCCCTTCCATGCCAAGGGACCCTTTCCTGTCGAGCATCTCAGACAGCCCTGTACCTCAAATGCTTCTGCTGTGAAGACTCGCGGTATCACAGATGCTAAGGCATTCTTTAGGCCTGCACTCACAACGGTAAGGGAGGTCATTATGGCACATTGCCCTTGTCCCTCCACCTCCAGGCCTGCTGGACTTCGTGCTCCACCTGGATCACCACATGAGTGGCCTCGTGGAAACACATGGGCCCTTGACCTATGGCATCTTGTGGGCCATTGTGTTTTGCGAGACTGGCCTCGTCCTCACACCCTTCCTGCCTGGGGACTCGCTGCTGTTTGCAGCTGGCGCATTTGCAGGTACAGGGAGTAAACGATCTGCGTGTGTTTGTGTGTTGGGGGAGGGGGGGAGTGGGTGTGGGTGTGGGTGTGCATGCGTGCGTGCATCAATGTCCATTTGCATAGCGAGCATGAGTGTGGGCCTGCATGCCTTGCTTGATTGCGTGCATGTGCTGAGGCTCTGTGTGCATGTACGCTCGTAAACATGCCCGCATGCCTCCAAAACCCTATTTCATCAGACTCCCTATCTGCTGGCCCTAGCTTCTCTCACTCTCCCATGCATTGTGCCTCCCTCTCCTAGGCTACCAGCATTATATTGAAGCCTCCTGTTGCCTCGCGCTTCAAAACCAGCAGGCACCCGGTACCTTGAATTGCGCAGCATTCCTTGAAGCGCGTTATGATAGCTCGGCAACTGCCCTTCTTTCAATGCGCTGTGTAGGCATGGGGAAGCTCTGTGTGTGGCGGCTGGTGGCTGTCTTCCTCAGCTCAGCCATCCTGGGTGATGCTGTCAACTACCTGGTTGGCTCTAAGCTTGGGGCCTTGGCACTGAGTAAGAACATCATTAAGCAAGAGTACATTGCCAAGACAGAGGCTTTCTACGACAAGTATGGAGGCAAAACGGTAGGCATTGCACTTGTGTGCGCTGAGCAGAGTGAATACCAAGATTGATTCCGCAGACACTTCTTGCACAACTTCATCCAAATGATATCGCAGAATTGACAATTGGTGCTCATGTGAGCTACCTTCCATGTCCATGCATCAGCACACATGAACACGAGTGTGCATGCTACTAAGAAGTGCAATAGAGCCATTGAGCTCAGTTCTTCTACCAGAGCACACAGGGCGGCCTGCGCGTTTCCTGCTCCTTGCACATCTCTTGTTGCTTGGAGGCAAACATGCTTGCTCTGTAGGTCTGGCTTTAAACGCATGATGATCCCTTATAAAGCACACTAAAGCTTGTGGTTTGGCTACTGGTACCGCAGGTGGTTCTTGCACGCTTTGTACCAATTGTGCGCACCTTTGCCCCTTTTGTCGCGGGGGTGGGCAGCATGCCTTACGGCCGCTTTGGGTTATACAACGTGCTAGGTGCTGTGATATGGTGAGCGCCTGGTTCAATGGGTGTGCATGTTTTCTTGCTAGCTTGCATGGAAGGTTGTAGCTGGAGACCGGTGAGTTAAATTTGTAAGTTTGATCATACCAAATCTATCACCAAGACTTGCAGCAAATGATTTTGAGGTTGAAGCTGAGTACTTGAAGAACATACAGAGGGCGCCTTGGGTCAATATGCAGAGTTACACCTGGAACACAGGTTGAACAGTTGGAAGAAGTTGACTGTGAACAGTGAACCGATAGTCGGTCTCTAATAAACAGCAACTTGTAAGGCATTTGTACAAGATATCATATCCTTATTCCTCAGTAGAGACACGCTTCCTCTTGCGCACACCTGGGCCCCGCAAGGTACGCGTTCACAGCGATGCTCATCCAGCCTACCTTGCATATGCTATTGGAGCTCCAAGATAGCTCCTTGACTGGTTTTTTAATGCCTGATTGTTGTACCAAGGCTGGTTCTTTGCAAATGCTTGTACATGCAGGACTATCTTATTTCTGGGCGCAGGCTTCTTCTTTGGCAACCTGCCTTTTGTCCAGGTGGGTGGACCAGTCACATAAAGCATGCTCCTGCATCTAGCACTCAGCCAGACGTCTGGATTACATTGGTTCTTTCCTTTTCCATTGTGAATCACTTGGGTTGCGGCTGCCTCCGCTGCTAAATGTTGCAAATATAATTTTGTTGCTTTCTTTGCCTTGCGCAGAAAAACTTTACCCTCGTGGTCCTAGCCATTGTGGCGGTTTCTGTTGTCCCAATCGGCATTGAAGTATTAAATGCTCGCAAGGAGGAACAACAGAAAGGCCAGGGTGCTTGATGCTTCCCGAGAGTCAAACAAGCCACCTGCTTCAGAATGTGCAACCATCATGAGTGCCAAAATGTGCCTGCCTATGCCGTAGAACTCCATGGAAGGTTGAATAGCCAGGGTCAATGTTTGAGATTGGTCATCCTGAGCGCCAACGGGCTTGTACTATTTCATTGTCCCTTGTCCTGCTCATGCCACCAAGGTGTCAATGTGGGTATAGACTTTCATTATTCATGTTCGTAAGCTTGGCAGCCATAATATGATACCAAACTCCCACATGGGGGATTATCAGCGCCTACACTTAATCATATATGATTATATAACCCACTGCTTTCTTTCCTCAATGTCTTCTTTAGAGTGGCCCACATGGGCTTGCATATGATTCAGCTTCAGCTTTTGTTAAAAGTGCGGATTTTGGCGCATTTGCGAGGACAAATGATGTCTAAAAGATATCTGATTTTTGGGATCCCCTTTGGGTCCTCATCATTAGGATTACATAGCTGAACCCGCCTGTCTGGTGATGCTGGCACCAGACACGAGCATCTGTTCGAACTAATTTCTTGGTCAATTCAACGCACCCTGAGTATTTGTAACAGCACATATCAGTGCATCAGGATTGACAAATATTATGTCATTCAAGCAGCCTGTAAAAATTACTTCACAAAATTTTGAGTTTATACAAACGCGACGATGATCTGTCACGTCATGTCAGTTTGAATAATTCGAGAAAACTATCATTTGCAATGTTGTGAGCACAAAGATGGCTTCTCTCACATTGGATGAGGTGCGGGACTTCCTCGCAGCAAACATTCGTGCAGCGCAAAGGTTCTCAGAAGAGCAGCAAAAAGTGCTCACGAAGCTTGAAAACAATGAGGACAAGGAGTGGCTGGAGTCAGCACAGCAAAGCTTGAAAAAGGGGGAGACCTTCCACGCCACGCAGGTAACCGCATGCAGGTCTACACTGGCACGCCTGTTTACTATCCCGGAACCTTTAACATGATGTAAGTTCTCGCTCCATTACATGCAGGCAGAAACATGGCAGTTGTTCGCTGAGGTGCGCAGAAGCTGATGAGATCTCGGGCTGGGGAGGTTTGAGTTGCCCAGCGTGCCCGTGCAGTAGTTTGAATTAGATGTTCTTTCACATGAAAATGAAAGGAGTTTTCGTTAGGGTTAGCTCTTGAGAGCAACGGGTGCTTATGTAGCGTCACATCATTCTCATTGGACTGTGCTAATGCAGAGAATGGATGGCTATGTCATGTCTGTGAGGGCACTTGCTGATGAACTTGCAATGAAAGGTAAGTGTATTGCTTGAGCCACGGCCTTTGAACTTCAGATGTCGTTCAAGGCCAAGGCCCAGTTGATAAAACAATTCCTCTTTTCCACACGTACAGAGCTGCACGGCCCCCCAGAGCGAAAAGAAGGTGATCAGGTAAGGGAGTCAATGATTTCTATGCTCCGTGTGTGTGTGTGTGTTGCAGCCATGTATGCGCTCCATTTCAGCCTTGTTTAAACTTCCTGGCCGCTTGGTGAAGCTTTTTAAACATATGCTCCTGGCCATGCACTGGCCACGTCAAAAGAAAGGGCATGTGCAATTATATTGCAGGAGCCTCAAGAGCAGGATGCACGCTTTGTTCATCCTGAGCTGAGGAGGTTCAAAGCAGAGAAGCAGGCCAGGTGAGTAGGCGTCGTCCAGCCCATGGGTGCCTTGTTTGTCCTCATGGTGCAGGCCTCGTTTGGTTTTCAGGGCTCAGCAGAACCTTGCACTTTTTGGGTCTGATAAGAGCATCAATGATAGGAGTTGGATGCATGCATTATCACCTTTTCCACGTGAGAGGCTTTTTGTATCCCTAAAAAGGCTTTTTGTACCCCAAGAAAAGAAAAAGAGAAACTGCGCAGGCTGCAAAAAGCTCCCTGCATCAATGAAGGAAAAGGGACACATAGGCCTGAAGAGCTGTGAGTCTCCTCCACCAGGGAAAAAGAAGAACTAGTGAGGATCTGGAGGGTGACAAGTCCCCTGCTCCCGCCCCCTGCTCCAGACCAAGCAAGACCTTGAAAGCAACTAGTTTTCTCAACAGCGCGTCTAATTGTAGTCAATTTGTCATAATGCATAGACTGGGCATGTAATTTGAGAGCAGTTTCATGGGCTCTTTGCAAATCATCAAAGCCGAGCTCTTGAATATGACGCCAAGTGTTGAAGGTATCCCATCTGTAGGCTATGCATTTCAGGGCACTGAAGGAGAGGCACCCTGTCCCTATTATTTAAGGCCCACCTGATCAGAACTCGTGAACTGCATGGGTTTTTGTTGATTCATGTTATCCATCCAACTCTTGGAAGGCATCCATCGACGGGCCTTTCTACAGCTTCCTTAGACTTGTGCTCTTGCCTTTACTTCTACAGGATTGTGGGCAAGTATGGTGGTGCGCCTGCTCTTGGTGGCCTTGTGCTGCCCAGCAAGCCACGAAACACAATCCTTAAAGTGGGTTCATGCTGCCTCTTTCTGAAGCTGAGTAACCTGTAGCACGTAGAGACAAAGCATCGCCTGCATGAATGTTCAAGATGTTTGTTTCAACCTGTTCATAGAGTATACCTCCATTTCTGGCTGCAGCTGCCCTTGACCTCAAGCCCTGATGCAAAGATGCATGCATTTTGAACCCTCAATCGTAATTTGTCTTCCTTGCCCTAGGCTTATTTTCATGGTTGATCCTCCGTAGGCCACAGCAACACCGGCTGCTAGGGAGATCCAGTACAGCAAAGCTGAAGGCCGCGATGCCAGGTAAACGAATGAGTGGAGCAAGCAATTCTTGAAAATGATGTCTGATCATAAGCCTGTTGTGCAGCACGTGCCTCTCCACCACCTCGATGTACATGGCCAAGATATATACAACTCAGGCTCTCAGCACATTTTTGCTGTCCCTGGAATGCTGAAAGCCAACATACAGTTGAAAAACATGCAGTGATCGGCACCAATACATCTTGAAGCACAATTTTCAATGATGGATCAGGAGGTTGAAGGGATGGCGACACCCCACTGCCATTTAGTGTGCGCGAGTGCAGGGTATGCAAGAGCATGGGCCCAGCATAAATGCTTGCACTTCCATATACATGTACAAACACAGCCGACAAACAAGCACCTAAGCAGGAGAGGGAAGGCCTCTCTTCACTGGGTGTACTCGCAGGGAGCTGGCTGAAGTGATGCGCTTTAAGGCAGCTGCAAAGGATCAAGAGCAAAGCGCATGGCAGGTTAGAGTGCGCCAAGAACTTGTAGAATAGGTTGCATGGATTTGTTTTCATCTATTTGCTAATTGCTGGTGTCTATGTTTTTGATGTCCCCTGTCGTGCATGCGTACAGACTCAAGGGGAAAGGCTGAATGATTTGCTTGCTTTCTATGAGCAGGCTAGCAGTCGCAGTTCTTGACTGAAGACCTTATCGTTGCCATCCTTGCAATCCTCAACAGGCTAGATAAGATTGAGTGGAATGAGGATTGCGGTGCAATTTTTGGATGTCTTTCATTTGCAAATACTGGACTACTGCACGGAGTTGTAGCCAGCGCGTATTACTTGCAGGTGGACTTATCCGCCCAATGTCCACAGATTTACACCATAATTTAAGTATGATGCTAAAGATGCAACAATTTGCCAATTGCAGGCACTGTGTCTGATTGCAATTGTCATATGCTTCAACTTATAACTGTTAAGAGCTGCCCTTGCAAATGTCAGGCAGAAATTGAGGCCAAGAAAGGGAGAGGTTTCCTGACACGTGAGCAAGAGCAGGAAGCTGCCGAGGCAGCTACAATTAAGGCAGCAGCACAAGCAGCGAGCCATTCACCTTTTTCAAAAGAGCTGATAGGTGCGTGATTTGCAAAATGGGGCTTGTCACGAGACCTGGCCTCCATCGTCCAGCATAGGTGTGTGTAAAATGCAATAACTTAAAAGTGCTTGCACAGCCTGATAGTTGACCGACCGCATGCTAGAGATTTAAGTTTGATGGACCAGTCTGGGATTTCCGTATTGAATTCTTGGGTGAGGCGTATATTCCATGCAATTCATTGCTCATGGCCATCCGTGACCTGCATAAGTGTTGTCCAACATGGCATCTTTTGGTACACAGATCGACTCTCTCAGCGTCAAGCTGAGGTGCAAGGCATGGAGGGTGAGCAACAAGCAGCCCAGGCTGAGCTAAAAAAAGCAGAGAAAGTGAGCAACAAATCAGAGGTGAGCACTACACCTTGTTTATGTATTACATGGGTGGTAACTAAGTATCCGCAGGATGGTTTGGCCTTTCTACACCAATGCCAGAAGTTTTCTTAGTTGTTGCCTTGGGATAAGTTAAGGGCTGGCCTTGTGCCTGTGCAAGAGTTCCCTTTAGATCCAGAGATGATGTTAAGATTATAACACCTGAGAAGATAACCAAAAGATTGTCATGAAGCAGCAGTCGCCCTGTCCTCACAGCGGTGCCTGCAGCCAGACCTACCTCTAGAGGCAGGGGCGGGAACTCAAGCGGTATGCAGCCATGCCACAAGGAGGCATGGTTGAGAGTGGGCATCCTGCGTTTTTGGCAAGACGTTTGGTGCAAACAAATGGAGCCACATGTATGAAGGGATGTGTGTGAAGGACTGGTGACGGTTACATTTTGCTGGAGAGGCGCACTCGTGCAAGAAAGAGAGCACTTATAATTTAGGTTTAAGTCTTTATTGCCCGTGTGGTTTGTGTTGTGAGACCTGAATCAAAATAGGAGAGGTGTTCTGGTGTGATCAAACCTTTATTAGGTAGTGCAGACACGTGTGCGCAGTTTGTAAATCCACAATTTTAAGTGCGCTTCCACAAAACTTTAACTAAGCAAGCTTTGTGCTAAATGACTCAGAACTGCTGACCGAGTTATTCATCACTCTTGACTGCAGATGAGCGATGAGCTTGCCCAGAAGCTAGCCCGCATGCAGCAATTGGAAAAGAAGGCCCAAGAAGCAGCAGAGCGGCAGGCAGCTTGCACGGAACTGCATCCTGAACCCCAAGCGTCCTCAACGGCATGGGGAAGCTCAGCTCCATTTGGAGCAGAGCTTGCAGGCAACTTGCAGAAGGGTACTGGGAACGTGCTCAAGTCAGCTGTGCAGCCAGACCTGAAGGGACGCCAGCAGCTAACTTCGGCATCAAGCGAGCTTGAGGAGCGGTTTAGAAAGCTTAGGGAAAGATCTTCCAGAGAGGGAGCGATGAGTTAGCTATGGAACAATAAAAGAAAACCCCTACATTTCTGCACAATCTGATTGATCCCTACTTTTCTGCACAATTTGGTAAATCCCTACTTTCCTGCACAATCTAGGATCAGGCTGCTGCGGCATCCTTTTCATGAGACTTGAATTATCATGAGCTGTACAAGTTTACAAGTTTAGGGGGTTAACCGCCAGCCAGGTCGTTAGGCTGATTGGTTTGTTGCTGGTCTCCGCCAGCCAAAAAATAGTCCATAATGTCCGAAATGAAATGGCAGAGTCTATTGTGCCGTTGAGAAAGAAAACCAAAGACAGTCTGACTAGGCAAGGCATGTGGAATAAAAGGGGCCTCCATGGAAAAGCATTGGCAGAAAGGGAAAAAAAGGAAAGAGTACTTTCTTCTGATAGAGCACACAAGCAAGTCTTGACAGTGAAAAAGAACATGCACCTCATTTTGCCAAAATGCCAGTGGACAGTAGCACAGGAACACTTGTCACAGTGGCCATTTCCACCGCGCCAGATGGAGGATTCCACCGCGAGTATGAGCTCGCAAGCGAAACCTGCTCACATTCCTCATAACATGCTTAGGGAGATCAACTTGACCTTGAAGGTGCAGATAGCGAGGGCATCTCGGAGGTATCAGGGGAGCACCCCCATTCCGCACCCTTGTGCGTGAATCAGCTTGAAGATCTAAGAGGGAGCAGGCAAATAAAGAATGATAAGTCACCAGTTTGTTGTCACTTTCCAGAGGGTTCATGTCATTAATGTCCCTCCACACTTTTTTCATCCTAAACCTCAGGTCAGCAGTGAAATCCGAGTAACAAATAGGGATTAGCTGTATCTATGTCCCAATAAGTACACAACCATATTAACCCTGTATGATTTGCATGCACTGATGTCACCTGTGGTTAAGGATGTTGACCCACGTTACAGGCAGCATGAAACCGAAAGAGCACGCATTACAAGTTTAAGTTTGACCTTCAGCCAGGTAGTTTGACTGTTCAGGTTGCTGGTGAACACCAGCCATAAAAAAAACATCCATAAGCTCTGAAATAAAACGATAGGAATCATTAGTTTGTTTCTGGAAAAA
>LKMJ01004195.1_pt1 | contig 13530 bp, 14 predicted proteins | sample 643391 | NCBI WGS metagenome assembly LKMJ01 (sample SAMN04112250, study PRJNA286221) | soda lake metagenome | biome: soda lake; feature: Kulunda Steppe; material: water; isolation source: sample PL-Br10 brine of Picturesque Lake | place: Russia: Kulunda steppe | collected 2010-07
CCCAGTTCCAAGTGCGCTCGCGGAGTTTCTCGCTGTTACCTGTGACGATCGAGCAGTCTGTCGTGTGGTATTTGCCGTTCGTCCCAGAGTTCCCGCTCGTCGCGAGCACCGCCTTCCCGCGCCGCACTGGCATCGGGATCGCGGCCTCGCTCACCACACTCTCGGTCGCCTCCAGGTCAACGTCGCGCGGCTCCGGCGGCGACATGAGATCGTCGACGGTCGCGAGTATCTCGTCAGCACGCAGCCCGCCCACGTACGGCACCTCCGTGAGGTCGCCCTGGTCGGCGATCAGCAGGTCGGCGATCGTCTCGAAGCCGTTGTCGTCGAGCCGGTCAGCGATAGCCATCGAGATCGCACCCGCATCGGCCAGCGCGTGGACGCGGTCGGTGGCGTTGAGCTCGTCACTCGCCATCGGCCGACACCTCCGCGTTGAGACGGCCGGCGATCACGCGTGCGGCTTCAGCAGTCACATCGTTGCCCGCGACCTCACAGTAATCGGCGTATTCGAGTAGCCAATCCACCATTCGGCGTGCAACCGTCGTCTTCATGCCGATAGTTGTGAAGTCGGTGTGCTTCGCGTACACCTCAAGCGGGAGCTCATCGCGCTCGACACCCTCGTTCCGCGGATGCTCACTCGCCATCGGCTGACACCTCCTGCTCGTCGGCCTCCTGGACGTCGCCAAGCGCGCCCTGGTACTCCTCAGGAAGCGACGCGAACGGCAGGATCTCGGAGTTGATGAACTCGGCGTAGTGTTCGGGCCGGTCGCCACCGTCAAACAGGGCGACGTAGCCGCTCTCGGAGAGGACGCCACGGCGGTATCCGTTTTTGTGATACGTGAACCCGAGCATCGTCGTCTCTCCGCTCTTCTGTGTGTCGCTCAGGTGTGCCGCGTCGTGGTAGTTGATCGTCGCCTCTTCGGCGTCATCATCAGCGTCGAGCGAGCGCGTTCGCGTGACGTTCCACGCGTCTGCACTCGGGTAGTCACTGAGGTACTCGGCGAAGCCGTCGACGTCGATCACGGCGCGCTCGATCAGCGTCCCTTTCGCGGCCTGCATCGCCCCGAACAACCACTCGCCGTCCGAGCGGTTGACACCGAGCCAGCCCTCCGAGAGGTCGGCAATAAACTCACACGCGACCGTCTCCATGTCCGGCTCGCGCTCGGTGATGATCGACGTCTCGTTGACGTACACGCGCTCCTGCTCGAACTCGACGCGCGCTGCGGCGTCGCCGGCGTAAATGGTTGAGCCGTCGAGCGCCTCGTACGCGGTCGCGTCGATCGCGGGATACGTGGCGTTCTCGAGGCGGCTCTCGATATGCGGATCGGCGATGTCGTCGCGGGCGAGTCCGAGGATCGTCGCGCGCATCAGGCTGTCACCTCCGGTTCAAGGCCCGCCTTCTCGTGCCACTTCGCGTCGATCTCCGCGAGCTTCTCCAGAACCACGTCACCAGCGTTCTCGCGGTAGTCGTCCTCGTCGTCGAAGTCATGGTATCCGAGCCCGACACAGCTGTACTGCGTCAGCTCTCCCGTGTCCATTTTCCTCCGGTCGACCGGACCTTCCTCGTTCTTGGTGACCCTCTCGTGCCGGTGTGAGGTCATCTCCACGTTGCCGACGGAGTCCTCGTCCGGATGCTCGGTGATGAGGTACAGATGCTTGCGCATCAGTCGTCACCTCCGAACTGAGCGCTCGCCGCCTCGAGGACATCGTACAGCGGCAGGGCCGCCTCGTCGAGCCGGAAGGTGTGTGCTTTGGCGTCATCGACGCGCTCGAGCACGCCCGCGTCGACCAGCTTGTCGACGTGCGTCTGGTACAGCGAGATGTACACAGTCTTGCGCTCGCTGCCCGTGTAGTCCGGCCCGTTCTCGTGGGTGGCGATGTACCGGGCGACGTCGTTGAGGTCGAACACACCCTCGGCCCTCTCAATCGCGTAGCGGATCGTCATCCGGCGCCGCTCGTTCGCGAGCAGCGAGAGCGCGGTGTCGATGTCGAGCTCGGGTCCTGGGTAGTCCGGTTCGGTCGCAGTCGGCGACGGGACGAGCGACCCGAGGCGGTCGATGACGGACATCACTGCGCCTCCGTGAGGTCAGTGGGGTACGTCGCACTGATCCATGCGCCAGCTGCGGCGCTGGAGGAGATTACGTAGTCGCCGCCGAACTGATACTGTCGCTGTTCGTGGTCTGTGCTGCTGTCGTCGTTGGGGCCATTACTAAGGCCCCTGTCGTCTGATCTACTCATGGGTCTCTGCCAAATCCCCTCGTAAGAGGGGTCGCTTGGGGCCCGGCCCGTCGGTGCTGTCACACCGGCGGGGTTTTCCCGCAAAGGCCAGGTCAACTAGTGATTATACGGGCCCTTACTAATAACTTGCTGTGAGTAGCACAGTACTACTAGTGTCTTTGTAAGAAGGTTTATAGAGATATGTAGTGAATGAGATAACACCGATATCCCTATGAGTTCCACAGTCGAAGCCGGTGTCGTGCCACGAGGACGTGCGGATTGGATGCGCCCAGTAGACGAGGCCATCTTGGAGCATCTGCGCTCGGAGGGGAATCTTACTCCGGATGCGTTTGAGAAGCTCGACGTCGCAGTTGCGAACTACGCGAGCAACCGACTCACAAAGCTTCGAAAGTACGGTCTCGTCGAGCCTTCGGTGCCTGGTGTTCGCGGACTTTACCAGATCACTGATACTGGCGAAGCTTTCCTCGACGAGGAACTCGACGCCGCCGAGCTCGAGCCGGTCGAGTAGTCTCCAGCTCACAGCAGACGCACCTCGTCGGCGTCGACTTCTGTGTTTGTTTTCCGGTCGACCACCACAGTGTAGCGTACCGAGCCGGGGATCCGCCCATGCGGACAGCTCTGACACACGATCACGCTGTCGCACAGCTCCCAGTTGGTGTGCCCACGCGGGCAGGTGTACCGCCACTTGTCTGTTCCCGACCGGTCGATCGCCACCGCCATCTACAACACCCGGAGCTGCGGTGCCGCCTTCTTCACCACGGGTCCGAGCCACTGCGGCGCTGAGCGCGCGGGCGCCTTCGAGAGCTCGCCGTACTCATCAAACGTGAGCGTCCACGCGTCGGTGTCGTGAGCGGCCTCGACGACCGTCGCGTCGACGCGCTCCTCGATCGCGACCTCGACAGCACTGTCGGTCTCGAAGCCGAGTTCCGTGAGGTCGATCGTCGTCTGTGTCTGGGTTGCCGTGTCGTGCGTGCTCATCGCGACTTGACGTGCGAGGGGAGTTACCTAAAAAAGGGGCTGTAGTTCCGGGGGTAGTCAGCTTCCAGTTGTGAATTCTGAATCCTCGCTCATATCGTCGAGCTGGCGTGCGTAGTATCGGTGTACGACAAACGCAAGAAATCCTACGAAAACAGAAATAACTGCGACCGCTGTTGAAATGAATAACACCAGCTCGGGGACTGAGTCACCAGCTTCGAGGTAGGAGGAAACTGGCAGGATTAACCCTGAGACGAATCCGACTAAAAGCGAGTACCCGGTGAAGTCATATGCAAAACGACAGCGTTTGAATGCTTTTGAGGGATAAAAGAAGTCCTCAAGCGCTTCCCGAACAGGTGTGAGATCCTCGGATTGATCGATTGAGTTGGTGACAGCGACGCTTGCACGATCGTGACGCTCCAATTGTTTTGGTTCTGAGTCATCACCATTGCGCATAAACAGGTATGCGTCAGAGACGATCGGCCCGAGAGAATCAGTAACATTTCCGACCCGGTCCTCTTGGATGTCTGATATCTTACCTCTATATCCGTTTCGAGGATCACTAAAATGCCGAGAAACAAGCCCTCCAACAGTAGCGAGCGCGCTGGGGATCAGTGGAAGGAGACTGATTGAACTGCCATCCGTCATCGATATCTACGAAACACGATCCGCAATCTCAGACTCAGTCGTCATATCTGGGTATTTCGTATAGACGTATGAGAGCAAACTCCCTAGCGACTTAGAAGCCTGCTTGTACCGAACCCATTTGAGAAGCCGCTTCTGTTCACTAGAAATATCGTTGATTAGCTCATCTCCAAGCTTTTTACCCTTTCTTGTTGGTTTGTACTCTCGTGCTTCCTGACTCTTACTGTGATCACTATCCGTCGTGATCGAAATCAGTTTCTTGCGCTCGAGCGACTCCGCAGCTTCGTAGACGCCCTTGTCGAATGGGCCATACTTGTATGCTTCAAACTTGTAGCCAGCGTCCTCATCGAAGTGTTCTTGCAGATTTCGATGAAGGAGAAAAATGGCCTTAACAAGTCTTGTCCGACCGGATATCGGTTTTGTAACTCCACTGTCGTCGCTAGTACAGAGGAGCCGAAGCATCCACTCTGCGCGTGTGTCGAGATTGTAATCGACAGTTGTGCTATTGCGCATGATGGACCCCTTTCATCAAGAAGTTTGACATACCGGGTGATAATACTATTGGCAAGTGGGGTTGTTCTATAAGCGATTTATAATGTTTCAATCCAAGCATTTTTTCACATCTGATCCGACAGCACGCTCCGTTCTGTTACATTCAAAATATCGATGTTGGATTGTAAATCCCCGTCGATCACCGCGTACAGCCACCGATGGTCGAGCCGCTCCCGCTCGACGAGGTCGTATGCGCGGAGCTTGTCGAGCTTATTCCGCCGGTCGCGACGACTGATCGGCATCCGCTCACGGTTCGCGTACACCTGCTCTTCAACCTCTTCGTATCGTGCGTGGAGCTGTCGACCGGTCACCTCGCCAGCCTCTCGAATTAACTCGTAGAGCACCAGGTGATGAAACGGGAGCGACGAGAGGTTCGCCTTTCGGATACGCGATCGAGCGCGGTCGTACGCGTCGTCGACGTCACCGGTGCGGATCGCAGCGTGCCCGCGCTCGGCGGCGATCTCGGCAGCCGCCCGCAGCGTCTGGATGCCTTCGCGGGCGACGCCGGCGACGTCATCCGCGATCACTTCCAACTGCGTGCGTGATACGGCGCCGTCGACAAGTCCAACCCGAGCCCGGTCCGAGAGGATGTCTGCGAGCTCGTCGACGCCGAAGCGACTGACCTCGATCCGCCCGCCATGGAGGTACTGCCGGACGTCCGCTTCAGCGCGTGCCAGCCAGTCATCAGGTTCGTGGCAGATCACGACGGCCTCGACGCCAGGGACAGCAGTCAGCTGACCGACCGCGCCCGTTCCACCGAGGTCATCGGCCTCATCAAGAAGGATGTAGTAGTCGTCACCGGTGAGCGTCTCGCGAAGGCGCGCGGGGAGCTCGTCGTTCGGCGCGTTGTTCGCGACAGTGCCGCCGGCGCCGCGGATCGCCTCGCGGAACAGATCGCCTGTCGTCATGCCGAGTGCTTGGATCCACGTCCACCGTGTGCCGAACTCATGTCCGAACTCGTCGAGGACAGTCCGCCCGAGCACCGTCTTCCCGACGCCGCTCGGCCCGGCGATGAGCGCGCCCTGGTTTCGATCGGCTCTGGCACGGTGGAGCAACCGGATCAACTCTTGCACCTGTGCCTCGCGATGGCGGAGATCCGGCGGGAGGGTCTCGTCATCGAAGACCTGCTGACGGACAATCATACTGCTGACAGCCAACGAGGAGTGAGTATAAAAAGCCGAGTCGAACTTCCGGGGTGGAACTGAAAGTAACTGATAAACACTCAGTCCAATTATGTCTGTTTACTGAACTAGCGTTTTTGAAATCAGTAAATAGCCAGTTTTACCACAGTATTGCGGGCAAATCCGGCAGTTGAGTAGAAAAATCGAGGGACGCAACAGCGGCAGTATTTGCATTTCAAGTGACGCTTGAATGCACTTTCATATTCTGGGAATAGATGTATTGGAAGACATGTTTATGTTAAAGACAGTCTTCAAGAGAAGTGTATCGTTACAAATGGGTTTAGAAGCTACCTACTCTCGACCACACACGTATCGTAGTTCACCCACTCTGTCTTTGCAGACGTTCACAAACAGAGTGAGTATAACTGATTTTTCGAAGCAAACTCCCGTCGCCTCGCGAGCACGCGCATTGTCGCACCTGAAGCGGTGTGGCCAGTGCAGTACGAAGTGAGATAATAGTATGACAGACACACGCATACGAGTGCAGGCCGTATTGTTCGCCGTGATCATGGTGGTTTCCATGATCGCGGTTGGAGCTGGTGGTATCGCCGCTGAAGAGACAGATGGAGAGGGAACGATCGAGTCTGTTGACTCAGTCGATGTCTACCCAGCTGAACAAATCGATTCAAAAGAGGAAGCAGCATATTCACCTATCACGATCAATCTCGATGGTGTCGAAGACGGTGATGGGATCTCAGCGAGTGGTTTGACAGATCAGGAGGCTGACGACCTGAATCTGTTGACATTCGTTGAAGAGGGCGATGAAGTCGAGCCAGTTGATCTCACTGATGATGATGCCTTTGCTGGAGTTCAGGAGTTCGGTGAGGAGATTGAGGTGTACCCTGCAGGTAATGCAGGAACATATGATTTCAGCCTTGATCTCGAAGAACAAGACGATGACGGCGACACTACAGAGATCGACTCTGAGCCTCTGAGTCTCTCACTCGGGATCCAGTCCGCTCTGGACAACTCCGATGGTGACGAGACGCTGAAAGTCGCTGCAGGCGACTACGAAGAATCCGTTGGGATTGGTGTCGATGGCCTGACGCTCGAAGGCCCGAACGCTGGCATCGACGGTGATAGCGGGGATCGCGGTGAAGAAGCAACTATCACGGATGGAGTTGACTGGGACGCAACAGACGATGTCACAGTTGATGGATTCGAAATTGAAGATGAAGTCGGTGATGGGAATGGTGTTATTCAGCTTGGACAGGGCACCGGAGTAATCGGTGACAACGCAGTCATCAAGAACAACGTCATCCACGCTGACCCGGTTGATGACTTCAGGATGGCGGGCGTCCTGTGGGAAGGAGATTCGGCCGATGAACTGTTCGTCGAAAATAACCTGTTCACCCAGGAGGCAAGCGAGCAGGAAGACGCCGAGGGCGCAGTAGAGGCCCTCAACCACAATGAGGCAGATATCGGACTGCTGGAGTTCACCGACAACACAATTGAAACAGAAAGCGGGGTTGCCCTAGGTAGCGGTGATTCTTCTGACATCACCGCCGAACTCAGCGCCAACGAGTTCACTGACTCGCTAGAGTCGTTCCCCGCAGTGAGTCTCTCAGGCAGTGAACAGGTGAACGTGGGCATCGACGACAACACCTTCGACGGTGCGGTCGCAGGTGTTAGAATCGGAGAGAATGTCGAGGAAAGCGATAGTGTCGACATCACCAGCAACGAGTTCATTGATGACGAGACCGCATGGTTCGTTGAGGACAGTAGTGGCACCCTCGATCTCGATGCCATTCTGAGCGAACAGGACAACACGTTTGAGCCATCCGCGACCATCGAAGACTCAGCTATTGTTCCTGCTGAAGAGGAAGAGCCGTCCGAATCGGACGTTGATGCAGCAGAGAGCAGCCTCGATGCAGCAGGTGAGGATGATGCCGGCTCAGCGAGCATCACGGCTGAGGTCAACGACGCTGATGGGGAGCCCGTCAACGACCTGACTGACGAGATAACGTTCGACATCGCGGTTGCGGTCCTGCCAGCTGATGGTGGCCCGGCAATTGAGAGTGAACCGTTCCAGCCGTATGGTGATGATCCGGACTCGACGAGTGAGAACCTGATCGTGATCACCAATGTCCCGCTGGATGATGAGGTTGTTCTGCCCGCCTACGTGGATGCGGACGATGATTTCTATGACGATCTGACTAATGAGGATGGGCTCGACCTCATTGACGAAGCCGACGACACCTTCAAGAGCAGCGATCTTGGCGATAATGAGGTCGCCTACGAGGACATCGCTGACGCTGGTGCCGATGACTTCGAAGAAACCAACGAGATCACCGGCGTCTTCACCGATGATGATGGTGCAGGCGAGTACGTCATCCAGCTAGAGAACAGCGAGGATCCGGTTGATGCTGGGTTCCCAGCACTCGTGACGGACTACACAGTTGGAGATGAGGAGTTTATCCCTGACGCAGATGGTCCGCTTGATGAGGGTGCGTTCGCGGGTGACAATGAAGTCCTCGCGGTACCGTTCTTCACCGATGGTGTTGAGGCAGTGGATAATCCCGGAATCAAACATGTGGACGGCCCTGGTTCGGTCTCGCAAAGCCTGCTCGGTGGTGGATTTGCCATTACTGAAAGATTGAACGCCGCTCCGGCGGAGCAGGATACAATGGCGTTCGGTGGTGGCGCAGATCGATCGATCGAGATCCGAGATGCTAACTCGGACGCGGAAGTTGAGATTATTCCTGAAACCGAAACCACCTACGAGGACGTTGAAAGGATAGATCTTAGTGTCTTCATGGGTAATGGAACGATCCGAGACGACCCAGACATCTCTCTCGTTGGACCTGATGAATCAGTTGATGTTGATGTTGAAGGAGACGAAGATATTCTAACGAGTCTTGACAGTACGTTCAACGAGTTTGAGCTCGCGCTGATTGAGGATGGCGAGGAGATCGCTACGAGTGATGAACGTCTCATCGGTGTTGCCTACGAAGGCGAATTCGAGCAGGATAGTACAGAAGGCGAGATCACGATCACTTACCCACGCGATGAGGAAATCGACGAAGAGTGGTACGGTGAGATCCGACTTGGTAATGAGAGAGATACCACCACTGAAGTAGACAATACAGAGGGCGCTGATGAGCTTGAGGTCACAGTTGACGTATCCGATCTCGACGACGGAGCGTACACTGCACGGCTCGGATTGTATAAAAACGGAGATTCGGACACAGGCGACCGAGTCATCAGTCTCTCCCAAGCTGGTGCAATTGAGGTTGACAGTGAGAAAGACGATTCTGACGACGACCTAGGAATCAAACACGCTGAAGGCTCTGCCGGTGCAACTGGCACGGTAGATGAGGACGGTAATCTCATTACCGCCCAGGCCCTAATTGCCGCGCCTGAAGGCCAGGATACGGTTGAGTTCGGTGGCGATGTAGACCGCACAATTGAGGTCCGGAACACCGAGACCGATGCGAGTATCGAAGTCATCCCTGAAGCAGATGAAGAAATCTATGACGCTGATCGCATCCGTCTTGATTTCTACGACGGTACTGGAGAGCTCACTCCTGAGGAATTTGGCCCGGAAGTCAGGCTTACCGTCGTTGAAGAGGAGGAGGATGGAACGACCAACCGGACAACCGAGTCTCTGAACGTCACGCTTGAGGGTGACGATGATGTCTTCACGTCTAGTGACGGTACCTTCACTGAGTTTGAACTCGATCTCATCGAGGACGGAAGCTTGGTAGATACGACCGACAAGCGCCTCATCGGCGTCGGCTACGTTGGTGATGTCGAACAAGATGGTACTGAAGATGAAGTTACAGTGACCATCCCGCGCGACGAAGGGGTTGATGAAGATTGGTTCGCTGAGTTCGACATCAGCGACACCGACGTCAGTACTGAAGTCGAGCATGAAGACGGAGACGATGAGTTTGAGTTTACCGTTGATGTCTCTGATGTCGAGGATGGCGAATACAGCGCCGGTCTGACCCTGTCCGAGAGTGAGGACGCAGACCTTGGAGAGCGTATCATTCACATCTTCACTGTGGACGACTTCCAGGTCGGTGATGGCGGCCCCGACGACGCTGACACGCCCGAGGTGACGCTCGATACAATCACTGCATTCGGTAGTGAGGATCAGTTGATCGAGCTCGAAGTCGCCATCGATAGGGAAGAGCCAGAGTCGGCAACGCTCGAGATCTTCGACGAGAGCGGTAACGTCGTGTTCGAGCAGGATGTCACAGACGCGTCCGGCGATACGCAAACTGTTGAGTGGGACACGACGGACCAAAGCGGCGATCTCGTCGCTGATGGTCAGTATGTCGCTGAGGTGACCACGGAAGATGACGACCTCGAGGATGTCTCCGAGGAAGTCTCTGTTGTGGCTGATAACTCACCGCCTGAGGTTGAGGTCACTGACGTTGATCCTGATGTCGCCAACGATGAAGACGAAGTCACAGTGACTCTCGAGGTGGAAGAAGGCGCCAGCCCGATCACAGTGATCGAGGCCGGGCTGATTGCTGACTTCGCCAGCTACACCAACACCGAACTGCTGTTCGGTGAGGATCTTGAGGAAAAAGACCTTGGTGAACCGATCGAGGTGACGATCGACGCTGAAGAAGTCAGTGATGACGTTGGTGACGGCGAGTTCACTGCGGGCGCGTTCGCCGCCAATGCCGCTGGAGGCACCGAACTCGATGAGGCTGATTCCGTAACGATCGATACGTCTGCACCAGAGATCCAGCCCAGCACGACAGATGTCGGTGACGCGGATGCAACGCTGACGATCGAGGCTGATGAGGACGTCACGATCCAGTCGATCGACATTGAGGCCGAAGGTGACGAGACCACGGAGGATCGGTCGCCGAGCGTGCCAAGTGAAACGACAGATGAGTTCGAAGTCGAGTTCGATGGAACAACTGTCAGTGAAGAAGACACCACCTTCACGATTGAGGTGGTTGCTGAAGACGAGGCTGGAAACGAGGATACCTACGAGCTGACGTCGTCGGTCACCGGCTACGAGCTAGATGAAGACGGCGAGGCGACGGTTGAACCAGACTCTACCGACGGTTCATTTGATCTCTCTGCGAGCGATGACGCCGAGGGAGATCGAAGCGCGGCTGTCGGTCAGACTTCCAGCGCACCCGCTGGAACATCTGTCGAAGCCGATCAAGTCGCAGAGGAGTTCATCGATGTTGCAGACATCGGCCTCAGCGAAGAGGAGCTTGAGGACGCAACCGTTCGCGTTCCGCTTGAGGACATCAACACCGAGGACTTCGATGAAGATGAACTCGTATTCTTCTACTCGCCCGAGGGTGAGGAAGACTACGAAGTGCTCGAACCCGAAATCGTTGATGACGAACTTGTTGTCAACGTTGACGGCTTCAGTCAGCTTGCGCCTGGTGGCGTAGACGACCAGCCGCCGTCGCTTGATGGCACGACGATTGACCCTGGGACTGACCTTGAGGTTGACGACGAGAGTGTAACGCTCACGTTCGAATACTCGGCCGTCATTTCTGACATCGACGTATCGGAAACTGGTGCCGATGTTGATGTCGATGACGACCGAGTCGGCGTGCAGGTTACGAGCGACAACACTGAAGTCACCGTTGCTGACCTCCAGCCCGACGAGACATTCGACGTTGAGCTCACGGTCACCGACGAGGCTGGTAACGAACTCACGGCGACGGAGACGCTCTCAGTTGCGGATATTGAGGAAGAAGAGGAAGAGACCGAAGAGGAAACCGAGGAAGAAACTGAAGAGGAAACTACTACCAGCACTAGTAGTGGTGGTGCAACGATTATCGGTGAGGTCTCGCCCGTTGAAAGCGTGAGCGACTCGATCACGGACGGCAGCCCGGATGACCCCGGAACGACGGTCTCGGTTAGCTACTCGGGCGTAGAGTCGATCACGTTCTCCGACGAGGATGCAAGCGGCTCTGTGGACGTCTCGGTGTTCGATGAGACGCCATCGGACGCTCCGAGCCTTGATGATGACCAGCCGTTCATTGCTGGCTACCAGATTGACGTCCCAGAAGACCAGGCCAGTCAGTCGGCAACACTCGAGTTCGTCGTTGCGGAAGACGATCTCGATAACGCCGATATCGACGCTGATGATGTTGTCGTCGTCCACGCGGGCGATGGCGCCGAAGAGTATGAAATGCTTGATACGGAAGTCGATGCCAACGGTGACGTGACTGTCACGGCAGAGACGCCTGGCTTCTCGACGTTCATCATCACCACTGGCGACCAAGTTGAGGATGCTGACGACATGGTCGACGATACTGATGAGACCGACGACGTTGACGACACGGACGACGCCGTCGACGATGTCGACGACACTGATGACACGACCGATGTGTCAGACGATACTGTCGACGATACAGAAGACGACACGCCTGGATTCGGCGCTGTCGCCGCGCTCATCGCGCTACTCGCTGCTGCGCTGATCGCAACTCGTCGGAACGAACCGTAACACGAGCACACCGACGCGCTCGTCTCGAATCACTCGTCGGCCGCGGTAGCCGATGACCTTTTTATTTTATTCCGGACAGTTTCGTACTCGCGCTCGTCGACGATCTCGGCAGCGCCTTGCAGCGTCTGGTTGCCATCGTGAGCGACACCTGCAACCTGGTCAGCGATCGTCTCCAGCTGCTCGCGTGCTCGGTAGAGAAGCCGAATCAGCTGCTGGATCTGCGCCTCTCGATGTCGAAGATATAGGAGAGGGACCTCGTCATCGAAGACCTGCCGACGGACAGTCATACTGCTGACACCTGCTGTGTAGTGAGCATGAAAATACAAGCTGAACTTCTGAGGTAGAACTGAAAGTAGATGTGTTGAATCCCGTGGTAACTTGCCCCTGGCGTATAGTTTGGAACGGCTCTGTTGAAGTCTTAGAACCTGAGATGCTGGCTCCCAATTTGATCAGTGAAGAGTATCATTTGTTGTTCTTTAATCCGGTATTCCCGAGTCTATGTCAAGATCCTCCGGAAGATCAGTCACATTAGATACCTGAAGCGCTTGCCTGATGTGGTAATTTTTCTCATGTGAATCCTCCGACTCCAACGCTTTTACAAGATGTTTTTTCAATTCCTTGTCCGAATGCGACATTCATCTATGTCTAAATCCTATCACCTAAATATCTATTGAATGACTGTTAAGAGAATCGAGCTTGTTCAATTAATTACGCTCATGGGTCGGTTGTTTCTGAGTTATTTGTGCCTGAAAAGAGAATTTTAACAGAGGTATGTGCTCTAAATTCGACTGAACCAGCAGAAACTACGAGAGCGCGTCAGTCCTCGATGGTAGGTTCGGGCGTGTCAAACGCGTCACCGGGGTCAACCGGACGGCGCGTCGATGCACTCCGTTGCGGGCAGTCCGACTTGTGGACGAGTTGGTCGATCCGCGTGTGGTGTCCGTCGGGACCGTCGATGATCGTCTGTGCGCCGCAGAACTCACAGCGCATGTACTTCTGCTCGGTCGCGGCATAGCCATCGACGCTCGGCGGCGACCCGCTCGGGACGAGCACCCACACAGTATCGGGGTCGATAACGCGGCGGAACGCCTCAACGTCATCCGTGGTCACGCCACACCACCATCGTTGGCGCGAAGCTCCTCACGCAGTTGCTGGATGCTTCGTGCGGCCGCCGGCGAGCCTGAACACCCTGGACAGGCACCGCGCGTCAGAATGACTCCACAGAGCGGACAGCGCTCCTGGCTGTCGTCTCGGGGATTGACCCGCCGCAGTTCGGCAGCGTCGATCGCGAACTCGTCGCTCATGGCCCCTCCGTGATCGTGACAGCCGCACGGTGCTCACCCTCGATGACGAGCTCGGTCAGCTGCTCGCTACCGCAAGGCTCCCACTTGCGGTCGGCCTCCTCTGGCGCCGGCCGGTCGACGTGCCGCTCTGTCCGCCACGGCTTTTCCGGCGTTCTGGTGTAGCGCACACGCCGACGCTCGCCAGCTTGCGTGGTGTACTCGA
>LKMJ01004197.1_pt1 | contig 13528 bp, 19 predicted proteins | sample 643391 | NCBI WGS metagenome assembly LKMJ01 (sample SAMN04112250, study PRJNA286221) | soda lake metagenome | biome: soda lake; feature: Kulunda Steppe; material: water; isolation source: sample PL-Br10 brine of Picturesque Lake | place: Russia: Kulunda steppe | collected 2010-07
ATACATACATACATACATACATACATACATACATACATACATACATACATACATACATACATACATACATACATACATACATACATACATACATACATACATACATACATACATACATACATACACGCACGTACAAACAGATTCAAGACTATGTAAAATTTGGGCTTGAGCATGCGTATCAAATTGCTAGCATGCACCTTCATGCACAAACGTGTGCTGTGAAGTGCATGCAGCAACTGGTCCTCCGAGTGAAGAAGATTAAATAGCAAAAGGCTTCATAGGCTGGCCCCTGTCACAACATTCAACGCTGCCCAGCATCCTTGCTGGAGGACTGCCAGGAGCTTGTGCTCGACATTACTGTGACAAGTCCCTCTTGTAAACTGGAAAATGTACAAGCTGGACTCACGCGCGTTGCGTGCACACACACACACGCGCACACACACACGCACACACACATGCATACGCACACGCGCACACACATGCACACAAATGCACACACACACGCACACACACATACACACACATGCACACACACACGCACACACACATACACACATGCACACACACACGCACACACACATACACACATGCACACACGCACAAACGCACACACACACACATACACACACATGCACACACACGCACACACATGCACACAAGCACGCGTGCGCTTACACGCCAGCATGCAAGCGTGCACACGTGCTCATGCACACACACGCACACACACATGCACACAAGCACGCGAGCGCTTACACGTCAGCATGCAAGCGTGCACGCATGCTCATGCACACACATGCACACACACATGCACACACGCATGCACACAAGCACGCGTGCGCTTACACGTCAGCATGCTAGCGTGCACGCGTGCTCATGCAGGTGAGGCTCCCGCCTTTGCCCCCCCCTGCCAGACTTCGCCCGCCCCTTGCTGATCGCAACAGCGCACTCCGGGATGTCCTGTCTGTGCTGGGAGGTGCGCCTTTTGAGCACCACAGGGCAGAGGCTTGGTCGCGTACTGCTTTTGAGCACGGAATGGACCACTGCGTGCACACGGAGCGGGTTAGCTTTCAGTTGTCATGGTTATGGAAGGCACCCTTGGGGTGCATGTGTACATGAGCTTGGATGCCTGCAGGCGCTTCTAGGGCAGTGGTGCACTGTCACACACTCATGCCTGCACCAGGAAGCGAGCACCTGTGCAGGCAAGGCATTCCTGGCATTCATGCAGCCCAATCATGGGCCCCAAGTCAATATTGTTATGACCTGTAGGCTGCTCTGGTATGATGCTAGCCGGCCTTCTGGGCTGCGCAGGGCTGCTCCTTTTCAGAGTTCTGCAATCATCGCTCTTGCTGGCTTGCGTGGGAGCACATGCGCAGACAGGGGGGGGGGGCCCTGTCACAAACGCACACGCATGCACACATTTAGACACACATACGCGCCCACATACACTTCTACACACATCAATACGCACACGCATACGCGTATGTGGCATACGTGCACACACGCGCGCGCGCACACCACGCACGCACACACACACTTTGGGTTCCCTTTGCTGGTCTGTCTGTCCGCAGACTTGAACCCGGCCTCTTACGACAGCTATCCGCTCTGGGCCCTGCAGCGGGCACTGGTTGGGCTGGCAGATGCGCGTGAAGACAGGTGTGAGCATGCACGAGACCTTAGTTAGGGGAGGGCGTGCACGGTCAGTGCATGTGCGTGACTGCATGCATGCATTTACGATGGTCATGGCTACCGTGCTCGGACGAGTCTGTGCTAATGCATACCTGCAAGCACGCGTCTTCTGGCATACGGCAAGCAGCTCTGATGCTTTGTTCAAGAAAGCTTTGGGTGGGGTGTCTGGAAACAGGCGCGCAAGCATGTTATCTTGTTACCCCAGCTGCCCAGAGGTATGTTCTTGGATGTCTTGGCACAAGGCTTCTGGAGCTCCAGGTGAGGGCAACGTATGATTGTATGGGCCTCCTTTTGCATGCACCATCTGCGCCTCTAAACACCACAAGTGTATAGAGTGTACTACACTTGGAGGCAGGCAGCTCGTTGATGGCCGCGCGCATAGCTGCAGGCAGGGCCGCTGCATGCCGTCATGCTTGGAGAGTGGGCGCAGCAGAGGCACCCCAAGGGCCATCTCCTCCTAAAGGCGCTTGCGCTTGCGCAGCGCAGGCCTAGTTGCCACTGCATGGCATCTCAAGCCCACGGTCTGCTGCGCGCCCTTGTCTATTTCATGTTGCCGCCATTTGGAGGGCCGCTTGCGGCTCACACCACGCCTGCGTCTCATGCCTGCCGGCGATGCGTGAGGCTGCAGCTAGAGGTGCTGCAGACAAGGCAAGTGTTTGTGTCCCTATGGCCCCCCCCTTTCACGACCTCTAGTAATCTCTACTTAGGGCAAGGCCCCCAACTCTGCTATGTCGTGCCGCGCCGGTTGATCTTCAGGTGGGAGGAGGTGGGCAGGCGCCGCCACTCCAGGGGCATGCCGTTTGGGGAGCAGCTGTCCGGCAGACCCTCAAGGTACTTCTTCACGCCTTGCAGGCGTTTGAATGTGCAATGGTGGGGCCTTATTGAGGTTTCTGTGGGTGGGGTTTGATTGAGTGCAAAGCTGAGCGCGCCTGTAAACTTGTAGCATGCACCAGAGTTCTGTCACACTGAGACGCTCTGTCACACCGAGACTGACGCTCTGTCACGCTGAGACATACCTCTGCACACCAGAAAGACTAGCAGCATGACCATGACTGGAGTGGTGCGGAATGATTGCTGTGCTGTGCTGCCACTCACACGCCCTGGTTGCAACCCTCTGAACGTGTGTTAGGTATCATCACAGGTATGGCTGCGGCCCGCAACACTAGTGGTCGACCCCCTTTCCCCCCCCTCCTTTCAAGAACACCTGCTGCAGCATGCTCAACGTGCTTGTGTGTGTGCGCGACATGTACGACGATGCTGGAGCAGGGACCGTGTAAGGCAACCTCTGGACTCAGACGATGATTTGGAGCCGATTGGGCCATCTGGTGATGATGGGCTGCCATGGCCTGTAAGTGGCTTGCTCCTTGCCTGTAAAGCTGACACACAGATGTGCAAACCGCAGGCAGCCAATGCTTTGAGAGGAAGTGCTTCGAAATTGGGGCGCTTGCGCGCGTGCATGCACGTACAGATTTTGCCGCTTCTCTTCACCTATTCACCCCAACCTTTTAGGCAACAGGAGCAGGCGCCACTGCCATCTGTGTTTGACATTTGCACGCCAGAGTCCTTGCTCCCCAGGCATGGCATGTGGTGCTAGTCTTTCTGGTGTGCAGAGGTATGTCTCAGCGTGACAGAGCGTCAGTCTTGGTGTGACAGAGCGTCTCAGTGTGACAGAACTCTGGTGCATGCTACAAGTTTACAGGCGCGCTCAGCTTTGCACTCAATCAAACCCCACCCACAGAAACCTCAAGGCATGTGGTGCAGAATGTCAGGTGCCCTCATTCTTTCCTGGTGCTGACTTACCAACACCAGGCCAACTGGTCAGGAAGCATTGGCACCAAGCTGTTCTTCTGCGCCCTGCTCAACCCCCTCCTTGCAGAGCTGTCGGCCTTCGGAGCATATGCCTCCCACGCCCAGACCATGCGCTCAGACCACCAAACGCGCCACTCTTTGCCCTGACGCAGAGGCCCCTCGTGCCCATGATATCCCTGCTGCACATTCGTGCACAGGACGCCTGCCCGGTAGCGCTTCACGCGCCCTCCTGCCCTTGTTCGCCACGTGAGCACCTCCGCTCTCGTGCACGCCCCTCATCCTCGCACCAGCCAGCCGCACATGTCCCTCTCCAGTGCAGGCCTCCCCACAGCGGTCCTCCCCTCCTCATACGCCCCCCACTTCTGCCAGCCGGGTGCACCCCTCTCCTGCGCAGGTACGCCCGGATGTGCCGGCCTCAGACAGGGCCTCTGCCAGGCGCCACGCGCCAGACCCTATGGCCCAAGCTGTGAATGCCTACGCCAGCAGCCGCCGCAGCCACCGCGCCCCCAACCCAGCCGCCGCCGCTGCTGCGGCCACTGCCGCCGCCCTGGTGCGAGTGCGCAGATGCGCATGTTGCGTCCATGCGACCTGCCCACCTTTCAAGATGCTGCGTGTTAACTTGCCTTGCGTGCGCCTCAAAGCTGAGAGCGTGCTTGGCCAGAAGCATCTGTTGCCGGCAGTAGCAAACGCTCAAAGTTGTGTCGGCATGCGTCCATGACCATACCTAACACATGCATGTGTGCTCGGGCCTGGATGGCTTGAAGCCTGCTTGCGCCGCCCACAAAGCTAATTAGTAAAGGGAAAAGATGATGCTCAAAATGCAGAAGCGTAGCCTCCCTTGCACGAGCCTCCTGGGTATGAGCACAGTTAGTGCCAGTGTTGATGCTGCATGTCATGACCGGACGCTCGTGTGAAGCGGGGGCAGGGAAGCTCAAGTTCCAGAGAGACAGGGGGTGCAAGTGCATGGGTGCCCAAGGGTGAGGGTCACATGGCCCCAGCTAACCTGCGAACCGGTGCCCAACTCCTCCCCCTGTGCACTTGCGCACACGCAGGGAAGGGCAGGGCGTGGAGGCAGGCGCCAACCGACCCCCTACTTTTTGCGTCTGCACCGCGGCATCACAGCCGGTGGGTGTTTCGTGTGCTCGCCGCGGCATAACAGTCAGGCCTAGTGCCTCGCTGGCATAGTGTCTCACTGGCAACGGGCTTAGTGTCTCACTGGCATAGTGTCTCACTGGCAGCGGGCATAGTATCTCATTGGCACAGTGTCTCACTGGCAGCGGGCATAGTGTCTCGCTGGTATAGTGTCTCACTGGCAGCGGGCATAGTGTCTCACTGGCAGCGTGGGTGCTTGGTAGTGGGTACTTGGTGTGCTCATTTTGCTACTTGGTTCCTGGTAGGTTTCTTGCGCGGTCATGTACCCCGTGCACTACTTGTGCGCTTTGCACCATCGCAGCTGGGGGGCTTGCGGTGGAGCTTGTCTGCCGTGCCTCCCTGCCATGCCTTCCTGCCATGCCTCTCTGGCGAGCCCTTCTGCAGGGCCCCTCTGCTATGCCTGTCTGCTTTGCCTCTCTGCCGGATGTCTGCTGCTCAAGGAGGAGGGTGTGTGAAGTGCATGGGAGCTAAGGATGCGGGTGCAGGCGCTGGTTCTTGCAAATTTGTAGCTTCCTGAGGGCCAGCACCAGCCCTGCTCAGGAAATCTACCCCTCATTCATCCACTGGCAGCTGGGCAGCGCTGCACAACCACTGGTAACACTAAAAAAAAGCTCTGACAGTGAAATATGGCGGCAGGGTGAAGGCTCGGCTGGGAAGGTAGTGGGCGCAGTAAATGGCGTTCGGCGCCGACTGTGTTGCAGCTTGTCGGGCATGTAAAGTGGGAGGGTCACGCACCCGGTGCATGCAAGCGCGGGGCTGTTGCATGCAAGCGCGGGGCAGGTGCATGCAAGCACGCGGCAGGCGCACGGCAGGTGCATGCAGGCACACGGTAGGTGGCTCTCACTGCTCTGGTCAGAATTGTCCAATGTGGCTAGGAAGCTCGGAACAAGTTGTTTTGTGCATGTGTATTCAAGTGTTTGTACATATCGTTTGACTTTTGGCAGCAACGGCAGCGCCTGGTAAAAGGGCGCCACTTGGTGGTACGAGCGGCCAGTACTGGCTCCGCTCACTCTCAAAATTTCCAGCTTAGTCCAGGCACATCCATTGCAGCATTGCACACCCCTCGGACACCCCCTGTGGTCCTTACCCTGGCCAGGCGCATGCTCACGGCCTGGCACACAGGACCAGGGCAGGGACCAGGCCGTCATCTGCCATGCCTGCTGTTCATGGGCCTGCTGATCAAGGGCAGGCATGCTGCGCAAGGGCGAGCATGCTGCGCAAGGGCAGGGATGCTGCTCGAGGGTGGGCGTGCTGCGCAAGGGCAGGCATGCTGCGCAAGGTGAGCCCAGCTGCTGCCGCATGGCCAGCGCCAGCCGCAGCCAGAGAGGCTCATAGTCTGTGTCATATTCATGCGCATGCAGGCATGTCTCGCCACTCCAACCAGCCATCCTCTCTAGATGACTTTCCTCTCCCTGCGCCCAGAGGCTCATAGTCTGTGTCATATTCATGCGCATGCAGGCATGTCTCGCCACTCCAACCAGCCATCCTCTCTAGATGACTTCCCTCTCCCTGCGCCCAGTGTGCCGCAAACCAGCAACCCACCCTCCCTCCCCATCCCACCCCCATTTTCCTTACCACCAGAAGCAACAGCAACAGCAGCGGCAGCGGCAGGAGCAGCTGCCCACACACCCTCACCCCAACCGCTGTTAACAAGTGGGGGTGCGGGGCATATAGGCAGCGTGGGCTGGAGGCGTTCCATCTATGAGCAGGGCCTATTCGCACTGCCAGCAGGTGCAGCAAGGAGCAGGCACGGCGAGCAGGCGGGGAGAAGCCTGACTGGCAGCGGGAGTGGTGCTGCTCCTGGCGCAAATGGGCGGCAGGGCAGTGCTGCGCGGCTACGGGGGAGTGCAGGTGGGTTGCTGGAATCCAGAGGGTTGGGTGAATGAAGGTCTGGCATGGCCGGTGCGGACAAACGGGGGCTGCACGTGCCCTCTCCATGTCATGCGCTTTTACGTGGCCCCATGCCATCCTCAGAAAAGGAGCCCCTGCTCTCCCTTTTCCTTGTCTTCAAATACGTTTGCCTTTGGGTGCAGTGAACGGCAGTGAGTATAAGCTCACTATATCTGCATGCTACACACACCCTGCACGCGCACAGGACCGGATGGGGACGCCCCTGTCTTCTCATTCAAGTACCTGGCTGTGTGGATTGAGCGGGAGCTGCGGGCGCTCCTTCTAGAAGAGGTGCGCTTGGCAAGCCCTTAGGAAGAGGCATCTTGGGCCCTATGGGCAAAGAATGGGGTTGGGTGAGGAGCATCCACTTCCCCTGTGCACCATCGTGTTCCATTTTGTCAAGGTTGCTTTGAAGAGGGAGCACTCTGGCATCTGTGGGCGCCCCACCTGCGCTTGCCTTTCGTGATGCGCACGTGCTGCACCCCACATGTACACCCGAGTGCTCGAGCTTGGTACGCACCAGTGCACCTGCATCCCCACGCCACTCACATGCGCTCAGGCCTGCACGAACGCACTGGCATGCCCGTGCAGGATGTGTCCATTGTGTCTGCCTTTGTGCAAGGCCTGCTGCGCTCGCACGGCCTGCAGCCGTCCCCCGAGCAGCAGCAGCAGCAGCAGCAGCAGCAGCAGGATCCCAGAGCTCCTTCCTTTGGTGTGCCTGCCTCTGGGCAGCAACCGCTCATGGCCAGGGCACTCCCGTCCATGGCTGCTTCAAGGCGCACAGTGCCACCTGCACCGATCGCGGCCTTCAGGCACGGCAGGGTCAGCAGGCGTGTGTTCATTGGCGACGGGGACTTCTTGGTTGAGGTATGGTTGAAGGGATCACTGGTTGAGGTTTGGTTGTGAGGGGCAATTGGACTGACGGAATGCGTCAACGGGAGCAGCTGGTTACTGGTGACTAGATCAGCTCATGAGAGCTGATCGGAGTGTGTTTGCGTGACAAACGTATTCGTACGAATGTGTTTGGGTAACAGCTGACAGATCAAATTACATGGTGTGGTTGGAAGCTTAGGTTGATGGCCATGTATGCAGTCTATCAGCTTGCTGCACCTTCTTGAAGCACTCTCCTTTGAAGACCATGTTTCTTTCGTTCATATATTCAGCATATATTCGAATTTCAGATTATGATTTGTGTGCCCGTGTGCTTTGACAGCATGTGTTTGTAGTAGTTTATTGTGGTGTTATTTTGCAACCTGTATCCTTACCTGTCCAGCTAAGCCCACACTGGCATGCTGCCCTGAGCAGCCTTAAATATATTATATGATGAGCGTTTAAAGTCGGGATACATGGAAATCTTAAAGACCAAATGCTTGTGTTGCATTGAAAGGAAAGCGGTTTTCGTGTCGAGAAGTAGAACGAGCATGCTTTGTGTAAGCTTTCACTTGCAGAATCATCTGCTTGGAATAGGCTGTCAAGCGTGCACTAGTGAATACTCCTGGAAGTATGTGGTCATTGACAAGATTGCATATCGGAGGCAAGCCCAGTAAGCCTGGTTAGCCTGGGGCCTGTGGCAAGGAGCCTGAGTTGGCTCTTGGTCCTAAGTGGGCATATGCATTCCAGGGTGATGTCTGCCATGCACCCATGCACCCATGCACTGCGTCTCCTCCTGAGGCACTCTCTCAAGCGACCATTCCAAGGTGCTCTCTTGAGCAACCATTGCTAGGCTCTCTCCCAAGCAAGCATTGCAAGGCAGGCTCCCATGCGCTTGCCCTGAGGCGCTCTCTTATGCACACTTCCGCGTTCTCTCCTGCACGCCACTCAGGAGGATGACAGGTTCAGCTGCAGCAGCCACCGGCACGCAAGCGCCGCCGTCACGAGCTTCGAGGACGGGCTGCTACCATTCCTTGGCAGCCGCTCCGCACACTTCATGCATGAGCTGCGCAACTTTGCCGCCTCGCATCTTACCATCCAGGTGAGGCAGGCCTGTGTTTGCATCCACAGGTCTTGCATCAATTGATCCAGGTGAGGGGCGTCCCACTTCTTGGGTGAGGCATGCAACAAAATCTTGCATCCACAGGGCCCGCACTTAGAGATCCAGGTGGGGTGCAGCACAAGGTCTTGCACGCCTGGCCCCATTCCTCACGCGACATGAATCATTCGTGACGCAGGCTGCAGGAGATCCTGCACGCAACACGAGTAATGTTGCCGCACGAGGTCTTGCACGCCTGGCCCCATTCCTCACGCAACATGACTTGTTCGTGACTTAGTCTGCGGAAGATCCTGCACGCAACACGAGAATCGTTGCCACACAAGGTCTTGCACGCCTGGCCACACATTCCTCACACAGCAAAGGTCGTATGCAGCAGTCTCTTGGCCTGCCCTGCCTAACGCGGCCTGACAGTGTTGAGGCCAGGGCACCGGCTTTGCGCCTGGTCGCTTGACCACAAGCTGCTCGCCAAAGCACCGCCGCTTTCTGCAGACCCTCCCTCTGGCCATTGTGAAAGTTACTGGAGACTGCAGACCCCCTGATCAAGTTGGGACCTGCTGTTAGTGCAGGCGCATGGGCTCTGCTGAATCATTTTTTCTCCCCTGGATCACTCTTTCTCTGCTGAATCACCACTCTGCTGGATCATTCTTCCTCCCTACCCCCGTCCTCTACACAATGCAGGCCTACGACGCAAGCGTGGTGTACCAGCCAGGCCCCCCTCCTCCGGCACCTGCTGCTGCTCCTGCCACCCAGCCAGGCTTCATGCGACAGCCAGGGCCTGCCCACCTGCAGCCAGCCGCTGCGCCACTCCTGCTGGGTGATGCTGCCCCGCAGCAGGCGGCCCCCGACTGGCTAAGCGCGCCGCAGCTGGCGGCCACAGACGCTGCCCCTGCCGCAGCACAGCCTGCCAGCCGCAGGCCACGCAATCGAGGCTGGGATGTAGGCCCGCTGGACCTGGCTGCTCCTACCCCTTTGCTGCGGCAATGCCTCGCCCACCCTGCTGGCACCTCAGCAGCCCCCGCGCACACCTTGTCCAGACCCACTGGCCTGAGGGACGCACCCAACGGGGCGGCTGGCCTGTCTGGACCTGCAGCAGCATCTACAGTGGCAGCACTATCACCCACGATGGGCGGGGGGGACGTGGCGGCAGGGGCTGCAGCCATACCTGGACGCCTCCAGGGCGCTGTCAATGTGGCGGCTGCAGCCACCGTTGCAGCAGGGGCGGCAGCTGAAGCAGCAGCAGGGCTCCTAGGGCCAGCAAGGCCCTCCCCGTCACCGCCTGTGCAGCCACTGGCGCTGCGCGGACGGGAAGCACTGGTGCAGTGCCACAGCAGGCAGAGCGAGCGCAAGCGCGCCAGGAGCAGGAGCAGGAGCAGGAGCAGGGAGGGCGGGGAGCGCAGGAGGGCAAGGGTGGGGGCGAGGGCTGCTAGGGCTGCAGCGGCAGCCACAGGCTCTTGCCACTACCAAGGAGCCAGAAGTGCAGGTGTGAGAAACGTGGAGGTTGGATGCCACGAGCCACTGATGCAGCAGCAGCAGCAGCAGCCGCAGCCGCAGCAGAGACAAGAGCAGTGGCGACTTTGCCTGGTGGAGGAAGAGAGAGATGATGATGTGGAAGAGGAGGAAGAGGAGGAGGAGGAGAGTGGCCCGCATGAGGAGCTGCAGCAGCTGAGGGAGCGCGCACTTCGAGTGAGTGCCAGCTTGAGGCGCTGTAGAGTGGGCCTGCAGCAGCAGGAGCGACAGGGGCAGTCGCAGCGGGCACAAGGGAGCTAGGTATCAAGGTGTCAAACAGTATGCCGCTGCATAAGTTGGGAGGTAGGGAGATAGGGAAAAATGGTTTTTAACATAAGAGGCAATTCCTGTACAACTAATTAGGCGCTCAGATGTACTCAGGCCTGCGATGTTCAAGTAACCATGCACTCCAATGCACAACCAGTAAAATTGCAGTTGTCCTCCTCACCTCTTCCGTGAGCAACCTATGAATTGTTTGTAACATTTCAAGTCTTTATCATCAGGTTCAGAGCATACCTTTTCTTTTGAGCCTGTCACCTCAGCTAGCCCCAACTGTTGGCTACCTTTGCTCATCAGGATTTTCAAACTGTCAGTCGCCCAGTCTTGCACCAATAGCAAGGATGTAAAGGAATGTGAGGTGCTGCATGTTTAATCCGTGCTTCATGCTTCTAAGAATGAGGATTTTGTCAAGGGATAGTGCAAACATTGACTTTAAGCAAGACCAAGGATTATGAAGTCAATCCTTCTACCAGGATCTCAGCTCTGATCGAAGAGTCTTGTTCAGCGGGTAGAGGTATGTCAGTCTCAGACTGAAGAGCCGGCCTATCTTTTACTCCAAGACCAATTTGTCTCTCAGATACTGCCTTTTCTCTTATATATTGCTGCCTTAAAGTTCATTTTTAGGCAAGTGCACTTAACCATTCAAGAGTTATCCACCACCCTGGTCATTGGTATTCAATAAGTTATTTTGTGGCAGGTCAAACCGGCAGAGAAGCAGGCTCAGACAAAGAGACTATCTGTCGGACAGGAAGCGCAGGCAAAAAAAATTGCACAGAGCCTGAGGGCTAGAAGGCTGCTCGAAAGAAAGTAAGATGTCTTGAAGAGGGCAAGAGGGTTGAAAGGTCTAGATCTCAATAGACCTGTTAGGCAAGCACAGCCTTAAAAAGCCACCAAGAGACAACTTGTTTTTTGGTTGAAGCAGACTAGCGCAGGGAGCACACCAAGGTGTTGCAAGGGGGCGCTACTAGCTTAGTAAAAGGGGATGTTCCCTACCTAAGGTATGCCCCATGGATGAGCTAGAGCTAAGCCTCTGAGAGGCAATAAAGTCTAAGAACCCCTCCTTCCGGTGCTCTTAAACACAACTCCCTAACCCAACCATCCCCTCACGCTCCACAAAAATCTTAGCTCGCTGCTTGGCTCTTAGGGCACGCAAGCAGATTTCCCACCAACCACGAGAGTGCAAGCTAGTGCAAGGGGGTAGGAGGGGCCAAAGATGAAGGGGCAAGAGAGCTACTCATTCTTGCAGGTTGGCCATGAGGACACCCACTCCTGCTGGGGCAAACTTTGCCCTTGAAGGGGCAGGACCAGAAGACATGGTTTCTGATCTGCATGGCTCAATTGTCTGTATCAGCTGCCTGTGACGACTGCCACCCGCAGGCACAGCTCGCCCCTCTAGCCCAAGCCCACCCATGCCCGCCTACTCTAGGGACACCATGCAACAAGAGACGCCACCGGGTCTCTTTCCACCTATTCCCCCAACAGAGCCTCCATACCTGCTTCATCCTATGGGTAAGGGCTTGGATGAGCTTTGTAGCCATATTTATCTGAGCCAGGAAAACAATAAGCTTTATTTCTTCTTTCATGCACTGACACTTTTTATGAGCAGGCTAGCAGTCACACCTCTTGACTGAAGGCCTTTTTCTTGTAATCCTTGTAACTCTTGTAGCCCTATGTAACTTATGTAGCCCTATGGCTGGGGTCAGGGGCCAGGAGGGCCTCTGCCCCCAGAAAAAGGGCTCTTTTGGCGCAAAAACGCCAAGCAGCACGCCTGGCTGCCCTGGCAGCTTCCAGCTGGAGGTATGTGGCGTTCTGTACTATGAATACGCGGCTAAGCTGCCCTCGTTCGGCGGATAAAGCCTTGACACCTTAACCTTAACCTGTACTATGAATAAGAGGGAGGCGAGACTTAAGTGCCCCAGGGTTGCATGCCAGTCCAAGGGGAACTGAGGGTGTTGCCCAGGCTCGGTTGACCGACACAAGGGCTGGCACTGGGTCTCCTGCCTGCAGAAGGGCCAAGCAACGTCCACCACCACCCACAAAAGGTCCCGCTGCCGTGTCAGGTCCTGTTGTTGTTGTCGCAGCTGCTCTTCATGCTGGCGTGTGATGGGATGGTCAGATTTGTCAGGGCGCTGCTGCTGCCACTGCTGCTGCTGCTGCTGCTGCTGCTGTTGCTGCTGCTGCTGTTGCGCTTGGGGGTGGTGGCAAAGCATGATGTTTTAAGCTAAGTTAGTGGTGATAATGGCATAATGGTGGCAAAGCATCATTTTCACGTGAAGTTGCAAGTTAAAGCAATTATCAATCTGTGTAATTCCCAAACGAGATGGACCATCATCAGGCAAAGATCAAACATTAACATTACAGCACACACTGCTCCAGCATGGAAGTTAGCATTTTTCAAGCCGTTTGCTATGAAGCAGAAGGAAGCTTCAGAGCTGCCGCAAATATATGCGAAAGCCCTGATACCTTACACATTGCTCCAAGTTCACCAAGTCCTCCAGTCTCAGGTAACTCTATGAATGGAACGGGGAGTCGCCTCCAAAGCTGCAAGCCTGGACATTCAAGCGCGCTTGTGCCCCCTCCACTGCGTTCATTTTCTTTGGATCGTTTCTTTAAACCTGCATCAACTGTTTTTGGGTTGGAGCCTCCATGGCACTCGTTTTGGGGCTCCAAGCAATCATCCTCTTCTGCCCGAACCTACGAGATACAAAGCAAGTCCAAACAACCACAGCACATGACAGGTTAAAGCCAAACAGATATCAGCTTGATAGGTCTCATGGCAGTGATAAATCCAACACATTGATTTTTCTGTACCTGAGTTCACTTAGCTCCAATGGTAGGCGTAGGGCCAAGGCTTTGCATCAGACAGCATGCAGGGAGCAACTCATTCACACCTGCATGGCCTTCCACTGTAATGACCGCAGACGTGCTACGTACTCCTGCACATCCTCAGCAACACCTTCTACAAGAACCACACCTGCAGAAAGCCAGCAGAGACCTAGTCCTGAGAAATTCCAGGAACAGCTCACGAGCGTCTCCTTTGGTTGCGTGCTACAATGCTCCAGTCACATAGTGTTGCTAAGACGCAGCCGTAGCAGACATCCAGAAATCATGCTATTCCCACACCAGTGTTTTGCCCTTTTATTGCTGCCATGGCATGTGTATGCATACAACCCTGGTGCCTAGGTCTTAAGCACGCGCCCCTGCCCCCCCCCCCCC
>LKMJ01004198.1_pt1 | contig 13526 bp, 19 predicted proteins | sample 643391 | NCBI WGS metagenome assembly LKMJ01 (sample SAMN04112250, study PRJNA286221) | soda lake metagenome | biome: soda lake; feature: Kulunda Steppe; material: water; isolation source: sample PL-Br10 brine of Picturesque Lake | place: Russia: Kulunda steppe | collected 2010-07
CCCACTAATGACCTCCTTCCTCGTTTGATGGTGGAGGTTTGCCTGGTGCTTGCACCAGATGTAAACTTCTTCCTTAATTCATGCAAACAGGGGTTACCTTGTTAGCGTAGTCTTTTCTTTTCTTTTTCTCAGTCAAATAGTCCGACTGTTGGCCTGCTTTAAAAAGCCGTAAAAATGAAATCGAGTCTATAACAATAGCACCACAAAAGTTTACCTTGAAAGGGGTGACAAGCCGCCCCCTGCTCCAGACCAAGACCTCAAGAATAACTGCCAGTGGAGTTTTCAAGAGCGCGTCTAGTTGTTTTCAGTTTGAGTGCATAGAGCACCGTGCACTCAACTGTACTGCACTCAACTGTTCTGTGACAGAATGAGCATGGAACTTGAGGGCAGTCTTATGGGCTTCAAGAAAAGTTTTTGTGAAGAAAGACAGAAAATAAAGAAAAATATGCAAGCAGCAAAAAGAACCTCACATCAATTAAGGAAAAAAAAGGAGCCAGTTGGGAAGGAAAGCCCCCTCACCAGCAAAGAAGAAAGCAGTCGGTGCGTACTACTTGATGGTATCAAGGCTGAGCTCTTTAAACTGGTTCAAAGTGTTTGCGGTATTGATAGAGCCTCCCAAATTAAGAAGAATGGTGTGAAGGATAATTTTCTTGACCTTCATGCGCTTACAAAGAACCATGTGTTGTGTTATCATTTTGCATTGTCATGTGTTGTCATTTTACAAAGAACCATGTGTTCAACACACAAGTTGTGTTGGTCATTTTGTAGAGGCCTCTTACTGGTGTCCAGGCCGAGTATTTTCACAGTACTTACCTCAACGAGGTGTATCTCCCTCATATTGACATTGACCTCGTGGACTCTGCGAATATCTCTACTGAGTTATCTTGGGTGTGATACCTGGTGCAAATGAGGAGTAGTCGGCAATTTGGGGGGTTAAGTAGGTAAGGGGGTGACCCAAATGGAATCAGGGCGACTTTAGGTGAGTGTATCTCTAGCAGATAAACGATTATCAAAAGCCAGCTGGGTCTAGTCCTATTATTAGCATGCTCAGGTATTTGAAGGTTTCGTTGGGCCAAATAATTAGTGATGCCGGCATGCAAATGGACCAAATAATCTATACCCATTACAACTTAACAAACAACCTGCCAGAGAGCCTTTGCTGATGGCTTTCATGATGAGCCTGCAGGCAACATCATGGCATTCAGTGATCATACCCGAGATAAATGTAGGCAGTGTAACCATCACCCACCCAAAACGTTCTTGCTTCTTATGCTTCTGACTTCTCGCGCATTTTTCTTGTTCCTGTCGCCTCTCACTGCGGCACAAATCACACTACTAGCCTAGCCTAGCTTGCCTTTTGTAGGCTAACTAGTGTTTACAAGTAAGGGGCAACCACAAGCCTGGTCTTTAGGCTGATTGCTGTCACCAAAAAACATTGGCACGAGGGCCATTAAGGGTTAACAAGGATTTACATGTGTGCCTTTGACAGGCAGCAATTCCAGCAATGAAATTGGCAATATACAACTCAATTTATGCTCTGATTATGACTTTCAAAAAGCAATTAATTGCCCTTGGGATTTTATAACTTGAAGTGAACAGCAGCTACAAACTTGAAATTGTTCAAGTTCAGAGGGGGTGCAAAAAGACCAGAACAACGTGAAACACGCACAGTTGCATAAGCACACTCATACAGACACGAGCAGACAAGTTGCCATCACCACCACCACCACCACCACTACCACCACCACTACCAGCAGGCAGTAGCAGCCACAGTCAGGCAAGGCGTACGCAGCAGCTTGGCCGTGGTGTTTGTCATGTTAAAATGAACACAGTTAACAGCTGCACAGTCGCTTCTTTGGTATTTGTTTGACTTTGCTCTGGCACCCTGTGCGCTCTGGCACCCTGTGCGCTCACGCGCACCAGGTACGCAGCATAGGGGTGCAGTCATCCACAGGGACACGGGACAGCAAAGGACGACATCAATGCACCCGGCCACAACCAACCGGCGCACCTGTCATGGATGTTTGTCATGAGTGTGCACACGGCCTTTGCCCTATGGATGTGTGTCATGAGTGTGCACACGGCCTTTGCCCTATGGATGTTTGTCATAAGTGTGCACACAGCCTTCGCCCTAGCTCGCTCAGCATGCTGATCGATGCGCATGGCCTGTTAATGGCCACGCACGGATGCCAGCATGCAGATGCGCAGCCGCAGGCAAAAATGAAGGGCGAGCGCGGATGCCGTTGTGCAGAGGTAAATGAGACGCAAACATATGCCAGGGTGCAAACTGCAACCGCGCAACCCTCCCAGCAGGGGCATCAGCAATCAAGACCCTCTGCCCTGTGGTGCGCTCCTTCTGCGCAACACGACCCAGAACGCCCTCTGTACTGATGGGCAGGGCACCCATGGCAAAGACACCCATGGCAAAGACGAGGCTTGGCCGTCACTGAGCCATCACTTACGAATTGAGAGCACCAAGCACGCTAGCGAGTGGCCACACTCACACAGTTGAGGCAGCCAATATGGCGCCTGTGTGGCTTTTGGAGCCAGCAACACCTCATGCTCATGTACATAGGCAGGCAAAGCGAGCATGTGCCTACAAAGAGCAGCTGCCGCTCTCCACAGCACGCCAGGCAGTACGCAGTCGTTTCACACTAAACTGCAGCGGCACAGGCAGCTACCTCACAGAAGGGCAAGAGACTCAAATGGGCTGGTGCATCCAGGCAGCACAGCAGCGCCCATGCCTGCACGCAACACAGTAACGCGGGGCGCGGAGAGTCTGCAGGTACAGCTGCGCACACTCAGCACACCCACAGAGCTTGCGACCAGCAAGCCAAGCCTTGCGCATGTGGGCGCGCCTCGGCTGGCATGCAGCTCCCGCACATGCGCTTGCCAGCGCTGGCTTGCTCACTCCCAGCAGTGCCAAGTCTTCCATAAGTGATATCCACATAGTCCTGGGACAATCCCCTTGGGGAGCCAGCGCCAAATCACAAGTGACATAAGTGACATCCATACAGTCCTGGGGCAATCCCCTTCCATAAGTGACATCCACACAGTCCTGGGGCAATCCCCTTCCATAAGTGACATCCACACAGTCCTGGGACGATCCCCTTGGGGAGCCAGCCCCAAAACAGGCCCTGGTGCCAGCCTTGCACCCCAGCGACCTAGTCCAACACGAGAGTGACTAACACGAGAGTGATTAACACGAGAGTGATTAACACGAGTGACTAACACGAGAGTGATTTACACGAGAGTGATTAACACGAGAGTGATTAACACGAGTGACTAACACGAGAGTGATTTACACGAGAGTGATTAACACGAGTAACATGAGCACTAGCACAAAACACGCGCACAGGTCATCCATGCTGCTGAACTGAGCATATCCAGCTCAGTGGCGCCTGCGCATGCCCCGTGTGCGAACACAACAGCCACATCCCACCCACAACACTCCCCCCACCAGGGAGGCCCCGCCGCCTCCTCAGCCCTTGCCCCACAAAGCACTCAGGACACGAGTGAGCGCGCTTGCACGCAGGCCCCACGCACAAAGAAACCTTGAAATACATACGCATTGGCGTACACAGTCATCGAGGACGCCGTCCTCCCACCCCAGCGGCGCGCTGTGCGTGGCAGGCGCTGTGTGTGCCAGCAGCGACGGCAACCACCACAGGCACCCAATAAACAGCTGCTGGGCCGTCAGGCCACCTAGCCCCCCACAGGCACCCAACAAACAGCTACTGCGTGACGGCCGCGTGCTGGCCGGCCGGCCACCTCTTCCCAGCCACCCGCGCTGCTTGAGGGATGCACCCATATCATCTGCACCCATGTGCACCCATATCGTTGGCGGGCAGCACGCAGTGGTCAAACACCGACTTGCCCCAGGTGGGCGCAAGCAGGCCAGGGCTCTTGAGCCAGAGGGAGGGCATGCAGCGCTGCATGCCCGCCTCAGCTGCTGGGGTTGACTTGCATCCTGTGGGTCCGATCCCACTCGCACACCAGGTCCACACCGCGCGTGTTGTCTGGTGCCTGCGGCTCATGGCATTGGCGGGGGCGGCAGGAGTGAGTGTGGAAGCACACTGTGGGTGGCAGTGGCACTGAGGTCGGGAGTTTTGGTTCACCGTTGATAGGCCTGGCCGAATGCGGCACGGAGAATGTGCAGATGAGGGTGACCGCGGCAAGTGCTCGACGCAGGTGCCGTCCACAGAGGGGTGAGATGGAGCAGGATGGCTACAAGACGGCCTCAAAAAAGCAGCAAAGCCGCCACACATGAACAAGAAGCGGCTGATGCGTGCATCCGAGTGTGTGTGTGAGTGCGCGTGTGAACGTGTGTGCGAACATGTGTGCGCGTGTGCATGTGTGTGTGCGTGGCGTGTGCGTACGTGTGCGTGTGTGTGCGTGGCGTGTGTGCATGTGCATGTGTGTGTGCGCGTGGCGCGTGTGTGTACGTGTGCGTGTGCACACGCAAAGCTCACCACTGTGAAGCGGCGGTCGGCGCCAGACTCCCAGTTAGCCTCTCCGGAGTCCTTCAGCTCAATGATCTGCGCGGGGCGGCACACACACACACATGCACACGCGCAGTGACTGCAGATGGTGCGCCCGTGCGCTGCCGTGTGACGCGCTGCGCGATTGCCAGCCCAACCCCAACCGGATGGGCATTGCAACTGTGTCAGTGTGTCTAAGAAGGTTTCGGGGATGTGCAGCCAATTGGCTACACAAGGTGCTCCTACCAAAAGTTAATGTAGCAAGGCCAATTAAAATTTGCCAGTACCACTACTATTTACCAACATTCTTTCCAACCAGAGTTGTGCAAATACGGTGTCAATCAGATATGCCACCGTAAATCACGGTGCTTGAATGTCGTCTACGTCACATTCCCATTAATTACGGTTAAATTCATACTGGCGGTTGGAAATTGTAAATAACAGTGCGGCGTCTGGAACTCAGTGGCTCAGAAGCCAGCGAGCTCAAGCTCAAGAGGCGCACTCGGCGCCCCTACATCTCACAAAAAACATTTTTCATGGAACATATTCTCTGGAAATCAGGCCAAGAGGGCTCGTGTGGCCCTGGGTCAGTTGAGCCTGGCCCGGCCTTGCCAATTGCTGCAAGCAGCACCTCCCACAGGCCTGGTCGTTGGTGGGCAGAGGAGGAGGGGTGGCAGGAGGATCAGAATAGCTGGATAAAGGCTGAGTTTGAGAGGAAGGAGACGCAGCAGGATGGCAGGACAGCTGTGGAGTACAGCTGCCTGCACTGCCAGCGGACGCTCACTGGGCTGAACGCAACGCAGCTCAAGAATGACCTGCTCAACCCTGGCGGGTGCAAGTTCCTGTACAGCACCTTTGTGCAAGAGGTGGCAAAGCAGGTGGCTGAGGTGATGACAGCGCCAGGAGTTTGCAGCGTGGCTGGAGACATGTCTATGCAGTCCGGGGTGCTTAAGAGCCAGATGCAGAGCGGTTGCAGCAGTGCACATAGATGTGGAGCAGATGGAAGTGGATGAGGAGAGGAATGAGCAGCAGGGGGACGAGCAGTGAGAGAGAGACGAGGATAAGGAGGGGGATGAGGAGGGGGAAGTGTGAGGAGTGGGAATGGGGAATTTCAGAGGAGACTTTTGGAAACAGTTGGATGGAGCAAAGGAGACAGAAAGTCTGTCTAAGAATGCTGCTGAAATGTACTCCTGAAGTGACAGTCTGTAATTTCTGGCGGTTTTCCACTGTATTGTAAAAAAAACTCCAACCGTCAGACATAAATAGCAAAAATTACCCGTAAATTACGCCTGTGACTCAATTCCTGACGGTCAAAACCATACATCATGCCGTACCGCCAAATGACGGTTGGCGGCATAAGTAGTTGAGCGCACAACTCTGTTTAGAATATAAATGTTTCTACTTACGGTTGCTTCCAACTTCACACCAAGGGCGTCTGCACACTGACTGCCAGATCCTGCACCCTGTATTCATGCAAACCTCCCCTCAGCCCAGCCTTCCAAGTGGTCATGCAAACGAAATCAAGCGTCATGCCTTGTACTAACTTGTCATCGCTATCAGAGATGGTGGTAGGCTGCTGCTGCTGCTGCTGCTGCTGCTGCTGCTGATGCTGATGCTTGGAGGGTTTGCTTCTTTTGGTTCCCTTATGAGAATCGACTGCATCCTTCTTAAACACTTGAACCAGCACATCCTGCTTCATCACCCAAGAGCATGGCACACACTGAGCAAGGCACACACTGAGCATGGCACACACTGAGCAAGGCACACACTGAGCATGGCACACAATGAGCATGGCACACACTGAGCATGGCACACACTGAGCAAGGCACACACTGAGCATGGCACACACTGAGCATGGCACACACTGGCACCCATGAGCATGGCACAGCCTTTCGCCCATATCAACAAAGTGTACACTTTGGCAACATGTTGCCCCTCCAACCCAGGAATTCTGTTGGTATCACCCAGCTTGCGCCCCCCCGGATGCCTTGTGTCCGCATCCTGCCCCTCCTGGCTGCGCATCCTGTGTCCTGCAACCGCCCCTTCAGTTTCTCCTGCTGCAGTCCCTTGCTACTGCTCCCCCACAGATGTGCTTGCACGAGCCGCATCAGCAGCTGTGGTTGTTGCTGCTGGGAAGGCATTTGCTTCTGCTGCTGCTGCTGCTGCTGCTGGAGAGGGGGCAGGCTGCGCAGGAGCAGGCTGGGCATTTGCCCAAAGCTCCATTAGACCCCCCCGCTTCATAAAACTACGTATCAATATTTGGCTACCTCAGGCACTCGCCAGGAAAATTCCCGTCGCCAATTGGCGACACAAGGTGCTCGGAAGCGCCCTGCCGGGCGTCGCTGCGTCTATTTTGTTTAGACGCAAGTGTATCAAAATGGCGACGCGTCGCGCTTACTTGAAACACTGGACTGTGTTCCAGGTCCAGCCCTTTATCTATAGTGAGCCTGCCCGCGCATCACATACAAAGATGGGCAGCGTCCTTGCGCCCAGCTCCCTGCCAAATGGGTGCGCTGCGTGAAATCTATTAGGGAATTGCAATTCGTGGCTGCAATGCGAGGCCTCAAAAACAGGCATTTTCATTCATTCATCATTTTGAGTTGAACACGTGTGCATCATTTCCATGGAAACGTTTGGCACGTGCGGCGGAACTGTCAAAGTTCCTCGCACGCGTAGAACTTCTGCCCACATGTGCAGAACTCCGCGCAGGCTTTGCGAGATGGCTTGAGCAGCCTTGCTGGGCAGATTGTGCAAACAAGCAGCGGCCGCTGCCGCCATGCGCGCCCCCCTTCACAAACCTGTGTGCCCTCTCTGGCTAAGGCTTCGCATCACACGCTCAGCAAGCACGCCATATGTGCAAGCACATTGACGCATGCAAATGTGCTTGGTGTCGCAAGAGCACCAACTCAAAGCTCCCTATCACCCCTTAAGGCTAAGCCACGCAACGCTGACAGCCATGAATCATCCACACTCAGGCTACCCAACTCCCTCGCCTCCGGCAACCTCTCCTCCTCAACCTCTCCTCCTCAACCAGCCACGCATTGGCCCTTGCCCCATCTCGAGCACCCCCCCCCTTAAAAGCATGCGCATGATTCACAGGCTGTCTGCCAGTGCCTCCACGCCCTGCAGCACATCAAATGTCTGCTGCCACAGCCGCCCCCCCCTCTCCCCCTCCTCCTCCCCTTGCCTACTCCCCACCCATCCCTTGCCCATGCAGTCTCCAGGCCCCGCACCTTGAAGCACACCTCCACACCCTGCGGCACGTCAAACGTCTGCCGCCACACGTGGCCAGCTGTCCATTTGAGCTTGAGCGCGTCCTTGGGCACCCAGTTGCCGCAAAAGTCCTGGTTGCCCACCATGTACACATTCTCGCCTGGCCGCGTCTCTTTGCGGATGGCGATGGTGGCGGGGGAGGTGCCCACGGGCTTTGCCTGTTTTATGGCACGTGTGCGCGGACATGCATGGAGTGCTGTGTGCGTGTGTGTGTGTGTGTGTGTGTGTGTGTGTGTGCGTGTGCGTGCGCGCGCGCATGTGTGCGTGTGTGCATGCACATGCGATCGCGCTCGGGCGCGCCTGCACATTCTTGCCCGGGCTTGCTAGGCTGTGTCTCCTTGCAGATGGAGATGGTGATGTGGGAGGTGCATGTATGCAGCATGAGTGCATGTGTGGGCACACGAACACGTGCACATACATGCACGCGTGTGAGCCTCTATCGGAGTAGACTCACCCACAGCATGTGCGCGCTCACGGCACCACACCTGCCCACAAACGCCCCCTGACCTCGTCCCCTGTCAGCAGCGCTGCCGGCACAGCATGCAGCAATCCTCCAATGAAGTGCTTGTAATGAAATAAGCGCACGCACACCCAGAAAGGCAGATTGAGCCCAGGCTGGTACACACACGCAGACACGCACGCACAACCGTGCAGACGCACGCACTCACACAGGGAGGTGCACTCAGACGTATACGCACCTCCTCCGCTGCCACCGTCGGCGCCGGCTGCGCGGCCTGCCGCGTTGGGTGGCCTGCTCCCTCCAGTTCCTGGTACTGTGGGTGCCTGTCGTCCAGCCAGCCCTCCGCCGCCAGCGCCCGTAGCTGCTGCTGCTGCTCCTGTTCCCGCTGCTGGCCTTGCAAGCTTGTCAGCAGCGCGAGCTGCGGGGGCAGGCGGGCGCGCAAAGGCATGGGGCAGGCAAGTCTTGGCGGCCTTGTCAGCTTTGCCAGTTGCGGAAGCTACAGAGGCAGGCGGGGGCGCTGACGCGCCAAGGCATGGGGACAGGTGGGGGCAAAGGCATGGGGGCAGGCGGGCGTGCAAATGCGAGGGGCAGGCAGGTCTTGGTGGCCTTGCTAGCTTTGCCAGCAGTAGAAGCTACAGAGGCAGGCGGGCGCGCTCAGGCGCAAAGGCATGGGGGCAGGCAGACGAAGTCAAAGCAGACAGTGCGGCGGCAAAGGTATGGGGGCAGAGTCAAGATTGAGCCTGTGCAGGCAGTGCAGCGCAGCGCAAACCTTCCGGTCAGTGCAGGTGCAGCTGGTGCAGGTGCAGCTGGCGCAGGTGCAGCTGGTGCAGGTGCAGCTGGTGCAGGTGCAGCTGGTGCAGGTGCAGCTGGCGCAGGTGCAGCTGACGCAGGTGCAGCTGGCGCAGGTGCAGCTGACGCAGGTGCAGCTGACGCAGGTGCAGCTGGCGCAGGTGCAGCTGACGCAGGTGCAGCTGGCGCAGGTGCAGCTGGTGCAGGCACAGTCAAGCGTTTGGCGTGGAACAAAGCACACGCTGCGCGCGGAGCATGGCGCACCTGCTGCTGCTGCAGCTGCTGCAGCTGCGCGAGCGCATCCTCTGTTTGCTGCAGCTTGAGGGCCATGCCGCGCTTCTCCAGCTGGGCTTCCCTCAGCATGCGCTCTGCGGGTGTCATACGGGGGCGTGCTCACAGCTGGATTTGACACCCTTTCTTATGCACGCGCGTGCGCTCAGCACATGCGTCACGTGTGCACTGAGTCAGATGTCTGAGTCTTTGCAGACCAGGTAACTGGCAGGGTGCATGCAGTGAGCGCCCACTAGCTTTTGGTGCATGCAGTGAGCGCCCACTAGCTTTTGGTGCATGAAGTGAGCGCCCACTAGCTTTTGGTGCATGCAGTGAGTGCCCACTAGCTTTTGGTGCATGCCTGCTTGAGGCCACAAGCTTGATCCACACTTACTTGGGGCCTCCGCGCAGGCACACGTATGTGAACACAGCAGTGCGCGCCATTCCCAAGTATGCAAGAACAATCCCTTCCCATGTATGCAAGAACAATTTTTCACACATTTGCGCACACCATGCTTGTGCCAGCATTCCCACACGTGCTTCCGTGTTGTGTGGACGCGCTGTGCGCATGATGCACAGGCGTGCATGGGGAGTGCATGCCGGCGTCAATGGTGCTACTTGTGCACACAGTGCAAATGGAATGAAACACTGGAGAACACACACTGTGTGCAGTTTCGCAAAAGTTGTGTCACCGTGAGCCTGCCAACGCACCTTTCGCAAAAACTGCACTCAAAGTGCATGAGTGATGCTTGTTCTGTGTACGCGCAGAATGTGAGTGTTTGGTGTGCGCGCAGCGGCAGCATCTGTGGCATGCCTCAGCATGGTGAGTACACAGTGCGTGCGCTGGGTGTGTGCGCATGGTGTGTGCGGGTGTGGCGGCAGCACTTGTGGCATGTGTCGACATGTGTTGAGTCCGCGGGGTGTGCGCGTGGTGCGTGTGCACGGTGTGTGTGTGTGCTTGTGTGTGTGTGTGTGTGTGTGTGTGTGTGTGTGCATGGTGTGTGCGCGTGTGCGTGTGTACTGTGTGCGCGCATGGTATGCATGTGCGCGCGCGTATGCTCGTGGCTGCAGCACCTGTTGCTTCATGGGCCCTGGTTTTCTGGGCCATGTCCGCCTGCAGCTCCTGCATCTTCACCGCCCAAGACGAGCGCGCCAGCTGCACAGGCAGCACGTATGGGGCGGGCACGCGCTCATGCACCGTGTCAAGTGACGGGCACAACGCTGCGTGGGGAGCCCTGAAGCAGGGCATGCCCGCCAGCTGCTCAGGCGGCACACTTTGGGTGGTACCGCTTTGGGCACACTTTGGGTGGTACCGCTTTGGGCACACTTTGGGTGGTACCGCTTTGGGCACACTTTGGGTGGTACCGCCTGAGGCACCGCCTGAGGCACCGCCTGAGGCACACTTTGGGTGGTACCGCTTTGGGCACACTTTGGGTGGTACCGCCTGAGGCACCGCCTGAGGCACACTTTGGGTGGTACCGCCCGAGGCACCGCCTGAGGCACACTTTGGGTGGTACCGCCTGAGGGGCGACAGCTGAAGTGCATTTGGCACAGCCATGCAATCTTCACCGCACCTGCCAGCTGCACGCACAGCATACTGTCGGCGGACAGGCGCAGTGAGCACGAACAGTGTGACGGGCCCCCCCGCACACACGTACAGCAACAAGGTAGCGCGCAGCGGCAACGAGAGTGCCACAAGGGGACCTTCAGGCGGACAGGCCAGGCAGGCTAGGGATGAACAGAGGTCAGGGATGAACAGGGTCAGGGATGTACAGGCCAGGGATGAACAGGCCAGGCAGGCCAGGGATGAAGAGGTCAGAGCATGCAAGCAAGCACACATGACATGCAAGACTTCAAACGTGGACGCGCACATACACAGGCAGGCACACAGGCACGCGCGCACACACCTGGATGGACTTGAGGTTGGAGGTCAGGCTGTCCAGCAGGCTCTTGGACACCAGCACTTCGGGCTCTGGCCCCTCCTGCAGCGCAGTGGCCGCGTGCAGGGGCTCCCTCCTGGGGGAAGGCGCGGCCGTGCCTGCTGTGCCCGCGCCGCGGGTGGCGCTGGCACGGAAGCCACTGCCGTTGACGCTGGGCGCCCCATTGGCAAAGGAGGATGCGCTGCCGCTGGCACTGCTGCCGCTGCTGTCCACAGCAGGCCAGTGGGCACCGAGGGCTGCCTCAGCCTGCGTGTGTGTGCGTGTGTGCGCGTGAGTGCATGGGGTGTGCACATGTGCATGGGTGTGCACACGTGGGTGTATTTGCATGTGTATGCTTGCGTGCACAAGCGTGCTTTTTTGCTCTGGGTATGTTATGTGCACGTGCGTTACGTGTGTGCTCTGTGCATGCATGCTGTGTAAGCTGTGTATGCTGTGAATTGTCTGCTGCTGTGTTAGTTTGTGAGAGTGTGCTGGTATGCTGGTGTGTGTGTGTGTGTGTGTGTGTGTGTGTGTGTGTGCGCGCGCGTGTGTGTGTGAGCGCGTGCGTGCATGCACAAACGCGCCCTGGTGTGTTTATGTACTTCACATACCCAATGCATGGCCTTGTCCTTACAGTGCTGCACGCGAGGGTGAGCTGCATGCACAGATGCTACGTGAGCATGTGCACATACATGTGAGCAGGATACAAAAGGGAGAGGCTGCGCATGGGAGTGACGGAGGTTGGGTGTGATGGGCGCGAGCAAGCACAGAAGGGTAGGTGGGTGGGTGCGTGCTCTTTTTCACACGAATGTTGCAGCGTCTGTGAAAGGCTTCAACACGCAGACTCGCAACTTTGACAACCGTGTTTGTCCAGAGGTGCATTTCACAGCACGGCGGGCAGCCTGCACTTGCCCAACGATATGCAGGCCTGGACACACTGCCAGACACTGCCAAAGCATCATGATGTCCAGGCTGTCCAACTAGATTTACGTGCCTGTCTGGACAGCACCTGATTGCCTCCCATGCAGGTACATCCCTTGAAGGCACTGGAACAGCAGTTGAGATTTACGCTTCAAGGAACCTGCCAGCATGCGTCATTGTGCCCCTGCATCAGCAAGCCACTCAGGTGCTTGCGGATACCCTGAGGTGCTGAGCATGGACCTGGCTCAATGAGCACCTCTCCCGAGCCGCCCTGTGAGCGCCAACACATTCATGAGTCTCACCTCTCTGCTATTCTCAGCAGGCTGCATCTTGTAATCCTCATCCTGGCCCTTGAACAGGGGCTCATCTGCTCGTAGCCTGTTGGCAGTGCTGCCTGAGCTGCTATGCCCGGGCCTGCCTTTCCCCGCCATGCCCCAAGACATCCCATTGTTGTTGCTCGCCCCACAAGGCAATAGCGGCCTTTTCTGGGGTGATTGGAGGTTAGGCTGGCACGGGCTCGCGAACCTGCTAACACTCACCTCCGGCCTGGGTATACCGGAGAGTCTACCCAGCATCATCTTATGATGTGTCGTGAGTTCTACTTCTCTCACTACCCTGATGCAGACATATGGATGATGGATGATGGAGCTAATTAATTAAACTTTGTCTTCTTATCATTATATTTGTTACAAGTTCGTGTCTGTCAAAGCACTGGTTACAGCCTTATCTCCTTTACATCTTATCGCATTTGTTATATCTCCTTTATATCTTATCATATTTGATAACATAAGAATGGCTCTAAGTCTGTCAGGTTTTCGGGCCTCTCCCCTCCAGAAGTTTCCCGCGGCTGGACGCAAGCAGCTGCGCGTGGAGTGTGCTGCCTGGACCAAGGTGCGCGTGCAGCCTTGTAAACTCACTCGCAATTCAGATTGCAGCTGGAAGTTGGAGGTTGGAGGTAGCACTACTTCTCTGCTCTTACTTGCCTGTTTGCCATGCTTGCATCATGCATGCACATGCTCGCTTGGATTGTATTTTGGGGCTAACTTATGGCTTTATGCATGCAAGGCATGCTGTGGCCTGTCTTGATGCCTGCCTCACCCTGATGGAACCTTTCCAATGCGCTGCACCTGGACACAAGCCAGTCAGGCCCCTTTCCGAGCATGTATCTCTGCATGCTCTGATTTGTGCAGGCAACTAGCAAGGCTGAGGTGGCTGCTGCAGGCGGCCGCAAGGTGTGTGAGTTTGTGGCATGCTTGTGCTTAACTGTGATTCGCAGTGCGAATGCATGTTCACACGCACAAGTTTCTATTGAGCAGTGACAGTTGCATGCCACCGGTGGTTGTCTCACTAGGGAGGCTCTATCTCTCTCTCTCTCTCTCTCTCTCTCTCTCTCTCTCTCTCTCTCTCTCTCTC
>LKMJ01004199.1_pt1 | contig 13526 bp, 12 predicted proteins | sample 643391 | NCBI WGS metagenome assembly LKMJ01 (sample SAMN04112250, study PRJNA286221) | soda lake metagenome | biome: soda lake; feature: Kulunda Steppe; material: water; isolation source: sample PL-Br10 brine of Picturesque Lake | place: Russia: Kulunda steppe | collected 2010-07
AGCATCCGATGGGGACGGACGACCTCGGCAGGGACATCCTCAGTAGAGTAATGTTCGGCACGCAGATCTCCCTGTACGTCGGGTTCACCTCGATCAGTGCCGCGATGCTCATGGGATCGACCATCGGCGTCGTCGCGGGCTATTATCAGGGGATGATCGACGAAGGGTTGATGCGAGCGATGGATGCGATGATGTCGTTCCCACCCATATTACTGGCGCTGACAATCGTCGCCGTGCTCGAACCGAGTCTGAATAACGTTATCCTCGCACTGGCGCTGGTGTATACGCCCTTTATCGCCAGGGTCGCACGCAGTGCCGCACTCTCCGTTCGGAACGAATCGTTCGTCGAAGCAGCCGTCGCCCGCGGGGAAAGTGACACGTACATCATCTTCAGGGAGGTCCTCCCCAACTGTGTTGGCCCGTTGCTCGTCCAGGGATCGATCAACATTGCGTTCACGATGTTGCTCGAGGCGAGCCTGTCGTTCCTTGGCCTCGGTGTCCAGCCGCCGACCCCGTCGTGGGGACTGATGATCAATCAGGGATGGGCCTTCATGGGCGATGCGCCGTGGCTCGTCTTCTTCCCCGCACTGGCGATCGCCACGGCAGTCATCGGGTTTAACCTCCTCGGTGACGGCCTCCGTGACGTTCTTGATCCAAAGGGTGAAATTATCGAATGAGTTCGACATCTACTGATCCGTTGCTGTCGGTCGAATCGCTCCGGACGCAGTTCCGTACTGAAGACGGCACTATCACCGCCGTCAACGACGTTTCGTTCTCCCTTGATCGGGGAGAAGTAATGGGAATTGTCGGCGAATCGGGGGCCGGAAAGAGCGTAACGGCAAAGTCAATCCTGCGTCTGATCCCGTACCCCGGAGAGATCGTTTCCGGATCCATCACGTTCGACGGCCAGGATCTACTCCAGCTCTCGGAGGCGGAAATGCAACGCGTCCGGGGGAACCGGATCACTCTCATTCCACAGGATCCCATGACCTCGCTGAACCCCGTTCTCACAGTTGGCAAGCAGATCACCGAGACGATTCAGCTACACCAGGACGTTAGCAAAGCGGAAGCCAGGGAGATTGCAATCGAATCGATGCGGGAAGTCGAGATTCCGGATCCAGAAGAACGGATCGACGAGTATCCACACGAGTTCTCCGGCGGGATGCGACAGCGCGTTCTGATCGCGATCGGGCTCGCGTGTGAGCCGGATCTTATCATTGCCGACGAACCTTCAACCGCGCTCGACGTGACGACACAGGCGAAGATCCTCGACCTCCTGAACGACCTCCGGAAGAAACACAACGTGTCGATCCTCATGATCACACACAATCTCGGTGTTGTCGCACAGACGTGTGACCGCGTCGGCGTGATGTACGCTAGTAACCTCATCGAGACCGGCCGGGTTGGGGATGTCTTCGAGCAACCTCGCCATCCGTACACTCGGGCACTGATCGACTCGATCCCCTCTGTCGACGACGACCGTGATCGGTTGTACTCGCTTCCGGGTTCGATGCCGGACCCCAGGGCGCTTCCCGACGGGTGTAATTTCGCGGACCGGTGTGCGTATGCCACCGACGAGTGTCGTGTGGGTTCCGATCCGCCACTCGAAACCGTTTCCGGCGGCTCCGGAGGGTCCCAGGTCGCTTGCGTCAGATCTGAAGAGATCGACCTCTCCGATTCGGACGACGACGACAGTGGGAAGCGCCGACAGCGTTCGGTGACGACCGAGCCACTTCTCGAGGTACGGGGCCTCGAGAAACACTTCTCGGCCGGGGATGGGTTCTTCGGGAACCTCTCGCTGGCCCGAACGGACGGCGGGGGACTCAGCCTCGAACGACGCTACGTACGCGCCGTCGACGGCGTGAGTTTCACGATCAATCGCGGAGAGACCGTCGGCCTCGTCGGGGAGAGCGGCTGTGGGAAGTCCACGGTCGCGCGAACGGTAATGCAGCTACTCGAACCGACCGGCGGCGAGGTCTACTTCGATGGCCACCCCCTACACGAACTCGGCAAGTCCGAAATCAGGAGCCTCCGCCAGGAGATGCAGATCATCTTCCAGGACCCAAAGAGCTCGCTCAATCCCCGGAAGACCGTCGGACAGATCATCGGCCGGGGGATGGAAAAACACGACATCGCGACCGGCGACGAGAAACGTCCGCGTATCCAGGAACTGCTCGAACGCGTGGGGCTGCAGGCCGATGATGTCGACAAGTACCCACATCAGTTCTCCGGTGGGCAACAACAGCGGATCGCAATCGCGAACGCGCTCGCGGTCGAACCGGCGCTCATCGTCTGTGACGAACCAGTGAGTGCGCTCGATGTCTCCGTACAGGCACAGATCCTCAACCTGCTGGATGACATTCAGGAGGAGTTCGACCTTTCGTATCTGTTTATCTCACATAACATCAGCGTCGTCCGACACATCTGTGATCGGGTCGCAGTGATGTACCTCGGGGAGATCGCCGAGTTCGGTCCCACCAATCGGGTGTTTTCGCCGCCCCATCACCCCTACACCGAGAGCCTGCTCTCGGCGGTGCCCCATTCACGGCCAGGCCAGCAGAGCGACCGCATCTTCCTCGAGGGCACTGTACCCAGCCCGATCGATCCGCCGAGCGGGTGCTCGTTTCACACCCGGTGTCCGAAGGCTCTGGATGGCAGGTGTCAGCGCGAGGAGCCGTCATTGGAAGACATCGACGAAACGGGCACACATCAGATCTCCTGTCACCTCTCGGTCGACGAGATGAGCCAGTCCCAGGTCGGGGCGACGAACCCGGCGGAGGAGTAATGACGTTCTCGATCTGTGCGACGGACGACGGGTCACATGGTCTGGCCATCGCGTCGCAGGCGGTCGCCGTCGGATCGACGGCTTCTCATGTCGGCCGTGGTGGTGCGGTCTGTACGCAGGCCACGACGAGCACGCCCCTCGGCGTCCGAACGCTCCGGGCGTTCGGGGAGGGCACGGCCGCAGACGCGGCGATCGACACACAGGTCAGTGGGGACGAGCGCGCAGCGGTGCGCCAGCTCCACGGCGTGGATCAGGACGGCACCGCCGGCGCACACACCGGCTCCGACTGCGTGGACTGGGCTGGCCATCGGATCGGGACGGGTGTCACCGTCGCGGGCAACATGCTCGAGGGGCCGGCCGTACTCGATAGCATGGTTGACGCGTACGAGGCGGCCGAGGGCCGCCCGATCGATGTCCGGCTACTTCGCGCCCTCCGTGCGGGCGAGGACGCCGGTGGCGACAGTCGCGGCCCAGCCGCTCGGAGTAGCGCCCTCGCAGTGTTCGATCCCGACTCGCCCCGACTCCATCACGACCTCCGCGTCGACGAACACGACGACGCAGTCTCCGAACTCCAACGGGTCCGGGAGGTAGTCGCGGCGGACGGCGAGACGCTCGTACAGGAGTATCCGGGATTCGATCCACGACGTCATCCCGAGTGATCGACCAGCACCACACTCCCCGCAGGTTCCGGGGTGGTCGCAGACGGAGGGAGTGCCCCTCCGCGCGCCAGTGTTCCGGGGAAGTTTCATATTTATTATAGCAAAGATGTCAACTCCATCTAGATAAAAGAAATTAATCACCTGCCGTACAAGCTCTCGATCTACTGGCGGTTCCGGTGTCCCGTTGGACAGGAACCGGTCGTCAGTCGTGTTAACTGCTTGCGGTTCGGTCTTTACTCCCACTCACTGATTGCGGTTTCGTCTCCGTATCTCGCTCACTGCCTGTACCTACGGGAACGTATCTGGACGTCGAACGGGCCCCTTCGTCATTGAATCCCGCCGGAGATCTCCGGGTTGGGGCCTCGGAGTTGCCGACGCCGAACTACTCAGCACCGTGGACGTTCCTCCCCGGTACGTTCGCTCATACGGATCGTTTCTGTGGATCCTCGGAAACCGATCTGTCGTGTTCAGATCATCATCTATCGTTGAATTCAAAATATTCTATAGATTCAATATTATATATTTTATACTTTGGAAGTCTGGGAACATATGTAGATCAGCGTCCGCGTGGGCTGGCCGCTAATCATGTCTGTGTACGTTGTCGTCACCGCGTGGCGACGATGAGTATGGGTGCCGAGTCGGTCAGGTTGTCTCCAGTAACTGCTCCAGCTCCGAATGAGCCTCCGATGTTCCGATCACGATCAGCCGATCCCCGGCCTCGAAAACAACGTCGTCCTCAACGACCGAGCGGACCTCCTTGTCCCGTTCGAGTCCGAGCACTGTGGTCTCGGTTTTCGCCTCAATCACGACCTCGTCGTGGCGGTTGCCCACCAGCCCCGAGTCCGAATCCAGCGAGTACCACCTGATATGCTCGCCCGCCTGGGTCTCCTCGGAGACCTGCCCGGCGATCGGCTGGTAGTACGCGCCCACGAGAAAGAGCCCGAGCGTCCGGGCCTGCGAGTCGGTCAGATCAAACACCTTGTCGTAGTCGTCCTCCTGTTTGATCCTGTAATAGACTTCGCGCTCACCGGTTGATCTGAGCAACACGGCAACGCTTCGGTGTTCATCGAGATACAGCTCGTAGCGTTTCCCGACCCCGGGAAGCTCAGTCTCCTTGACGTCGAAGGGCATAAAAAAATGTTGTCCGACAGTGATGTTAAAGCTATAGGCTCCGAATGCCACGCCCCCAGATATCGATGTTCACAGGTCCACGATCGTCGAACCTGCCAGATAGACCACGAGCGCTGCCCCGACAGCGATGACCAGCCCGGTCCCCGGCTCCGGTGTCTCGGTGCTGAAGGCGTACGCGAGCATCAGCACCGACCCAATCTCCATCCCGATCCCGGTCACGCCCAACTGCCCGCTGGCGGGGATCCGCCGGCTGATCTCGGAGAACAACCGCTCGTCTGCCTCCTCCTGGACCGCCGAAAGGCCCAGGAACCACGCCAGGAACAAGTAGTTCCCGACGCCCGCGAATACGCCCGCGATGCCGATCAACTGGTTCTTCGTTCGTTGATCTCCGTCCCTTCCTCGGCGGTTGGTTCGTCCTCGATGTACAATCCGCCGCCCATCATATACGTCAATCAACAGTTATTATTGAAAACCGTACCGATAGTGACCAATACCGGATCGCTCCCGGCCGGTGTTCACGCCGTCGATGTCCGGGGCGTCCCGCCGCGCTCGGCCGGTTGTGGTTCGCTGTCGTTCGAAAGGGCAGAGTCGTTTTGTGATGACGAAACGCGTTTGTGTCTCTCGAACCACGGTCTTCACTACGCTGCGCTCCTGGTCTCGACTCAGAGGGACCGGTCGCGTCGGCTCTTTTGATCTCTCCCACCGCAGCCTCTCCCTCCCCAGCCGCAGCCCGTCACTTCGTTCCTAGCCGTCCTCACATGGCGCTGTCTCGAGGACGCCTCGGCAGCGTGCGCCCCTGAGGCGTCGTGATTACAACTCCGGTTATTCGATCGGCTCGACCATTCCACCCAGTTTCGAAAGCACGTCGAAGAAGTCGGGGAAAGAAACGTCGACGTGCTCCGACCCGGTGATCGTGGTCGGCCCATCGGCGACGAGTCCTGCCACCGCGAGCGACATGATGATCCGGTGGTCGTCACAGCCGTCGACCGTCGCGCCCGACAGCTCTGTCTCCCCGCCGTGGATCGTCAGCACGTCGTGTTCTTCCGTGACCTCCGCGCCCATCTTTCCGAGCTCCTCGGCCATCGCGTTCACCCGGTCCGTCTCCTTGTACCGGACGTGCTCGGCGTTCTCGATCCGGGTGTCACCACCCGCGATCGCACCCAGGGTGGCGATCGTCGGCAGGAGGTCCGGCGTGTCGCCGACGTCGACGGTCGTGCCCGTCAACTCGCTGCGTTCGACGGTGATCACGCCCGCATCCTGCTCCCAGTCGATCGCCGCGCCCATATCCTCCAGAATACCGACGATCGCGCTGTCGCCCTGCGCACTCGGCTGTGCTCCCTGCACCTTGACGGCGTCCTCGCCAGCCACCGCACCCATGGCGAGCAGATAGGACATCGAGGAGAAGTCGCCGGGGACCGCGTACTCGCCGCCCTCGGGAGCGTAGGACTGGCCACCGTCGACGGTGAAGCCCTGCTCAGTTCGCCGGGCGTCGACGCCGTAGGCCGCCATCAGTTCGGTCGTGATGTCGACGTAGGGCGAGGACTTGAGCTCAGTTTCGAGGTCGATATCGATCCCCTCGTCGGTGACCGCCCCGGCAAACAGCAGCGCGGAGATGAACTGCGAGGAGACGTCGCCCGGAATCGAGACGGTCCCGCCCGAAATCGGCCCCTCGATCACGAGCGGGGCCTGGCCGTTGGCGCGACTGGAGCGGGCGCTCCCGCCCAGCTGGTCGATGGCGTCGAGCAGCGGGCCGTGGGGACGTGATCGGAGGGATGCGTCGCCCGTGAGTACAGTCATACCATCCGCGAGCGCCGCGGTCGCCGTGACAAGCCGTGTTGTCGTCCCGCTGTTTCCGCAGTCGATCACGTCGTCGGGCACCTCGGGTCGCCCCCCGAACCCCGTGATGTCGAGTGTTCCGTCCGTCTCGCTCACCGCACCGCCGAAGGCCTCGACGGCCCGGATGGTCGCGCTGATGTCGGCGCTGTCGAGCGGATCGTGGACTAGCGCGCCGTCGGCGTAGCCTGCAGCGAGGACGGCGCGATGAGTATAGCTCTTCGACGGTGGTGCCTTCGCCGAACCGCTGACGGTCGACGGCGTGATTTCGATGTTCATATCCGCCCCCACGAACGGGAGGGGTATCACAGTACCGGAACGCCATCCGAACACCGAAGTCGGTCGGCACACAGAGCGTGGGTATGGGACTACTCGATCGACTGCGGTCGTGGTTCGGAAGCGGCGCCGACACGGACGAGCGATCAGAAGCGGAGAACCAGGACGACGCCAACGAGTCCTCGGACCCGGCGGGACTCGATCCGGACAACGTCACGGAAGTGCGGACGGAGGGCAGTGACGACGCCGCCGAGAAACTCCGCGAGCTGTCCGATCGGGAGGAGGAGCCGCCTGACGAATGATTTTTGACGGGTAAGCCGGTAGCACGCTGTACGTCCCATGCTGCCAGAGGACCGGTCCCTCCGCTATCGACTGCTGTTTGCCGCCGCCCTCGTCGTCGTCCTGCCGTTCGGGTTCATCTACGCGTTCGTGGGCGCGATCAACCACGTGTTTCTCCCGCTACTGGAGGGCTTTGGGTACGGCCCCTACCACGGCCGGGTCTACGTCACGCCCGGACTCGCGACAGTTCTCGTGATCGGCGGGCTGGGCGTCCAGGCGTGGTACGGCCCGTCGACCGTGCTCGGCAATATCGGCGCGCGCCGCGTCGACGAGTCCGAGTATCCGGAGCTCCACGCCGCGGTGCAACGGCTCGCCCACCAGGCCGACATCGAGCCGCCTGCCGTCGCGGTCGCCCACAACGATCTGCCCAACGCCGCGGCTGTCGAAGGAGCGAGCGGGGCAACGGTGGTCGTCACGACCGGCTTGCTCGACGCCCTCGACGGGGACGAGCGCGATGCCGTGCTGGCCCACGAGATCGCACACGTCGCGAACCGCGACGCGACCGTGATGACCGTTGCCTGGCTGTTGCCGACGATCACGTACTACGTCTCGCTGGCCGCTGCGTTCACTCTCTACGGCGTCTACCGCCTGCTTGGCGCAGGGAGCGGCTCGTCGAACCGGAACGGCGACGGCCTGGCGAAACTCGTGATCATCCTGACCGTTACCGCGCTGGTCACCCTCGCCATCTCGGCGATGTTCTGGGCGGCGAGCGTGCTGATCCATCGGGTGCTCTCGCGATACCGCGAGTACGCTGCCGACAGGGGTGCGGCCGCGCTGACCGGCGATCCCGCGGCGCTCGCCAGCGCGCTCGAAACCCTGGACGGGGATATGTCCGAGATTCCCGACCGCGACCTTCGTCGACTCGACGGCGGCGCGGAGGCGCTGTACGTCGCGCCGCTCGACAGCCGGGCCTTTACTGATGCCGACCTCGTCTCGACCGAAGTCTTTCCCGCGACGCATCCGCCGACAGAGGAGCGCGTCGAGCGGTTGCGAGACATGACTGGTGAGTTGGCATGAACCGACGCGGCCTGCTCACCGCTGTCGGAACTGGCCTCGCATCCGGGCTTGCCGGGTGTGGCTACGCCTACGGTGCTGGCGAAGTCGTTGACGAAGAACGCGTGCGTTCGCTCGGCACTCAGACCAAAGCGTTCGCAACGACCGGTGATCGGAAGCTGTACGTCAACAGTCCCTCGGTCTTTGATGAGGGGGATCGATCGCTGTACCTCGTCGATCGCCAGGGCACACGGCGGCAACAGGACACCTACGGCGCGCCGATCGAGGCAGTGGCACTCGCTCCGTCGGCAACCACTGCCTACCTGCTCGCCGCGAGCACCGGCCGCCCGGACGAGGAGGAAGCGACCGGTGTCGCCACCGTCGATCTGACTGTCGACGAGGGGAATCACCCATACACACGCATCGACGGTATCGTCTCCGGCGAGGACGTCCCGGACGGGTCGCCACGAAGCGGTGGGGGCGGTGCGCTCGCGGCGACCGATGCGGGTGCGTACTGTCTCCTCGAAGACGGCGTGGCGGCGGTCGGCGATGGGGAGGAGCGCTGGCGGCGCAATCTCGACGCGCCTACCACTGTGGCCGCAGACGAGCAGGTGATCGTGGCGACCGAGACTGGTCTCCGGGCATTCGAAGACGACGGGAGTGAGCAGTGGCACGTCGGGACTACCGACAGTCCGTCCATCGCGACCGATGGCGACCGGACGGCTGTCCATGCCGATGACGAACTCCGACTACTTGACGCCAGCGGTGAGGACAGGTGGACGACCGACCTCCCGTCGGGCGGGACACAACTTCGGTTCGACGACGACTGGCTCCTCGTCGAGTGGCGAAACAGTGTCGCCGTCGTGGATGGCGACGACGGGACTGTCCGATTGGACCGGTCAAGGCGCGTCTCCACTCCTGCCGTCTGGGACGGTGACAGGGCCTATGGCGTGCGGGACTGTGGGCTGGTGGCCGTCGACGACGAGGGCGAGCTGTGGCGACGACCCTTCGATCTGAACCGCTGTAGTGCTATCGACGGCTGGATCGACGGCGACCAGGTCACCATCCTGTTTCGTTCGGGCGACCTCCTCTGGTTCAGCCGGACCGAGGAGGAGCCGGGCCTGCCGTGGTGAGTCCCCGAATTATATACTCGACCATGCCCGAGTGAGGATATGGAACCCGACCTCTCCAGACTCGCTGACGCCATCGACGACCGCGGCGCAGACGGCTACCTCTTCGACGGCCACGACGACTCCGACCAGACCTACGTCTGTGGCTTCGACGCGCCGGATCCCTTCATCGCACTGTACGATGGCGCGGACGCCCACCTGCTCGTCTCGGGGCTGGAGTACGGCCGCGCCGTCTCGGAGAGCCGCGCGGACTCGGTTGCCCGCCTCGCCGACTACGAGTACCAGGAACGCGCCGCCGAGGACGGTCCCCGGACGGCCCGACTGGCGACGATTGCCGCCTTCCTCGCCGATCACGACGTCGAGTCCGTGCTCGTTCCCGAGCGGTTCCCGACCGGGACCGCCGACGGTCTGCGCGAACACGGCATCGACGTCTCCGTCGAGTCCGAGGGCGTGATCACCGAGATCCGCTCGGTCAAGACTGACGAGGAGATCGACCACGTCCGGGCGGCCCAGCGCGCCAACGAGGCCGCGATGGCCCGCGCCGAGGAGCTGATCGGCGGCGCGTCGATCGAGGACGGACACCTCGTCCACGACGGCGACGTGCTGACGAGTGAGCGCGTCAAACAGGAGATCGAGATCGAGCTACTCCGCCGGGGCTGTGCGCTCGACGAGACGATCGTCGCCTGCGGTGCGGACGGCGCTGACCCGCACAACCGCGGGAGCGGGCCGCTTGACGCGAACGAAGCCATTGTCGTCGACATCTTCCCCCGGGACAAAGAGACCGGCTATCACGCCGACATGACCCGAACGTTCGTCCGCGGGACTGCGAGCGACGAACTTCGGGAGCGCTATGAAATCACCCACGAAGCCCATCGGGCCGCGCTCGACGCAGTCGAAGCCGGAGCGACCGGCGCGGACGTCCACGATGCGGTCTGTGACATCTACGAGGACGCGGGCTACGCAACGCTCAGGGCCGACCCCGCGACTGAGACGGGCTTCATCCACGGCACGGGCCACGGGATCGGGCTGGACGTCCACGAACTCCCACGCCTGAACCCCACCGGCGGTGAGCTACAGGCTGGCCAGATCATCACCATCGAACCCGGCCTGTACGATCCCGCTGTCGGCGGGATCCGTATCGAAGATCTCGTGGTTGTTACCGAGGACGGTTACGAAAACCTCACCGACTACCCCAAAGAGCTAGAACTCTAGAGCTTGACGACGTCCCCGTCGTCGGCCCGGTCCAGCGACTGTGGCGCGGTGACGATCCAGGTCGTTTTGGCATCCGACGCGCCCACGATCCGCAGTGTGGCGGTCTCGCCCGTCCCGAGCGTGGTGTCGCGGCCACCGGCGACCAGATCGAACGCGATCGTGTACCGGTCGTCCCTGGAGGTGAGGACCGGCGTGGTGCCGTCCGGATCCACTGACGCGATCACCTCGAAAGAATCGCCGTACACCCTCTCGTAGCCGTAGTTCCGGACGCCGTTGCTCCCGATATACTCGACCGAGGCCCCCGATAAATCGATCTCGCTCGCCCCCGGTGCGGACATCACGCTCCGTCCCGCTCGTGTCCACCTCGCCGGTCGTGCTCAGTATCAGGAGCTGGTTGGTCACCTGATCCTGCGAGTCCTGACTGCTGGTTTCGGCGGTGCTCTGCAGGGAGCTAACCGTGGTGATCATCATCATGGCGGCGACGGCGGCGACGAGGATCATCGCGATGAAGACGATCAGCGTCTCGACGCCGACCTACCCGCGCTGGTCGGTGGCTGCGTTCACTCCGCTCCCCCTGAATCATGCACCTCATGGGACTAAAGATAGAATCCTAAATAGAGAGGTATTACAGCCCCAGCTCCCGCCCGATCACCAGCTCCTGAATCTCGCTGGTCCCCTCGCCGATCTCCATCAGTTTGGCGTCCCGGTAGAACCGCTGGGGGGCGAAATCGGTGGTGTAACCGTAGCCACCGAGCGTCTGGACGGCCTCTTCGGCAACCTCGCGGGCCGTCTCGCTGGCGTCGAGTTTCGCCAGCGAACTCGCCTTCGTGACGTCCTCGCCCCCATCGTACAGACAGGCCGCTTTGTGGGTCAACAGCCGCGAGCGCTCGATCTGGCGGTCCATCGCGACGATCTTGTTCCGGATCGCGTCGAACTTCGAGATGGGCTGGCCGAACTGCTCGCGCTCTTTGGCGTAGGATTTCGCGGCCTCGTAGGCCCCCTGTGCCAGCCCGACCGAGAGCGCCGCGATGGAGATGCGCCCGCCGTCCAGTGTGGCCTTCGTCTGCTCCCAGCCCTCGCCCGGTTCGCCGAGCAGGCGGTCCTCGGGCAGGACGACGTCGTCGAGTTGGATCTCGCAGGTCGGCGAGGCGTTCAGCCCCATCTTGTCCCAGACGGCGGTGACCTCGAACCCGTCGTCGTCGGGGTCGACGATGAACGTCGAGATGCCGTCGTAGCCCGCGTCCGGCTCGGTCACGGCTTTGACGAGGATCGACCCGGCGACGTTGGCGTTCGTGATGAACTGCTTGGTCCCGTTGAGCACCCACTCGTCACCGTCGCGCTCGGCAGTCGTATCCATGTCGCTGGCGTCGCTCCCGCTCGACGGTTCGGTCAGGGCCCAGCCGCCCAGATACTCCCCCTCGGCCAGCGGGCGGAGCCAGCGCTCCTTCTGGGCCTCCGTCCCGAACGCCTCGATTGGCTTCGAGGCGAGGCTCACGTGGGCGGCGTATGAGAGCCCGACAGCCCCCGAGACCCGCCCCAGTTCCTCGACGATCAGCGCGTACATGAGCTGATCCCCACCGAGACCCCCGTACTCCTCGCTTACCGGGACGCCCATGACGTCGAGGGCGGCCAGTTCGTCGAACACCTCCGCGGGAAACCGGTGGTCGTCCTCGATCTCCTGGGCGATCGGCTCGATCTCGGCCTCGCAAACGTCCCGGACGGCCTCGCGCATCATCCGGTGTTCCTCGGGAATCCGAAAGTCCATATCACGAGGTAGAGCAGGACGGAGTATAAATACGACGAACGATCATGTATGATCCCTGTCGCCGGGGGAATTTTAAGTATCGCTGACCTTGCCAGCAGTAATGGATCTGCGTGGTCTCGTCCGGGGAACGGTCGACTGGTCCGATCTGGAGGGTGTCGGCCGTGAACTCGCCGATCGCGCCGACGAGGAGTCGGTGCGTATCGAGTTCCTGGAGGCGGACAACTGGCTTTCGACGCCGTTGATCGTCGACGAGCAGTGGTTCGTGAAGATCATCACGCCACAGAACGCGTTCGTCCACGCCGTGCTGACGGGGGCGCGCAACATCGGCGCGTTCTCCAGCGGGACGGCGGGATTTTTCGAGCGGTTCGACGGTCCCGTCGAGATGGGCCGACACGAACTCGATGCCAACGAGCGAATGAGCGAGATCGGGCTCAACACGCCCGGGCCCGTCGGCGTCTTCGAGTACGAGGAGTACGGGGTGGTCGTACTGGAGTATCTCGACGACTTCCGGACGCTGGGCGATCTCTCGCCGATGGAGAAGCTATCATTCACTGATGAACTGTTCGAATCGCTCGCCCGAATGCACGAACATGGGCTGGCACACGGCGACCTGCGGGCCGAGAACGTGCTCGTCGTCGACGGCGAACTCTACTTCATCGACGCGACGAGCGTGCGAGAAGATGGGATGGACGGCGCACGCGCCTACGATCTGGCCTGCGCGCTGGCAGTCCTCGCGCCCGCTATCGACGCCGAGGCCGCCGTCGAGCACGCGCTGTCGCACAACTCCGTCGAGGACCTGCTCGCCGCACGGGACTTTCTCGATTTCGTCAAACTGCGCCCCGATCACGACTTCGACGCCTTGCAGGTCAAAGGCGAGATCGAGAAGGCGGCCGACGCACCGCGTACCACGACCGGGCAATAACCCAGAGAATTCCTCGACGATCGTCTATTAACTCATCCCAGAGATGGTTTTTTCACGATCGGCGACCAACATCAATCAGGTTCGACCATGACATACAGCCACTACATCGACGGCGACTGGATCGAGGGGAACGGCTCCGAGACGTTCGAGAGCACGGATCCCGCGACCGGAGACTCCCTCGCGGAGTTCCGTCGTGGAACCGGGCGGGAAGTCGACGAGGCCGTCGCCGCTGCAGACAACGCGTTCGAGAACTGGCGCGCACTCTCCTACGTCGACCGTGCCGAGTACCTCTGGGAGATCTATCACGAGTTGCGCGAGCGGACGGACGAACTCGGCGGAATCGTCACCCGGGAGTGTGGCAAGGAGATCAGCGAGGGCCGCGCGGATGTCGTCGAGGCCGCCCACATGGTCGAGTGGGCGGCGGGCAACGCCCGGCATCCACACGGGGACGTGGTACCGAGCGAGATCGGGAGCAAGGACG
>LKMJ01004200.1_pt1 | contig 13524 bp, 19 predicted proteins | sample 643391 | NCBI WGS metagenome assembly LKMJ01 (sample SAMN04112250, study PRJNA286221) | soda lake metagenome | biome: soda lake; feature: Kulunda Steppe; material: water; isolation source: sample PL-Br10 brine of Picturesque Lake | place: Russia: Kulunda steppe | collected 2010-07
GCAGGAACTGCGCTGTCCAGCCAGCATTGCGCAATGATTCAACGACGCGCATTTACATTAATCCGACCGTCCCAGAAACGGCGTAATTTCCCGCAGCATTTGGTTTGATTTGCATTTGGTGCTGGAGCATGGCCTGATCAGGCAATCATCACAGTACAACACAAGCTCATAGTACAAATCATCATCATAGTACAAAACAGCTGCTGCTGTGCACCCCATGCTGCCATGCCACCATATGCGGCTTGCCTCACAAACCCAGTATGGCACACACACACAGACACACACACACACACACACTCACACACACACATGCGAGCACACGCATGCCCAAGGGCACGCACCTACTTCGTCCGTGCATACAGAGCACATGCCTCTGCCCCTACAGACATGGCAGGGGTGCACGCCCTAGGACCTCCACTCACCCTGTGTACTCACCCTGTGTTCTCACCCTGTGTACTCACCCTGTGTACTCACCCTGTGTACTCACCCTGTGTACTCACCCTGTGTACTCACCCTGTGTACTCACCCTGTGTACTCAATGTTGTGCCCCAGCGCCAGCAGCTCTGCCACAGGCAGGGCAAGGGCCCCAAAGTGCTCAGGGTTGATGCTCCTGCGTGCACGCACCCACACATGCATCCAATTTGCGTCAAAAAAGGGGCACCCAGACACACGCCTGCGGGTGAGAGGGCACATGGACGTTTCCTTGCAGCCAGTGCCCAGGAGTGCTCCTAAGAGGTTGATGCTCCTACGCGCGCCCATCTGTGTGCACACCCCCCTCAGCCGCAACACAGCGGAAGCTTGGTGTGTGGCAATGCAGTGAGGAGGGCGGGGGGCGCACGCCCACCTAGGCTTCAGGCAGACGTGCTGTCGCACAGGCCTCCCCCGTCTCTCTCTTCATTCTGTCTCTCGCCCGTCCCTTCGTTCTGCCCGTCTCGCTCCATCCCTCCTCCCCCGCACCCCTTCCCCTCCTCGCAACCTGCTCCCCTAGTTCCACATGGACCAATTCTAGCATGATGAACAGCCATCCTGGCTCTTCCCTGCCTCCCTGGCACAATACAAATGGGTCCATACAGCGCAATGCGCATAGGCCCCCCTGGCGCGATGTTGATGGGTCCATAAAGTGTGATGCGATCAGAGGCCCTCCTGTGGCCCTGCCAGGACCCCCTGCTGCACCATCAGGGAAACAAGCAAGGCCCAGCCAACCCTCATCGCACTGGGGTGTATGTGAATCCGTGGCGCATGCAGCTGGCAATACCACAGCAAGCTTGAGCTCCCCGCTGCAGGTCACTCCCTTTCCCTGGCATGGAGCCCACCCTCTTATGTTGCTTTTGCGCATGCAACAGCAGCCATTGCAGAGCCCATGAGGAGGAGATGCGCTGAAGCACATGGGTACCAGCAGCTGCAGTCAGGCAGGCAAGCAGGCAGATAGGCAGGCAGGCAGGGGGGCAGAGAGACAAGTATGCATGCTTGCAGCAGGTGCTGGTGGAGACATACAGCCCACACGGGCCAGGCTCAGTGCACAGATCTTATATCAGGCGCACTCGCACACAAACACACTTGCGCGCTCGCTTGTTGCTAATTTTATGCCCACGCACCTCTTCCAACTGCAGGCACACGCATGCCATGCTCCCACGCAGGCACACGCATGCCATATGCTCCCACGCAGGCACTTGCTGGACTACACTCTAGGAGCGGACAAGGCGTGCATGGGCGCGCACACCGCTTTGCAGAGCGGGCTTGGGCACACACTTGGGCGCACCGCCCGCAAGGCGCGTGCACTGCAGGGAGCACCTCAGGAGCGGACAAGCTGGGCTCCAGGGCGCGCACCTCAGGTCTGTGATGCTGAAGTTGCCCAGCAGGCTCCCCTGGTCGTCCACCACGGGCACGCCAGACAGGCCCCTGCCACAGGCACGCATGCGAGAGGCGGCGGAGGAAGGCAGCTTGACACACAGGCGCGTTGTGTGCGCAGGGGAGGCTCGCGCAGTCCACAGCACACGTGTGTTCAACCACAGCATGCGTGCGCACGGAAGGTGCAGAGGCTGTGCGGTCATTAACCCTTCCAACCTTTCAGCAATGGCCCTAGATCCTGATTTACCTACCCTATTCCTGATCTCATCCCTCATCCCTGTTACCCATAAGCCTGACCTAGAATCACTTTCCCCTCAAACTCCCTACCTCTTACCATCTCCTTGTAAACCCTGAACCTAAACCTCACTCTGTGCAGGATAAGAGCTTCTTATGCACCAAAGGAAAAAAGGGCACCCCAGAAATGTGCATGATGACACCAGAGAGCATATACATGCCTCATATAGGCTGCGTGCCAAGCTGAGCACACTTTAAAGCTGAGCACCCTAAAAAAGGTGAGCAGAGCGCATGCACGCACTTGTCTGAGCAGCAGCTGCAGCAACTTGCACACCCCCGCCTTTCTCCCCCCATTTCCCTCTCGTGCTCCAGCCCGGGCAAGGCAGGCGAACACAGCTAATTGTCCCCAATTTTGTGTTGATCAGCGCTCTGGTGCCTCCTCAAGCATGCCAAAAAATGACAAACGAAACTGCCCCAGACAGGCTGCATGCGGCATGCCACACCCAGCAGAATGCTGCCAGGGGTGCAACTGTCAGAATACATGCCACACCCAGCAGAATGCTGCCAGGGGTGCAACTGTCAGAATACATGCCACACCCAGCAGAATGCTGCTAGAGGCGCACTCACTTCTCTGTGCACATCGCGAAGGCTGTGATGGCCGGGGTCTCTGGCCCCACCGTTACCAACCTGCCGTGCACGCGCACACACATGTACGCACACACAGCAGGCATGGGTTGAGTGGCACAAGTGAGGGCGCACCGGCACGGGCATCAACCTACCCCGCTGGTGATGCTGAAGTATGAGGTACCAAAGTAGGGCTGCTGCTGTGTGCATGCGCTCACGTCACTCAGTGCCATGTTACCACCTCTGGAATGTTTTCTGGGGTGGTGCTGACTCAGGCGTTGGGGTTTTTGGCAACCCAGGTGCAGGTCTTAGTATTCAAGAGTTTGCGGTCAGTGTTGGGTTCAGGCAACGCAGTGTGCTAGGCAGGGGCATGAATGTGTGTGCGTGTAGGTAGGCACTTTATGTGGGTGGGTGTGGGCAGGTGTGCGTACGTGCCTGCGTGTGCGTGTGTGTGCGTGTGTACACACGCATGTGTGTGCACGCATGTGTGCGCATAGGTGTCTTGCTCACCTTTTGCCCACAAGCCCCAGCTCTGTGAGTGTTTTGGCCGCTACCTGGCCCAGCGAGAAGGTGTGCACCGACAGGAACCTGCATGGTGTATCCATGGTGTATGCAGCCGTAAGGTCAGGGGCAGGCGCAAAGCTGGCAAGGGTGGGTGGCCATTGGGCCTTACTAGAACACAGGCACGGGCAGAAGCCTGCGCGGCCTGCCTAATGCGCATTGCGTGCAAGGTGGGTGGTCTGCGCGTTGGATGATGAGGGGCGCATGCGTGTGGCGGGGGCTGTGTGCAGTGGGGGGGCCGGAGGCGCAGAGTAATAAGGCAGCCCTGCACAGTACATGGGACAGACATGACTATGCCGGTGGCCCTTTTGTCAAGGGGTGCGCATAGCAGCACAGCACAGCAGCTGCAAGCAGGCAAGAGCAGGTGCGTGCGCGCGTGCGTGCGTGCGCGCATGAGAGGCGAGCCGGTGGATCCTGTTGCACTGCTGCACCCTAGCTACAGGCGTGACAGACACTCTTGACAGACCTCCCTAGCTACAGGCGTGACAGACACTCTTGACAGACCTCCCTGACAGACCCTCCTGCACAAAGCAGGCGACTGTTCAAAAGTGAGAATCGGGCCTGCGCAACTTCAGGCACAGGCAGGTGGCCATTGCTCAGGCGGGTAGAGGGTCAAGGCGGGCACACGCAGAGGGACCCTCATCATGGGCAGGCCAGCGCAATGCACCTGGCTTCCGACCAACACATCCACATCCACCCACGCATACATGAACACACACACACACAAACAAACACAATCACACAGCCCCCACATACACATGCATGCACGCACACACATGCACAAACTCACTTGACGATGTCGCTTTGGGAGATGATGTGTGTCACTTGGCCCTGGATGCACGGGCGGCAGGCATGAGGCGTGCAAGGGTTGGTGCGTGCCGGGCACCGCCAAGGGGCTCCGCACAGGGACGGCAGTGGGGCACCATGCAAGAAGAGCACTGGTCATGCACCACAACAGGCTGGGCGATGCACGGGAGCACCAGCCTGCACCTTCTGATCCATACGCAGGCAGATCAGCGCACCAAGGAACTGAGTTGGCACAAGCGCACGTCACACACGGCCCAGGCACACACTGATGCCAAGGGGCATCAGCCGAGGGGCATCAGCCGAGGGGCATCACTGATCATCACTAATCATCACTGATCATCACTGATGCCAAGGGGCATCAGCCGAGCAGATGGCAGCAGCAGAGGATGGAAGGACCAGGCGGAGGCGGTGGTGGGTGGAGTGCCTGAGCACGCAACCAGGGCCAGCTGCAGCTGCAGCACATCAGCGCGGTGGGAAGCAGAGGCAGTGGGGGCCTCTGCCTCAAGCACTGCAGCCACAGCACCGATCCCACAGGTATTCCTGAGGCCCACACACCCTCAATGGCCATGCCGCCAGCCTAGGCTACATACACTCCATGCAAGAAGCACAGCTACCACAGGCGGCACAAGACACCATGCTGTCAAAGCAGGATGCCCTGTGCAAAAGTTCCAGGTCTCCCAAAGCTTGCCCACACGCACACACACACGAACACAAGCGCGCGCACACACACACATACACACACACACACACACACACACACACACACACACACACACACACAAGCAGCATGTGCATGCTAACCGGAGCCCAAACGTGCACACATAAACACAACACGCACATGCGGAACACAAAAGCAATGGCCGTCTGCTGCCCAAAACAGGCAGAGCGCTCATGCTGTTGCCACAGCAGGCCAAACCCTGTGCACACCCTCCCTGACCTTGCTGCCGCAGCAGGCCACACCCTGTGCACACCCTCCCTGACCTTGCTGCCGCAGCAGGCCACACCCTGTGCACAACCTCCCTGACCTTGCTGTCAAAGCAGGCCACCCGATGCACGACGCTGGACCTCTTGTCTTCAGCGTCACCAGTGCTGCGGTGCAAAGGCACAGCCAAACACGAGCAATAGATCTCAAGGCTTGTACTTCTGCCTGCTCGCCGATGCATCTAGGTGTAAACCGCACTGCCACCGTAACAGCAAGGCGCATCAGAGCATGCAGCTGCTGACAGCCCCCCTAGCAGAGGGCGCTTGGCCTGGCTCGGTGAGATGCTCTCTCCTGGCAACAGTGGGATGCAAGATGCGCACTTGTACAGAGCGCCAGGATTGAGAAGGCCTTGCGGCAATACTTTGTGGCTGCGGCAGGCTACTGACCATCTGCATTGACAAAAAAGCTTGCACAGCTGTGTGAAGATGGGTGCATGTGCACACAGGCGTGCTTGCGCGCGCGCGCGCACGCGCACACACACACACACACACACACACACTTACACAAATGCACACACGTGGCGCACAAAACACTTCAGTAAGCTGAACTGAGTATTGGCCTGCAAATTTGGGGGTCTTGAGCGCATTGCTTTAGACTGCAACTTGCAGCACAGCTCAAACAAAGTGGACTAGTGACTAGTGACTAGTGACTGAGGCAGCACAGCCGCAATCCATCAGCACAGACGAGAGCACGAAGGCGCCCCACGCACCTGGAGGCGTTAAGGGAGGCAATGAGAGCACGCACTTGGAAGCATGGCCATGCAGAACCTGACAGCATCCACGTACACACGCACACACACACACACATGCACACACACACACACACACACACACACACACAGCTGGCGGCCCGCCGTTGTGCAGCATTGGGCAGGGCACACACCTCTGGATGCGCAGGGCACACACCTGGATGCGCGAGGCTCGATGAAGCACTTGAGGACGAGCTCCAGCAGGGACCCGCGTGCAGCCTGATTGTTGTGGATGAAGTCGCCGTCGTTGCCTGCATGTGTCGTGGAAAGCCATGCCGTGCCTTTCTGCAGCGCGTAGGGACTCGGGAGCTGCGAGCCCAAGCTGGCAGCGTGTCAGCAAGCATGCCCAGCGCAGGCAGCAGGGCAGCAGCAGAGCAGCCGCAGAGGCCCTTATGCGAAGGCCTACCGTACCACATACCCTACGCAAGCACAGTCCTTGCAGCTCATTACCCTGGCCGCCATCCCTGCGCGCACCTAAGAACTTGAGATCCTTCAGGGGCGTTGCAGCAAATGCCACCCCCTTCTCCTCCAGATCCCGCACCCTGTGCACCAGCTTCTTCTCATTCAGGGATGTCAGGTCTACTTCTGCAACCCAGGGAGGAGGCCGATACAGGCATGTCTATTTCTGCAATCCAGGGAGGAGGCCGACACAGGCACACACAGCAGGAGGCGTAATGGATACCTGATCACACACGCGCTTGCAGTATGGGCAGGGTGCATGCCTGGAGCAGGAGCCGTGCTGGCAACAGGGCCCTGCAACCTTCCTGCTGTTCCTGGCAAGGGCTCTTCAGGTCCACAGCTCTCTTGCCCTTGAGCATATTTGCAGTCTGCTAATAGAACGCCCAACACGGCAGGTGTTTTTCATGAGGCATGGGCATAAACACCACGCCATCCACACCGCACGAAGCTGCCGTGTTTGCACATGGCTGGAGCATGATGGGGCGCAAGATGTGTGCATGCCATCATTTTGAAAGCTGCGGGATGAGGTTGGAAAATGTAAGCACCGTAAACGTCATCAATGGCTGCACTGCTGTATCCAGCAAGTTGGCCGCTCCTCCTGTGGGGCCCCATTTGCGCTGCGCAGGCAGGCGCCAAGTGGAGGCAGCATACCTTGCAGGAAGGACATCACAATGTCCTTCACGTCGCAGAAGCCTGCACGAATGTACGCACGCACACACATACGCACCATGACGGAGCAGTCGGATAAGGGAATAAGCGCATGCTGCAACAGAAAGCTGTGTGCCGGACATAGCACCGCATGCCACGCACCCTGGCGGCTGAACATGCTTCACACCACGTGCTGATGCACCACATGCTGTTGCACCACCTGCTACGCAGCCTAACAGATGCACATGCCCCAGTGCCCAGCGGGCAACCCTACCGAGCACGTCTTCCATCTCCCCCTCCTTTTTGCCGAGCACAGGGGCTGACATGATCATCTTGTCTCCCAGAGTCTGCAGGTTTTAGGACAGGCGGCAGATCTGAGGTATCAGCATGTATAGCCCTCAAGCTTGCGGGTCACAAGCAGGTGTGCAACGCATGTCACCAAAACAGTGTGTCACACTGTTTCTTTAAGCACAAACCACATGGATCTGCAAGGATTCCACAGCCTTTCACCTGTTCAGCCTGGCCCCCACTTGTTGCTGCTACCGCCAACGCTCACCTTCAACGCCTCCCCTACACTCTGGTCCTCGCTTAGGGTGATAACCTCAGAGCCTGCTTTGCGCAGGTCCGCGGCCTTGCTCCTGCAGGAGGACATTTTGCAGCTTGCTGGTTTATTCCAATCTGCCTTTACATCTCATGCATGCCTTTGAAGCAACGCGCACAAACTCACCAGCGTGAATGTAATCGCATTGCGTCCAGTCAGCATCAAATGCATATGCAGACACACCTTCCCAGTAACTCCCGGACGGTCTCCCCTTTCCCACTGTTGCTAAGTCTTGCCATAATGTTCTGCATTGCCTCCATGGCGCTCCTGCTGCACGTAAGGCTGGAAATTAGTGGGCGTTAGGTTTAGGTTCAATTTTCATTTGCTCATATAGTAATAACTCCTGTCGGTCTCTGTAAGTAGTCGTAACGAAAGAATGACAATTGTTCTGATAGTGTTCTGAATCATAAAATGTTTTTTAGCTACATTCTATTACTTTGTTTGCTTTGTCATGTTTAGACTTCCACGTGAGGCCCGAGGTGGCACAATTTCACATTTTTGAAAGCAGAATGGAAAGCTATGCTCGAACCAAAAGGTAGCTGATGTTGGTGTTCAGCGTAAAAACGTGACATGCGTCCCCCGTCCTCCCCCCAAAAGAAGCCTGATTGGCTGGTCCAGCCTGAGGCCTCCAAAAAGATCCTGGCACCACCCCAGGAAGAGGAGGAGGATGTAGAAAACTTTCCCTTGCTGGAAGTCCCGGTCCCCAAGAAGTCCACGCTTTTGAGTGTGTGCCCCTACATCCTTGGTAAGTGGTGCCATTCTGCCTTCCTGCGCCCGAGTCTAGCACATTGTGCCTGAATCGATGGCATGCTTTTCATGCGAAAAGTCCACTCTGTGAATGCATGCAACTGAACAAGCTTGAGCGAGTGCTGGCAAGCATGAACACGGGCTTTTGGGGCATCATCCTCTTGTGTATGCACAGCGTGAATAGCTCAATGTCCCCGTGTTCACACACCCGCACCTTTTAAATGCACACTCAGTGGCTGTGGAAGAGGACGCACAGAAATGCACACAGATCACTCCTTTTCCTGCTGCGCCTGCAGGAAACGAGCTGTGTGAGCGACTGGCGTACTATGGGCTTGCCACAAACCTGGTTACATACATCACGCAAGTCATGGGTGGCGACCCTGCATTTGCAGCAATCATGGTGAGTTTAGTGGAGCACCAGCACCTTGCTTGGGCGCACACCCTGCACGCAAGCACCTTGTTGCCTCCCAGACTTCAGGCTTCAGCAAAGGGTGGGTCACTGCTGCAAAGTTGCTAGCGTGCTGAGAGGTATGCGGTGGCCTGTTGCGAGATCTGGATGGCGTTGGACGACGCGGGGTTTCACCTTCGGCTTGGGCAGTAGGACTCAAGGCTCCCAATTGAATTGATGTCCGCCGTGCACGTTATCCCTTTTAGGTGGTCCTGTGCAGCTGATACTGCATCAGCACGAGCTGTAGAGGCCTCAGGCCGGACGCAAGCTGCCTGCTTGCCAGCCTAAATGGCGGCCAAGCGTGGCGGATGCGCAGCTGATGCCTAGTGTTGGGTCAATACTTGCAGCCATGCTATGGGCTTGAGGCACTCCTGCTCCAGCAGCTAAACAGATCAGCAAGATACTTGCGTACTCAAGTCCGGCTGTACGTGGGATGTTCTCATGTAACACGCCTCACCTTCTAGCGCGGGCGGGCCTGAAGCATGCCCGCAAACAAGCCTGAGTAGCCGCGATGCGAGCGCAGCATGCTCTTGCAACGCCCGATCCCCACTCCCAGACTTTGCAGCAGAGGCATGCTCACTCAATCATCACATGCAGACAGCACAGTTGATCTGCCTTGTGTGGAGAGGTGCACCCCGCTGCCGGCCGCCCTTTGCTCTGCTGCTGCAGGTCGCGCTGTTTGAGGGCGTGTGCTACTCTTTGCTCTGCTGCTGCAGGTCGCGCTGTTTGAGGGCGTGTGCTACACCCTTTGCTCTGCTGCTGCAGGTCGCGCTGTTTGAGGGCGTGTGCTACACCACGCCCATCATTGGCGCGCTGCTGGCGGACTCACTGTGGGGGCGCTACAAGACCATCTTTGTGTTCTCCACCATCTACCTGCTGGTGGGGCCGCGTCCCCCGTGGAGCTAGGGCACTTTAGGAAATGGCGGCAGGGGGGTGTATATGGGGGCGCTTGAGATTTTGGCCCCAGTGCGCGGTGTGCTGTGCGCAGCTGAGTGTTTGAGGGCCCTGACAGAAGGGGCAGGGCCATGGCACAGCAGCTGGGCGCTGCGTGCTGCGTGCCGCGCGCTGCGCGAGGGCGGGTCCGTGTGCCATGACGCTCCGCAGTGTTGCGTATCCCGTGCACAGCATCAACAAGACGCGGGATGTGCGCGCGGCAGAGCTTTGCTGGCCACCCTGCGTCCCGCGTCGTGTCCCGCATGCGTGTGTCCCGCGTCGTGTCCCGCATGCATGTGTCCCGCGTCGTGTCCCGCATGCGCGTGTCCCGCGTCGTGTCCCGCATGCGCGTGTCCCGCGTCGTGTCCCGCATGCGTGTGTCCCACATGCGTGTGTCCCGCGTCGTGTCCTGCATGCGTGTGTCTCGCGTCGTGTCCCGCATGCGTGTGTCCCGCGTCATGTCCCGCGTATGTTCCGCGGTGTGTTCCGCGTGTGTCTATGAAGCTGTGGGTGCAGCATGCAGGCTTGTGTGCGGGAGGCAGCCCTGGTCAGCCTGCAGTTCAACAGCAGCCTGCAAGTCTTTGGGCGGCCTGTGTACCTCATGCGCAGCACAGGAGACGACTGCGCCTCACACATGTAAGGGGGCTGCCGTCCATGAGGGGAACCAGGGTGCCTGCCCACAGCTGCGCCAGGCCGCTGCGCACGCGCCGCTACTGTGCCCATCTGGGATCGCGTCCCCCATGCGTGTGTTTGTGCGTGCGTGCATGTGTGTGTGTGCTGCGTAGGGCATCCTCATGCTTACCGCCAGCAGCATGATCCCAGACGCAGACGAGGACGCGGACAAAGCCAACCCCTTGCAGGTGTGCAGGCAGCGCTCCTTGACTGGCCTGGTGTGCAGCGTGTGTATTTTTGTGCGTGGCCTATCGCTCGTGTCCTAGCGTGTGTGTATGTATGCATATGTGAGAGAGAGAGAGAGAGAGAGAGAGAGAGAGAGAGAGAGTGAGTGCAGCCTACAGGGATGCAGCGCAGGATCATCATGCTCGACCGTGGCGGCGTGGTGCTGGCCTGCAGGTGTATTGCTGACACTGCTGCTACTGGCTGACACTGCTGCTACTGCCACCGCAGGTGCAGGCGCTGCTGCTGCTTCCTTCCCCAGCAATATGAGCACACCAGGTGCTGCCACTGCTATCTTTCCCAACAATTCGAGCGCAAAATGAGCGCAAAATGAGCACACCAGGTGCTGCCACTGTGCTATCTTTCCCAACAATTTGAGCGCGCCACGCGGCCTCAAGGCGCGCCTGTGCGCCCTGCCTGCCCCACCTGTTCCCGGCTGGATTTGCAGGCAGTTTCTGCAGTTCAAGCGGTCCTCCTGCCATGGCAAACACTTCCTGCCCCGCACCTGCCTCTCCCTTGCCTGTGCTCGCACCCTACGCCTCAACCCACCCCGCCCACGCGCGCACCGCGCCCACGCCACACCTTCATGCAATCACATGCAGTTCGGAGTGCTGTTTGCGTCGCTGGCGGTCATCAGCCTGGGCACAGGTGGCATCAAGCCCAACGTAAGCGCGTTCGGTGCGGACCAGTTTGATGAGGCGGACCCACAGGACTGCAAGGAGAAGCAGTCGTTCTTCAATTGGTGAGCAGCGTGCGTTGTCCACCGGCATGCAATGCTGCTGCTGCTGCTGCTGCTGCTGCTGCTGCTGTGCATGTGCAGCCTGCTCCTTGACCATTCGGCAGGGCAGATTGGCCCGCAGGACAGCAAGGAGTAGCACAGTCGTTTTTCGACTGGTGAGCAGCACTTCTGCTGTGTGAGCGCCCGTGTACAGCCTGTTTGTGAGCCGGCGCACAGGGGCGCACATGCACACAGCTTGGGCGTGTATTTGGTCTATTGTCTGGGCCTGGCTGGCGGCGTCCGCAGCTAACGTTATTGGTGACAGCTCCCTGTCCATGGTCACCATAGTTGTTTGTGGGCGCCGCCAGCCACAGGCCCAGAAACAGGAGACTGTCACCACTTGTGGGCAGCCGGGGGGGTGAGGGGCTGTTGCACAATAAGGGAGGGGATCACCTTGAGTCTTGTGGATAATAAAGGGATAATAATAAGGGATAATAAGGGATAATAACAATAAAGGGATAATAATAAGGAAGGGGATCACCTTGAGTCTTGTAAGTGCCTTGCCAGCGATGACGCGTGCACAATCACAACTCATTTGGCTGGTGGGACGCCGTGGGCTCGCATGTCCGACCGTCCCTTTAAGATGCGCCCCTGGCTTGCAAAAGCGGCGGCGGCCCAACGTGCAATTCTGGCAGGCGGGCAGCCGTAGCCAGTATCCATCACTGCTCAATGCATGGCTGTGCCCGGAAGCGGCTGTGCCTGGCCCACATGTGATATCAGAACATACATGCACAGCATCATCAGGGTCTCCGTGCGGCGCAGCTCAGACTTGTGTGTTGGAGGCCGGCCTCCACCCTCCGACATCCGCGCTTCCAAGCTCCAGCGCGCATGCAAGGACACAAGCATCCAATCGTCTGCATAGTTGTAGCACGCATGCAAGTGAGGATGCATCCGAGCATCTGCTTAGTTGTAGCGCGCATGCAAGTGGACGAGCATCCGAGCATCTGCATAGCGGTAGCACACATGCAAGCACCCTGTCCAGCTGGATGCCACCTTATGGCGACAGAGTGGTGCAGGACCCCCGCCTTGCAGCAGTGCTCATGTGCACGCGCACTCAGCAACACGCATGCACACCCATAAACACATGTGCACATTCACACACCAAGACAACCTGCTTGCGCGTACAGGCACACGAACACAGCAAGCACATTTGCTTGCTGGTGTGCACATATTGCACACAAGCTCAGGGCCATGGGCCTGCGCACGATGGTGTGAGCCTCGTGGGCGGATTCAGAAGCCCAGCCTGCACTGCGCAAACTGGCTCATGGATATGCAACACAGCGATGGTGTGCTTGTGATGTGCTGCCTGCCCTCTCCTCAAGCGGCCGCTGGCTTTGGAAGCCCAGCCTGCTCAAGGCTAAATGGTGCGCTCAGGAAATGCCCCTGTGGTGCGCTGCCTACCCCCTCAGGTTCTACTTGGCCATCAACGTTGGGTCCTTGATTGCTGGCACAGTCATCGTCTATATTCAGGTGTGTTGTTGGTGGGAGGTGATGGGAGATGCATGGTGTTGGGGATCGGAGGTGATAGTAGCTGCAAGGTGTACTGGTGGTGGGAGGTGATGGTAGCTGCAAGGTGTACTGGTGGTGGGAGGTGATGAGAGGTGCAAGATGTGCTGGTAAAGTGAAGTGAACGGAGATGCAAGTAGTGCTGGAGATGGGAGGTTGCACGCCAGCTGGTGCTTTCATGACGGACAGGGTTTGCATGCCTTTTTGAATGAGCGTGCTGTCGTGAGGGATGGGGATTGCACGCCTTCCAAATGAGCGTGCTGTTGTGATGGATGGAGATTGCATGCCTTGTGGTTGAGGGTGCTTGGCTCTTGTCGAAGGGGGGTTACCCGTCTTGTGGTGCGTGGTGCACGTGTGTGGTGCGTGGTGCGTGGTGCACGTCTTGTGGTGCGTGGTGCACGTCTTGTGGTGTGTGGTGCGTGGTGCACGTCTTGTGGTGTGTGGTGCACATGTGTGGTGTGTGGTGCGTGGTGCACGTCTTGTGGTGCGTGGTGCACACCCGTGCCCCCATTGCCTGAGCCATGCACCTGCATGGGGATAGATGGCACGAGCTAAACCTGCTCTGAGCGCACAGTGTGATTCGTATGCAATCTGATGACAAACTCGACAAGGGAGGTGGCCTGGCATGGCTTGCCTACCCTCGCCATGCTTGCATGCCCACCCTCGCCATGCTTGCATGCCCACCCTTGCCATGCTTGCATGCCCA
>LKMJ01004204.1_pt1 | contig 13519 bp, 14 predicted proteins | sample 643391 | NCBI WGS metagenome assembly LKMJ01 (sample SAMN04112250, study PRJNA286221) | soda lake metagenome | biome: soda lake; feature: Kulunda Steppe; material: water; isolation source: sample PL-Br10 brine of Picturesque Lake | place: Russia: Kulunda steppe | collected 2010-07
AGAGGCACCAGCGCGCTAGAGCAGAACACACTCCAGGCCCCCCCCTGGCCTAGCTCGGAGGAAAGGATGTCCTGACCCTATTTCACCCACAGAACTCTGTGGGCCTTGGCAGGCCGCAAAGTCCTTCCTCCCTGGAGCCTGGAGCACTCCTCAGAGGCGCTGGCTGCCCGGCCAGGGGCCTGGTATTCCCTACGCAACATGAGCCTGATTGGGTCTGAGTAAGGATGAGAGGATTAGAGCAGAGAGGCAGAGACGCCTGTGGGATATGGATGGGTGGCAGCAGCATCATATGCCCCGGTGCAGATCCAGATAGTGTGTACATAGTTGAGTTTAGGTCCTTTGTAACATGGTTTAAGGCTACTCTGGACGGGCGAGACCGCCTCTCCTCACCGGCCCCATATTCCTTTGGGCCTGTACATATCATGTTCCTGAGACGCTGAACTGTTCATGACGGTGATTCGGCATGACACCGCCCCATGCTCCAGACCAAGAGCTTGAGAGCAACTGGATTTTCCAAGAGCGCATCTAGTAGTTGTCAGTTTGTGTGCATAGAGCACAGAATGAGCATGTAGCTTAAGGGCAGTCTTATGGGCTTTTTTCACCACAGTGTATTGCGCCACACAGTGTATCAAGGCCGAGCTCTTTAAAGGTTAGGTTAGGATCACCGCAAGGTCTAAAGAGAATTACTCCCCTGTTTAAGCTGATATAAAAAGTGAAACAGAGTGTCACATCATGAATAAAGTATCAGCAATTCCCATGGACAAAGAATTTGCCCTGCATGTCTGAACTCAATGATTGTAACAGACTGTTACTAACAGTGCATGGTGCTGTGCTGACTAAGCCTCCATTAAACACCAAGGCATTTGTAAGCCATCAAGTGTTAAAGCAAAAAAGCAAGAAACAAAAAACAGAACCTCTCGCCCTTCAGACACAGCAATCCTAAAGCATGCACTTGGAAATAAAACAAGCAATTGCAGGTCATGCAGGCTGCAAGCGGCGTCTGCAAGGATAGTTGCTTTGGGAAGGTTGCATTTCAAAGAGCGGGTATATGTGCAAAGAATAAACACATTGACGAATGAATCAGGGTGTAACAGTGTTCAAGGTGTGCACATGCGCAAAAGAAGGTGCAGTAAATTGCTGCAGCAGTAATCTGGATACTTGTTCCTCAGCCATAAATTGCGTTCCAATTCATTCATTTCTGCAATCAAAAGGCGAGGTTCTGCTGTGCTACTTCCAAGCCTGAGCTCTCTACAGCCGTCACACTTATGTGTCGTGTTGCCAAAATGTGTGTACATGATGTCACATCATTGACGTGTCAGGCATGCTCCGTGTCAAGGTTGCCGCTTGTGCTCCATGCGGCTGCTTTATGCATCCAGCACACTTAGTTCCCCAACTTTCCTGTGCATGAGCGCGCTTAGCCTGATTCCATCCCTACGACTTGAGCCTCACCGTTAGGTATGGGTGCACTTGGGGCGCGAAGGAGCCTACCTTGTTTGCTTCATGATTTATTCAAATGAATCATTTGCAACATGTTACGCCATTTGAGCGGTAGCACTGAACCAGCCTGTGCCCCTCTCGGAGCTCTGGCACACCCTACCCGTGTCCCTCAGCAGGGAAGCCCAGCAGAGTAGCCTAAACTGCGGCAGAGGAAAGCAGCAGAGCAGCCCAGGCCACAGCAGAGGAGACCAGCAGGGTAGCTCAGGTCGCAGCGGAGTAGCCCAGGCCGCCTACGACCTCAGCATGGACAGGCTGGCACCCCAGCACAGGCACCAGAAGCCAACACAATTGTGCCCCATGCCATCATGTCCCAGCCCAGCCCTAGCCTTTCCTCTAGAAGGGCTGGACCATGTCTCTGCAGGCTTCCCTGGAATCCATTGAACTCATGCATGCCACGCAAACATAGCCACGCAAACATAGCCACGTAAACACGGAGCCTCGTGACTGCCCTCGTGGCCTAGTTCAGGTCCATGCCAAGGGCCTTGTGCCCTCCTGGGAAGTGGGTGGTTGCTGCATTGCAGGGGCTGGACGCCAACGGAGCAGCCACAACCACAGTCCGAAGCTCACAGTTTTGGAACCACCTGCGGTCACAGCCACGCATGGGTGCCGCAATGCATTGTGTCAACCGCCTGACCGTGTCGACCGGGTCAACCGTGTCAACCGCCTGACCGAGTCAACCGCCTGACCGTGTCAACCATGTCAACCGCCTGACCGAGTCAATTGCCTGACCGTGTCAACCGCCTGACCGAGTCAATTGCCTGACCGTGTCAACTGCCAGACCGTGTCAACTGTGTCAACCGCCTGACCGTGTCAACCGTGTCAACTGCCTGACCGAGTCAACCACCTTACCGTGTCAACTGCCAGACCGTGTCAACCGTGTCAACCGCCTGACCGTGTCAACCGTGTCAACTGCCTGACCGAGTCAACCACCTTACCGTGTCAACTGCCAGACCGTGTCAACCATATCAACTGTGTCAACCGCCTGACCGTGTCAACCGTGTAAACCGCCTGACCGAGTCAACTTTGTCAACCGTGTCAACCGCCTGACCGTGTCAACCATGTCAACCGCATGACCGCAAAGTGCTACAGATGTGAGACCAAGATTTTGCTCTGCGACCCTCTGCCGCTCCCTGCACAGCTGGTTTGGCCCCTGCGCGCCTGCTCTTGAAGCTGCATGTTAGCAAGCGTGTGTTTGCATGCACTGGCAACCATGCACTTGCCCACACTGGCACCCGTTGCCTGCGTCTGCATGCTTGCGGCCTTGTGCTCCAGGTACTCGAAGCCCATCACACATCCATGCAGGTGGCTGCAAGGCAGAGCGCACCTGGACATATCTGCCTTGGCCTCCTCCGAGAAGCTGCACCCAGCTTGCTCTGCGCACATGCTGAAAAGTGTGCTCAGGAACCTGCAGGCCAGGTGTGCACAAACAGAAGGTGTTAGACTGATGTCTGTCACTGAAACCATGTGTGTCCAGGCGCAGCACAATGCGCGGCGTGTACAGACGGCAGAGGTGCGAGACTGAGACCATGTGTGTCCAGGCGCAGCACAATGCGCGTGGCGTGCACAGAGAGGCATATTGCGTGCAGCTTTGCCAGCGACTGGCGGCCGACACCGCAGCTCCAAAGCTCGCACCCAGCACGCTGCTGGCATGGCAGCATGAGACACGGCTGCAGCATTCACTGCCCAGGAAGCCACTTGCTGTGCACGGGCGACAACGAGTCACACACGCACCGCAACTCACTTGCTGTGGGTCACAACAGCCAGCTCCCTTTCCGGCCTCTGCATCATCCAAGCCATGAACTCCGTGATGCGTGCGCCTAGCTGCTCTGTGCTCTCAGGGCTGTCTGGGTACATTGTGTCCTCCTCCTGCAACCAACAGACTTGCCACCAACAGGGTGATGCCTTACCGAGATGGATGCTTGGTGCAAGTGCTCTGCGTGCGCGTGCGCTCTATGTATGTGCTTTGTGTATCCTGTGTGCATGTGCTCTAAGTACATGTGTGTGTACGTGTGTAGTGCAGGCGCGTGAGTGCATGCACACGTGCGTGCTTGTGCGGATGGGAGTTGCCCTGCCCTCCTCTGGTGCAGTGGCGTATCAATCTGTTGGTGCCCTGACGCCCTCCATGTAAGAAACTCTGACGGAGACTTGCAACACAAGCCGCTCAAAACTTGTCAGTTCAACTGACCAAGACACACGAAGCAAGCCGCTCAGACTTTTTTGCATTGCAGGGTCTAGCACAGCACACACGAGCACACACACGGGGACGCAGGCTTGGCCCAGCTTGGCAAGGCTCCCAAGCACTAGAGTTGTGGGAATGCACCAGCGTCGTGGGAATGCTCTACCAGGCCAGGGATTGTTAGTTACATTGCTCCTGGCGCCGCTGAGCCATGTCCAGATTCTTTTGCAGTGATGGCGCGTCCCTTTCCCATCAAGCCCACATCCCCACCCATCAGAGGAGTCGTAGATTGAGAGAGGGCATGGAATCCATTGGATTACGTACGGGCCACGATTACAGGCAAAGCCCTGACCAGCTCCACCTTCCAAATCGGCTGCGCTCGCAGTCTTGCTGAGGTGGAGCACACACGCATTTGCTGCCACAGGTGCATGTCCAGTCCGTATATTAAGCAGCTTGGCACAGGCACATGTCCAGTGCTGGCACAGGTGCATGTCCAGAGCTGGCACAAGCGCATGTCCAGTGCTGGCACAGGCGCATGTCCAGTCCATCCATAGGGCAGCTTGGCACAGGCACATGTCCAGTGCTGGCACAGGCGCATGTCCAGTCCATCCATAAAGCAGCTTGGCACAGGCACATGTCCATGCTGGCAAGGCGCATGTCCAGTCCATCCAAAGAGTAGCTTGGCTGCATGCTGTGGAGGTGTGCTGCATGCTGTGGAGGTGTGCTGACCCGAGGCTCACTTGCGCACCTCAGCCCCCTCAGCCACCAGGATGATCAGGGACCAAGCCAGCCCTCTCGTGCACCAGGGACACAACATCAGCCCCCCCAGGAATCAGGGACCAAACATCAGCCCCCCCAGGAATCAAGGACCAAACATCAGCCCTCTCGTGCACCAGGGACACAGCATCAGCCATCTTGTGTGCCAGGGACCAAACATCAGCCCTCTCGTGCACTAGGGACCGAAAATCAGCCCTCTCGTGTGCCAGGGACCAAACATCAGCCCTCTCGTGCACTAGGGACCAAAAATCAGCCCTCTCGTGTGCCAGGGACCAGAACAGCCCCCCACCCCTGTGTCCAGAGGACAAAGCCCACCCTCTTGAACAGCGGACAACACTTGTGCTCTGGGGCCAAGCCAGCCTACCAGCGAGATCTGGGACCAATCCACGCCCGGGAAAGCCTGACTCTGAAGCGAAGTGCTGCGACGCCGGTCACACGGATTTAAGCCCACACACTCCCTGCAGCCATGCACCACACACGCGCACATTCTGCCTTGCCCCCAGCTGCTGGTTGGTCACACGCCTTCATGAGCGACAGGAGCGGCGCATCAGCAAAAGCTGGGGCCTGGTGCTCGCCACGCAAGGGTTTCGGCAAGAAGCAGGCCAAGGCTGCATGGACCATGATCTCACTGAATCACACTGAGGCCATGATCTCACTGTATTACACTGAGGGCCCATGCACCTCCCACACCAGTGTATTGAAGCTCATCCACAGTTGCGAGCGACAACAGACTCGAGGCAACTTGTACTGACTGCATCCAACTTTGGGATGCGCAAGCACACACACGCACACACACACACGCAAGTGTTTGCACATGAGCGTACGCACAGGCACACACGCACGTGCACACATGGGCACACACCTGCACAGCTCGCACGCGAGGAAGGGGGGCGCGCCATTAGACAGCAGCTCCGCACGGGCCACAGCATAACCAGGGTGCTCTGCTTGCGCGGCCATCAGCACCACCGGGGGTTTGGGCGCGCTGCTGACAGCCGGGGCTGGAGTGCAGAAGACAGCTGCATGCGTGCACGGGCGTGGAGAGTCAGGAGAGCTTAAGAACACAACCACGATGCCAGGGTGGGCCATGCGGCTGGCGGCGGGGCTGGAGCGGGAAACGCCAAAAGCTGTCATGTCATCAGGGCTGGAGCGGGAAACGCCAAAAGCTGTCATGTCATCAGGGCTGGAGCGGGAAACGCCAAAAGCTGGAACAGCTCATGATTTGGCGGCGGGTCTGGAGCGGGAAACGCCAAAAGCTGGAACAGCTCATGATTTGGCTGCCCCCTCCCTTTGCCTTGTGCGGTGATTTTCCCCCTCCTGTCCTTCTGAGGGATCCTGGTTTTGCGCAGATGCGCCGCTCCTGCGCAGTGTGCAGCATCAAACGATCAGCGCTGGCCTACCTGAGGCTGTTTGGAGGGCGCGCCTCATGGGCGACACCACCACGAGCTCTGGCTTGGTACCGGTGGCAGAGACGTGCCTGCCCAGCGCTTCAGCCCTGATGACACAAGCACATTCAAGTATTGGCGAGGATGGTGCAGCTTTTGGCTTCCTCTTGTTCATGCCCTCTTGTGCATGCCCTCGTCCTGGAATAAAACATAAACCCACTTTCACACACACAAGCATGCACACACACTCACACACACATTTACCCGCGCAAGCATGCACGGACACATGCACACACAAACGGACACAGGCACACAAACACACACAAGCACGCAAAAATGCACACACGCGCACATACATGTGCGGGTTGCTTAACATGAGCATGTAACAGGGAGTGGGGTCCCTTTGTAACTGGGGTGTCCTGTTTCACCTGTTAGGCAATCTAGTGTACTTCCTATATTTATTCTTAACAGTTACATACTGCTCCTCACTTACTGTGCCCATCCTCTTTCTGAGAGATCCGCATCAAACCTGCAGAAAAGCAAGGAATCGAAGTAACTGTCCGTGACGGGACGCACATCCTGCCAAGTAATTATAGCTTGACTTATGCTCACTCACCACTCCGGGGATTTGTACTGTGACCTGTCCTTCTGCCGAGTCCAAGCAAAGAGATGGCATGTGATTAAGGTCATCTGTTTTCAAACGTTTGCATTTGCAGGAACAGAGGATGCGATGCGAGCTACAAACAAAACGTGCCACGCACCTCTCCATGCACATTGCTCATGGCTTCTCCATGCCTGATAAAGTGCACTGTCTTTGTGTAGTGTTGCGGCAACAGGGAAAGCGTTTGACCTGAACCTAAGGAGAGCATTCTTAATTTTCGTTAAAGCCAAAGTTTAGTTTTTTAGAAAAAGGGAGGACAGACTCCAGTCAATTCAAAGAACCAGGCCAATTGCAACCACTTTTAGAATTGCCCCCGCACAGAACAGATCTCATCATCCTAAGACAATTTTATTCAATAAAAAATTAAATATCGAGCAAGAAAAAACAGAGGAGTCTGGATTTCACTCATTCACGAAGACCACTGCTTTTTCATTCACATAACACAATTGAAAATCTTATAGCGATTCTTTGCATAAAATCGGGGTCGGATGGAAATTTGATCAACCAAGAATGGGAATCCAGTTGCTGGAACCAGAGCAGCGCAGTGATATGGGTGAGGCCGTGAAATGGGTATTGTCGGATCCAGAACTGCTGTGCCTGGATGGCCAGGATATCAACTATGAGGCCATCTCAGCCAAACTTTTGGTCATGGCAGAAGAGGCATCCATGCCAGAGGGAACACAAGCCAAGAATGGCAGGATGGGTCCCAAGGATGTAGCTCCTGACAGGGAGACCGCTTCAGGCCAGTTCGCGTACTATGGGAACGATGGTGAGTAAACTGCGGAAAGGGTTGAAGTAGGGGTGCCTTATGAGGCAAGCAGGGGCTTTCATGCGCAGCTATGCTGCTTATTTGCTGGTCAGGCAAAGCAGAAGCGCACCTTCGATACTGCAGCAAGCTTCTCCTTCCCCTGCCTGCATGATGACACAGGCTTGACCCTAGAGAGCTTAGGCAACTTCAGCAGCTTCCGGGCCAACACGTGTGTTTTCAGCGGGAAGTGGATGTATGAAGTGGTGAGTGTCTGCTTGGTCCAGCAAGTGATGGTGAGTGTCTGCTTGGTCCAGCAAGTGATGGAGAGTGTCTGCTTGGTCCAGCAAGTGATGGTGAAAGCATCAACAGACCGCATGCCCTTTCAGCCCATCAAGCATTGTGCATGTGCACGCGTATTTGCTGCTTCACTGCATCTTGTTCCCGTGGATGGCCGTCATGTCCCCCAGATAGCGCATCCACGGAGGCTTTCAGCTTGAGCAGTACTCCTCTGTTTCAGGGATGCAAAGCACTGCAAGCTCCCCACTGTCCACCTCCCTTTCGGGTTGTGGAACCTTGCTTGTGCCTCTGGTCAAGGGTGGACTCTTGCGGCTTAACACTTGGTCTTGAGACTGATCGCATGGTCTCAACTCACATTGTTCCGCACCTGCAAACGCGGCATTGAGGTATGCACACGTGCAACACACGCTCGAACTGAAGACGCGCACGCATGCAACGGACATACACGCTCTCACACTCAGTGCAACAATCCTGCTTGCAGACCCTGCACACCTCTGGCATACAGCAGCTGGGCTGGTGTACCATTTCCTGCCCTTTCACTGCCGAGGAGGGTGTAGGCGACGCCCCTGACTCGTGAGTAGATCCATGCACCCCTCTTGGTTGTATGATTACATAGGAGCGCGGCAAGGAGGATGAGGAGGGGGCTCAACTGAGGGACGGGGTTGCTGCCTTCTGCTGCGTCACCTTGCTCTGCAGCCCTTGCTCCTCCTTGCGCATGCAGCGTCCTTTCCATGGAAGCATCGCAACCTCATTTGTGCTTGATCATATGCTGGGTGTGCCCAAGGGACGGCTCTGTCGCGCCAGCCCCACAAGCGAGGCCTGCGAGCTTGCACCATCCCCAATCAACCACTTGAGCCAATGCTTCCTTTGGCACGCAGCGCAGGCCTGCATGTCCGCCTCCCCTCTGTCCAGATCCTGCACGATCCTGCAGCCCTTTTGTTTCCAACCCCTGGCCATAGGCCCGTGGGTGCCACGTGGTCCGTTTGGCCTGGCCTCCCCTTGCACATGCACAAGGCAGGCACATGTGCAAGTCCGCATGCAAGCACCCCCCCTTTCCACACCTCCTCCAGCTGTTTGGAGAGGTGTGCTGTTGCTTGTCTGGTGTGCTGCCACTTGCCGGGTGCACTGTCGCTTGTCTGGTGCGCTCAGTGGTGTGCCCCGTGCGCATGCTCCTTGCGCAGGTATGCATATGATGGCAAGCGCATGCGCAAATGGAACGTGAAGTCCAGCCCGTACGGTCAAACATGGGCTTCAGGTGCGTGGTGGTTTGCATCGGGGCGTGCGTGGTCAAACATGGGCTTCAGGTGCGTGGTGGTTTGCATCGGGGCGTGCGTGGTCAAACATGGGCTGCAGGTGCGTGGTGGTTTGCATCAGGGCGTGCGTGGTCAAACATGGGCTGCAGGTGCGTGGTGGTTTGCATCGGGGCGTGCGTGGTCAAACATGGGCTGCAGGTGCGTGGAAGTTTGCATTGGGGCGTGCGTGGTCAAACATGGGCTGCAGGTGGGTGGTGGTTTGCATCGAGGCGTACATGTGTCAATTCACATTGGGGATGCGCTTGACAGTAAACATTTGGGAGGTTGCTGGTTTTGGGCTTGATATCGCTGGAATGAGCCCAGGTGAGTTCCAAATCATAAGCAAGAGAGCAGCCTGCTCGCGCGCCTCGTGTTCGGCTGTGTGAGTGCTGCTTGGTTGGCTTTGTAAAAAGTATTTGCGCGCCTGCGTGCATGCGCATCTGTTGTATGAGAGCAAACATGTGCATGGCACCCTTGTAAGGGGATGGAGATGGCCTGGCCAGCCCCTAGTGGCTGGGATCACACAGCTGAGCCTGTGATGATCCACGTGGCCTGTGATGATCCTTTTAGCCTGTCCTGGCCTCATGGCCTTCCCTCACCCTTGGGGCCGGGCACACCAGTGCGGCCCGCACACTTACCAGCTTGGTCTGCAATCACCTGTCACCCCATGGGCATATTGTATGACTCAAATACATGGCTTGTCACCTACGCTCGGCTTGTCACCTGCGTAATCTGCACGTGGCTGCTGTGGCAGCGGCCTTCATTGTGCCTTCCCCTCCTTTCGTCCCCATCTTGCTCCGCGTGCGCCAGGGATAGAGCATTCGCCTGTTTCGGACTTTAAAATGCTTGAATGGTTCGGTAGAATTCAAAATACCCCGAGTAATTCGATTGAACGTTTGCTTGTGAGCTTAAAGAGCAGGCGGAGGAGGGGGAGCCCGCCTTAACTCACGCCAGCTGACCCTCCACTCTCCCCCCCAACCCCCTGATTCCACATATATAAAATTAGATACAATTCTTAAGGCTATGCTGTTAACGTGGGGCCACTTAAAGGTGCAAAACGTAGCAAAACAGGTGCATTGCAGGGCTCATTTTGGGGAGGGTCTGTAAAATCCGCGGATTGGTGTTTTACAGTTGGGCAAATGATTCGGTAAAGCTTGAATTCGCGAATGATTCAAAATGCGCGAATGCTCCATCCCTGGCGTACGCTGTGCTTGACAGCTCTCCTATGCATGCGCTGTGCTTGACACCATATGCCCATGCGCGCACCGTGCCTGATGTCACACACTCGTCCATGCGTTGCGCTGTACACCATGCCCATACGCGCATCATGCCTCACGTCAAATGCATGCAGGCGGTGCGCTGTACACCATGCCCATGCGCACACCGTGCCTAACGTCACACACACACATGCAGGCGTTGCACTGAACACCATGCCCATGCGCGCACCGTGCCTAACGTCACACACTTACAATACTCATGCATGTGCTGCACTCAACACAATGTCCCTTGGCTACCTGCAGGGGACGTCATTGGCTGCTGCCTTGATCTAGATGCGGGCGAGATGTCCTTCTACCGCAATGGAGTGTCCATGGGCGTGGCCTACTCAGGCATCCGTAAGCTTCAGGTGCGAGCGCGCGTGTGCCACGTGCCCTGCAGCTATAGTGAGTAGATAGGTGCAACTCAGGCGGTGCCAGGCAGGGTTGTGGTGGGCTAGGTGCAGCTCTGATGGCTGGCCTCACGCTTCCTCCTGGTCACGACGCATCAGAGCAAGCAGGGCGCCTGGACTCCGGATTAAAAAGTGAGCGAGTCCTGTGCATGGGCACGCAAGCGTTGAGTGCACACGCAACACCGCAGCGCGCGCTCAATGAACGCCACATGCTTTGCGTGGCATGTGCACCTGCTGGGCATGGCTTTTCTGTGTGCCGTGTGCGCACCTGCTGGACACGGCTCTCGTGTCGCCTGCGCACTCTCTGAGCATGCGCGCGCGCTTGCCGGACATGGCTTTCCCGTGTGTGCTACCTTCCCCTGCAGCACACGCAACTGGCCTTCTTCCCGGCCGCGTCTGTCAGCTACTCAGAGAAGTGCGAGCTTAATTTCGGGGGCCTGCCCTTCCTGTACCCGGTGAGTGATGGGTGGGTGCCTCCGCCCATGCATGCATAGCAGACGTGCGCAAAGGGCGCTTGATCAAAAAAATGTGTTTGTGTCTGGAAATGGCCATGGATGGTGATCCTCTGGAGCAGATCTTGTAGATCTGTCGGGAAGATGACCTTCCACAGCCATGCCTCGTACTGTTCAAGTTCCGCACCATGTTCCTGCATGTCTCTTGCAAAGTTGGTGACAGGATGACAGAGCCAGTGACAAAACGACAAAAAATGGTGGCACATTATGACAAAGCTAGTGACGTAGCGCGACCCTTGCACAGCTCTGCATCCCTTGCGAATTGCAAAGCTCCGCTTTCTTCGCACAGCTCCACATCCCTCGCACAGCTCTGCATCTCTTGCCAAGCCCTGCATCCCTCGCAAAGCCCCGCATCCCTTGCACAGCTGCACGTCCCTTGCACAGCTGCGCATGCCATGCACAGGAAGTTGCAAGTTGTATCTTGTTGTGCAATGCTTGGCACTGGCCAATAGCATGCCCGGAGCTCAAACCACATGAGAAGTGTGCAGCGCTTAGCACTGACCAGTAGCATGCCAGGAGCTGAGATGTGCAGTGCTTGGCAATGACCAACAGCATGCCCGGAGCTGAGATGTGCAGTGCTTGGCAATGACCAATAGCATGCCTGGAGCTCAAGCCACACCCAGGGCTGCAGATTTTAGCCATGGCCGGCCTCAGCAGTGCTAGGTCAGCTCCTCTCTGGCCAAGCTTGCAACCCCTTTCTTTTGTGCATGCGCCTGGTCCCCCATCCCTGCACGCATGTTGCATGCACATACTTGATTGGGCTCTGCCAATGCCCCGCATTGAGCGTTCAACCCCACGCGCTCAGCCCATGTCGCTATGGAACACATGCATGCCTGCGTGCAACTGACGCGCATACACAAGTGCTCACACACGCGCGCACATGTACACACATGCAACTGCAAGCCTTCAGACCGCTCCAGCAGGGCCCGCCCGCGCAAACTTTGGTCATACAAGTATACACACACACATACATGCACGCACGCGTTTTGTGCAGGTGCACGGCTTCCAGCCGCTCCAGCAGGGCCCGCCCCCCGCAGAGTGTGCGCTCGCCGCCTACCTCACCTCTAGCCTCGCGCGGCTGGCGCGCTTTGCAGCCGACCCCTCCACGGCCGCCGCCGACTCTGCAGCCCACCCGCCCACCTCCCACCCCCTGCCCCCCTCTCCTAGCAGTGGCAGCAGTAGCGCCGGCGGGGGCGCGCACGACGCGGGCTTCATGGGGGTCGGCCTTGGCCTGGAACCGCCAAAGCTGTGGCAGGCGCAGCTGCCGCCGGTGGCGGCAGGCGGTGGCGGCAGCGACGGGCTGGCGTGGACGGACGTGCTGCTGCTGGCGCGCTGCATCTGTGAGCACTTGGGCCCTCTGCTGGTGCGTGAGCGTGCGGGCGTTGTTTGGAAGGCCCTTTACTACTCTGAAATATGTTTTTGAGTGCTCGGAACAGAGGATTCCATAGGTTCTATCCAAGCATTATAAAAAGGAATTAGATTCTGGGCACGAGCCGGGAGCTCCTAGGGGTGCTGAGGGCCAGAAAACGTGGCCCCCTGTGCGCGCAGGCCCGCCCGCCATGCGCACCCTCTTTCTTATTGCCCTTGTGGTGCCGTCACGCGCGGGCCGAGTGTGTACACCGTTCTTGGTTTGCTGCGGGCGGGCGGCTGCTGTGTGTGCAGGCACCTGGTGGAGAGTGCTGCGGCGGGCGTGTGGGTGCTGCACGCGCAGGCAGACGTTTTGCTCACGCTGCGTGCGGTGTCAGCAATAGGGCGCCAGGCCTCACTCCAAATGCATGCCGCGTGGGCAGCAAGGCACAGGCTGAAAGGCTGAAAGCGCAGGGGGGCGCCTTGGCTGGCCGTTGCAGTGGGGCTCCGCTGCAGGCATGGACTGTTCTGGGTGTGCAATCTTTGCTCCCTGGGCAGCTTCATTTCTTTGTGTGCCAGGCAGGCAACAGGCATTCGTGGGCAGCCAACAGGGCCTGCTGCTGGCATGGGGTGGCGAGACGCAGCAAGCGCGCGCACGCACACACACACACACACACACACACACACACACACAAGGAGCGCGCGCGCGCACCATGGTTGTGTTGTGCAGCCATTGAAGCCCTGCAGGTGCTCCTGCGCGCCAGCCGCTCGTGCGTGGCAGCCGCGCATAAGCCTGCACAATATCTTGGTCAGGCCGTCCAGTTTCAAGCACAGGCCCTCAGGCCTTCCTCACCTCCCAATAATAAGGCTGGGGCCTCGAGTCCCGGGCGCAAAGGCTGCGTGATGGGGGCAGAGCAGGGCGTGCGCGTTCTTCTGTGTGCCGCTTGTCCACACAGGTGGGGACTTTCGTGCCTCCCTCTTCTAGCCAGCAGCCCATGGCCGTGGATGGAGCCGGCTCCAGTGCGGGTGCGTCCCTTTAGCGTGCAGACAAGGCCATGCGCCATGCGTGCTCTAGTCGCGTGGGGCGAATCTATTGTGTGTTGTGTGTGGGGAGGGGGTATGAGAGGGGTGGGGGTCTGGGGGGCGTGTGTGTGTGTGTGTGGA
>LKMJ01004205.1_pt1 | contig 13516 bp, 11 predicted proteins | sample 643391 | NCBI WGS metagenome assembly LKMJ01 (sample SAMN04112250, study PRJNA286221) | soda lake metagenome | biome: soda lake; feature: Kulunda Steppe; material: water; isolation source: sample PL-Br10 brine of Picturesque Lake | place: Russia: Kulunda steppe | collected 2010-07
CGGTGCGATGCTGTTCCCACCAGACGGCGAACAGTATACCGAGTTCTATCTCCTCACGGAAGACGACGATGGCGAGCTGGTCGCGGCCGGCTACCCCGACACGATGGCAGAGAATGAATCCGTCGAACTCTTCCTCGGTATCGAAAATCAAGAGCAGGAGACCGTCGAGTACACCGTGGTGGTCGAGTTGCAACAGGTCGAGTCTGATGGCAATAGTACGCAGGTCCTTGAGTACGATGAAATCGAACGAGTCGAACTGACGCTCGAACACAACGAGTCGTGGGCAGGCAGCCACGAGTTCGAACCCACCATGACCGGGGAAGGCCTGCGGGTGCAGTACCTCCTGTTCCAGGGTGAGACCCCAGAAGAGCCAGACGTCGACAACGCGTATCGTGACCTCCACATCTGGGTAGATGTCGAAGAAATCGAGAACTCGTAAGGAATGCCGTTCCATAGTCAGTAGAAGTATCGTCTCCTCTAGCACCTCGATTGAAAGAGCGGATTGACTGCTGCAATGAGAGGAGATTAAACAGTGAGGTTCATGCTCTCGACTGTCAATTACTGCTGCGTGCGATGCCGTCGCTCCCCAATCCGACGGATGACCTCGAGTCTGGAATCTTATAAAATAAAAAGCAAACAATGTCATAGTAATCACCCGATTATGGCCTTCAATAATTGTTATCCAGATACACAGCCACCGTATCAGGGGGACACGCTGTCAGAACCTATATGACGTGTTCAGGGAGTCATATAGCCTATGGCTCGCGTAGGGCGCTCTGTAGTGTGTCGAGTGGTTCGTACCTCGAAACGGCCACATTCTCACTGGCCAGGCTCAGGGTGTGGTCCAACCAGATATTGGGGGCAAGTCATCGACCCGTCCACGGAATATGGGGAGCGGAAGATCGATCAGAATGGAGATGAGACCAATGCTTGTTGAACTCGGACACTCGGCCGCCGTCGACGAGGAGGCAACGGTCGGCTACGAGCACGAAGACGGAGCAACACCGACACAAATCGGCGAGAACGCAACAATTCGAGCGGGGACAATTGTCTATTGCGACGTCACCATCGGAGACGAGTTTTCCACCGGGCACGACGCGCTCGTCCGTGAAGAAACGACACTTGAAGACGATGTTCTCGTCGGGACACAGACGGTCATTGATGGCTACTCTGACATCGGGTCACACGTCAGCCTACAGACCCGCGTGTACGTTCCCAGTCACACGACCATCGGTGACAACGTCTTCGTCGGTCCCGGCGCCGTGTTGACGAACGACCCATATCCAGTTCGACAGAACGTGGAACTCGAGGGACCGACGCTCGAAGATGGCGTGTCGATCGGGGCAAACGCGACCGTCCTCCCCGGCGTCACGATAGGGGAGAACGCGTTCGTCGCGGCAGGCGCCGTCGTCACCGAAGACGTTCCGTCCGACACACTGGTTGCTGGTGTGCCGGCGAATGAACATCCGCTCCCAGACGAGTTAGACGAAAAAAACGACCTGAAAACATGATTTCGATTGCAGCGCCTACCGTTGGTACGAAGGAGTACGAACGTATCGCGGACGTCATCGACAGCGGAATGCTCGCCGATGGACCAACCGTCAGAGCGTTCGAGGAAGCGTTCGCGACGTTTTGCGAGACCGAGTTCGGCGTTGGCACCTCCAACGGAACGACTGCCCTACACGCTGCATTGAAGGCGCTTGGTATCGGTCCAGGTAACCGTGTTCTCACGACGCCATTTTCGTTCGTCGCGAGCGCGAACGCAATTAGACTCGCGGGTGCAGAGCCAGTCTTCGCAGATATTCGACCGGACACCTACACGATAGACCCCGCAGCAGTCGAGCGTCAGATTCGCAAGCACGAGGAGGACATCGACGCAATTCTCGCGGTACACCTGTACGGACTGCCGGCCGATATACACGAGCTCTCCAGAATAGCCGACAGATACGACGCTGTCCTCATCGAAGACGCCGCTCAGGCACACGGCGCGGAAGTCGGTGGAGCCCTCGTCGGGTCACTCGGTGACGTCGGCTGTTTCTCCTTCTATCCCACGAAGAATATGACGACGGGTGAGGGTGGAATGTTGGTCACGGATGATGAACAGATTGCCGAACGGGCCAGGCGGTTCATCAATCACGGGCGGGCGGATGACGGGACTCATGCCGACGTGGGACACAACTTTCGGATGACGTCGATTGCCGGTGCTATCGGTCTCAAACAACTCGAAAAACTGCCAGAGCTCAACCGTCGACGGCGCGAGAACGCCGCAGTGCTGGACGATGGACTCCAGGACACAGCACTTCAGACACCAGTCGAACCGTCGGGACGCCGCCACGTCTATCATCAGTACACCGTTCGAACCGAATACAGATCCGGTCTGATGTCTGCGCTCGAAGACCACGGTATCGGCTACGGAATCTATTACCCCCGCCCAATTCACGAAGAGCGCGCATACGCAGACGTGGAGGTATCAGCACCAGTTGCAGAACGGGCCGCGAAGGAAGTGCTTTCGCTCCCAGTCCACCCGAGTTTGACCGAAGACGACCTCGGGAGAATTGTCGAGGTGGTCCAGAATGCCTGAGTCACTACAAACAGCGGTTATCGGAGTTGGACAGATGGGGAATCACCACGCGCGGGTGTACAGTGAACTCTCCGGGTCGAAACTCGTCGGCGTCGCGGATGCTGACATCGACCGTGCAAGCGAGGTGGCCGGTGAGTACGGTATCGATGTATACTCGACCAGGAAACTGATCGAGATGGCAGATGCAGTCTCTGTCGCCGTCCCGACTGACAATCACTACGACGTCGCGCGTCGGTGCATCGAGGCCGGAACGAACGTTCTGGTCGAGAAACCGTTCGTCGACCGTATCGACCAGGGGAGGGACCTGTTCGGCCGGGCACGTACAGCGGATGTGACCCTCCAAGTTGGACACATCGAGCGATTCAATCCAGTTACTGAAACACTCCAGGACATCGTCCCGGGGCTGGACGTCGTTTCGGTGACAGCCAAGCGTCTAGGGCCTAGCCCGGATCGACCGATTCAGGACTCGGTCGTTACCGACCTGATGATACACGATATCGACGTAATCAAGTCCCTCATCGAGAGCGATATCGCGGACACCAGCGCCTGCGGGAACGCCAATGGGCGGCACGCACTGGCTACCCTCGAATTCGAGAACGGCGTCGTTGCATCGCTGGCTGCAAGCCGCGTCACGCAACGGAAGGTCCGTCGCCTCACGATTACCGCCAAAAGCTGTTACGTGGACGTGGATTACATCAACCAGTCTATCCAGATCCACAGACAGTCCTCACCGGAGTACATTACCGACGAGGGTGACCTTCGATATCGACACGAGAGTATCGTCGAGAATCCAGTCGTGCGGAACGCGGAGCCGTTGAAAAACGAAATTCGGTCGTTTTTGCGGACGGTGCGCACTGGTGAGGAGCCCAGAGTGACCGCTGAAGATGGGCTCCAGTCGCTCGTGCTGACTAAGAAAATAAACGCGGAGGCGTTTGGAACTCCCGACAAGCAGGTGGAGGTGTTGATGGAATGAGTTCTGTCACCGACCGGGGCATCTACGGCGCATCAGCAGACGAACTCCAGTCAGCGTTCCGTACCGGCGAGTTTCCAGTTGCTGTGTACGGACTCGGCAAGATGGGACTCCCTCTTGCTAGTGTGTTCGCTGAAGTCTCCGGAGACGTAATCGGCGCAGATGTCGACCCCGACGTCGTCGTGACGGTCAACAACCGCGAGAGTCACGTGAAACGTGAACCAGGGTTAAACCCCCTCGTCGGCGAGATGGTCGCCAAGGACCGATTACGTGCGACGACCGATACTCTTGGGGCTGCCGAGGAAGCGACCGTCCACGTGGTCATCGTTCCGACGACGATAACGAACGAAAAGAGCCCCGACCTGTCGATACTGGACGCCGTGGTGGCGGATATAGGCGAAGGGCTCGACCCGGGCGACCTGGTCGTCGTCGAGTGTACGGTGCCACCGCGGACGACAGAAGACCGGGTGACTCCGCAACTCGCAGGCGCGTCGGGACTTGACCGCGGGGAGTTCGGTGTGGCGTTCTGTCCGGAGCGAACGTCGAGCGGGCGAGCACTGAAGGACATACGTGGAGCGTATCCGAAGGTCGTGGGCGGTGTCGACGACGCGAGCACACGAACGGCGAGACTCATCTACGAGGAAATCAACGACAGCGGTGTTATCGAAGTTACTGACGCGACGACAGCGGAGTGTGTGAAGGTATTCGAGGGATTGTACCGCGACGTCAACATCGCGCTAGCGAACGAACTCGCGACCTTCACCGACGAGTTCGGCGTCGATGTCCGAGAGGCTATCGAGGTGGCGAACACCCAACCGTACTGTGACATCCACGACCCCGGTCCCGGCGTGGGTGGTCACTGCATCCCCTTCTACCCGTACTTCGTCATCAAACCCTTTGAGACGCCAGCACCACTGTTGGAAACTGCCCGCGAAATCAACGACTCGATGCCGCAGTTCACCGTCGAGAAACTCCGCGAGGAGTTTGCCGCCGAAGGGTGGACAATTGCCGAGACGTCGGTGTTGATTCTGGGGCTGACGTACCGTCCAGGAGTAGCGGAAATCCGGGCTTCCCCCTCGATTACGATTGTCGAGGAGTTGAATGCGATGGGGGTCGACGTCTACGCTGTCGACCCGATACTGGAGGACGTCAATCCGTCAGAGTTCGAGCGAATCGAACTACCGGACATCTACGAGTACGAGTTCGAGGGGATAATCGTCGTAACACCACACAAGGAGTTCGACGACATCGACTGGAGTCATCTCGGCAGAGACGACGGGTCAGTCATCATCAATGGACGCCAATCGGTTACACTACCGGAGACACCCCACAGACTCTACACGATTGGGGTCGGCGGAAAAATAAGCAACAAGAGGTGGAATCACGATGGCTGAGAGTCAGTCACAAAGCAGACGGCAGGAACGAACTTTCAGCAGCGAGGGGGAGTCGGAATCCGAAGAGAACAAATCAGCGGAGGTGCTGGTCGGCATCCCCGCGTACAACGAGGAAGTTGGCATCGGGAGTGTGGTCATCTCGGCGCAACAGGTGGCAGATTCTGTTCTCGTCGTCGACGACGGTAGCGATGACGCTACTGCTGAAATAGCCGAAGAGGCTGGTGCATCAGTCGTCAGTCACGAGTCGAATCGCGGGAAGGGGGCGGCTATCAAGACACTGATCGAGGAAGCACAACGTCGACACGTCGACGCGCTCGTCCTCCTCGATGGGGACGGCCAGCACATGCCTGAGGACGTCCCAGCTGTCGTTAAACCCGTCCTTCGTGGCGAGTCCGAACTGGTCATCGGTAGTCGATACCTCGATAGCGACAGCGAGACGCCGCTGTATCGTCGTTTCGGTCAGCGCGTTCTCGATATACTTACGGCCGGTTCATCGCAGACGGCTGTCACCGATAGCCAGAGCGGGTTCCGTGCCCTCTCACCGCGTGCCATCGACGAACTCACCATCAGGACCGACAGTATCGGGGTAGAAAGCGAAATGATTGCACGTGCGAGCAACAGCGGACTCGACATCGAGGAAGTTCCTGTCGATGTTCGGTACGACGGTGTAGAAGGGCAGACGTACAACCCATTCTATCACGGGCTTACCGTGTCTCTCATTCTCGTGAGCTTCATTCGAGATCGAAATCCGCTCGCCTTCTTCGGGGTCACCGGACTACTCATGGTCTTGGCTGGTGCCGCGCTCTCGACCAACGCCGCGTATCTCTATCAGACCGCGGGAACGTTCTCCCAGTGGCAGTTCATTCTCGGTAGTGTGTTGAGTATTACCGGCCTGATGACGATGTTCAGTGGCGTCGTTATCCATCAGATTGTAACCACTCTGAGTGACCACTATGGCTAACAAAAAATCCGTTGTACATCAGGAAGCAGTCCCAGGGGCAGCTTCTGCGGGAGTTGAATCTACTATCGACTTCGCGAGGTGGAAGAATCGATGAAAGTACTCTTCTTTACCAACACCCCTGCACACGTCCACATGTACAAATACGCTGTCCAAGAACTCAGCAACGGCGATAGTACAGTGCGCGTGCTGGGGCGCGATTACGGCTGTACTGCCGACCTTCTGGAGTACTACGACCTCGAGTACAAACTGTACGGAAGTTGTGGGTCTTCGAAACGCTCTCTCTTTCGAGAACTGCCACTCCACTACACCCAGATATTCCGTACCGTTCGGGCGTTCGACCCGGATTTGATATTCGGATACGGTGCCTACTCCGCGCACGCCGGTGCAGTAGCCCGCGCTCCGGTAATAACGATTTTCGACTCGGAACCAACACACATCGACCACGTCGTCTCGAAACCATTCACCACGGTTCAGCTCACCCCGAACACGTTCGAGAAAGACCTCGGAGGCAGACATTACACGTTTAACGGATTCAAGGAAACAGCGTACTTGCATCCGGACAACTTCGAACCGGCGACTGCCAATATCGAGGGTGAACTCGAAATCGAACGTGACTCCCCGTATGTCGTGTTGCGGTTCAATGATTTCGGGTCTCATCACGACTTCGACCACTCCGGATTCACTCACGACGAGAAAATCACCCTCATCGAACGGTTGAGCGAGTACGCAGCTGTTCTGGTGTCCGACGAAGGAAAGGAGTTAGCGCTAGACCGTCTTCCAGCACGAACGTTCGACCTCCATCCCGCCAAGATGCACGATGTTCTTGCAAACGCGGCGTTACTCGTCGCCGATACGCAGACGATGGTTACAGAGGCAGCCTTGCTCGGGACGCCAGCAATCCGCTCGAATTCGTTCGTCGGTGACTCCGACATGGGGAACTTCAAAGAGCTCGAATCGAACGATTTGGTTCACAATGAGGAAACACTGGACGCTGTTCTCGACCGTGCTGAGGGAATTCTGTCGAAACCGTCAGCGAAACAGCAGTGGCGGAGGCGATGTGATGAGTACCTCGCAGAGAAAGTAGACTTGACGGAAGTGATAGTTGACATCGTGACGGAGTTCGGCCAGTCCAGAGAAGCCATTCCAGAAATCGTGGAGCGCTCGGAGGTGCTTTCCTGAAATGCAGGTACTGACTGTCGTCGGTGCACGTCCGCAGTTTATCAAGGCGTTCCCGCTCTCGAGAGTGCTCAGAGACCGGCACGAGGAGGTGCTCGTCCATACAGACCAGCACTACGATGAGGAGCTATCTGGTGTGTTCTTCGAAGACCTCGGAATTCCGGAGCCCGAATACAATCTCGGTGTGGGTTCTGATACACACGGGCGGCAAACGGCCGCAATGATCGAGGGAGTCGAACAAGTCATCGAAGAGGAGAGCCCAGAGCTGGTACTCGTCTACGGTGATACCAACTCAACACTCGCAGGCGCTATTGCGGCTGCGAAGCGTGAGCCAGCACTCGCACACGTCGAGGCGGGGCTGCGGAGTTACAACCGGGAGATGCCCGAAGAGATTAACAGAGTCCTGACGGACCATGCCGCCGACTTGTTGTTCGCACCGAGCGAGTCAGCCGCAAACACGTTAGTCCAGGAGGGGCGGAAAGACGGTGTTTATGTCGTCGGTGACGTAATGTACGATGCACTTCTCTGGGCGCAGGACGTAGCGTATTCTGAGTCGACGATTCTCGAAGACCTCGGCTACGAACCGGATCAGTTCATCCTCGCTACGGTCCATCGTGCCGGCAACACCGACAACCGAGACCGAATAGAGTCGATTATTTCAGGCCTCTCGAGAACATCTCTTCCGGTCGCATGGCCGATGCATCCCCGGACTGAAGCGAGACTCAAGGAGTACGAACTCTGGGACGACGTCACGGGATATTTCGACGTCATCGAACCGGTCGGATACCTGGATTTCATCAGACTTGTCGATGCAGCAGCGCAGGTTGCAACAGATTCCGGAGGCGTCCAGAAAGAGGCGTTCTTCCTGGATACGCCCTGTGTGACACTCCGTGAGGAGACAGAGTGGGTCGAAACTGTCGAAAGCGGCTGGAACGTACTCGCCGGCACTGGAACTGAAGCTATCGGACGAGAGCTGGCCAGTCATGACGTTCCCTCACAAAAGCCCGAACCCTACGGCGATGGGAACGCCGCAGAGCGAATAGTTGAAGCGATGACGACTGAGCAGGGGGCTGACTGAACGGGGCGAAGCAATGTTCGACGACTACGAATTTGCGCTCTGTCTGACCCACGACGTTGACCGACCATACAAGACGTTTCAGGCGCCGTACAATGTGGCAAAGAATCGGGACCCTTCAGAATTAACAGCGCTCGTCGATTCCGAGAGACCGTACTGGCAGTTTGAAGAGATAATGGAGTTGGAGGAAGAGTTCGGAGTCCGTTCGTCGTTTTATTTCTTGAATGAAAAGCGACTCCTGTGTGATAAGCCAGTTCGGTCGTGGTTTCGACCTAGCAGCTGGATTCGCTACAACGGTCACTATCGTATTGATGACCCGGATATTGTAGACGTGATTCAGAAGCTTGACCAGGGAGGATGGGAGGTCGGATTACACGGTTCGTACGATTCGTACGCAGAACCGGAACGACTCGAGTACGAGAAAAGCAAGCTGGAAGAGGTGCTTGGTAATCCGGTTTACGGCTGTCGTCAGCACTATTTAAACCTGAATCTGCCTGAGACGTGGCGATACCAGAAACAACTGGGATTACGGTATGACGCCAGTCTCGGCTCTAGTACGGAGTACGGGTTCCAGTACGGGTACGACGTGGTTCGACCGTTCGATGATGGTTTCGTGGTGTTTCCGCTGACCGTCATGGAGGTTGCGCTAGTTGAAGAGACAGCAGACCTCGACGAGGCGCGTGCCGAGATGAATCGGCTGCTTTCGGAGGCTGTTGCAGAGAGTGCTGTGATGAGTGTGCTGTGGCACCCCCGGTTGTTTAACGAGGAGGAGTTTCAAGAGTACAAAAAGATATACTCGCACACAATACAGAAAGCAATAGAACTGGGAGGGTGGGTTGGTCCAATCAAAGATTGTTACGAGCAGATTCACAATACACTCAAACAATGACTGTAGTTGTCTGCCACTGTTGGTACAATGGTCTGAATATTATTCAATCACTTGGCCGAAAAGGGATAGATGTCCATGCGGTTGATAGCTTTCGGAATGTAGGGACCACGAGTCGATATGCGACATACCACCAAGTCCCAAATCCATCGGCAGAAAATATAGACGCAACAGTGAGTTCGCTTTTAGATTTGGCCTCAAGGCATGAGGGTAAACCTGTTCTAATACCTACGAGTGATACCTGGGTAATGGCACTGGCACAGAATTATCAGTCACTCTCTGAGCAGTACCAGCTGTGTTTTTCCAGAGAGGAAATAGTAAGACGTCTCATTAACAAAGACAGGTTCGGAAGATGGGCGCAAAAAAGAGGCTATCCCGTTCCAAAAACGTGGGCTGATTCTGCTAAGATTCCGGACAGTGCATTTCCAATTGTAGCCAAACCTACCGACCCACGTGACCGGCAGACTAGTGGGAGCTCGTCACTCTTCGTACGCACACTAAACAGAATAACCAGGAAGGAGAGGACCAGTAACACGACACAGTGCTCAGACACCAGTGTACAGGAAGACAACTCTGTCTTGAGAGTAAAGATACTTACTGATAGAACAGACCTCAAACAGTACGAAAAAAATCATAGATCTAATTTGAATCAAGTCGTATTTCAGGAATATGTGAGGGGGATTTCAGACGCAATGTACACAGTTGGTCTCTATGCTAATAAAGGAGAAGTCAAAGGGATTTTTACCGGGCGGAAAGTTCGAGGGTATCCCCCCGAACACGGTGATTGTAAAGTTGGCCAAGCGCAATCCGTCCCTGACGATATAATCAAAACTGTGAAAACGATATGTGCTGACCTAGAATATACTGGCATTGCTGAGTTTGAATTCAAGCGTGATGAGGTGAGCGGTGAGTACTATTTGCTTGAAATAAATCCTCGAAGCTGGTCGTGGGTTGGGATAACCCCGGCTGCAGGCGTCAACATACCGTGGATAGCATATGCCGACCAGTATGGTCTCGAATATACCGAACAGAAAGAGCCGTTGGATTGGGATGGTCAGATAAAGTGGGTCCAAACTCTAGAGGACCTTTTCAATTGTCTTGCACTGTATCGGTCCTCGCATAAGCCCTGGCATATGAGGCCACGAGAATGGTGGCAATCATTGAGTTGTGACACGTTAATTCTGTCAGATTTGTGCCGCGACGACCCTGTTCCGAGCATCGTTTCGATTGGTCTTCTTTTTCGTCGCATAGCCATTGAAAGCAAAAATCAACTCAAATCGTGAAAGTATATTAAAGAAAACGCTTGGTTTTGTAAAAGAGGTTAACGTTATTGCTAACGCCTTGTTCAAGAAGAGGATATTATTCGTAATTCAGCAGCATTGAATCACTAGACCGCGCCGGCATGAGTCAGTAAACCAAAGGAAGTGAAACAGATATGTGCCAATTTGTATGAACCTCACCACTCGCGTCGCTGAATTAATAGTGTCGCTTGCCAAAAGCTATTTCTTCGACGCTAAGGAGATAATAGATATGTTAACGTTAGAGGATTTGTTTTACAAAAAACGGTATATATACATATGTCATAGAGATGACTATAAGAGACGAGAAAAAGAACACGACAAATACGAGGTAAAAATAGATAGTGGTGTGATAACTGAGCCGTCATCGGAACTCGACCAGCACTATCGGAGGCTTTGTTCGGAGATTGGAAAAGCAAAGGTCGACGTACGACTAAATCACCCTGATTGTACACTAATCAGAGCGATTTCTAAAGAAGATGGTCAGTTAGCGGGATTCGAATGGAACGTAAATCCAACTGAAGAGGTTATATGGTATGACAAATATCCAGTTCGCCCAGGAGAGCCTCTATTGTTCAATGTGAAAGTATTCGAAGAACATCGGAGACAAGGATTGCATACGGTAATGCATCTCAAACACGTAAACTACATATTCGATAACTTATCTGATAAGTGTGTCATCATTACTGAGGCATCGAACGAACCGATGGTTAATGCTCTTAGAAAATACGGATGGAGCTGGGATAAAATGAATTGTCTGTACAAATTATTCGGTGTTTCCGTCTTTTCAAAAATAGAGGATAAGGATGAAACAGAACTACACTTCATTCCTGCAAAGGAAACATTGATATGAAAAATTGTCTTGGACCCGGCTACGAGCCATCCCATCTATTAGATCAACCGTATTTATCGCCTGAAGGGAGTTGATTCTCCTGTTCTTCGGCTTTCCTGATGTTGTCAAGTACATACATCGGTGCCAGTTCACGAAAATCTCGGCACCATTTCCGCTCTCACAGGACGGCGCCTATCGAGCGCTTGATCGAAGAGAGACTGCTACGTCACCGCCCATAGTAATTTAAACCCATACTGGAACTACAATAATATGGCACAGATAGACCAGGATAGCCAATTTATAGAGAATAGCAGGAGGGATTATTACAGGAACATCCTGTTAGACACACTCCGATATTCCCGAGAAAGGGAGTACGTGGGGTGGGATTACTGGGACGGACTCAGCAGTCAGGTCCGCCACGCACTACCGATTGAAACGAGATGGACCAATCTCGCGTTTCAGGAAATCATCAAGCGCGCACCGATCAACCTTCGGCCTTTCCTTCTCGTGGAACAGCGAGAGAGTCCACTAGGACTCAGTTTGTTTTCGATGGCGACCTTGAATGCGTACGAATTAACGGGTCAGCGAACGTTTCGAGATGAAACGAGGTCGCTGTTGGAGCGTGTGGTTTCTCACAACCAGGAGGCCTATAACGGCTTTTGCCTGTATCACAACCACGAAACGCAGACACTTTCACGGACGAATCCGATCGGAATTCCGGGCATCGTGGCAACGTCGTTCGGCGTCAAGGCCTTGTTGCACGGAGAGGCAATAGACGATTCATATCCAGAGGTAGCTGATACCGCACCCGAGTATGTCGAATCAACGCTTGAACCGAATCAGACCGAAGAGGGTATCAAAATTAATTATACGCCAATCGAGAAAGATGGCGTTTATACTTTGAACGCAAATGCACTTGCCGCTCGTCTATATGTAGACCTCTATGATTACTTTGGAAACGACGAATATCGGGAGATTGCTGACGGGATCCTATCGTATGTGGCCAGTCGTCAGGAGCCGATTGGTGGATGGAAGTACGCCGACCCACCCTCGGCATCCCATCTTTCGATGGATAATTTTCACAACGGCTTTATCATCGAGTCGTTTCTTCGGTACGGGGAAGTAATCGAATCAGAGTCGTTCTCCGATGTCGTCGACCGAGGGCTCAGTTTTTATCGTACGCAACTGTTCGAAGAGAACGGCACTCCCCACTGGGACGAAAAAAACAAGTATCCGTTGGACATTCACAACGCAGCGCAGGGAATTATCGTCTTCAGCCAGACAGGCGACCATGAATTCGCAAGCAACATTCTTGATTGGGCTCTCGAAAACCTGTATGCTGGTGGGGGTCAATTTTATTACCAGAAACGGAAGTACTATACAAAACGATTCACGCTAATGCGCTGGTGTCAGGCGTGGATGGCGTATGCACTTACAGTGTACTTGACTGAAAAAAATGAGTGACGAAAAATCGATTTTAGTAATCGCAAAGTTTGGCACAATGATACATGGAAAGCCACGGACGAACAAGATTGAAACACACATTCAACCCATTGCTAATGCTGCTGACAATGTACATTACGTCAGTGCCGGCCCAACATCAGACCAAACAAACGGAATCACTTACTATACAATTGAGGAATCCAGATTTAAGTTACTCACACTTTTCAAACAGTTCTTGATAGCAATGAGGCTATCATTGAGAAACGACTACTACCTCATCGCTTCGTTTTCGTTACTTCCGTACGGCATATTTGCACTTATGTTAAAATATATAACACGTACACCTGCTCATCTCGGGATAATTGGGGGTGATTTGGATGTACACGCCAGTTCATCGTACGGCCCCATCATCGTCACGTTCTTTCATCAGTTCGATGTCGTTTCGGTTGCAGGACAGGAGTACAAGGAACGACTGGTGGACTTTGGAATCCCAACTGAGCGGATTTATACTGTTCTACATCCTGTAAGTGATGAATTCACGAAGGGATCGAGAGCCGAAAATCCAGCGTACGATATTCTGTGGCTCACGAGGATGAGTTCCGAGAAGGATCCCCACCTCTTTATCGATATTCTGGACGAACTCCGAGACCGTTCGATCGAATACTCTGCTGCGATGGTCGGTTCAGGACCAATGGAAGCGGAGGTTAACGAAGCGATTGTCGAACGCGGGTTACAAGACTACGTGGAGACACCTGGATGGACAGATAACCCCGCAAAGTATTATCAAAATTCTCGTATCTACGTATTGACTTCGTCAAGGGAAATGCTACCGTTGACGTTGGTTGAAGCAATGTTTGTGGGTCTTCCCACAGTCGCTCCATCGAAGGGCGCAATACCGGA
>LKMJ01004206.1_pt1 | contig 13515 bp, 14 predicted proteins | sample 643391 | NCBI WGS metagenome assembly LKMJ01 (sample SAMN04112250, study PRJNA286221) | soda lake metagenome | biome: soda lake; feature: Kulunda Steppe; material: water; isolation source: sample PL-Br10 brine of Picturesque Lake | place: Russia: Kulunda steppe | collected 2010-07
GCCTGCCTGCCTGCCTGCCTCCCTCCCTCTCTGCCTCCCTCCTTCCCTCCCTTCCTCCCTCTCTACCTGTCTTCTGCGCAGCTCACCCGATGGTGTCTGCCCCTGCCTGTTGCGCACCTGCAGATGATTTCTACCTCAGTGAGTCCGGCCTGGTCGTCATGGAGACCACTGACCATATCTTTGACCCCAGCGTGTTCTCCAGCTTGTCCACGCGCACCCTGCTGAGCTGGCAGCGCGTGCGCACAGCTCTGCTGCTGGCCAGCAGCGGCGAGGAGTGGATGCGCATCTTCAGGTGCGCTGGCATGCACGCCTGTGTGGGTCTGGGTGTGCATGTGCATGTGCATGCATGGATGAGGGTGCCCTTGCTCTAAGTGTGTGGTTGGGCAGTAGATGCTGCTGGCCAGCAATGGCGAGGAGTGGATGCGCATCTCCAGGTGTGCCTGCATGCGTGCATGCTCCTGTGCATGTGCATGTGAATGCGTGGATGTTGGCGCCCTCGCTATGAATGAGGAGTTTGGTGGTGGATGTGTGGGGCTGCACCGCGCCACCAATCTCCCTGCTGTGCATCTGCACCGTGCCCACAGATCTCCCTGCTGTGCATCTGCACCGCACCCACAGATCTCCCTGCTGTGTATCTGCACCACGCCACCAGATCTCCCTGCTGTTCATCTGCACCGCTCCCACAGATCTCCCTGCTGTGCATCTGCACCACGCCACCAGATCTCCCTGCTGTGCATCTGCACTGCACCCACAGATCTCCCTGCTGTGCATCTGCATCGCGCCACCATATCTCCCTGCTGTGCATCTGCACTGCACCACCAGATCTCCCTGCTGTGCATCTGCACTGCACCACCATGTTGGGCATCTGCTGTGCGTCCGCGCTGTGCCCAGGAGATGGGCCAAGTTGTCCTTTTCTGCTGCCAGCAGTGCTGGCTTGCGTCCTGCTTGTTGAGCGTGTGACTTAACCTCTCCTGTTTGGCACCAGCTTGTGGGGCGTGCATGGTCAGCTACTGCTGCACCTGATTGAACCCTCTCCCCCTCAGTGTTGCACGATGACTGCGCTAATTTGTCAAGGGTGATGCCAGCTCAAGTGATGCGGGCTACATTCCCTACATGACACGGCAACAGAGACATGGAAGGAAATGTTGGTGTTATCACTCCAAGTGATCCCAGCAAAATGGCAATTGCTGTGTGCATCTTGAATGGCAGGTACAAGAACAGTGGCACCTACAACAACCAGTACATGGTGGTTGACCTGAAGCGGTTTGAGCCAAAGCAGCGCCTGGCCCCTGGGCTGCTGTGGGTGGTGGAGCAGGTGGGCCCCTGCTGTCACCACCGCTGGCATGTGCGCACCTTGAGCAAAGCTTAGCCTGGGGCTGCTGCCGCCGCCGCGGCGGTGAGCACCACTCACGGGTCCCCTTTGTGCACTCTGTGACTCGCGTCAGTGACTCACGTCTCTGTGGGTACCTCTCACAGGGCTTCTTTTTGCACTTAATCTTTGCTGGATGGCTGTTGGGACCCTACTCAGCAATGGATGGCATGGGCGAGGCTTGAAGCAAGCCTATGAAAAAAAGGCCAGCATTCAATGGCTGGCCGCACCCTAGGCTGGTGTGGGGGTGCCGGCCGCAGGTGTGCGCTGACCATAGCTGTGAGCCCTTGTTAGAAAACAATTTAGATAGTGTGGGTAGGCAGAGTGCAGCTTTGCCCTGCTCGCACACATCAAGGGTGTCCCCTTGCAAAGTGACCCCCACACCATTTCCATCACGCGATTTCAATGGCTCCGGTCAGTCCTCTTGGTTCAGCTGCTTGCTGACTGCTTGCTGGCTCTGCATTTGCAGGCAAGAAGCCTGCATTTTCTTGCTGGCGTGCCTCTGTCAGGGTGAACACGCTCATGCCCCTGGCCTGCATGCGTACTTAATTGCTGCTGTAGCTGGTGCTGGTGTTGGTGCTGGTATTGGTGGTGGTGGTGCTGCTGCTGCTGCAGCAGATCTTGGAAGGCTTGCATGCCACTGCTGGCACATTTTGAAATCAGTTGCTGCCATCTGTTGCTCCCGCTGCATGTCCTGGAATGAACCACTGCCACTGCCGGCTGTATCTCGAGATATGATGAGGTGTGCCGCGCTTGCTCACCATTGTGAGTTGCCCATCTCTGCCATGGATGCAAACTACCACGAACGAGTTCTATTGGCACCAGCACCGGAGCCAGTCAACCTAGGCTGCCCTTCTGTTGCCCTGCAGCTGCCCGGTATGGTTGAAGCAGGCGACATGACGGATGCGCTGTCGCGAGGCCACTGGGGTTCCTACAACGTTCCCTCCTTTCCAAAGGCAAGCAGCAGTCTGGGAATGCCGCGTACCCCCAGTACACAATCATCATTGGTGCAGGCTTGTGGTGCGGGTTGAGCAGCACGTGATTGGCTGTGTCCGTTTCATGGCTGGCAGTCCTATGCTTGGCTGCCGGAGCGTATTGACTTGGCGCTGTCAGTGCATCTGGGAAGGTGAGGTGCTTGACCTGGCAAGTAGCATGTGCCTAGTGTGGATAAGAGTCCAATGCTGCTGCATCAGTGACACGTGTGCGCTTTGCCCGCCTCATTGCCCGTGTGCCGCAGGGTCTGTGGCGCAGATCTGCAATGCAAGCAGTCCTACCGTGCAGGTCATCAATGCGCTCTGACTGCCCGTGTCGCTCCTTTGGGCTGCATTGCAGATCTACAATGCGAGCGGCTACCCTCAGGAGCTTGCGGCCATTGAGCGCGCCCAGAGCCAGGCCAAAGATGCCGACGTCCGTGCCAGATATGAGGTGTCTAAGCGCTGGCTCATGTACCAGGTGCGGTAAGGCTGATGTGACTGTGCCTGCACGAGGAGGCTGGTCTGTACTCATGTCCAAGTATCTTGCATTGATTGTTTCTAGCTAGTTTTGGACTCTTTGTGTTGTGCCAGCAGCAGCAGCGGTGGCGGCGGCAGCAGCAGCAGCAGCATGGCCATCAAGGGGGCAGATCAGGAGCAGCAGGGCCATGGCGCAGGGATGCAGCAGCAGCTGCAGCAGCAGCAGGACAGGCACAGCAGCCTAATGCAGCAGCAGCTGCAGCAGCAGCACAGGCACAGGCTCAGCAGCCTGACTTGTTCTTCAGAATAATGTTAATGGAAAAATGTACTGTGGCTTCAGAGACGCACACTATGTGCGCACATAGCTCGGTGTGTTCACAGACACACGTGCGCCATAGAAAAGCTGGCAATTGAAGATGCGCATGTTGGCTGCCTTCATGCAGCTCTCTCATCCTTCCTCAGAGTGACCGAACCCGCTCCCACATGTGTATCTCGCCCCTGCAGGCGGCTCCGCGGGCGAACATCTACCGGCGCAACCATAACGCGGTGGATGTGCGCTTTGCACACAGCTTTGATGACAAGGATGTGGGCACGCGCGCCTCTGCCACAGGTACAGTGCCCCTCTCTGCTGGAATGCCATGTTGAGGAGGCGCCCCTACTGCAGGTGTAGCACCATTGCGGTGCTACATCCGCGAGCATCGATGCAGCACACCTGCGGGGTTGCCTGTCTCATGAGCTACCACCTCATAGTTGCTGTTGTGAGGTGCAGCACTCCTGCGGGGTTGATGGAGTACTGCACTGCTTTGGGGCCATCAATCTTAATGCTGCAGGGGGTGTCCACCTAAAGGTCTGGCACGCAGCTTTTTGGCGATCGTGCAACTGTGCGACGCATGAGGCGAGAGGGGAAGTTCTTTGGGCTTGAGCGCGACAATGCGGCCAAGGCCTCTGTTCAAAGCCCCATGTGTCATAGGCGCGCTACTGAGGGGGAAGCACGCTGGCAGGGCACCGGATGGGCCTCTGCTGCGGCTCTGCTGAGATGGAGCCTAATTGGCATGCAGCTTGCGCTTGCAGCTGGCTTTTTGGTTTGTGGGGGGCAAGCACGCCACTGACGCTTGCAGGTGTGGGTGACCCTTGCAGGTATGCTTGGCCAGGGCGACAGCAACAAGCGCCACAAGCACGGGTCAGACTTGGATGGAATGAAGGCGCTGATGCGGTTTAACAACTATAAGAAAGATGAGGTGAGGGGCTGCGGGGGTGGGTGGTGGGCAAAACCAGAGTCCTTGCTTGGTACAGCCCTGTGCCATCCTGGCCCCGTGCAGCTCTTGTAAGGCACACGTGAACTCGCGCAGCTCTCATTGTGCAGCCCTGTGTGCCACCCTGACCCCGTGCAGTTCTCATTTGGCAGCCCTATGGAGGCTGTGTGCAGCAGGGGGGACCTGCCGCCCACAGACCCGTCTGCATGGGGCGATGAGGACGGGCCCCTCATCATCGCCAAAGGATGCTATGACGGCAAGGTCACGAATTTCAGGTGGGTGCATTTGCAAGGCTGTGTATGACAGGTTGAAACAATGGCAGGGTCAGATATCACTGGTGGGTGCAGTGGCAAGGTCATAGATAACGATTGGTTGCAACAGCATAAGGTCAGGGACCACTGGTGAGTGCAAAAGTGAGGTCACTGACTTCAAGGCAGGGTGTGTCGCGTACGAGTTACCCCCACCATCTCGTGAACGCTTGGCAAGGCTGCCAAATGCCAGTGCATGTCATGCAGAGCTGCCAACTACCAGAAGTTTTGCTGCAAATTCATCAGCTTGTTGGGGGCTTGACAAGGTTGACGGATGCAGATGGGCACACGGCAGAGTCAGCAACTATGGGTGGCCACACGGCGTGTGCAAGAAAATAGAAAAAAGCTTTGTGGGCAGCAAATTACCAGGAAAATTGCTCCCTACATCAATGAAGGAAAAGGGGTCACCTAAGGCCTGGGGGCATCGTATGACCCCTCCACAAAGGCATGCTGCATGCGAGGGAATGGGGTGGCTTGCGCACTTGTAGTGCACGGGGGTGTGACACGGAGTTGTCGCCCTGCCAGCCCTTGAGGGCGCTTCAGTTTCTATCATGGGTGAATCCGTAGTATCGCCCAGGTCAGCCCTAAAAGGTGCTCGAGCCTGGCAGTGCGCCCTGCACGCCAGCCTGGCAGCGCACAAGCTGTAGCCTGCCTGCTAGCAGGCCAAATACGCGCAGGCGGCTGTGGGTGCATGCTGGTGTGGGTGGGACCATAACAAGGGGCAGGGGGGACCATAATAAGGGGCAGGGGGGTGTATATGGTTGCGGCGGCCATGTAAAACGTGCGCAAGCTGCGCACAGCTGTCACACGTTCCACGGGGCTGCTGCAGCCATATGCAACGGCCTGAAGCGGTCGAGGGGTGCATGCAGCATAGCGGCTCATATCATGCCTGGAAGAAGGGTCGCCCTTCCGGCTGTTTCTCCCCCTTGGCTTGCATGGCCCGCACGTCAAAAGAGGAGGACAGCTAGAAAGGCGGCTCATACTGCAAACAGGTGGGGAGTGTGGTCATAGGCGGCCGGAATGTGCCATGTGCCAGACGCCAACACAGGCTGCCTAGCTATGCAGGATGTGCTGTGGTCCTGAGCCACAGCCTCCTCCTTGGCCACACAGGCTGCGTGGCTATGCAGAGGATGTGCTGTGGTCCTGAGCCAGCCTCCTCCTTGGCCACACAGGCTGCGTGGCCATGCAGAGGATGTGCTATGGTCCTGAGCCAGCCTCCTCCTTGGCCACCGAGACTGCCTAGCTATGCAGAGGATGTGCTGTGGTCCTGAGCCACAGCCTCCTCCTTGGCCACACAGGCTGCGTGGCTATGCAGAGGATGTGCTGTGGTCCTGAGCCACAGCCTCCCTGGCCACGCAGCATCTTGACCCAACCTTAACGGAACCAAAGCATGCATGCATGAGCTTCAGGCGGCAGCGCTGAATGGCTGGGGCCATTCCGCCGGTCATGCGCCCTGCTTGCCTCTGCCCCTCTGAGGCTGCGTGCACACAGCCTTCTCATGTCCTGTCAGCCCTGGCCTTTCCGTGCATATGCGCATACAACCTGCTCGCATCCTACAGCACATGCCTATAATGATAATGAAAATAATGATCATAATGATAAGCCTTTGTGCACGCAGCCTGTTCATTCCCTGCCAGCCCTACTGGTGTGTGTGCCTATAGGCCTTTCGGTGTGAGCGCGCATCTGCAGCCTGCCCATACCCTACCACCCTACCATTTCCCAGAAGTCCCCATGACTTGACAAGTCTGCACCACACCAATGCACAACATGCCTGCTCCCTGCATTTTCCTGAGATGTTCGCAAAAAAAGTGTGCTCCTGTGCCAGGCCACTTCTGCTGCGCTGCCAGAGGTTTGTGAGTGTGCCACAATGCCTTACCACGACTGCAGCGCTGACAAGCAGCGCCTGCCTGCCTCCCACCCTGGCATGCAGGTTGGCCTCCCGCCTTCAGTCAGAGGTGGTGAACGGCCCAACTAGGAGCCATGGCTTGCCTCCTTTCAGGTGTGTGGCACCACTTCTCAACCATCAGAAGGCAATGATGATAAGATGTATGATAATGATTTAGCCTGTCCATTCCCCCCTGCAAGGCCCCTAGCACAAATTTGCCATTGGCAAGTTTAACGAGAACAATATATGTTTTTGTCAGTTGCCCCCCTTGCATGCACAGCCCCTGAAGCAGGAGCCCTGGGCCAACAGAAATATGTGTGCCCAGGAATCGCTCCCTTTCACGTGTGATTCCGGTAGATCTGTTGTGCTGCACTGAGACCTCATACATTACTGCTCCTGACCCTTGTGCAGCAATTGTGTCCAAGGCTCGATTGGGCTGTAGGCAATCAGGTGCTGCACCGATTGGTCAGCAAGACTGACCTGAGCACGACTGTACCCCTCTGAAGCAAAGGTGGTTCAAACCTAGCACCAACCTGAAACAAGCGACAGCTAAGCGGCACAATTAGAATAAGCAAGCGGTGAAGGATTTGTCCAAACAGGCTATGCGGAAGCTGAATCTGGATTTGTAGACTTAGAACAAGCACCATGCCACGCAGTGGTATCAGTGATTGCCAAATCATGCGGCACACAGGCGTCCCAGCAACAGCAAAGCGTATGGAATGCTATACTCAACAATCTGATGCGCTTGCCTTTACCTTTGTCCGCCTCCAAATACCTGCCTGCCAAGCTGCACCTCTGATTGTGCCCCCTCACCACCTCACACCTTTCCCAATGCTGACCCCACCATGCTTCTGGTCTCACGCCTCTTACCATGCGTCAATGCCTGGTTAGCATGCTTTGACACATGACCTTGCTCCCCCGCCCCTGCCATGCCCCACCCCAGCTGGCGGGAGTGGCTCCGGAGCTCAAACTTGACCATCCACGGGCATCCAGACACCTTTGACTTTGACTGGGAGCGCATGGACGCTGAGGAGCTGCCGCTGCCAAAGGTGTGCACACTGATAATTTTTCAGAGGTGGCATGGCCGGACGAGGACTGTGCTTAAGAGCATTCACCGTCCAGAATATTGCTGGTATCAATTCAATTATCTTGTGTTCATGACTGGTGTGGGTTTGCATACATGCCCAATCTCTCCCTGGTACATCTACAGAATAACTATACGAGTAGCTGCCAGGAGCTTCTCCTTTGATTGAAAATTATGAAAAAAGTATGTCATTTATTACAAGCACATTATTTCCAATGAGTTATTTCACAGTAGGCAGCTCACAGAAGGTGGAAAGATTAGGAGTACATGGCCATACATGGTGAACGGGGCATTTAAGCTGAAGCTTATCAAGCCCTGACCTGGACCTAGAGAAGCACCACCCTGTATGAGGCAAAATCTGCTCCCAATGCATAACAGGGCAGCATACCTATAAAGGCACCTCAGAAGCCTTTTGAGGTTGCCCTTGATGGGTCTCCATCTTTTGTTCCGATGGTGACCCTATCCAGCTTCCCTCATGTATCCGTAAGAGGCTGTGTCTGTAAGTGTGTATGTCTTAAGTGTTGTTTGTGTCTGTAAAAGGGTGTCTGAAAATGTCTGTAAGAAGGTTTCTGTAAGTGTTTGTAAGTGTCTGTAAGAGGCTGGACCTGGCACTGATGGGGTGTAACTGGGCTGTTTTGTGGGGGTGGCACCTATTCCCAAGCTTACCTGGGCCTAAGGGCTTCACATTTTAGGAATTTTCTAGGCACTCGCGTGTTCATAGCACAAATATGACTTTAAGGACAAATCATTCAGGCAATTAGTTCCCTTGGTCAGACGCATGAGGGCTCGAAGCTGGTGGAAGCTGTATTTCTTGCGTGCAAGTTAGGCTCATGAAGTGACAAATCACCAACCCAATCCCAGAATATAAAAGCGCATATGAACTCCTGCTGAGTTCCATGTCCTGCATCGCCAGCAAGCTCCGTGAGCATTTAACATGTCACACCAAAGACGCCTGGTGCTGTTTGAAAGACATCTGTAGGTCAGGGCAGTTCCTTTGTGTCAGCCAGCAAACGAGCACATGATCAGCACTGCTCCTTCACTTGCTCTTCACTCCCCAGAGAAGTGCTTCTGCTTCACAGAGCGCTCAACTCCCCAATCTCTGCACCTTTTCCATCCAATTTTCTTGTGTGAGTTTGCATTGACAACAAAGTTCAAGATTAGAATCAAATGATGTACTAAGGTAGTCTGTGATCTACAATTACATATTCGGTCTAGTCTCCTCACTTCAACCTTGTATGAAGCTGCTCAGCCCAGACAGTCCCAGGCTGCAAAGCATCAGGCCTTCCCACAATATGCCCAGCCTTCGAAGATTCATGCGGCAACATTCATGTGGCAACATTCATGCGGCAACATTCATGCGGCAACATTCATGCGGCAACATTCATGCGGCAACATTCATGCGGCAACATTCATGCGGCAACATTCATGCGGCAACAATCATGCGGCAACATTCATGCGGCAACATTCATGCGGCAACATTCATGCGGCAACATTCATGCGGCAACATATGCCCCAAAGTGCATGCCAGTTTTCAGACACTGCTAATCTGACTTAGCTCAGTAGGTTCCTTGGTCTGACTTAGCTCAGTAGGTTCCTTGGTAAGACTTAGCTCAGTAGCTTCCTTGGTAAGACACAGCCCTGTACCTTGAGCGGATTTGTGTAGCAAATGGTGCCGCCTAAGTATGACGAGTAAGCAAATACAATGATTACTCCATATCCTGGATTTTTTTGATGCTCTTGCAAATTGCAGTTGATGTGTAATGCCATTACTATAGACATGGCGATACATCTTTACCGTCTAATTCATTTGCGCATGAATGTAAGTGCACAAATTACATCTGGAAGCAAGATTTTTGCAAAAGCATACACTCGCTCGAACACACACGCACACACACACTCTTTCCCCTTGCCCGCAGGACACAGAGGCCAGACATTAGAGCATAGGCTTAAGCTCAAGCATCAGAGGTGAATGCTTGCAGACAAGGGAGTTAAAGGTTAGACGGTCCTCGTAATAAAGGCTTGTTGTGCGCTGCAAAAGAAGGTGTGCCTCAGGTGTGTGCTTCAATAAATTCCAGTCTGATTCGGAGTTAACAGCAGCGAGGGTCAAGTTTGGCAGTTGCCTTAGATCTAATCACCAATTACGCGTTGTGATTCTGAAGTCCTGTGTTGTACCAATGTTCTTATGACTGATGGACCTGAATTATGTTGTCGGAGGGAAGTCCAGCCACATGACCAAGGCACCTTGATAAATATTGTACAATGAGAAGCCCGGGTGCAAGTCCTCCAATTCACGTATTTGTCGCCATCCTGGCTTTCTCGACTTCCTTCAGTTTGCTGGTGGTTGACCATAGCCATGCACACTTCCATCTGCAGCACATTAGTTTCTCATTCCGATTTGTACATCCATGTTTTGACAGGAATTGTTACAAATCTTGTGCATGCAAAAGCTTTGTAATCCTCGTGGATGCAAAAGAGATTCAAAACCATGCGTAAAACAAATGGAAGTGGACTGCTCTTAGCACAAGATAGGAGCACCCAATGGACAGGCTAGTTAGTGAGCAAGCACAGCTGGTACAATTACTTGTCAAGGTATACTATTTTTCCTGCCAAGTGAAGGAAGCTTTGCTGAAGTGTGGCAGGCCTGCAACCTAAAACTAGTTAAGGGACCACTGGCAGCTATTAAACAGCTTGCATTGATTACTGATGGCATATGCCAAGACCTTTGCAAGAAATAAGGAAATTCACGCAGGCAGCAAGACGCTCCCTGCCTCAATAAGGAAAACGAGGCACACAAGGTCATATCACTGGTGGCGGAGACCAAGGGCTTTTTGGGCGAATGTGTCTCCTTCTCCTTAAGTTATCATCTCCTAAGTGATCATCCCTACATAATGTAGTGAGTGGTTGCAAGGCCTACGTATTTTTTCTTTTTTAATGTAGGTGGCATAGTCATACTACTAGCATGCCAGGTAATACCTGCCTGTTTTGTATGCTTTCACTGGACTCTCAAGATTAATACTTTGAAACTTTGCTACCTCCTCTCAGCCATGACGGGGCAAATTTGGCAGGGAAAGACGAGCCACACTCTTTGAGCCTGAAGGTCAGGCTGACATAAACCTTGCTACGCAATGTGTAACTTACAAATGCCTTTTCTTGTTTCCCCTTGTAAGTTACAAATCTGCTACCGTAGTAGTGACAGTTGTCACAACTAACGGTTACATGATCGTGAGTTTCACGATTGCAAAGTCCTCCGCCATACAAGCTGCCCCCCAAAACGGGAGATAAACTTCCAAATCTATTTTGTCCAGCCTTCTACTAGAAGTGATTACTTAGTAAGTGATTCAGTCCAATTCTAGGTTGCCCAGCTGGTTCAAATATTCTAGCAGTATGCAACATCTTTAAATATTATCACTTGACACTAATACATCTCTGTGTCTTACACCAAAATACTGTCCCAAGAGGCGCAGAAATGCTTCTGGCTGGAAAGGCAAGGCATGCAGAAGATGAGGGGCCTCTACAGGAGAAAACTGTCAAAAAGGAAGAAAAAACACATCATGATGCTTCTACATGAGGGAACATATAAACAGTTGCCCGCAAAAAATAACGTGCACCTCTTTTACACACCAAGACTGCACAAGAGCGCAAGTCACAACGTCCGCTCTCGTCACACAAATGGCAAGATTGCATGTGTGCACATGCAAACAGAATCTGCTCACACATGGATCATATGCTCAGGATGGCAGAGGTAAAAATAGCAACGTGGCAGCAGAAGAGTACCCCTGTTCAGCCTGAACATATGGGCTGAGCATAAGGGCTTATGATTCAGGCTGAAGATCTAGGAGAGAAGAGACAAACTAAGACTTAAAAGACACAAGTTTGTTGTTGCATCCATGGGTTCCTCTGTGAGGATTCCTCTTTTTCTAAACATCAGGTCATCAGCAAATCGGGTTACACAAATGACTCCCATGCAAGGACTCGGGCATATGCTTCACAGCTCCGCAAACCCTTGAAAGCGCGCAAGATGTGCACGTAAGCAATTTGAAGCAAAAAACAAACAAGTAAGCGTGCACCGCAAGTCTGGCAGACTGATTGAGGATTGGGGGTGACACAGCGCAGACCTAACCTGGAAGAGCACTATGCTGCTAGACTGCAGGACCAGGAAGCAAGGCTGCTCTGATAGTTTGCTTAGAAATAGCCTGAGCAGTGCAGAGCAACAGACAGATCCAGGTTGTTCTTCAGGTACTCCTTCCAGCACTCGTCGCTGTGAAAATAGTAGGTCTCGCGTGTAGCATCATTGGAGAAATTCCAGAACCACTCCCTGAGTGCAAACAAGCAAGTAGGTCAAGTATTCTTAGAGAGTCATAGGCCGACAGGCTCGCAGAAGTGCCATATGCAACATGGCCGTGCATGCTGTGCAGCTTGCCAGTGCACACACGGTAAAGAAGTACTTGGAGCCGACCAATTCATCCACTGTATTACATCTTGAAGCAAGTGACAGCAATACTTGCATGCAGCGCTCACAGTACTCCTTTTATGTGCACACTTACGATCGCCTTTTCATACATTGTGCACATTAGGCTTGTGCTGCAAGCTAGCAGCGTTTCAACCCAAGTCGCAGCTAGGGCAACCAAACAGGCCAATAACATGCATTAACGATTTCAAAGCACTTTTCTACCACAAGCTGCCAAGCAGCAGCAGCAGCAGTAGCAGCAGCAGCAGCAGCAGGCCAAGATCTTTTGTGCATCAGAGCATGGACATATGCACACGGACATGCTTGGACACACACATACACACACCTGTCCTCTGGTGCTTCCCAGTTGGTGCCAACACCTGTGGGATGTGCATGTGGCTTCTTGACCTGTGACGCGCAGCAAATACAGGCGATGCGTCAAAAGCCCTTGGTAGCCCTTCCCCAGAGGTTTCAGAGCACAATTCAATACATGGAGGCATTGCTTGACGGACTGGCATTCTGTCCAAGACTACAGGCTGAAATCCAGCTGAAATTTGGTCCATTGCACAAGCAAGCGTGCTCTTTTCCATCCTCAATTGCCTCACAAGCCACCCGCTGTCAGTTCAAGCGCCTGTATGCCTATCCAAGCTGCAGGCTGGGCACAAGCCAGCACGCACTTGGGCAGACGTCGGCAGATGGAGCAGTGCCTTGCAAGCAAGCATGTAAATCGCGTGCGCAGGCAAGCGCCAGCAGAGGTGGGGTGGGCAAGTGTCCTTGCACAGGAATTAGTTTAACGGCAGAGCCTGTACAAAAGAAAACTACAGCCGTGTGCAACACAGCTCGCCCTCGTGTGCTGGCTCGTGAGCAAGGCCATTCACATGGTCAAGAAGGCGGTACAGCTAGGAGCCGCAAGCTGAAGAGCATGGGGGTGCAGAGAACCAAAATGGCACGTGGCAGACTGCCGCTGCATCAGAGCAAAGCTCTTTGGTGCACACACGTCTGCTGTGTGCCTTTTGGGTTTGCGGTGGCATATGCAGTGGAGAAGCGACCTCAGCAGAGGCCACCTGCTTGAGGTCCTTGCCGTGTTTTGTTGCCTCCCAACATCCTCTCCTCAGCATCTCTTGATCCTCCGCAGGACCTACTCCTCACCTCAGCCACTCGATCACATTCTGGGTTGGCACATCCGATGGGGCAGTAGGCATGGGCTGGGCCAAGGTCGAACAAGCTTTTTAAGAGCCGATGGCTCCGGGCCTGCAAAAGCAGGCGGGGACACAGAGAAGATGCACAGACACAAACATGAGGAGGATTACAAGGACAGGGTCAGTTGACTGACAGCCTGGACATCAGACTGATTGTCTGTAGCTGGTAATCTCCCAGGTAATCTCCAGCCAAAGAATAATCCATGGTCTGAGATGAAATTGCAGAGTTTGTTATGCTGAGGTTGAAGGTCACCAAAGATAGTCTGACTGGACAAGGTATGCGGCACATATGGAGTCTGTACAGAAAAACCTTGGCAATAGAGAAGGAAGAGGAGGAGTAGTCTTAGGGCACACACGGACGAGTCTTGGCAGTGAGAGAGCACGCACACACACACACACCCATACTCAGTTTATGCAAGCAGAGTGGTATACTCTGCATCCTCCCCAGTGCCCTGTGTGGGTGTGGGCCTGCTCTGTGTGCACCCACCACATAGTAGTAAGCTCTGTGCCCCCCCCCCC
>LKMJ01004207.1_pt1 | contig 13515 bp, 16 predicted proteins | sample 643391 | NCBI WGS metagenome assembly LKMJ01 (sample SAMN04112250, study PRJNA286221) | soda lake metagenome | biome: soda lake; feature: Kulunda Steppe; material: water; isolation source: sample PL-Br10 brine of Picturesque Lake | place: Russia: Kulunda steppe | collected 2010-07
GGCGGCGGCGTTGAGGCACAGGGGGGGCGTGGGGGGCTGGACGTGTGCAGCGTTCCTCAAGCGCAGTGAGGGAACGAAGGAGGCCTGCCCGTTTTGGCTGTGCTCAGTACCTAGGCAAGGCTGGACCCCTGCCTGGTCCTCACCTGACCTGTGCCTCTGCTGCTGGGCTCAGAGCCGCGGCAACTTGCAGCCCTACCGCAGGCGAGCGCGTGTGCATGCTTTTGCATGAGGGCAGGCGCTGGTGGCCTCCCAGCCCAGTGTGCGCAGAGCTGGTGCATGGGCTTCTGTGCAGGGCGCTGGAGGTGTGGTTGCTGCTGCTGCTGCTGCTGCTGCTGGTGATGATGATGGTGATGGTGATGATGATGATGATAATGATGATAGTGGTGGTAGTGATAGCAATGCTGATAAAATTGTGACAAAGATGCTGATGCCCCTGGTGGTTGTGGCGGTGGTGCACGTGCAGGCGCTGCTCAGCTCGGAGCAGCTGCGCGTGCAGGGCGTGCAGTCAGACCTGGCTGCGCGCACCGCCAAGCTGTCGGCGCTGGAGCAGCAGGTGGACTCACTCAACACTGAGGTCACTGAGTGGAGGTCGCGGTGGGTGGGCAGGCGTGGCGGGCGCATGCGCTGGCATCCGGTGCTTTGCAGACAATTCCATGTGTCAACATGTGCGCTTGAGGGTGCAGATGGGGCAGGCAAGGACTTTGATTGTGATTCAATGTAGGTGTATGGGTGCAGACTGCCAGGCCCCTCCGCTGCAACGCCTGTCCATATGGCACCCCTCACCTCAGCTGTGCCCCAGCCCCCCCCCTTGCTGCCACCCCCACTTGACACCCACCGTCTCCTCTCACTGTGTGCTCTGCTGCCATCCCTGTTTGGCACCCCATTGCCTCCCGAGGGCGCCTTGGCCGGCCTCCTTGTCCACGGAACCCCTCACCTCAGCTCTGCCCAAGTCCCCCATGCTGTCGCCATCCCTGCCAGGCACCCACCACCTCTGCTGTGTGCCTTGCGGTGCCCTGCCGCCACCCCTGGGCCGCAGGTACAACGGCGCGGTGGAGGAGAAGGTGCGCGTGATGCAGGAGCGGGACACGGCGCGTGACGAGGTGGCGGCCCTGCAGAGCAAGAGGGAGGCGCACTCACGCCAGCAAATCACGGTGAGCCCTGCGCAGCCGTGGCGCCAGTGGCGGTAGTGGCCGCTGGGGGGCGCTATAGGCAGAGGGCTGCAGGCTCTGCCAAAGCCCCATCATGCAGCGGCATGGTGATGAGCAGGAGAGGTGTGGGGAGCGATGGATGGGGAGGTGTGGGGAGCGGTGGCGAGCAACTGGTCTAGCATGCCAGCCCAAAAGTATGCCTCTCGAGCCGTGGACCGGGACTTGTGGACCTGGCAGTGAACAACAGCTGCTCACCGGTGCATGCCTCCAGTGCACTCACCAGCGCATGCGCGCAGTGCTCACCAGTGCATGCTCCGCGCGCGCCCTTGCACGCGAGCCACAGGTGGTGATGCTCGTGCAGCGGAAGCCGTAGGGGCAGGGAAGTTTTGGCGAGTGCTTGCTGGCTTTGCAGCAGCATTGCCTGTGCTTGAGTGTGATTGTAGGACATCCCTTGTGTCTCTCTTTCCCCCCCACCCCCTCACCTCCACCCTGCCTCCTGCCCAACCCCCATTCACAACCCAGGCTGGCATCCAGCTGCAGGAGCTGCAGGCACGCATGGAGAAGGAGGAGAAGTACAAAGCGGATGTGCAGGTGGGTGGTGCCCTGCACGCCTGCACTTGCGTACATGCGCGCCCACATTTGCGCACATGGGCGCCAGGAAGGCCCGTGCCTCAGCTGGCCGACAGGAGTGGGGCTGCCGTCTGACCCTGCACCAGCGCAGTGGCGGCCGCTGCTGCATGAGGGCCCTACGCTCAAGGCAAAGGGTGTCTGTCGCCAGCAGTGTTGCCAGCATGCTCCCGCACTCGAGCTGCCTGTTGGCCTGCAACACGCATGTGTGCCTGCCACTGCGCACTCCCACACACAAGCTGCCTGGTGGCCTGCAGTGTGCACTTGGGCACATGCCGCTGCTTGTTCCTGCGCAGGCCCGTCTGGATGCCATGATTGAGGAGGCGCGGGTTGCACGGTCTGAGGCCCTTGCCGCGCGCAGCAGCAGGGTCAGGCAAGCCACGCAAGCAGCCACGCTGGCCCTGAACGAAGGCGGCCCCAACCAAAAAGTAGAGAGCAAGGTGGACGGCAAGGTGGGGAGGAAGGTGGGGAGCAAGGTGGATGGCAAGGTGGGGAGGAAGGTGGAGAGCAAGGGAAGGAGCAAAAGGCAGAGCACGTCGGTCCTCAACGGAGCTGGCGCCCCACGGACCAGTACTGTTTGTTTAAAAGAAGGATGGCTCCCTTTGGATGAGCATTGACGACCGCAAGCTGCACTCCATCATTATTCGCAACTCTTACCCTCTACCACGCAAGGAAGCAAGAGAGCAGCTGCTGGTGGTGCCCCCTGACGTGGGTTTGCCAAGCTCCTAGCCGACGCGTGCTTGGTTACCATGCCGGCCGCCACTTATGCATAAGAACCACTGCTCGCGGCAGGCATTGACCCCAACTCCTGCTGCACACATCCCTGCTTCTGTGCTCAGGCTCAATGTCTGCGTGCGTGTGCATGTGCATGTGCATTTGCATGAGTGTGTGTATCATATTCAAAGGGAGAGGGAGGTCTGAAATAATGTGTGTGCGCAACTCAGCCCATTGTGCACCCAACACCCACGGCCCTTGCGCAACTCGGGTACTGCCTGCTGGGCTTCTTCCCAGTCAGCCCAGCATTCAAACAGTGTGGCTGAAGGACACGTCACATTGTGGCTGAGTGGGCCTCTCCCCAGGCACACATACCCCTTGGCCACAAAAGCACACCGTGCTCTATGCTGCGCAGGTGGTTGAGGAGCAGCCTTTGCAACAGGGCCAAGAAGACTCAGCGTGGGCCAATGATGCACCTGCTCCAAAAAAGGAGGAATGGGTGGAGCTTGCACGCAGCGTCCCAGTGGCTTAATGGACAAGGAGGGCTGCGTTTTCTTGCTGCTTTGTGGGATTGCGGCAAGAGCTCGACTTCACGCATGCCTCAGCCGGCTTGCCCACACTTCTATGATGGAAATCATGTGACAGAGCAAGCCGCACCACGTGCCTCAGATCCTTTTTTGGCGCCGCACCTGTTCGCCCTAAAGTGCTCAATGCGCAGATTTGTGCCTTGCGTTTGAATTGTCCTAGTTTGTTGGTGCATGTGAACATTTGACTTGCAGCCCGTGCAGTGTTTACAAGTTGCAGCAATCCTCGTTTGAATATCATTTGTACATTAGCGTCGCCATTTGCGATGCTGCCACACGTTTTGAGGCCTTGTAAATTTGTTGGTGCACAGGCTGAGTAAGCTTGAACATCGCAACATCATGCCAATCCTGTTGGCTTCCCGGTATACTTTTGGTTGTGCTTGCAATATTTCCCCCATTGTTTAAAGAAATTCTTTCCTCGTTCCGTCCTCTCTTTTTTATCCTCCATTCTTCCTTTGTAATTGACATACGGTTAGGGTTTACAAGGATAGGCTTTCAGTCAAGAAGTGCGACTGCTAGCCTGCTCATAAAAAGCGGGAAAATGTATAGCTTATTCTTGTTCTGGCTCAGAAAAGCAGACTAGTTCTTCCTTCTCCCTGGTGGAGGAGACTCACGGATCTTCGGGCAAATGTGTCTCCTTTTCCTTAACGGATGTAGGGAGTGGTTTCACTGCCTACGTATCAGACACATTGTGGACACCTGTGGTGCGAGGGAACAGAGACGCATAAGTCCTACGGAGAGAGACAAAGTGTGGATTGGTGAAATGGAAAGGACATGCTGGTCATCTTCAAGATGTACAAGTTGTACGTCAAAAGCATTGCACAAATCACAAGTAGGGAAGGAATTGTGAGTCCAGATCACTGTTTCAACTCGAAGGGTGTGGGCACAAAGTCTGGAGCGTGCCACGCTGCGAATAACATCATGTGGATGGTCAAGAAACATGTATTCAGGAAGGATGTATGGCGAATACGTGGCCAGGGCCCTCTTTGTACTACATTCTCTAGTAGAGAGGGCGCACCATTGATGATAAGCGTTTGCTGCCGCGCTCTCATGCATGCGTATCAGGATAAGGTGCCCAATATTCCAAGTGCCCATCCCTGAGGTCCACAACAAAACGATCAAGATCAAGTGGCTCATATTCCAGCAGCTTTTCTTTGAATATGTAGGATTGTGTCAGACCATTCATGGTAGAGAGGGCGTGGAGTGTGCTTTGAGAACGTGTTTTCAGTTTGAAGCACAAATAAAGCAGCTGAGATGACATGGGTACCACGATGGGCATACATGCGCTCCATATCTCAGTTTCTAAACATTGTATTAAATTGAAACTTTATGCAGCTTACAAAGCTGCAGTTCAACCGCAATTTTACGCAGCTTTCGAAGCTGAAGTTCAGAACTTCCTATTTAATGACTGAGGACATCTTATTTAATGATTGATTAGGTACCTAACGTCTGCTTTGCAGTAAGATTGTCCATTTCATCACACAAATCTAAGCTCAATCTTGCGTCGGGGCCCTTGGTTTCTTTCTTAACCTGTTTCATTTCAAAGGAAGTTCCTGATCATGCCAAATTTGATTGAGCTGGCTAGCAGCAATCCACCTGCCCTTACATCATTTTGTCAGGCAGTTTGTAATGCCAGATTAGTGTTCTTGCCGAATCAGTGTCACAACAAACAACATCTTCTTCAATGGTTGAACATGCACCTCGTTTTGCACAGCAGCATACCAGCACTTGTCGCAATGTCCATTTCTACTCAGGCTGCCGCGTTGATTTTCAAGCCCCTCAACTTGCTGTGTTGAGGCTTTTACAGTGTTAACAGGCAGCAAATGATCCAGTATTTATCGTTTGTTTTGTGTCTTCACTTGCTTGCTGAGAGTCTGCTCCATGCAGAACAGCTCCTACTACTACTTCTGCAAGTAGACTCTAGTAGACACACTGTGCTTAGTTACCACAACGTCGCCACTGGATCATTGTCTTCAAGTTGATCATCTATTACAGATCAGTAACTGTAAAATGACGGTCTTTAACGTTTCTTGCTGGTACTTAATAGCAGAGCTTCAGCAGAGCTTGGTGAGCTTGGATGAAATCTATCATTCTATCACAGAGTAAGCTGAAGTAAATTTTTGGCTTTCATTGTGAATCACTTAATGACAAAAGAGGAGAACCAAGGTGAGTGCTGCAAGCTGGCAGTGCAAGCTCAGAGGCTTTCAGAGCAGGGGTGGACCAGCAAGGACGCCAAACTGTGTGTGTGTCACGGTGTGTGTGCAAGCGTACGTGGGGAGCATAAGAGCATGTAGATGAAAGAATTCATGATGACAAACATGTGCAGCTCAATTAAGCAATTGTGTGCCCTGTCCTCACTGAGGGCAGATACACTGCGTGGCTTTTGCGCTTGGAGCCCTAAGCTAGGGCAACTAAGAGCAAGGCTCTGCGGTCTACTCTCACTTCTGAATGTCCACGTTTTTAGCAAGGTGTGTATTGCATCCAAATTGTTGACGAGACAAAAGCAGTGGAAATAGAGGTGAAAATTACATAAAACCGCCTGTGTGACCTTCTAATACACCATCACTCAACTTAGTTTGCGGAGATTATGGACACTAGAAAAAAGCTTTTGATCACACCAACAAAATTCGCACCCAAAATTCCACACAAAGAGGGAGGGATGTCTGCTTGAAATTCCCCTGATACTCATTGAAGCTTGTCCTCTTCACATGGGTCTGGCCACCGGGTACAAAAACCTCCCTCATTGCATACCATCGGGGTGATCCATACTGGCATTGTCTTTTTTCATCTTTGCTTGCATCGCCTAATCACAATTTTCAACATTGCAGCTAGCCTCCCTAGTAATAAACTTAACAAGGTAAATTATCTTGTGCTTCGCAATAAACAACTAGGAACGTGCAGGCTCAGCTGCATGTGGAACCGAAGAGATACACTGGAAGGTGAGTGCGGCAATGGGGCCATCCAACCTGTATAGATATTGAATAAAAAGGTTTGAACAAGCTGCGCAGCGCAGAATTGCTCAGCTGAGATGGAGCCTTCATCCTACTTTCTGCTGCTTTGAAGCTGCTCTGAAGCTGCTTTGACATTTCAGCAGAAATGAGCATCACCTTTGCTATATGCTTGGTCCTCTTACCTGTGCTGTTCAGCCCATTGCTTGTGACTGAAGCCTTCTCGAGGGTCCAGCAAATTGCTTAGCATGCCCTCCATAGCATACTCATGAGTGTACATGGAGGGCTGCTCATATAGTGCGATCTGGCAACTGTAGTTGTTCACAGAGTAGGGCAGCACTGTGCTGCTTGAGTCAATTACGAGTGCAACTATTCTTTCAACCAGACATGGGTCCAGCAAGATACATAGCTTGCAGCTCAAGGAAGCATCACCTGCTTCCGTGGGTGTCTGTTTTCCTGCCCATGCTACCTTTTGCAGCGACAGCTTTGGTGCCTTCTTTCTCTTTTCTTTCTTCATCTGGAAGCACTGTTTGTGTTTGTGTATTTTCAGCACGCACCTGTGCAATCCAATCACAGGGCGCGGCAGCTCGTAGGCGCAGAGATCCTCATCTTGTCGCTCGCCGCTTTCATCAGAGTGTATGTTAGCTTTTGCCCAAATAAGCCTGAAACAAGAGCGTACCAGTGTGTACATGGATAAGGGTAAGATCGGGATGATGGAAGCCCATGCATGGTGTGCTTGATGACATCAAGCAGTTGAAATGCAAAGAGTTCACTAAGTTTTGATTAGCTTACCTGCATTGTGAGGCAGGTCAATGTAGAATATTAACATTTATTGACATCCTGACATGCTCTCACCTTTCCGGTTGCTCAGCATCCAAATCCACCATCACCTGTCTCCAGCGTGGAGAGAGCAATTGGTTTTGGACTCGCAACCCTGAATCTGATCATCTGTCTGCAGGCAGCTGTCTGATTATTGTTTTGGGCTAGTGTACAGACCTACCAGGGCAAAGACTCGCTTGGGAAGCTGGTGGGCCGGGAGAATTGTGTATTGAGGGTGCACCATCTTTGGTGTCAGGCATAAGAGGAAACACAAAAGAAAAACAGCTTGAGTGGCGTGCAGTGCAGTGCTTTGGAGATGCACGCCTTCCTTTCTAGATATTAATACAAGTCATGCGCATGCATTGATGATGCTTATTAAGCGGTGTTGCACGAATTCGAAGGGGTCTTGCGTAATGATACGAGGATGCTACCTGATCTGTGGCTACTTTGGCCCCCTCATCCACATTGGTTTCTCCAAACCTGCTTTTTCAGCAGCAAGCTCCATATTATATGGATAATGATTATCATCAATTTTAGAGCCAGATCTGCCGCGTTGCATCCCATCTGCACAACACTCGTCATACAGTACCGACCGAAGAGCTAACTGAACAATGGGGCGTGCCAGGGGCGGGTGCACATCTCCAATCACTCCAATGGACTTTCTACCATAGCTCCTGCAAGTGGGCGTAGGGGATTTAGTGCTGTGCCCAGGGAATTCATGCTGTGCTATGCAGCAAAGCAGCATAAGAACTCACTCCATTCGTGAATCCAGTTCAATTTTATCAAAAATTTTCAGAATAATCGTATTGCTGATGCCACATTTTAAAAATGTCATGGCAGTTGAGGCAAAACCTCGCATTGCTAGTATTTTTACTCTTTTTGTCAACGAACGATTATTTTGCCAACGGGTGAGCAGTCTGAATGCTCGCAAATGCTGCACAGCTTTCTTCTGCGCGCATGGGTAGATCTGAATGCCAAATGTTGAGGACTCTGAATTGCTGCTACGTGATGGAAAAAACTACAGCTAGAAGTATCAGGTTTCAGGTATGTGCGTGCATTGCGGCTGAGTATTGCAGCATTTCAAGGAGGAGATAGTTACAATTAGCTCAGTTGGCATGGAGTGCCACCCTCATGAAACGATCTTGCCCCTGATTTTCACTTTGAAATAGTAAATCATTCATGATGATAAGTGTTCAGAGATTGCTAAGGTGACAGATGATGGTATGCTCCAGTAGAAAGCTTGATAACTTGCGGTACTATTGCAATGTATAAGCACCCATATAATCCTCCACAGGACGTCCTGTCACCATGTTTGCCAACCACAGATGCCTGTGCACAATACTCTGTTCTTTCTTCTCCATACTGTTATTTTCGCCATGAGCTCATTTTAGTTGTCTGTCGTGCGTATGCTCTACAGTGATTACTGCTAATGTTAGCAGAGACTATGATTTTTTCTTGTCTCTTTGGGTCCAGTCAAATGTCTATGCTGCAAGCCTCTTCTGTGCCTTCAGAGTTGCAAGAAGGAGGGTCACCCTGTATCTTGTTTGTGAAGTGATCTGGTCCTTATGCTTGGTCAGAAGCTCTCCCTAAGAGCATTGGAGGCGACTAAAGTTAGCCGCCTTTTACATGGGACTTGGTTTGTGCACATGAAGTGCTACATGACAACTATGCTTGTGCGCCAAGTCAAGGGGGGCCAGGATGGATGCTTTGGCCCAGAAAGAGGCCTGGCTGAGACCGCCATTCTGGGGTGTGCTGCGGCGCGCCCCTTGTGGCCACCTTCTCAGGGTGCACTGTGCACACCGAGGCCAGCAGCCCAGAGGGCTCTGCCGCTGCCAGAGCAGCCCTCTCTGCTGTCATGATGATGGTTTTGAAGCTCAGCGAGGTGACTGGCTGCATGCAATGGCGAGCTGCAAAAGCAGAGGCGTCAAAGCCGGCCCTCTGCTCCGCGCTGATCTCTTGCCTCTGCAATTGGGTGGGCAAGCAGTTGTCCTTGATCTGGCACGAAGCGAATATGCATCTTGAGTATTCCTTGTCCTTTTCCGCTGTGTTCTGTGTGAACGTGCGTCAAGAGCGCGCATTAGGAGCGGGCTTTCCAGGTTCTGGTTCAACCCAGCATATCTGACCAAAGTCTCAGGCAGGTCTGATTGGCCAATGATCAAGCTTACATTTGGCAGCATGTCTGGATCGACTGGACTTGCGGGTTGCTCAAAAAGATGGAAAACCTGAAGCCTGGAAAAGGGCAAATTTTTTTGCAATAGGGATTGATAGGTTGGTTGCAGATACTTGTAGGCCAGCTGTAGTTCATATAGATTGCCCTGCAAAATTATCACCCCACACCTGTCTTCCGTGCTTGATGGCCTCAAGTACTCTGCAATTGTATCTCCTGAAAGACCCTTTTGTGTGAGTGTTAAGTTGACACGCGCCCACAGCAGCCTGCCAGGAGTGTCAGAAAATAATCATCTTCAATGTAAAATGGAAACATCAATGAATGCCTCCTTGCTTCCAGATTATGTGAGGCTGTTGCTTCCCGGCACTCTATTCCAATACTTCAGCAAGGGCTTGCAAACCATCCCCATCCCCACCCCGCTAGCTCCCACACACATGCACACGTGCCTAACCTGCCGTGGCACACTCCAAACCCTGCAGGCTCATAGAAGCTTAAAAGAGTTATGTTGTGCAAATCTGCTTAATCAATCAAACCCTTAAAAATCTTTTTTTAATCAGGTTGCAACACACTTGTGGAAGGCGGCCTCCTCTTTGTCCATGCTGAGCATGAACAAGGCGTACGTACGCCCTGATGCCTGGTCTGGGGGATCAATACTGCAAAAGGGCTCACGTGATGCCTGTGTGCACGCATTACAGACGTATGTATACACCACAGACAGCAGCAGGTGTGTACGTACACCACAGACAGCAGCAGGTGACCCAATCACTCTTGCAAGCTAGATCGCTAAAGGAACAATTGTGTTCCACAAACTTAGTGTCTTGTTGGCAAAACCAAACTTTGTGTGTATAGGCACATATAACCGCACACAACTTACATGCATGTGATCAAGAAGATCTGAAAAGTATGCTTACCAGTGTGCAAGGCACATGCATCCCCTGTTGAAGCTGTAGGTCACCAAACCTGTGCATGTTGCATCCTGTGAGTCGTACTTGGTGAACAGCAACAGCAATTTGCAAACGGGCCTCGACGTCTAGGCGTGCAGATCTGCAAATAATCATGAGCCGGCACATAAGCACGCCATACCTGATCACCAGCTGCATAGGACCTCCTCGAGTGATTGGTGCTGGAGCCTGAATGGGTGGCATTCCAAGTGGATGAGGAAGCTCCTCTGTGGTATAATACATCGCAAACTGCAGTTCAATTGCAGATTTGGTTCCGAAATGTGATTTTGAAAATATTCATTTTCGTTAAAGTTTATTTTAAGAGATTTTTTGAGAAACTGCATTTTGTTTAGATAAAGATGCTTTACCAGAAGCAGGTTACTATTTAGTTGGTAACATGAATGACGTTTTAGCGCTCCACAAAGGAACAGAAAATACATCTGACCAAATTGTTGAATTTGAAGTGGGCCCCTGCCAAGGAGAGCAGAGCTGCCAAGTCCTACTTATGCCAAACTTTGCGAAGGCTAGCCAAGCGCTTGTATCAAACTCACCTGTATAGCCTTGGGTGTCAAGCACCAGCGCGCATCAAGCCAAGTTCATGTTAGGGTCAGCGCTCAAGTTGGCTTGCAGCACAAAGGACTCAGGTGTCAAGTCGGCTGCCAATCTGGCTGGATCTATCTGCAGGTCAATAGGAATGTTTTTGCAACCAGATCAATGTGACAAGTAAAAGGAAATAAAGAACTTTGTTTTGGCACTGGAGAAGGTCAAACACTGTCAGGTTTGGTAAGGCATGCTGTTTGAGGTACTTGTTGCAACAAACAGGCACGGTAAAATTGTCTTTGAGGTCGCGCTGTTCCTGTCTTCAGGCCTCCTCTCTATTGTCTTGTTGTTGAGGCAGGAAGCGCCAGAAAAGTATGAAGATATCTGCAGTCTTTCTTGAGCTTGATTTCTTGGCCTTTCTTTGGCCATCTTCCAGCACCAATTTCCAGCAGCTCATCGCAAGCACATGTGTACAGCCACCTCCTTGCGAGACATGAACAAGTGTGCGCATCACATCATGGACTGCTGCTCACAGCGGACAAGCAAATCGTCCACAATCAGACCCACTGGCCATGGCTCGCAGCCCTGAAGAGCCGCAGCCCCTTACAGCCCACTCTCCCTTACATGTGGTGTGCAAGGCTGGCACTGTGGTGAGACAAGAGTTGCTGTGCTGCGCCTGCCAAACAAGGGTAGCTGAGCCGATGCATGCAGGCTTGCATCCCACACCATAACAAAATGAGGAACAGGCAAGAAGGAGCCCAGGGATAGAGGACAGGGAAAGGCAAGAGCGCTGAGAAGCTTGGCAGAGCCAGCAGAGCAGGTGGAGGTGGAGGTGGTTCAGGCAGTTGCCTACTTTGTGCTGGCAGCGGAGAGCAGTGGTGTGCATGTGCTTCAAGTAACAGCCTTAGCCACTTGTAGTCTCCAAGCAAGGCCCCCACAAGCGCAGTTTCTCACAATGCATGTAGTCCATGCCTGTCAAAATCTCCGCCTACCCTGCAATGGTGCCATAGTGGGCAACCGCTCCTCGGCTGGTCGTTTTTGGTCAGCGCTTCCATAGCATTGCGTGCTTTGTTGACACATGTTGAGTGCATGCCCTTGCCTTCAGGTTGCCTTCCCCCTTGCGCTGCAGCGATCCTAGCCTGCACTGCAGCACCTTGATCTGTGCCGGGGTCATTGCACTGTTGGTCAACCAACCCCACACAGCAAACTGATCAACGCCTCACCAGGCATGCCACACCCAACACCTCGCTTGCGTCCGCCTGGCCCCTCCATTCCCCAAATGCTCCCCATGCCACACTCAACACCTCGCTTCCGTCCGCCTGGTCCCTCCATTTCCCATATGCTCCCCATGCCACACCCAACACCTCGCTTCCGCCAGGCTGGGCCCTCCATTTCCCATATGCTCCCCAAGCCACACCCAACACCTCGCTTCCGTCCGGCTGGGCCCTCCATTTCCCATATGCTCCCCAAGCAACAGCAGTGCATGCTTGTCTGTCTCCCATGCTCCCCCATGCCAATCCACCTGTACCTCGCGCAGTCCAGCTATGCGTGTGTGCGCGTGCGCGTGCATGCATGCAGACCTGGGACCTGGAAGGCGCAGCAGACCGTGAGGAGGAGGTATAAAGAGCGGCTTGATTAAGCCCTACAGGAAAAGGAAAAGCATATGGGCCAATGCCTGAGCCAACGACGATGCCTGAGCTAACGATGATGCCTGAGCTGAAGATGAGCATGAAGACAACGATGAGTAGACTGAGGAAGAGGTCATCAAGATGCGAGTGGTGTAGGGGGGCGCGGCCACCGCCATGGCCAAATGCTTACAGTGGCAAAGATTTGTCATGTGGGGCTTGGAGTGTACGGAAGGGGGTTGCCGGGGCGGGGAGCCATGGCTCGCTACATGTGGCAGTGTCTCCCCCATGACTAGCTGTTCTAACCAAGGTGCTTGGTTGTGCTTCGAGCAGCAGCAGTGTCTCATTTGGACAACACAAACCTCTAGCCGCTGGCCGTACATGGCGAGTAAGGGAGCAACCTGCACGTGCTGTCCCCACGCCACGCTACAGACAATTATTGACCATGCGCTTGAGGTGCCAGCCAGGGCCACCTGCACACACCCAGCTGCGCAGGGCAGGGCCCAAGCATTAACGCTTTGGTTGAATTCTCAGTGCGCCCGGCCTACAAAGCCTGCCAGCCCCGCTCACAGGATCGCTCTGCTGCGCCTTGCACTCGGCCAGCTGCAACTGCGCTGTGTGCACAAGCTGGAGTGGCTCTGCAGGTGCAGCCTGCCTGGGAGGGATTGCATGCTGCAGGTGCTGCGGGGCGTGGACGCATACTAGATGAGGGTGAGCTGCAGTGCGTGTGCGCACGGGCGGCGTGAAGGGGACCATAACCGATTTAAAGCGGAACCTGGAAGAACACCCTCATGACAAATGAGCACGGCCCACACCTCTGCCTCTCAGCCCGCATGTGCTGCAGCACCCTCTCACGGCAGCGGGGAACGTGGCAAGCCAGCTGTGAGAGCGTGTGTCATACCCTTGAGAGCGGGTCATGTCTTCAAGAGAGAGTGCCGTGCCTTTGAGCGCGTGTTATGGCCCTAAGGGTGCATCACATCCTTGAGAGCGCGCCATGCCCTTTAGGGCGTGGGTTGTGTTCACGCGAGCAGGGTGTGCCTATGCGCCAGGGAGGGGGGGCCTGCTCTTGCTCCAGGGGCTACTGGTGATGTGAGCGCCCACATTCGCAGACTGGTGCCTCTGATGCGTGCTGTGCGCAAGACTTGCGATCCACAGACTCTACCTTGCTTGGAGCAACAGCGCAGGTCTTGCTTGCCTTAAACCTCGTGCGCCACCTTGCCCCGCGTTCTACCCTGAACTTTGCGCTGCTACCGACGACATGAATGAGGCATGCCACACGCAATGCTTCCGCAGTCTGCCTTGGGCCAAGCATACCCCACCCCCCCCTCAATGCAAAAAGCGACACGCATGCACACACGCACACACACACACAAGCAGGCACACACACACACACACACACACA
>LKMJ01004208.1_pt1 | contig 13512 bp, 19 predicted proteins | sample 643391 | NCBI WGS metagenome assembly LKMJ01 (sample SAMN04112250, study PRJNA286221) | soda lake metagenome | biome: soda lake; feature: Kulunda Steppe; material: water; isolation source: sample PL-Br10 brine of Picturesque Lake | place: Russia: Kulunda steppe | collected 2010-07
ATTGCGCCGGCTGACTATCAGTATCACGACACCTACTTTGTGGTGGCCCATTTCCATTATGTGCTGGTGACTGGCGCGGTCTTTGCGATCTTAGCGGCAGCGTATTACTGGCTGCCTAAATGGACTGGTCACATGTACAGCGAGCGGCTGGGTAAGTGGCACTTTTGGCTGTCCACTATTTCAGTAAACGTTCTGTTCTTCCCGCAGCATTTTCTTGGACTAGCTGGCATGCCGCGGCGCATTCCGGACTATTCCGTGCAGTTTGCTGACTGGAATATGATTTCGAGTATTGGTGGATTCGCTTTTGGCTTCTCGCAGCTGATCTTTGTTTGGTTGCTGATTAAATGCATCCGTGGTGGTGAGAAAGCCGAAGCCCGTGCTTGGGAAGGGGCCGAGGGCCTTGAGTGGGAGGTGCCATCACCTGCGCCACACCATACTTTTGAGACGCCACCGGTGGTTCGTTAATTGAAGATCATTAACGAACATGCCGACCGCAAGACGCGGCGCGGCATCCGCTGGACGGTTTTTATATTGGTCCTGGTTGTGCTGGGGATTTATTTGGCGGTTTTCCTTGATCGGCTATAGCATAACAATCGTGCCGGTCGAGGTTTGATGGGAGAGTAAGCGCATGGCGCAAGCACAGGGCGGGTATTATGTACCCCACGGTAGCAACTGGCCGATTATTGGCAGCGTTGGGTTAACCGCGCTGGTCATCGGTATCGCCCTCTATCTGGAAGGAATGGGGCTTGGTTTGTGGATTATGGGCGCGGGTGGCGCGCTAACAATCTACATGGTGTGGGGCTGGTTTGCCGATGTTGTTCGCGAAAGCGTCAGCGGGCTTTATAGTGCGCAAGTGGATCGATCTCTTCGCTGGGGGATGATTTGGTTCATCTTCTCTGAGATTATGTTCTTTGCCGCATTCTTTGGCGCCCTGTTTTATGCGCGCTTCCTCTCCGTGCCCTGGTTGGGTGGAGAGGATCCAGCAACGAGTCGAGTCCTATGGGATTCTGCCGTATTGGCATGGCCAACGGCTGGGCCAGGTAATCTAGGCCTTGAATGGGAGGCCATGGGGCCATGGCCGTTGCCAACGATTAACACCCTCATCCTGTTAACCTCGGGTGTGACTCTGACGATTGCTCACCATGCTCTGAAAGAAAACAATCGCAGTCAGTTAATTACCTTTATGTGGCTAACCATTGGGCTGGGTCTAGCTTTTATCTGTTTGCAGGCCTATGAGTACTACGAGGCCTACGAGCATCTTAACCTGCGTATGGATACCGGAATCTACGGCTCAACATTCTTTATGCTGACGGGGTTTCATGGTGTGCATGTGGTGCTGGGCACCATCATGCTTATTGTCATTACGTTGAGGTGCATGAAAGGGCATTTCTCTGCCGATTCCCATTTCGGCTATGAAGCAACTGCCTGGTATTGGCATTTTGTGGATGTTGTTTGGCTTGGCCTCTACGTGTTTGTCTACATTTTGTAGGTCGTCAGCTAACTCAGTGGGCTGCTGTTGGGTGTAATCACGCCCGTAAAGTATCCCAACAGAATAAGCAGAAATAACGTGACCGAGAGAACGATTCGCACCTTCAATGCGTTGAGCGTGCGATTCGTTTGGCCGCGGTCTTTAATTAAGTAAAAAAGGCTTGAACCAAGGCTTGCGACAATGATCAAAATAGTCGTTGCAATGGCGATGCGAATGGCCAAATCCATGTGACTGTCCTTTCGGTGGCTTAAGTGAGCAGTATAGCAATAGCAGCATAGAGTGGTCAGACAGGCATGCACATCGGTCAGTTCGAGTTTGCACCTCCGCTGCTACCCACAGTGGCTTATTTCGTTGTGCTGGGCTTTTTGCTGTTTCTTGGTGGGTGGCAGCTTGAGCGGGCTGGGCAAAAACATGTGGAGTTGGCGCAACGGGCTGCCGCGATAGAAGCGCCGGTGATCATTTTAAATGAGATGCGAACGACGCTGGAGCGTCATGAGTTTCGGCGAGTCACGGCAAAAGGAACCTACGATGTGCAGCGCCAGTTTCTATTAGATAACCAGGTTAAGGATAGAGTGGTCGGTTATCGGTGGCTAGTGCCTTTTGAGCTAGAAGGGCGAGACGAGGCCGTATTGGTAGATCGAGGGTTCGTTCCGCTCGGTGATAGCCGTGACAAGCTCCCTGAGCTTGTAATTGAGGATCCTGAGCAAACAATGACAGGGTTGATTGGTCGAGGGCCCGGTGTGGGGATACGGCTTGGAGAATCAACGGATAATCCGGGGCAATGGCCGCGGCGAATACAATATCTTGATTATGAGTACTTGCAGTCGCAGATTCCTTATCCAGTCGCGGATCATTTGGTCATCGAGGGGTCTTTAGATCTCGCACCGCGGATCGAGCGAGCGGGGCGAGATGCCTGGCGATTCGGCCCTGAGCGCCATGAGGGTTACGCCTTTCAATGGTTTTCAATGGCCTTGGCGCTCACGGTGATATGGATAGTCGTGAATACTAAACGGCGTAAGCCGGGAGATTCGGAGTAAATGGCGTTAAATAAAGGTCGGGTTCAATTATTACTTTTAATGGGTATGTTCTTTGTACCGGTTGTTGCTGCGGTAGTGTTGGTCTCGACCGGTTATATGCCGGGCGGCACCACCACAAACCGGGGTGAACTGGTCCAACCCGCGGTTCAACTTGACACAACCGATTGGGAGGCAGTTCGAGGAGAAATGCCAGTCACAGGAGGGCTGTGGCAGATCGTGGTGCCATTTGTATCGGACTGTGGACAAGCCTGTCAGGAGCGGCTGGATTTGTTGACCCGCGCCCGGATTGCTTTGGATCGCAGCATCGATCGAGTGCTTCTTATTAGCGTACAGCCACCGGGCGCCACACCCCCGCCGGAGAGCATGAGCTCGGTTGTTGCAATGACCGCGCCAATGCCTACAGTGGCTGCTTTGACGCGCGTTGATGGCACGGCCATGGCCGCTAATATCATCGACTACCGAGGCTATCACATTATGCGGTATGCAGAACCTCTGGATGCCTCAGGCCTATTGAATGACCTAGAAAGACTCCTTCGCTTAGCGAAGGAAGAAGCGGAACGACGTGCCCGAGAGGAGGCTCTTGCTCAATGAACGCCCATCCTTGGTTTTACAAGACTTCTTTATTTGCAACGGTACTGACGCTTTGCGTGGTTGTTTTGGGTGCCTGGGTTCGCCTGACCGATGCCGGATTGGGATGCCCTGATTGGCCGGGTTGTTATGGTCACCTGGATGTGCCGCATACGCCTGAGGCCATTGCCGCTGCGAATGCCGCTTTCCCGGATACGCCGGTTGATGTGGGCAAAGGCTGGCGTGAAATGATTCATCGCTACGCCGCCGGCTTATTGGGCCTAGTGATCGGCGGATTAGGTATTGCCGCATGGCGCCTGCGCAAAAGGGCGGGGCAGCCGTGGAAGTTGCCGCTTTTCTTAGTCGCATTGGTTATCGGCCAATCGATTCTGGGGATGTGGACTGTCACTTGGCAACTCAAGCCGGCTGTTGTTACCGCGCATCTTTTGGGTGGCTTAACCACTTTGTCATTACTTTGGTGGGTGACGTTGCGCTCCAATTACTTAGGAGGTGCGGGGGAGCTGGCAAGGCAGCGGGGGCTTGGATTTCTCCTAGGGATCGGTCTTGTTGCAGCCATCGGCCAGATCACCCTAGGCGGCTGGGTGAGCACCAATTACGCTGCCCTTGCCTGTAACGAGTTCCCCACTTGCAGCTTGGGCGAGTATTGGCCAGAGCGCGCGGACTTCAGCGAGGGGTTTGTTTTGTGGCGTGGGCTGGGGGTAAATTATGAGTTTGGTGTACTGGATCATCCTGCCCGCATGGCGATCCATCTGGTGCATCGGGTCGGCGCCATTGTGGTCGCCATTGTCTTTGCCCTCCTACTTTGGCGATTATGGCGAACCAATACGACTGGCCGAAGCATCGCGGTGGTGATGGGGAGTGTTTTAGTCGGGCAGATCGGGCTGGGCATTGCCAATGTGGTTTACAACTTGCCTCTGAGTATCGCCGTCGCGCACAATGCTGGGGCAGCGCTGCTGATGTTAGTGCTGGTGACCACTGTGCACATGATGAAACCGATTAGGCGGGTATGAGTCGATTGTTAGAAGCATCCACCGCGGCCGAGGCGCGACCCACCACGTTGCTGCAGCATCTGCAGCGGCAATGGCGAGACTACTATGAGCTTACCAAGCCAGGTGTGGTGGCGCTTATGGTCTTCACTGCCGTGGTTGGCCAGTTGCTGGCGAGCCCCGGCAGTATTCCGTGGAATGCATTGATTATCGGTAATCTTGGCATTGCGCTTGCGGCCGGTTCAGCAGCGGCTATTAACCATCTGGTCGACCGCCGCGTAGACGGGGTCATGAAGCGCACCCAATCCAGGCCGCTACCAACGGGCCACTTGCGCACCGTTCATGCCAGCCTGTTTGCGTTTGTCCTCGGTGCACTCGGCTTAGGCTTGCTGTACTTCTTGGTCAACCCACTCACTGCCTGGCTGACCTTCGCTTCGCTGATTGGTTATGCGTTTATTTATACGCTGTTCCTCAAACGTGCTACGCCACAAAACATCGTCATTGGCGGTGCAGCAGGCGCGGCACCCCCCGTTCTTGGCTGGGCGGCGGTAACCGGCACGATTGACCCCCACGCCTTACTGCTATTTTTGATCATTTTTGTTTGGACGCCACCTCATTTCTGGGCGCTGGCCATCCATCGGCAAGAAGAATATCGCAGTGTCGACATTCCTATGTTGCCCGTCACGCATGGCGATCGATACACGCGCTGGCAGATTTTGTACTACACCATTTTACTGGTTGGCGTGTCGGTGCTGCCGTTTGTGACCGGCATGAGCGGTTGGGTTTACTTACTCGGCGCCCTCATCCTTGGCGCACGCTATCTGTGGTACGGCGTGATCATGCTCAGCCGGCCAGATGATCGCTCCCTGCCCATGCGCTCGTTTGGCTTTAGCATCTACTACCTTATGGCGCTGTTCGCGTTTTTGCTGGTGGATGCTTATTTGCCCTTTGTTTTTTAGCTTCGGTACTCTGTAGCTTCCGTTATCTTTACCACTGCTAAAGAGGCTGAAGATGTATTCACCGGCAAACGATTCGTTGCCACGAATCGAAAAGCCGGCTCATACACCTTCACCCCCTTTTTGTTGCTTGAGAGTGAGGCGTTCCTCGAGCGCTCTCAACTCACCACTGCAACAAAAGGCTGGAAGCGATTGGGCCCGGCTTTTTCGATTCGCGCAGGCGAATCGTTTGCCGGGTTAACGCTTTCGGCCTTTTTTTACGCCGGCATCTCAGGCGAGGCGCGCAGCGAGCAGACATTAAGCAGCATTAACGTGGGGATGACCGCACGGTTTTAATGGACATTAGTGGGATCGGTGGGTGCGGGTGTTAGTGTCAAACGCGACCTTTTGGATGTGATCTAGTTTGATGGTTTTGGAGGTAAACCAGAGGTCGTGCATATCTTGCATTGCGAGCCAGCTTTCGGGGGTGCGGCCTAGCGCTTTTGAAAGGCGCAGTGCCATTTCTGGGCTAACGCCACTTTGGGCTTTTAATAGGCGATTTAGTGTCGATGGCGCTACATCGAGCTGTGCCGCCAAGTAGCGACAGCTCAAACAATAGGGCCGCATATAGGTTTCCATAATAAACTCACCGGGGTGGGGCGGGTTATGCATGGACATTAGTGGTAATCCTTATAGTCGAGCAGATAAACATTTCCGGCTGAGAAATTAAAAGTCAGCCGCCAGTTACCGTTTACGGTAATTGCCCAGGTTCGCTCGCGCTTTCCCTTGAGGGCATGCAGCGCGTATCCAGGGATATCCAGATCATTGATCTGTTCCGCGGTATCGAGAGCCGCGAGCTGCATTCGAAGCTTTTTGGCATGGCTTGGTTGGATGCCACTCGTGCTTCCAGTTTTGTAGAAACGCTGAAGCCCTTTATGCCTGAAAGTACAAATCATAGCACAATATGTTGCGTGTTGCGCAACACAAATTTTATCAAAACTATCATTGCCGCCATAAAATATTTGCGTCCACAGTAGCTGGGGAAAGCAGGCTAAACCCGCCGTCGGTAGAGCTCTTCTAGAACTTGATTGTTATGCTCTTGCACGATCAGTTGGGATTTGAAGAGTTCGTAAAATTCGACGAGTGTTACGCCGGCAATGAGTGCAATGCCCAGCCACATGGCGTCGGTGAAGAGCAGAACTATGCCAGTCCAGAAGAGGGCGATGGCTAAAATGCCGGCGCGCCATTTGCCGAGGTAAAAGTAGTGCAAACCGGCAATAAAGAAGTAGTTGAGTGTTGCGTAGGTGTCAGGATCTTTGAGTTTCTTTTCGGCCTCCTTGTATAGGCGGCTGCGATCTTCATCGGGCAGCTCACTAATTTGTTGCCGAATGCGCTCTTCTCTTTGCTCGACGGCGTCTTTGGATAGCATAGCTTAGCGCCCCAAAGTGATGATAACGGCTTCGCGTTTCCAGAAAAGCCAGAAGCGCTTTTGCTCGACCACCTGAAAGAGCATGGTCCAGCCATTGGCGGCTTCTTTGTTGAGGGCATTTTCCATCCGTTTGATTGGTACGCCTGATGCGCCCAAAAAGATGGTGCCCAGGCCGCCTTCGACGATATGTAACACCTTGTATTCTTTATAGGTCATAACACGGTTCCTTTGCTCGGTTTTTTGTGTAGCCGTTACTGTAATGGTACGGATGTCCGGAAGATGTGAATCATGACGCAGTCTGGTGGGGAATGGGAGCCACGCCCGAAGCGATCACCAAACCGTCGCGCCATAAGCGCCACTCGCCGGGTTGGTAGGTGTCCCATTGCTCGTCGCTGGTGAGGGGCTCAGTGGCGATGACGCTGACAACATCGTCGGGTGTGGTTACCGCTGCGAAGTCAACGCTTACATCAGCATCCTTCAATTTGGCCGGGCCGAATGGCGCTCGACGAGTAATTGATACGAGCTTTGTTGTGCAAAAAGTAAACACCCAGTGGCCATTGCTTAGAAGCAGGTTAAACACTCGCTCTCGTGCATACTCAGTGGAGGCTTTAACGATGGTCTCCAGCAATGTCTCATCCGAATCCTCGGGTGTGTGATCGGCCCGAATGCGATTTAATAGATCGCAGAAAATGTTTTCGCTATCAGTGTCTCCAACGGGCTGATAAATGCCGGGTCGCGCTTTGAAATCTGGCAGCTGTCCATTATGAGCAAAGCTCCAGTAACGGCCCCAGAGTTCGCGAATAAATGGATGGGTGTTCTCAAGACCGACGCTGCCAACGTTCGCCTGGCGGATATGGCAGATCGCAGCGAGGCTTTTAATCGGGTGTGTACGAACCACCTCGGCAATCGGGGAGTCAGCACTGGCACTGGGGTCATGAAAAACGCGCACGCCACGCCCTTCATAGAATGCGACGCCCCAGCCGTCTTTGTGAGGGCCCACTGCGCCGCCGCGTTGCGCTAGCCCAGTAAAGCTAAAGCACAGATCGGTTGGGGTGTTGGCGCTCATCGCGAGTAGTTCACACATAACGGGTTGGAGTCCTTTGTAACCCGTCCAGTATCTATGAATGCATAGTCTCGATACAATGAAAAACGCAGTTATCTAAACGCGATAGGCTTTGCTATGACTCACCCAACTAGCGTTGCAATCATCGGCGGCGGCATTGCGGGTGCAGCCGCCGCAAAGCCGCTAGCAGCAACCCTCCCAGACCCACTGAATCAGATCACTCTGTATGAGATTGGCAGAGGGCCAGGCGGGCGAAGTGCTACCCGCAGAACTCGCTCGTTCCCGGAATTTCGCGTCAATCATGGGGTGCCGTATGCGGATATTTCTACCCGTGAGGGGATGGCGATTATTTCTTCACTTGGGCAATCGGTTCAACCCTATGCGGGTAAGCGCGCTGTTATTGATGGTAAAAGTGGCGCTATCGTTGAGCGAGAGGCGAATAAGGATGTGCAGCTGGTGGTTGGGGCTAATGGCGAGATGGCTAATATTGCAGCCTCGCTGCTGCCAAACATAACTACTGCCTACTCAACCATGGTTCGCGGCCTTGCCCGTGGCACTGGAGCGAATGAACCATGGATACTTTATGACAAACAGCAAGCGGAGCTTGGTCGTGCAGACTGGCTGATTGTTGCGGGCAGCGGCATTGCCCATCCGCGCTGGTCAGAAACTTTTGGTGGCCCGCCGCCCCTGGTTGAGGCAGCTGCAAAACTTAATGATCCTGCGCTCAATGAGTCATTGGCGGTGATTGGGAAACAGACAGCGGCACCAGTGCTTGCGGTGTTGTTCTATGCGACCGGTGCAGCGGCGCAGGCGTGGCAAAGGCTTTCTTTTGATGTGGCCACCATTCGGGATCATGATGTTTTAGCAAAAATTTCGATCCAGCCCTGTGGGCCGACAGGCTGCTCGGTGGTGCTTTATTCCACAAGCCGCTTTGCGCGTGAAAATACCGGCGTTTATGGTTCTTCATCTAGCGCCGCCCGGGTGGGGGATGCTTCCTCCAGTGCGGATCGTGAGGAAAGTATTATCGATGCGATGCTCGCAGGGCTTGAGCGCATTCCAGGTATGCCGATAATCGCAAAATCCGCCTATCCTTACGGCCCTCTGTTGCACCGGTGGGGCAACGCCTTTCCGCAGGGCGAGCCGCTCCCGGCGGCTTTATCCGTCTGCCGTGATGCTAGAGTGGCGTTCTGTGGTGACTATGTGAGTACGCCTGCCAGAATGGGCAGTTATGAATGCGCATTGTTATCTGGTTTTAACGTAGGGCTGCTTATAAGCCCAGCCTTATGTTCAAATTAAGCCTTGTGCTGGCAGCCCTGCTCTGGGTTAGCCTAATCACGGCCTGTGCAAGCAGGACGGAGGAGCCGATGGCTTATGCAGACTCGGCCGCCGAGGGCCGCTTTGTGACGTTGCCGCAAGGGCGCCTGCATGCCATCGTGCGAGGTGAAGGGCCGGATCTCATCATGATCCACGGCGCCAGTGCTAATGCGCGCGATTTCAGTTTTGATCTTGTCGATCGAATGGCAGATGAGTTTCGCGTCATTGCCTTTGATCGGCCGGGGTTTGGGTATTCGGATAGTTTTGGCGACGCACTCAGCCCAATGCAGCAGGCCGAGCTGTTACGCAGTGCAGCGCTTCAGCTTGGGGTGGAGAGCCCAATCATTCTTGCCCATTCCTATGGTGGTGCGGTTGCGCTGGCCTGGGCGCTGCAGGCGGAGGGCGAGGTTGCAGGCCTGACGCTTTTAGCCCCAGCCTCGCACCCATGGCCCGGGGAGCTTGGGCTTTGGTATCGGCTGTCAGCCTCGGCATTGGGGCAGCATGTCATCTTGCCTATGGTGGCCCGACTTGCCCCCCGCGCCTTTATCGAGCGCGCCCTGCCGCGTGCTTTTCAACCCAACCCAGTCCCTGAGGGCTATCTCGATCATTTGGGTGTTGAGCTAACGCTGCGCACCAGCCAGCTGCAGATTAATGCGCAGCAGGTAGACAGCCTCAGAGATCACCTTGTGGCCATGTCCCCGGAGTACCCCGCGTTGTCCCTGCCAATCGAGATCATACATGGCACCGAAGACCGCACGGTGGGCCTGCAATACCATTCCGAACGCCTCGCCGCAGACGTCGAAAGCGCCAATCTCAATCGCGTTGAGGGCATGGGCCATATGCCCCATCACGCCAATCCCCAGCTGGTTGCCGATACGATCCGCCGTACCGCCGAGCGCGGAACGAACTGAAATTGATTGCTACACCCGGGGTCAACGCAATAAGCTCAAACAAGGCTGTCGTACGCAGTTGGACATTGCCCTTGTTGTACTGCTTTACCTCCTCGACCCCCTCGAGAATTTCCGCTCCGATATTGCGCTTACTCAAGAGGTAAGAGCGTCGGCTGGATGGCCTATGCATACTTCAATCGCCCTTGCGGTTCCGGGGCCCCCCATTTATAACCGGGGCGATAAGTAGAGCTCATCACGCCTTGAAATTTCGTGTTGCCATGCCGAGGTTTTAGCACCCATTATGTCGGCGCCACTCAAGACCTATTAACCAACAAACTAAAACCGACTCCTCCCAACCAAACAGGTTTAGCATGCTTTGGGCCGGCGTTTTTCGATACGCGAAGCGTATCGTTAGGCCGGGCTAAAGCGTGCTAAACCAAACCCACGTTGTTCTTCTCCAACACCCGATCTGCCCGATAGCTCGAGCGCACCAGTGGGCCAGAGACCACTTCCAAAAAGCCCTTGCCAAGGCCAATATCGCGGAAGCGGTTAAATTGCTCGGGCGTTACGTAGCGTTCCACCGGCAGGTGATTAACGGTGGGCCGAAGGTATTGGCCGAAGGTGACGATATCTACGCCAATGGCGCGCAAGTCATCCATTGTTTTGATGATTTCCTCATCGGTTTCGCCAAGGCCGAGCATCAGGCTGGTTTTGGTCAGCACATCGGGGCGGCGAACTTTGGCATGGGCCAGCACATCAAGGGTTTGCTGGTAGCCAGCGCGGGGGTCTCGCACAGGGTGGGTGAGCCGCTCAACGGTTTCCACATTTTGCGCAAAGACTTCAAGGCCGGTGTCGACCACTGTGTCAATCGCGTCTGTGCTGCCATTAAAATCAGGCGTGAGTGCTTCAACCGCGGTGCTGGGGTTTTGGCGTTTGATCTCTCGAATGCAGGCGGCGTAGTGGCCGGCGCCGCCATCGGGTAGGTCGTCACGGTCTACGGAGGTCAGTACGACGTACTTTAAGCCCATCAGTGAGACAGTTTTGGCCGCGCCTGCTGGCTCTTCGGGGTCTAGCCAGCCGCGCGGGTTGCCCGTGTCTACCGCGCAGAAGCGGCAGGCCCGGGTGCAGACATCGCCCATGAGCATGATGGTGGCGGTGCCCGCGCTCCAGCATTCGCCCATGTTGGGGCACATGGATTCTTCACAAACGGTGGCGAGGCGGTGTTCGCGCACGGTATTGCGCACTTTTTGAAAGGTCTCGCCTGTTGGGATTTTTACCCGCAGCCAATCGGGCTTGTCGCCACGGGTGAGGGGGGCGGCGGCCCGGTTGGTTTTCATGCCATTTTTTATGGCGCGCACGCCATTTGGCTTGGAGACTTTTTGGCCGCTAACGACCACCGGTATATCTTTTAGCTCGCTCATTCTGACTCCGCCTATGCTCTGTCAGTCTTTCCCATAAGGGTTGTTCATTACTGAAAACCAGTTGGCATGTGATTTATCGGCCTTTTTGCGCCAAGCTTCCACTTCTTCACGCGAGAACTCTTCACGCAGTTCATCGTCGCTAACTGAGCGTGGATCGTCTGCGCAGTCTTGATCATTGGGCTTGGTTTTCTTTTCGTCTGCCATCAAGCGGGTTTCCATTTTGTCCTGTTATAGTAGTAGAAGTATACGCGTTCACATGGGGCTGACTCTATGTCTGCTGAAGCACAACTGACAGTACAGCAGGAACTTGATCTGCGGGGGCTGAATTGTCCGCTGCCGATTTTGCGCACTAAACAAGCACTGCGAGAGTTAAAGCCCGGCGATTTGGTGCGCGTTGTGGCTACCGATCCTCATTCTGTGATCGACTTTACGGGGTTTTGTGACACCACCGAGCATGAGCTGATTGCCCATGAGCAGGCCGAAGGTGAATTCACATTTACGATCCGTAAAGGCCCGCCGTCTGCCTAAGCTTGGTTAACGCCGACTCTAAGACTACCGCTAAGCGGCGTTTTAAAGACGGCGCTGGGTGGTATTTAAGGGCAATCAATTCCATTTTTTCGCGGCGCTCGAGCAGTAAATCATCGCTGGTGCCGAGATCGTCCACCAAACCAAGTTCCAGCGCCTTTTCGCCCAGCCAGTGCTCGCCCGTGGCCACCTTTTCGATGTCGAGGCGGGGCCGATAGCGGGTGATATGCGCCTTAAAGAGTTGGTGCACCTCTTGTAAGGATTCACGGAAATGCGCGCGTCCTTCATCGGTATTGCGGCCAAAAACGGTCAGGTCACGCTTGTGTTCTCCGGCGGTATGTAATTCAAAATCGATGTCATGCCGCTTAAGCAACCCATGAAAGTTGGGCAGCTGGCCGACTACACCAATGGATCCAACAATCGCAAAGGGCGCGGCCACAATCCGATCGGCCACGCAGGCCATTAGGTACCCACCCGAAGCGGCTACACGGTCTACGCTAATCGTCAGCCGAATGTTCTTATCACGCAGCCGAGCCAGCTGGCTGGCGGCTAGCCCATAGCCTGGCACCACGCCACCGGGGCTTTCTAAACGCAGCAGCACTTCATCATCACTCCGCGCATTGGCCAGTACCGCAGTAATTTCTTCGCGTAGCGAATCGGTGGCTGTGGCCCGTAAATCGCCATTAAAGTCGAGCACAAATAGCCGGGGTAGGCGGCCTTCGCCCGTTCGGGTTTTGCGCTGTTTTTTGCGCTCACGCCAACGTTTTAAAAAAGAGCCTGCCTGCCGGCCAGACTCACTAATACGCCGACCCATTTCTTGGTAGCGCTGATTAAGCGGTGTGACTTCAAGGGATTCTTTGCTTCGGCCGCGGCCGCGCCCAGTGCTGCCGCTGAGCATTCCGATTAAAATACCGGCGGCAATCAGCAAAGTAACAACGCGTGCTAAAAAAGCGGCATAGTCTTGTATAAATTCCATCCCTAAAGTGTACGCGATATGAGTGACGAAGCGACAATGCTGAGCTTACGTGAGCTAGATCAGCACAACCAAGTTCCCAAGGGCACGAGTTTTAGAGCGTTTAAGCGTATCGAGCCACAGCTTACCGAAGGTATTGATTTTGTTCTAATTGATCCGAACAGCCAAAAAGGACAGGCACTGCTCGCCAACGGCAAGGCTTATTCCAGCAGCCGAGTCATTATATTGGTGACTGAGCAGACCTATGCCGCGATGCAGCAGGATGCTAATCTTTAGCGGTTATGGTCACCTTAAATACGGTTATTGACTGGTTGCGCCCCTGGGAGCCTTCGGCCCCGGTCATCATCGTGTGTGCAGCGGCAATCAGCTTGTATGCGATTGGGATGATGCGAGGGGCTAAGCCCGGGTTTTGGCCTGCGCTGTCTTTTTTTCTGGGTATGGGGCTGATGTATGTGGTAACCCAAACCCAGTTTGATTACTACTCGCAGTACTTGTTTTCAGCACATCGTTTTCAGCATCTCATCTTGCATCATCTAGGCCCCTTTTTAGTGGCCTTATCAATGCCAGCCGCCGTATTGGCAGCGGGGTTACCGGCATCGGTTAGGGCTTGGCCGCAGGGCCGAGCAGCGCCAGTTTTTTCGGTGTTGAGGGTGCTCTATAACGGGATTCAGCAGCCGTTTTTGGCGGCATTTTTGTTTGTGGGCATTTTGTATTTTTGGCTCACGCCCAGCATTCACTTCTACGCTATGCTCAGCCTCGATTTATATTGGCTCATGAATTGGACAATGGCGCTTGATGGGCTGTTGTTTTGGTGGCTAATTTTTGAGCGGGGGCGGGCTGGCGTTACGCCACGCTTAAGCCC
>LKMJ01004209.1_pt1 | contig 13508 bp, 16 predicted proteins | sample 643391 | NCBI WGS metagenome assembly LKMJ01 (sample SAMN04112250, study PRJNA286221) | soda lake metagenome | biome: soda lake; feature: Kulunda Steppe; material: water; isolation source: sample PL-Br10 brine of Picturesque Lake | place: Russia: Kulunda steppe | collected 2010-07
ACGGGATACAGTCCGGAACCGATTCCAGACGCTGGCCGCGGACGCCAATCTCCCCGATAGAATCGACGGCGAACGACCGAGCCCACAGCTGTGTCGACGGTTCTGGTACGATACCTATACTGCCGTTTTGGAAGGTGTTCTCGACGGTGTCGAAGAAATCGCTGCAGAACAGGGCAGTAGCGATCCGCAAGTGATCATGCAGAACTATCTTTCAGACTCACGGTCCCGTCGGGTACGCCGTGAATTCATGCGTGAGCAGCTAGCTGACGTCTTTGAAGCAGGAATTTGATTGTTCGAAGCGGTAGTCCAATCACTCAGCTAATGACGGTATCCGTTCCTCAAAGAGTCGCTCCAGTGCAGTCCAGAGAATCTCTGCAGGGACTATTTTTGAAAAGTCTGACTTTGTGTGGCTTCCCTCTCCTGATGCCGGCTGCTGGTATTGGAAGTGAACCGCCCCAAGATCCGGGTGGTCACTATCTCGGTGCCACCCACAATTGAACCCCGTATTCGGATCAGCATAGTGGATCCGGTAGTATTGCTCTCCCTGATCGAAACGCCATTCAACATCGAGTGTTGGCGGTTCAGGACCTGTTAGTGGATCGATTCGAGAAGGATCAATTGATGCCCGAAGATATTTTTTGGAGATCGTATCAGGTTCGTAATTGACTGTCGTCACTTCAGGTTGCCGCTGGAGCACGTCTTTCAATCCTTCGTAGACGGTGTTGTCGGTAACACCTTCGAGGCCCATTGAGTAATTCTCCTCAGGCGGTCAGTGCGTCGCGTTCAGTTGCCCAATCATACTCGTTGAGTGCCGCTCGAACTACTGGGAGCCGGTCTGCGATGTGTTCCCACTCACTGGCTACGTCTCGTCGACGCTTGATCTCGTCCGTAGCGTCGAGATCTGCTATACTCGCTCGCAGTTGGCTCGGGGTGTCAACATCGTATGTTTCCTTCCACTCTATAATCTGAGTTCGCATCGATTCGAGTCTCGAGGTGAGTTCTTCACGATCATGTTCCCGCTGGAGGGAAACTACTTCCCTATATGTGGCCATCAGCTGATCAATACAGTAGAGCGTTTGGTCGCCCTGCTGGAGTTTCCGCAGGACATTGTCTTGGACGAGTTGGTCGAGATATTTTTGCGCAGTTTTTACTGAAACCTCTGTCTCGTTGGCAACCCACGAAGCACTCCGCGGCTCTCGAAGGGTACGTGCGGCGGTTCGTACGCGTTCGCCTCGCGTTCGCGAGGGTTGCTCATGTCGACCGCTCGAGTGGGTATCGTCGGTCATGTTCCCTCATAAGGGACACGAGAATATATATTTAATGTGCTGGAAATATGTTTAATTAGATAGTACCGAACCCCTCTTCTCGCAGTAGTTCAGCGACCCGTTCTGGATTTTCAAACGCTGCGAGCAGTGCGAACTCCCGAGCATCCGTTTTTGAGACCTCGTTTACATCGAGATGCTCGGCGAGCTCGTTGCGGAATGCTGGCTCCTGATCAGCTACCTTGTCACGGACGTGGATCTCGAGCCGTGTATCACGCTCGTCGCCGACGTTGCTTCGCCTGACAAAATAGGGATACTGTTCTCTTGCGGTAGTATCGCTCGTCGACTCGTTGCTATCGTTCGCATCAGAGGGTGCCGGCTCGGCTGGGGTGTCGGATTCGGTCGTTGAACTGTCTCGCGAGCCTCCTGATGATTGATGGTCGCCTTGTTCATTGTCCTCGACACGCTCAGTATCTGTCGGGGTAGTACTCTCTGGAGGATCTGAGTCATTGCTATCCTCGTCACTGCCACCGAAATCGAGGTTCCCGGAGCCAGATTTGAAATTGCTCATGCCGTCTTCGCCTCCGTTTTATCAGTTTCTTCTAGTTCGATCCGTCTGTTCGAGTGGTCCAGGATATCCAACTCCAATACTGAGTCAGTATCAGCATCGAATGTGTCGGTTGCGATGAACCACGCCAGTTCATACAGCTTCCGGAGCGTCTCGACCTCTCGGTCACGCACGCGTCGCTGGCCGGATTCACTGACCATCTCACCGTCGCGTTCGAAGGTCTTCCACCGTTCCTCGACCACTTTGAACGCCGAGCCTCGAGCCTCCCACATCGCGTCCATGAGGCTTTCCCGGTTGCCAATAGACACCGGGGTGGCGAACGCCTCTGTGTTCTCGAACTGTTTTTGGTACTGTTTGTGGGCGTTCGTCTGTCCGACACCTGAAGGAACGACACAAGAGAGACCGATTTCGATATCTAACTGGCTCTCCATGTTCCCGACGAGCTCCTCGAGGCCCTCGAGGCTCAGATTCCCCTTGCCAGCGGGTTTGACTGGGGCGACGAGCGTTCGCAGCGCGAAAATCGCATTGTACAGCAGGTCTTCGGCTCTGGCGTTTGGGTCGATGAGGATCGCGTCGTAGTCCTCGTGGAGTTCGTGTTTCGTCCAGAGCAGGTCGTGTAACAGTTCGAACCGGGGATACTCGTCTCGACTCATGTTTTTCATCCCTGTTTCGTAGGAAATCTTCTGCTCCAGATTTGATGTGAAATCACCCAACATGTCGTGACTCGGAATTATGTCGACACCCTCGTCGGTGGTTTCGATGAGATCGTGGAACTCACCATCCGGCATGTCCAGGATGTGCTTGACCAGGTTATCAGCATCCGGATCGCTCCGATGTTCGCCAGCGTCGAATAGGCTCGTGAGGTTTCCCTCCTGTGGATCCAGATCCAGCATGAGGGTGTTCAGGCCCATGCGCTCGAGTGCCACTGCGATGTTGGCCGTCATGGTTGTTTTGTACGTCCCACCAGATTCTGAATAGACTACGGCCGTAATCATATACATCGACATTCTCTTTTCTATACCATAAATCTGTGTCAGACATCCGGGGTAGAAAACTGTTACAGATAACTGTATCAGGCGTCTGTAACAGGTATCTGTAACCTATTCAGTATGGCGATTATATGGCAATTTGGAATAAATATGCCGAGCACTCTGTTACAGACATCTGTTACAGACGTTACTGCACAGAGTACTTTGCATGAGTTACAGAGGACAATTACAGATGGCTGTTACAGATGCCAATTACCGGCCTTACTAGTGACTGCACTGATCGGGTGCTACATATATCTATTACAGACAGCTGTTACAGACATCTAAACTAATACGACATTGCTCCTAGCAGTCAAACTCCTAGTCCTCAGATTCTGCTTCTAGTTCGCACGATATCCCTCCAGATTCTTCTACGGTCTGCATCTCCTGCATCTTCATGGCAACATACAGGATTTGTGGTCGGATTGCCACTGCCGTCCGGTGTTTGCACGGACCGTCGAACTGATCGTCGGCAGGACACTCACATTCCACCGGTATGCCGTCAACGATTGAAACCAGATACTCATGCTCGGAGGGATTGCGGTGGCTCTCGTTTCGAACGAGTACATCACCATCATACAGGGCGAACGCAAACGCCTCGTACTGTGCTCGCCTCAGAACGCGGTTCTTCGGACGCAATCTCTTGAGTGGTAATTGAGTCATATGGGATGAAACACTCCTGGAAGTGCCGCACCTTTTGGGGCACAAAAGCGGGGACATCTCAAGCCATTTCACAGATAGTGAACCGCCTCGGGGACAGGCCTCGAGGGACTTGCCTTGATTGGATTCGCAAGGCTGCTGCCTGCTGCCCCGCACCCCTCCAGGGCCCGAAAAACTGAGGCACAGATGATTAACCAACAATTAGTCCATTTCTCGGAGTGTGTTGGTTAATAGCGAGGTTTAATCTTCGTCCTCACGCAGCTCTTCAGCCTTCCACTCGAGCCAGCGTAGGATCTGCGTCCGATTCTGGTGCGCATTCTCGTAGGCAACACACTCCCGGAGGGTCCCCATATCGAGAATTGTTGCGATACCGGCCCTGATCAATCGATAATTTAGTGCTTCGAGACGCTTGTCGGGTAGGAATTCGTCATCGTCCCTGTCGTTAATCGTGGACTGATCCATCCCTATCGCCCTCCGCCCCTGAAGGGCAAGAAAGACTGAACAGACGACTACCTTACCATCGGCGTCAGGCCATCGCGTCTTGGAATCGCTCGCGGAGCGCATCCTCACGCTCCTCAAACTGGTCGACCTTCTCCTGCAGATCGTTGCTGATCCGCTCGATGCTCGCCAGCGCCTGTTCGCCGGCCAGTGAGCCCTGCGACCCATCATCGTCGTCCGCTTCCAACTGCTCCTCGTAGGCTCGTTCGACGCACTCAATAGTTCCCTCCGGGTTGAACAGAATGTCGTTGGCTGTACGAACATAGCCGTCCAACGACGCGCCCTCCTTGCCTTGGAAGAAGTGAGTGAGCGCGTACGTCGCGCCTGAATGGAGCGTCCACATGTCGATCAGGACGGGAGAAGCAGCGTTGGCCTCCGCATCACTCGCAGCGCGCTCGGACAGGTAGTCCGGGAAGCCAATCAGACTGTAGAACTCCGTGACGGTAAACGGCAGCTCCGAGAAGTCGAGTTCGATGTCCTGAGCGTCTCGGATGAATTCGAAGAGGTCGTCGGCGACGAGCTCGACCTGTGCGAGGAGCTCCTCCCACCAGGTCCGGAAGTTTCGCACGTCGCCAACGTGTTTGATGACCTCCTTGTCGGTGAGCGAGCGCATCGTGTTCGAACAGTAGCCGTCTTGGGCGAACCCCTCCACGTAGACGGCCTGCTCGCCGAAGAAGTCGTACCCCGACGTGACGCCCATCGTGATCGGGTCCGACCGGCCGGGAAGGCGCACCTCGAGGCCATCGAACATGATGTCCATATGGACCTCGCCACCGCCCCGGTAGCGACGAATCTCGCCGAACATCACGTCGCCCAACGGCGTCCCGTCGATAGTTTCCTCGCGGAGGATCTTCTCCAGCGGCCCGTAGACGTCCACCGGGTTAATAATCGCGTAACTGTTAGTCGGGATATGGAAGAGAGGATCGGTTTCTACCTCTCCCTCGGTCGCCTGCTGCCGAGCTCGACTCGGCTCGACGAGCGCGTTGAAACGGTCTGTTTCAACCCATTCGTCGGTGTAGGGGTTCTGATACGCCACTGTCGACTCGACGGCCTGCGGGAGATCACGGATCGCCTCGGCGAAGGTCACGGAATCTGCATCCACGTGACGATCTCGGTACCACTCAGGTAGTTCGGTGTCAGTACGTCCATCGACGCCAGCGAAGATGGTTCTGGATTCTGGATCTTTCATTTCGGTCACCTCACTTCAGGAATCCTCGTCGACTCGCGACTGCATCGTCTCGCGCCCTGTGCCCCTCTTCCGGGCGCAAAAACAACGTCTCGCGAACTACCGTCCACTCTGGAGCGTGTGCGGTACGTAGGTTCTCAGTTTTCCACGTCGGTTTGCTCTTGCCGGTCGTTATACCGCTCCAGTTTGCGCCCGATTTTTTCAAGCGCCTCGACACCACGTTCGAGGTGTTGGTGGATGGCTCGCGCCAGTCGAAGCGTCTCCATCAGTGCCTCCCCTCCGGGGGTTCGATGAGGTCGTTGCTTTCTTCGGCGAGTTCCCGGATTACCTGTTCCACGTCAGCCTCCTCGGCAACCGTCCGATGTGCGAGCGGGGCAGGATATGCCCGGTCACCCTGGCTGCAGAGCACGACCAGCCACTCGTCGCTTCCATCCCCAAGCACGATGTAGTGGTCACGATCAGCGCGCTGGAACACTCTTCGATTAGGGCGGGAGACGGCTCGCCAGTTCTCGGGGAGCGTCGGTGACGGCCGTCCGCCGTCGGGGAGGGCGACAACGTCGTCAGTAAGGGTCGCCATCGCGGCGTCGATCTCCTCGCCGGGGAGGTGCCAGCACGCCGCGGGACCGTCGCACTCCAGCTGCGAAACCACCTGATTCCGGAACGCGATGTAGTGCTCACGGGCGAACTGATCATCGTCGTAGTAGTCGAGGAGGAGCGCGCACGCGAGCTGAGCGGGCCCGCTACCACTGTACCCCCACTCGAACCCGCTCGGACTGTGGTTGACGAGGTCCAGACTGCGCTCGAGGGAGAGTCGCCGATGCTCCGAGAGGTTCAGGACGACGGCTTGGCCGTCGACGCGGAAGCCGACGTACTCGACTGCGTCTCGGTGAGACTGACCGGTCGATGCGACTGAAACCGATTCCGAACTGGCCATAGGTACATTCCCGTTCATCGTTGCTCGCGGGCGGTTCGGTGACCCCCGCACCCCTCTCAGGGGTTCAACAAACAGGACGGCGCTGCGTTCGGCAACGTATTTGGTAGTTGCAACGTACTGTCCACATAATTGAGGATGGCTGTACTGGACGATCTCTCGGGGTTCGAGTTCGAGGACGTGATGGAGGACGTGTTCCGGAACCTCGGCTACGAGAACGTCCGCCAGGCCGACCGCACGGCTGACGAGGGTCGCAACGTCATTATGGAGGAGGTCGTCGACGGTACGCGGCGTGCGATTATCGTCGAGTGCAAACACACGGGGACGGTCGGACGGCCGGTCGTCCAGAAGCTCCACTCGGCGATCGCGACGTTCGACTTCGACGGCCCCAAACGCGGAATGGTCGTCACGACCGGCCGGTTTACGAACCCTGCTCAGGAGTACGCCGACCGCCTCCAGCAGAACGACGATCCGCCCCAATCGAGTTGCTCGATGGCGAGGACCTCCGGGAGATCGCCGACAAGATCGGCCTCGACCTCTACAACGGTCGCATCGAGATTCTCTGCGACGAGACGCTCCGCCCGTACGATCCGGCCGCCGACCTCCCAGACCCACACTCATCGGTGACGTTCCGCCCGGTGATCGCTGTCACCGCGGACACGAACGCCGTCTTCGAGACGTCGGTGGGCGTCGTCCACCGGATCAACGACCGGACCCGATTCGTCGCCCACGCCGAGCGCGGGCAGCCACAGGTCGTCGACGAAGACGTCGCGACGCTGGTCACCGAGAACCTCCACGCGACGGTCGAACTCGACCCCGAGCAGTTCGGAGAGATGTTCAACGATGATATTGTAGAGTTTGTCTGCCCGTGCCACACCGGTAGTGAGGCTCTCTCCGAGAGCCTTGCCTAACTGGCATTCAGTTGTTCAAGAGCATCTGAGGCGGTCATGCGCACGGGTGTTGGACGATCTGGGTTCTCCTGGAAAGTACCGAGGTGCTCGATCACAGATTCGCGAAGAGATTCATCACTGGTTTGACCAGCGAGTTCGGCATACGCCCACAGGGCAGTTTTCGCAACGTCCGGGTCTGAATCCTCGGTAAACATCTTTAATGCCTCTATGATTCCTTCAGGGAATGCTGACACGTCTGTGCCGGCATAGTGGGCGGTTAGCTTTTTCATCGTATCATTGATATCGGCCAGGAACACCGAGACCACCTTTTGTACATCCTCATCGTCATCGTTTCTCATTACCCCCTTTTTTGCTGATCGATACGCCCGTCCAGCATTAATGTATGCGGAGAAGATTGTTGGGTGAAGCGCCTGCTCTTCCTCTAAAAGAGCGTACAAAATCAGAACCCGAGTGGCCTGAACCTGTGTCCCGACCTCGAACGCGTGACCCATATTATGGACTTTCTGCGTACCGTTCTCAGCGGATGCTATCGCATCCTGTAGAAATGGGGCTAGTGGTGTGCTACGCTGCCACTCCTCTGACACATACAGGTATAGCCCCTTGAAAACATCTGCTCTGGCTATTTCATCTGGTGACGTATTCTCTAGAATATGTTCGAACAAGTCGAACAGTGCAGACTCGACTGATTCTGATGCTCCCTCTTTAGTGTCGATGTATGCGCTCGCAAGTCTCATCGCAAGCGTCGCTTTCTGTATATTGGCATCCTCCGGTTGATTCTGTATGAGTACTCGCCGGATCCAAGCAGCTGAAATGTCATTCCGGAGGTGCGGCCGACAGATACCAGTTCGATCTATGACAAGATTCGTCAGCAGCGAAATATGCGCCCGGAGGTTCTCATGCGCTGGAACCGGGTCATCCATATTATCGATAAGCCGGCCTACGAGGCCGTCAACGGTATCGTTTCCAAGCGATGAAATCTCCCCATCACTCAACTGAGTACATAGAATCCGTCTGACTCCTTCGTGTGGATCATCAAATTGTCGGCATATCTCGGGGCCATGGTTTGCGATCGTTTCAGCCGAAATAGCAGAAGCCGCATGCATCCGGACAATCGGATCGGGATCTCCAAGCTGTCGGATAACTTGCTCTTGGCCGGCGTCCAAAACCCCCAGTGCTTCCAATGCCGTCGATTGATCGCCTTGTAACGTTGTCCGTGCCCGATAAAGAGCTAAAAACAGCTCGTCATTAGCGACCGTAGCACCAGAATCAAACAGTTCTACCGACGCGGCATTTCGAAGATTGGCCTCGACGATGAGTTCGCAAACTAAAATCGTATTCAACTGTGATATTTTTCCCTCATCAATGAGGCGACTGTTTTCAACAGTCGTCCCTCTCGCGTGTTTCTTGAGTAGTTCTGTATTAACAATGTCGTACGGGAGATCAGTACGAGGCTCTATCAAGCCTGAGATATCGACGTCTTGCCTCTGGAGGAGATGGCGGCCGCTGTCAGTCCGCTCAACGATATTATGGACAGCACAGAGCGCATCAAACCGTGTCCACTCATGCGTTTCGGACGCAAAAGCGATTTCAAATAGCCGCTCAACAACGTCCGGGTTGTCCTTCGCTATAGTTCCCGGATACTCTTTGGAAATTCCGAGGAAGTACTGGACACACGCATGTACTCCCGCTTCGTTCGTAATCGAGCCACGCGAAAATTGATACAGCGCCTTCTCAATATCTGAGATGACGGTCACGACCTCTCCGGGGGCTTCTAACGCGATCTCTGAAACAACCTCGACACTATGTAACGAAAACTGACCAGTATCGATGATATCGGTCACAGTATCGATGATGCCACGCCGAAGAACCTCCTCGGTGGCTGATTCTGCCTTCAGGTGTAGTTCTGCCCCCGGAGGGTGGGGCCATTCCTGGGAACCTTCCGAATATTTGAATGTAGTCTCAATCAGCTCCAACTGTTCCGAATCAGACAGGAAGTTGACCCCATCTCCATCCAATTCTCCCCCCTCATCGCCGGACGCTTTGTGTAAAACCTCGCTCAGTTTTTTCTGTGCTTTATCAGGAATCGCGTCATTAAACTCCAATTCAGCGCCCTCCTCTATGGCCTCCCGCAAATTATCGGTCTTGGGTTTCTCAACGAGTTCGGTAAATAGGTAAGCAGCGAACAATTCACCAACCTTGCCGTCAAGTTTCTGCCTCCCGTCCTGAGGCGCGATTTCCGCAAAAAACTGTTCGCGTCGCTCCTTCGCACGCTCATGATATCGTTCACTAGCCTCGGTAAGACCGCTGGCAAGTTCTTCACGATCACGTCGTGGCCGCTCTAACGAATACTCGTCTCCCATATAGATATGTATTAGATGATGTGAACATAATACATGTGGTATTTAAACCTCCTCGGAGGTGCGGCTGGAACGTCGTTGGCATCTTCGGCATCGGCCTCTTTGAGACGCTTCAACCGCTAGTGGGCATATCTGGAACTCAACAAGATAAAGTCGGCAAAGGCGTCGATCATGCTTCAACCCTTTCAGGTGCGTCTGGAACACAGAGGCTTACTAATTACTTGAGTTATACTAAGTTTTATAACGATTCCAGGAAGTGACCGGCTCAGTTGATCAAAAGCTCTTGAAGGCTACACCGATCTGAAAAAGCTTGTGAGCAGCCCTTATCCGAGCCTAGCCCTCTTCAGACCGCTGGTCGGCGTTGATTTCTGCCGTCTGTCGAACGTAGCTTGGTGGGAGTTCTCGTGAGCCTTCGGACTCGTCGGAGCCGTCCTCCCGTTTCGGACTGTCGCTGGCCGTTCCGCGGTCGGTCGCGTCGGATCCGCGGCCACCGGACAATTTCCGGGTGGACCCACGCTGGACGGACTCCGTACTCGCCTGGCGCCCGTCAGACTCGCCCGCTGCGTCCCTCTGTTCCATACCGCTGGGGCGCGCGCTCGTCTCGGGGCCGTTGCCGATGTCGGCCCGTTTGGACAGGCTGACGGACGACCCTTGGGAGCCGCCAGTGGAGTCGTCCGGCTCGATGGAAATATCCTCTGCCCCCGTCCCGCCGCCGTTCTCGTCGTCAGGTTCGTCGGCCTCTTGGCCGAAGCCGAACAGCACCGCCACGAAGTAGCCGATACTCAGGAGTGCGAGTCCGAGCAGGCCGACGACCACCTCGATGGGAACCGCACTCGGGATGGTGACCGCGACGATGGTCAGCGAGTTCGCCACTAGGTAGAGCAGGGCGAACAGGAATAGCCCCGTCGCCGTGCCAAGACCGAGCAGGATGCCGGTCGTCTTCCGGTCGATGGTAGAGAGTTCCATACCTGAATCACCTCACAGCTGCGCGTCCAGCGCCTCGTAGGCCGGGAGGACGGTGTCGACGCCGACGCGGAGCCAGACCGCGGCATCGGGCTGCTCGCCGTCGACGAAGTGCCCGTCGTGGATGTTCTCGACCGCCGTGGGAACGATGTAGAAGTCGTCCCGATCGAACTCGCGGACGAGCGCCTTCCGCGCGGCGGACAGGTGCTCGAGTGGCGTTCCGTCGGCCGTGGCGACGAACGCCTGCACCATGTTCACGTCGTCGACCGAGTAGCCGGCCATGGGCTTGTTCACCGCACGCTTCGTCGCCGAGATGACCGCGTGCTCGACTGATCGCTCCAAGTGCGGCTCGTCCCGGGCCGCCTGGCCTCGGTCGACCTCGGCGTGAGAGTCCACGATGGCCGTGTTGTGGGTCGCTATCGTGAGGATGTCCCGCCGGTCTCGGAGGCCACCCTGGGGTTCGCGGAATTTGAGCGAGCCGTCAAAACGGAGCAACAGCGGGATGGTCCCCGCGCGCAGGTGTCCCGTGTTCAGGACCCCGACGCCGACGTCGGTGGGCAAATCAACCTTGGTGTCGAGGAAGTCCGCCGCGGCACTCCAATTGAACCCGTCGTTGCGGATCGGGCCGGTGATCGACCGGAGCTGGTCGAGACCCATGTTGTTGCGGTGTGCCACCTCGGCGATGAGCCCGAGCCCGTTGTCCTTCGGCGTCAGGGTCGTCACGGTCCCGCGCGCCGCGTAGGCGTCCAACTCGGCCATCTGGTCCAGCAGGTCGTCGTACCGGGTGACGACGGTGCCGTTCTCGGTCCGGACAGGCCCATTGTCCGTCTTCAGCTGGGGGAGGCCCACATCGAGGATGATGGCCGGGCGGTCCGGCATGTCCGGGGCAAGGAACTCGCCCTGCTCGATGTGCTCGACGACCCAGTCGAGGAACCCCGAGCCGGTGCCGCCGTACAGCGAGCAGAAGATCTTCATGGTGCCCGAGTTCTCATCGGTCACCCCCAGAAGGTCCGTGATGAACCGCCCGAGGTCCTCGTGCGTCTCGATGTACTGCTTCCCGGTCCGGCGGTCCATGCCTGCTCCCTCGAGGTCGACCACCTCGCGCTGCTCGCGGAGGACGTGGAACAGGTTGCCCTCCACCAGCTGCTCGACCTCCATGATGATCTGCTCGTCACTGTCGGAATAGCCGACCCGGAGCAGTCCGTTGTTCGCCGTTTCGATGATGTACTTTCCGTCGGCCGCCTGGGTGGCGTTGATGATGCCCGCGTTATCCATGAACCGCAGCAGGTCCGTGAGGAATCGCGAGCCACGCTCGCCCCAGCCGGTGTACGTGAACACTGTCATGTTTTTCCTTCTGTTTCCACAGTCCATCTGACTGATTTCGACGCCATCTCGCAACACCGCACTACCAGACTACTTCTCGTCTATATTGGACTGCTTGTGAGATAAATTGGACTACATTGGAATAAAAGTTTCGGCGTTACCACTCAATTTGTCGGGGGAACCACACAAAGTCATTTAAGCTATACAGGCAAATAACCCAGTATGACAGAAGATGAGCTTGATGAGGACTCGTCTCAGGATACTAATGACTCCTCAGGTTCGGAAGCTATCGACGAAGCTCGCTTCAAGTTGCGATCTACCAAGCATGCGGATGCAGTCGTGCGGGAGCTGGCACAGGAGGATTACCAACGTCCAGCTGACCTCTTACCGAAAGTGCAGGAAACAAACGATATCTCACGATCGAATCTCTATAACCTTCTTAGCCGGCTAAACGGGACTCTAGTCGAAAAGGTCGATGGTCCTGGTCGCGCGACCCTCTACACGCTAACCGATGCTGGAAAAACCGTAGCAAATGAGTTCGGGCTTACGGCGACAGCCGAGTTCAACGAGCAGGAGGATGCAGTAATCCGCATAGCCGAGGAGTCGGCGACTGAGGCGATTTGGGAAGTTATGCAGCACAAGAACCTAACATGTGGCGATCTTGAGGATCTGATACTTCCTAAACTCCGGGCCCGCGAACAGGATCTTTCTGATGGAGCGCAGGCATCGGATCAACAGTCGATGCCAGAGCAGGAAATTGAGCGGTAGAGCGGAAACGAACCATTGAAACGCTCCGGATTCAATCAATTTATTTCGTAGGCACACCCGTGGGCCGAAGATCTTCAACCGGCTATGAATATCGAAAACCTGCGTTTTACTGTTCTTGCAGAACACCTCCTCGAAGGGGATGTGGGTGAAGACCTCCTGCCCGCAGACGGGACACCAGAGGAACTCGAACAGTGCCTCGCTGTGTCGGTCAAGTACTTCGAGACTCATTGGTTGACTCACCCGGTCGTACCGGGCCACCTTCTCGTGCCCGGATGAAAAACAGCGCCCAGCGCTCACTCACTCACCGTTCGGCGCCGTAGACGATGCGTGAGGGGGCTTCGTATCCACAGTCGGGGCAGTCGTACCACCGCTGGACTTTCGCCCCGTCTGCCGCCTTCTCGCCGACGCGAACGTCGTCGACACCACGAAGAACGCCTCGTGATGGAGATAGTCGAGGTGATCAGCGACGATCTCGTCGAGGGTGAGGCCGGTGGCGCGGGGCTTCGGCTCAACGACGGTCGACGGTCGATCCTCGCCTGCGAGGTAGCCGTCGACGGCTTCTGCCTCGAGGCCATCGGCCAGTTCTGCGAGGAGCTGTTTCGCCCACTTGGAGTCCGTGTCTTCACCACCGAACGGCGACTCAGCCGAGATTCGGTGTTTGAGCTTCAGGTTCGCTGCACCCCAGTGGCTGTAGTGGAGGGTGTACTGTCCATCTGTGCGTTCGTACGCAACGAGTGCGCGGTGTCCCATCAAGCAATCACCTCGCAGGGCGACCCACGGCTGGATCGCCCCGCACCCCTTCTGGGGCCAATAAACCCCACGAGAGATACATCCGTAGGTGCGGTCGACGACTACAGTTAGGTGTCTGCATGGGCGTCCGTCTCGGATCCGTCACCCGGCCGAGTGAGCAGGCTCACCTCCTCCAGGAGGTCTCTCGCAGTCTCGACTCGTTCTCGATCCGCGTCGTCCAACCGGTCGACGTCGAGTCGGTTGAGAGTGCTAAGCACACGATGCATCCGGTAGGCCTGTTTGAACTGTCGGTCCATCGGAAGT
>LKMJ01004210.1_pt1 | contig 13508 bp, 14 predicted proteins | sample 643391 | NCBI WGS metagenome assembly LKMJ01 (sample SAMN04112250, study PRJNA286221) | soda lake metagenome | biome: soda lake; feature: Kulunda Steppe; material: water; isolation source: sample PL-Br10 brine of Picturesque Lake | place: Russia: Kulunda steppe | collected 2010-07
ATGCTGTCTCTCATGCTGCTCCACCCGACGTGCAACGTCGGGTTCCAAGCGGACGCGAAGCTCCCTGGATTCCTCATTGCTCAAGCGCTTCCGTTTTTTACAACCTTCATCACATAGTGTCCTTTGACCCTTTAGAGCATGTGTCTCCATGGTCGGCCCCTGGAGGAGCCTAGATCACAACCTGGATATAACGCGAGGTCTTGATTAAAGTAATTTCTAAACAGATTACAGATAGCGAGGACCCCCAATAATTATTTAATTATTCGCAGTAACCCTAGGAGCAGTACGGTACTATAGCAAGACAGCAACAAATGTAGGAACAACAAGGATCATCACTTCCGCGAGGCCCCTGATTCTAAAAAGCAGGCACTGTGCATCCCAGGGATGGAGGATTTGCACGTTTCAAACCATCACACATTCAAATCTTATCGAGTTATTTGCCATATACTTGACGACATTAATTCGCGGATTCTGAAGACCCTCCCCAAAGACCCTCCCCCAAAAGGGCCCTGTGATGCACCTGATTTGCTCTATTTAGCACCAGAGTTGTGCACTTTACTACTGACGCTGTCAACTGTCATTGACGGTACGGCGTTATTTTCGGTTTTGACCGTCAGAAATTGAGTTACAGGCGTAATTTACGGTGATTTAATTTTTGTCGTCAGACGGTCGGGTTTCCGGATATTTACGGTGCAAAACCGTCAGAAATTACAGATAGGCAATTTAAGAGCACAGTTCGGCAGCAATCTGAGACAGAATTCGTCTCCTTTGCTCCAACTGTTTCCAAAGGTTTCCTCTGAAATTCAAATTCCCCATTCCCACTCCTCGAGGTGAGCTCACCCCTCCCACTCTTCGTCTCCGTCCCGCTGTTCACCCCCCTGCTGTTCAATCCCCCCTTCATCCACTTGCATCTGCTCCACATCTATGTGCGCTGCTGCAACCCCCTCTGCAAGTGGCTCAGCAGCATCTGGAGGCTGCAGTCCAGCTAGACTGTCGACAGACGTCTCCATGGACTGGCCAGCCAAGCATGCTGCAAACTCCTGGCGCTGTCATCATGATGAACTCAGGCACCTGCCACCTGTTGTGCAGCTGCCGCAGAGGGGCTGTACAGGAACTTGCAGGTGCCAGGATTGAGCAGGTGGTTCTTGAACCGCGTTGGGTTCAGTGATCACTCATGAGTACTAGTGTCCTCTAGAGGACAGATCTGGCAGTGCAGGCATGCGCAGCTGTACTCCACAGTTGTCCTGCCACCCTGCTGCGTCTCCTTCCTCTCAAACTCTGCCTTAACCCAGATGCTCTTGACCTTCCTGCCACCCCTCCTCCTCTGCCCACCCACTACCAGGCCTGTGGGAGGTGGTGCTTGCAGCAGCTGGCCAGGCCAGGCCAAGCTCGATGACCCACGTCCACACGACCCTCTTAGCTTGATTGCCGGAGGACATGTCGCTTAAAAATTTTGTTCGTGAGGAGAAGGGGCGATGAGCGCTCTTCTTGAGCTTGAGCTTGCTGGCCTCTGAACCACGGAGCTCCTGACGCAGCACCGTTACTTACAATTTCCCGCCGTCAGTATGAATTTCACCATAATTGACGGTAATATGACGTCAACGTCAATTATGCACCGTAGTTTACGGTGCCATTTCTGATTGACGCCGTATTTGCACAGCTATGTTTAGCACTTAAAAGTGGCCCCAAATGAACCCCCTAGATGTGGACATTGTGACAAAATGTATATATATGGAATTTGGGAATGGGAAAGGGGAGGGGAGGTTTAGTTGGAATCGGCTAGTGCCTTAGTGATGGGGACCCCCCCCCCTCCTCTCAATTGCTCACAAGCATACTTGCATTCGAATCTTTTTTTTTATGGATCCATCCCTGGAGCAAACTGTGCTTCACTCTACCAATAGGACTCACCTTCCTTGAACCTGCGTATCCAAAGTGGACATCTTTCATCTCGACCTGCAGGCCCCTGCTGCTTCCACTGGCGTGGCTGCCGCTGTGAACGCGAGCATCGGCTACCTCACTGCTGCTGCTGCTGCTGCTGCTGCTGCTGCTGCTGCTGCTTGCGTCTGAGACATGACTGCTGCCATTTGTGCTTCCAAATCCTTGCTGCTGAGGTGCATGGCCAGCCCCATCACCAAGTACCACGCCATTAGAGCTTAACTTGCTGCTGTCATCCTGGTGAGCTTCTTTCATCACACGTGTCAGAGGTCTGTCTGGGATGTCATGCTTGCCATCCTGCACATTAAATATCGATCAGTGCATCACTCTTTGTCAAAGCTTGGCTGCATCCTTTGAACACCATGGCTAGAGGGGGACGTCAGGCACAGTACTCTCAGTCATTTGCAAGCTGCAACTGTGATCAAGCAACCAAGCAAGGCCCTGGGTTGTTGTGAGGGGCATCAAATGCCTGGTCTTATGTTTGCACAACAAAGAGACTGCCAGGCAGAACTGCCTGTGTGAGGGCGGAGGGTGAACGACCCTCTGTGCACGCACATGACAGCGGCGTGCACGCCCAGCCACAGGGATGCACACCTTGATGTGCGACTCAGTGCGCAAGATGGCAAAGAACTCCTCCATGTCCACGAGCGCCGAGCGCAGCTCTCTATAGAACCAGCCCAGGAACTGCAGGGGTGCCCAGAGCTGCAGCAGGAGCCCCTGGATCATCATGAGGTCACCTGCTGTGACTGCTCCTCCACTGCGCGTGTTGTTGGGGTGTGGGAAAGGTGTGGGAGGGCGCACACAAAGCAGCATGCTATACAGGACCTGCGTCATGCAGCATGTGTGCGGCTCTGCTTTGCAGGGCCTTTGCAGGTTTTCCCCTTGATGGGAAGCATGGGTAAGGATGGACACTGCTGTGATGAGAGCGTTTGCCCATCATCATTAAACGACACATTAGGAAGCCATGTTTGGCGTAGATATGCCCATGGATTGAACACTCCAGGCAGATGCAAACATACCAGACACAATCCTCTTTCAGAAACACTCCTTGGTCACCCTTTTGCACCTCACAGTGAAGCATGCCTATGTCTGACGCGATGCATGGTACAAGATGCAGCAGCACACACAATCAGCCTCCACTCCTGGGCGTCATCACTCTCCCGATGTAGACACTATTGAGTGTCCAAATCAGCTATTGCACCTCCAGCTCCACACCTTGCATTGACTGCAGTGACTAGTATTGAGGTTAGACCGCACGACAGTATGACAGCCTGGCCGGCATTGAGCAGAGATGCCAGGCGCTCTGTCTTCACGGATGCTGCTCGGTAGCCCTGCAAAAGCAAGCAGGGAGAAGAAAAGGGGGTGAAAAAGCGGGTGCTACAGTGTGGACAGCATCCAAGGCAGCAGGATGGAAAGTTGAGCATTGGTTAGGCGTTAAGGCTGATCTGTGCACAAATGTTTAGGTAATTGTGGTTGGTGAGCTGGAAACGCACATTCAGCCTTTCCAGGTTCATCAGAACACTGTCACTACCCACTTAACACACAAGAGCCTTGCAATGCTTGAGTTGCTCAGCACCCAGCAAGTTTTGGGTGGGCCTTGCCCAGCACATCAAAAGCGCATCAAAAGTTATTTGTGTTTGAATACAAGCAGTCAGACCCTCCTTAGCTCAATACCCTTTCTTCTCTGTGAGCCTACCTTCAAGTACTCGTTGTATTGCAAGACCTCTAACTTTTGATTGCCGAAGAGTGCAACGGTTTCAAAGTTAAGCAGCGCGTCGACGCACTTGGCACCTAAAATCGAAGATCATGAATGACACATGAAGTCGGCATTCTGATGTGATGGGCATCAAAAGCTTCCCATACCTTGTATTGCATTTTGGAAACATATTTCGGCTGAACTTCAATCTCATTTTAAGCAGCCATTGCAAAAAGGCTGGCACTGAAGGCCTTTGAAGGGGAGTATGATCACAAAAAATGCATAGCGCTTCCACCCTGGAGTTGCCAGCATGTAAGATGCGAGCAAATGCAAGCAGCTGAGGTAAACATCAGAGGTAAAACGGCTACCTTCAAGCTTAAGGGCAACTATGAAGAAGTCCAAGGCCCGTCAGAACCTTGCACGCACACACACACACACACGCACTGACACACAGACATAAGATACTGCAAGCACAAAATACTGACCAGTTGCATTGTCCAGAATGTTGACTTCTTTACGGGCATCGGCAGCAATCTGCAGGCACCAAATACGCGTCAGATGAAAGGTTAAAAGAGTCATATTTTTTGGAAGCAGACGTTGTGATGTCAAGCTAGCAAGGGCACCTTGTGGTAATGCATGGCAGCTATGTGCTGAGCTTGAGCACAAATCTAATAGGTCCACAGGCAGGCATGCAATTGTGAGACCTTGCCAGGTGCGTGTCTGCTTAGCAGAAAGCTCAACAAACACATTTAGCTTCAACAATCCTCTAATCACACCATAAATAACAGCTTCCATGGATTCCAACCGTTCGGCGTTGAATCTACAAGATATCGAGTTGGCAGCACAGCTTGCCTTCATCACACTGAGCATGGCTGCTGGCACCCCCAAGGCCATGTAATTCAGGTATGGATCAATATTGCCTATTCACAGGGTAGCTCTCAACAAGCCGCAGGCCGCTTCCCCTCACCCTTGTCATCACAACGCTCCATGAGACATAAAGGGCAAAGGTGGCAACAACAAGTGCGCCCTGCGAAAGGCATAGTGGTAATTGCGTGTGAAATAAGCCTTGGCCACGAGCTCATGCAGATGTTGCACTGTATCTGCACATGGAGCATGGGTGTGTGATCAGCATGCCCACATGGAGATGTAGCAGTTTGGGGCCCTGTCAAACAAAAACAAGTTTGATGGTTCCCGGTATTCAAAAGCTAATGCAATGACCCTTTACATAGTGATCACCATGCCCACATGAATTCTGGCTGGTGAAAATTGTGATGCTTGCTAGTTCGATCAGCCAAACTACTCCAGAGACGTAAAAGCAGGTAATGCTAAGCACCAAAATCTAGCACCCGGATTAAAGCGAATCAGTGAATAGAGAGAAAAGCCGGGCCTCACCACTAGCGGGGAAAAGTTGCGGGCAAGAACAGCGCACACAACGAGCAACTCCAGGGCCGTGGGTATGAATGTGAAGATGACCGCTCTGTACAACATCTGGATGCTCCTTGTGCCTGTGAGCCATGTCAGTGGGTGGACACAAGGGGCATCCTTCTCTCCTATTGCAAGTGATCAATCTGTAAATGCATCTAAGACCCAATTAAGGGTGAGAACATGCAGCATTTACATGCAAGCTTTTGAACATTGCAAGCCAAGGTAGAATCAGGGAAGACAACTTCTTGAGTTCTCATCCTGGGTGTTAGCTGTCACTGGCTTTGTGGTGAATGGAAAACCTTAATGTAGCACCTTCACGCACTAGGCAAAACTAAGCATAGCACAACCCTGGCACAATGTGCGTTCACTCGAGGTAGTGCGTTCCCTCGAGCAAAAGCCAAAGCATATTTGTGGTGTGCATGTAATACCACGTTGCAAAGCAACTGCATGGCTCAAGCTAAGTAAAATAGGCTCTTCTAGGTACAACACATGATCAGCAAATTCTATTATGGAGGCTGGGAAAAGCTGGACAGAAGCCCACAGTACGGAGCAATATACGTGCATATCTGCCTGTCCCACCTCGTTCCAGAATGCGCGCCACCCTGCCAGTGCGCCTACAAAAACATGGAAGGTGCCAAATGTGTGATTTTGCTGAAATAAATGCAATACAAATGGTACAAGCCGTGAGTAAGCTGCATACATTGTGTGAAAGAGCGCCATCCTTGCAAAAGCATTCATAGCACATCCGAGTTGTCTGCGCACCTTTCCAGATGGTACTGGATATCCAAGCCCATGATATGAGCAAATGTATGAAAAGCAACACGCCTGGATGCGGCCTGTAAACATGTCATTTGAAGGACAACACCTAAGTCATTTGTGCGTCATCAACACACTTCATCCAAATTGCTCTCTCTTGCCTGCCATGGCACTCAGTGGACATCTGGGTTGGGTTGTGCGGCAATTTGCTTTAGTCTCCGTGCATGCAATACAAACAGGTGTGCCAAATTATGTCAACTTGTCTGCATTCAGGGGGTAACTCTTGAGGGTGAGGTTGCATGACAAGGCCTGCTTGCCCCCAACTGACCCCCCCTCTCCTCCCCTAACATCTACCAATTTATGTATTAGCTTGGTTAATCTCATCATCTTTATCTCAAGCAACAGGGAGAGGGACCATGTCATGCATGTAGATTACAAAAGCGCGTGTGCACGCAGTGAGAGCACATTAACATCTGAGAAGGTGGTGCTTTCTGCATCTGAGAGCTCTTTCTACTCTGTAAAGTTGCCTGCTAGCAATGCCAAGGAGCTAATGAAGAGCCCTGAAACACCCTCACAGACACATTCATACCTGAGAAACCGGCGTGAAGAGAGGACCCTGAAGTTCTTTGCTGCAATGCTTTAAAGCATCACAGGCCCCATACCTACAGGCATAGTGACATGCACCAGCATGGCAAAGCCATGAACTCGAGTTTTGCACCTGTAGAGCTGCCTAGCTCATTTACTCTGCAGAATGCCCTTCACAATTTCCATAATCAGCTTCTAACAGAGTGTGCCTCAGTACAGAGTTGCGCTGGCTGTGTGGAAAGCTCAGACATCCAAGCACTCAGACTAGTGTTATGCTTCTCACCAGAGCCTACTTACAGGAGCAAGGCTTTAGTTGCAGCAGCCGCTGCAACAGCTGCTGGTGCTGCAGCGTGCTGTGCAAAGCTGTTGACGGCATCTCGAATCATGATTGGGCACATGAGGCCTGCAAACAAAGACGAGCAGATTCGAATATGGTCAACAGGCAAGATCATATCTCTGAGGCTGGAGTGTGCGCATGGCTTACAGGCAGTGAGCATGTAGAGATCGGATAAGTGCACACTGGCACTTGGAGAAATCAGGGTGCAGATACAGACAAGACATGGCACAAGGAGTCACTAGACATTAACAAACAACATTTGCATGAAATGGTAATCTGAAGCAGAATGGGTGGCATACACTGCATGCAGATGCGGATACACTGCTTTAAACCTGTTCTGGGACGGGCATTTCCAAATGGATGCAGTAGGTGCAGCCCATAAAAATAATTGTTTGTTTTGATACAGGTGTCACTGACCTCCAGTGGGTCTAAACTGCCTCAACCAATTGCGCTGCCAAAATGAACATGACATGCAGTGACATCGTTGCCCGTTCAGCATCTGTTTAATGACTATTTAATGCAAGCTTATTGTTCACTCACCAGCCGACTTGCTGAAGAGGAGGCACAGGAAAGCCAATCCAACCCGCCATAGTAAGGCACGCTCCTCTAGAGCTAGCCTGCAGAAGGCAAAGGCACACTACTAGTGTGACACGCGTCATTGGCAACCCTTTAATTTGGAGGCAGGCTTCACGTCCCTCTCTCAAATGGCCAAACTCGTCCATCAAGTAATGGACTTCAGCTGTGTTTGGCGTCAAAACTGCTTGCCCGCACCTGATGAGGTATGGAAGCACGTGCGTAAATGTGGATGCCTTGGGAGGCTGCGGCAGGCCCTTCACCTTCTCATTGCTCTGAAGGATTGATCGGTAGGTGAGACCTGCATACAAGAGGCATACAAGCAACCTTAGTGCTGAGGCTTTCAGCGGGCGCTAACACTCTCGCACGTGGTTGGCATCTGATATGAAGAGGATCTCACAACTCAGGAGCCACATCATGGTACTAGTAAATGAGCACACCACGCACCCAGTGGATTAAATGCCTGCAAATCATCCGTGGCCACTGCTGCGCTTGGCAGGTGTTGGTGAAGCTTGTGGTAGCGGGAGCATGGTGTTCTTTGGAGTCCCAACAGAAAATATTTGGGCCTTGAGGCTAGCCTATAAGCTCTTGAGCAGGCGGCTGGCTTCACTTGTTCAGGGGATGGTGTATCTCGCAGGGACGCATGGAATTTGCTTCTGTGTATGCAATCCATAATTTTTCAAATATAATACAAAGATACATGAATCTAGATAGAAAATTGATCCGAACATGACATTCGGATTGGCCGCTAACTTTTAAGCAATTTCATCTAAAAATGCTGCTTCAGACTGGGAACTCATCTCGTGTGTCCGTGAGGGCTAATGCCTCCCGGTCCTCAGGCCCGAGCAACTTGTGCAAGACCGTGGTCCCGCCCAAGCCATCGGCCATCAACGATGTCATTAGAGGAGTTGCGCTGGGTGGCTTGGCTTCCGTGGCATTACTAACGGCACCCCTGACCGCGCAGGTGAAGAACCACAACCACATTTTGCGACACAGTGAAGTTCTGTAGGCAGTGCTGCCCTCACCCTGCCCTGCCACTCTGCGTCTGAATACTCGGATCAACTTGAGTCTGCTTCCACAAGCACCTAACCCAGGGCATCGCTATCTACCTTATCCTTGCAGGCGGAGCTCAACAAGTAAGGCGGTTGAGATGATCCAAGTTGATACCAAAAAGACCAGTTCTAGGGAAAACTGCGACTTTATGGTCATGATCAAAGGTGTAATGGCTCTTGCAAGCACGCTTGCGCTGACATCAGCACCCCTGTCATGGCTGTTGATGATCTGCTGCCAGGCAGACAATTTTGCAGCACGCATGTACGACTTTTTGCACGCCAGGAGCCATCAGTTCTCCGGTTCCTTGAAATGACTCCTCGTCTATGCACATTGGTACTGCATCATGCGCCATTAAATCAGCACATTTTACACGTTGATGGGGCTGCTTGCACGAGAAGCTTGAAATAATATCCCCAATGACTCCAGCCGATGATGCTCGTAATTTAGGATCAGGGAAGTGCTTGCTTTAGTTAAGGTTGGCACTAACTGGTGGGAGCGCATAAAAAAGGGGTTTTCTCTGTTTTGCTGATTATGCTGGTGGACCTAGTGGGGGACCACATAAAAAACAAATGCGATGCTGTTCTGAATGTTACACCAGGTTTGAGGCCGGCATTGAAGGTGAATTTGCAGGTGGAACCAGCCAGCAGTGGGGTGAAGCAGACATTGATGGTGAGTAGACAGAACTTGGTAGTCAGCATCTTGTTCTCCTCCCTCGCTGACTTGTTGTGCCGCTGCATCGACTTTGTGGCCACTGCTTCTCTTCACAGGCAGGGACTTCTCAAACCAGGATCTGCGTCGCAGCAACTTCACATCTGCATCTGCAAAGAAGGCAAACTTCAGCAATAGCAACTTCTCTGGGGCTTATTTCATCAAGGCAGTTGTTGCAGGTGAGCTGCCTTCTCATTAACCTGTACAAACCTGACCGACTGGATCCTTTTCACTCCTAGAACACGGCAAAACTCTTTGCTTTCTTTGCACCCATACAGTCACAGTGCCTGAATGTCAATGTGCAGCGGTTGATGTTTGTTGCTCCCGCACTGCATGTGTGTCGCTCTATTACCATGCTTCTTATGGACCTTCATTTCATGCTGATATACTTGACAGGCTCAATATTTCATTCCTGTTTGGCTTGCACTCCCTTGGCCTGGTCTCAAACAACCATGCATGTATCTAGCCAAGTCAATCAAGTTTGTGAATTCCTTGGCAACCTCGGGGCCAATGAGCTGCCTGCTTGCAGGCACATTTATTAAGGATCATTCTGGCTTTTGTATCAACGCAGGAGCAAACTTTGAGAATGCCATTATCACTGATGTACTCTTTGACCGGGCTGTGATTGTTGATGCAAATTTAAGAGGCGCCGATTTTTCCCGGACAGTGAGTGCATGCATTTGGCATCTGTCCAGTCTTGCCTGTGATAAGTTATGTCAGTTCCTGTGCATGTGAACATAAGCTGCGTTTGCTCATGGCAGATTGATATTTTGTCTTTATGCTTGCAGAAGCATCTAGAGGCTTGTCTTATGTTGAAAGATGTGCATTGAAGTCCAGTTAAAATGTAGTCCATAAGATGCAATGACAGAATTGGATGCTCAGGGTTCTTTCGATAACTCATGACTCTTGTGTCATTCCTGAATGTGTTTTACACTCATCACAAGGCTTTGCCTGTGCTGTCCCTCCCTCTTAAGGTGTTGACAAGGTCTGACCTTTCTCGTTCTGACATCTATGGTGCAGACTTCAGGTGTGTTAATATGCGGGCACCCATGTGTATGTCACAGGTCAATCCTGCTCCTTGCTGTGGAAAAACAATGGTCGTGCTTATGTTGATAGTCATACTTGATTTAGCTGTGTGCAGGAACGCTTACAAACACCTTTACTCCATGTCACACCCCTCATTACTGGCCATCATCCTTGATTTTTGTTTGTGTTGCTTGCAGCAATGCACTCTTGGATAGACCAATGCAGATGCAGCTGTGCCGTTACGCTGATGGCGTTAACCCTCGCACGGTGCGTGCTCTCTATCCTAGACAACTGTAAACTGTGAAAACGCGTGCATGCCTTTTGTGAAGCCTGAAGTACACTGAGGTCATGCAGCTGGACCAAAGTTGGATCTGTCTGACTTGCTAGGCCCCCTTCCATCTCGCACACCTGAACTAGCGCGTTTTTTTGAAGGAATGTAACAGAGGCCACTAAAGTGCACAAAAGGTGGTGGAAAACAGGAGAAATGACTCATGATTGATTTGTACTATGCTAGACTTTCCTGCGTCATTGAGGGCCGATTGCATCAGGATGGGGCTAAATCGGATATGAGGCACTTGGTGTATGAGTCAAAGAATCTTGCAAATGCCACTTATATAAGTGCAAAAACTTTTTGATAGAGCAGATATGATGGAAATTCATAAAATCAGATGATTTGATAAGAAACCAGGGAACTGGCCTCCTAAACTCTCTTCGCCAGTTTTCCGCAATCCCCACCTCTAAATGCAGTTTTGCAGGACTTGTCTGAGAACTATGAATTGGACTAAAGTTCCAGAGCTGTGCTAACATTCTTTGCATCCATTCCCTTCTGACCTCCTCAATAACTGTCATGCTAAATTTTTAAGCTTGAGCGAATGCAATGCTGTACCAGTTCAAAGTTTTGCAGACAGTCGTGTGATTCAGTGAGTCAACCCTTGCATTTTTGTTATTGCAACGCAGGGAGTATCCACCCGCGCATCGCTGGGCTGCGGAAGCATGCGCAAGTTTAGGCAGTCCACGCCCTCAGCAGTTGATGGTCCACAGGTTTCTGAGGAAGAAAAGGAGGCATTCAGGGAAACCCTGGGTCCCCGGGGTGGCGGGAAGTGATGTGGCAGCCAATGTGAAGCCACTTTTGCTTTGTGTACCCTGAGAAATAGCATGGGCTCTAACCTGTCCATGTCACAAACTAGGCTTGTGCGAACACCGGACATGAGTGTGCTGCGAGGTTTGTAAATCACTCTCTGGGTGGTGCCTAATGTGGATCATACTGAAGATCTCAATTACCTGACTATTACTTGAGTTGATTTTTGAAATCAGTGAACGTGCTCCATTTTTGGTCGGATAGGGTGTGTTGCATGCAGGGTGGCCCCGGCGCCTGCTCCACTGTCCAACACCGCCCTAGGGGTGGCAATAGTATAAGCTTTGATGGCCATGTGCTGCAATTGTTTCCTGTCACGCATGCATCCATATTGTTGGGAAACATTCGGCTCATCTATTTTTACCTGAAAATGCATCTTTGGGATCTGCGCATTTGTTAACCTTTATTTGTAAGAAGGAAGGTCAAGGGAGAGAGGAGAAAAGAGAGACGCAGTGTTCCAGTCAGAAAATGGCATTATGTTCTTACTTGCATCAACTGTGAACCTCTCCTTCAGTGCAAGCCATGTCACGCTGAGACTGCTGCACACCTGCTACATCGTCAGCAATTGCACTAGCCACAAGCAAACCTGCACCATTTGATGCATCTATCTGCTCAAGGAGGTTAGGTAAGGTTTCAAGGCTGTATCCGCCAAACGTGGGCAGCTTAGCCGGTTGGTGGCCTCCAGTGAGGTTCGAACCCCAAACCCACAGGTTGCAAGGGTGGATAATCGACTTTCCATCTCAGGTGCCCCGCCGCCTGCTCGACTATCCGGAGCTAATCTGCTCAAGGAGAGTGGGCTCAACAAATTATCTGAAGGATGCAGCCTGATGCACCAAGGCCACACACTCACAGCCCGCACAGTGCTTTTTGATACTTGCTCGGAAGTAAACCTGCTCTCAAAAGAGTTTGTTTGTTTGTTACAAGACACGAGCGGACACAGCAATGTCCTTAAGGCAGGCAAGGCAGAAGAGCTGAAAAACGCTATTGCCAGCCCGACAAAAAAATATCCATAGTCTCAGAGAGAAAAAGGAATGATTTGTATATCTGCCTCAAGAGAAACAATTTCGCATCCTCAGCTCCAATGTTTCAAAATAAAAAGCGCCTGTGTCTCTAATGTAAGTCCGACCAGCAAAATCGGCAAATTGTTTGTTTGCAGATGCAAATGGAATCATGTACGGCCCGTGTCCTACTGCCATCCACACCTCTGTGGGCAGCGCTGGTGGAGTCATGGGACAAGTGCTAGGCCCAATCTATGGTGTCCTCGACAAAGGTATGCCAGTAGAGTGCAGCACGACCACCAGAGAAGGCGTGGCATTCCTGGTCGCCCAAGGGGTAGGCCAACTTTATGAAGTTCTCTTGAGCACACATGCTGCATGCGATTGGGGCGCACGCGCTGACCCGGTGCTTGACAAGCTGCAATACAGACCATTCTTACTCTCGCGCAATGATAAAGACACAATCGTAGACATACCCCTGATAAGCACTGGGCGCAGCACTTTGGGGTGTGCATCTGCAACTGCATTTGTGTGCGTAACATAACACAAACAAGGTATTACTGTGAGCTCGTCTTTGAAGTGCTCAAATACAGCTATAGCTGAACTGACAACAGGATCAAATACTCCTCCAACTGACTCAACCGACCTCCGGCTCAATGCAGCATAAATCTGGCACTGCATGAATCTGGCGTGACAATGTGAGAAAGAGGTTGAGGAGTATCTGGAACCAGGCAAACCAGCTAGGCAATGAAGATCAGAGGGACAAGGCTGCAAAATATCATACTTGGGTTGCTTTGCCTCTTAGGTCGGTGACTGTTCAACTGTTCATCAAGTTGATGGACCGCCTTTTTCTGTACCTAGGTATCATCATCTTTATTTGGGCAAGCAAACACAGCGCAACGTGGCACGTTTCTGGTTACATTCCCAAACGCTGCGCGTTGAGACAAGAAGCTGGGAACATCATGATGGTAAACGTGATAAGTGTGAACCTGCTCAAGACCTGATGCTATTTGCATACTGCCAGATAGAACGAAAAATGTCCATCAAAGAGACATACAGGATGTACACCCTTCGCGCTGGGTTGTACACCTCATTGAAGTAAAATACTGTGATAATACACGACCAGAGCAACAACTAGCAAGAGCAACTTGCTGTTGAACTGAACAGCATAATGGATTGAAACACGCCCTTGCACAGCAATGCCACAAAGTAAGCCTACATACCATCCTGATTGGAGTGATGGGAACCATTTATAAATGTCATACTGATCTACCCCTCAGTAAG
>LKMJ01004211.1_pt1 | contig 13499 bp, 11 predicted proteins | sample 643391 | NCBI WGS metagenome assembly LKMJ01 (sample SAMN04112250, study PRJNA286221) | soda lake metagenome | biome: soda lake; feature: Kulunda Steppe; material: water; isolation source: sample PL-Br10 brine of Picturesque Lake | place: Russia: Kulunda steppe | collected 2010-07
ACGAGCCGACCGACGCCGTCGCCGACCGACTCGAAGCGAAAGCAAGCGAACTGAAACAGGGTGCAGTCTCCGGCAGGCAACCCGAAGCCGAGCAACAATGACTCGTCCTGTCGATAGACGCAACTCGGGCCGCAACCGGAACGCCCATAACGGTACTTGCCAGACCATGACACAATGACTGCTGGGACACACGCACGACTCGAACGGATCGGGACAGACGGGAAACACCTGATCGTCCCGATGGACCACGGAATTACACTCGGCCCTGTCCAGGGGCTCGCTGATATCGAATCGACGATCGACGCGGTCACGGCAGGCGGTGCAGACGCAATTTTGACCCAGAAGGGGATTGCTCCACGAGTCCACGAACACAAAAACGGCGCAGGCTATATTGTCCATCTCAATGGGTCGACAAGTATCGGCCCGGCGGAAAACGACAAACGAATCACCGGTACTGTGAAAGACGCGATCCGAGCCGGTGCCGATGCGGTCTCTTTCCATATCAACGTCGGTAGCGAGTACGAACCGGAGCAGATTACCAAACTCGGCGAAATAACAACCACTGCGGCCGAGTACGGTATTCCAGTGCTAGCGATGACCTACGCCCGCGGTCACGACGTGCGTGAAAAAAGTGATCCACATGGCTTCGGTGAAGATCTCGCACACGCTGCTCGTCTGGGCGAAGAACTCGGTGCTGATGTTATCAAGACGGCCTACTCGGGTGATGCCGAGAGCTTCCAGCAGGTTGTTGAGGGAACACGGCTTCCGGTCGTGATCGCAGGCGGCTCGAAAGGGACAGATACCGAAACGCTCTCGATGGTTCGTGGCGCGATCGATGCTGGCGCGGCGGGCGTCTCGATGGGACGGTCGATCTTCCAGCACGAGACACCGGAAGCGATTACCGAGGCAATCGCAGCGGTCATACACGACGATGCGGCGCCAGAAGCAGCAGCCAGAACCGCTGGTCTCGAGGGTCGCCGGTAACGGTTTTTCTCACCGTTGGGCCGCGTGATCACTCTCTCCGTTGCGGAATCCTTTTGATCATGCTTGTGTATGATTCTCCCAACGGATGGCAGGACCCACATGACGATGGACGAGCGTATCGAGGAACTGCGAAAGCGACGTGAAGCGGCATCAACGGGTGGTGGCCAGTCCCGTATCGAATCACAGCACGAGAAGGGCAAACTGACCGCTCGTGAGCGCCTGGAGTACTTTCTCGATGACGGCAGCTTCACCGAGTTCGATCAGCTCCGAACCCACCGGAGTCACACCTTCGAGATGCAAGAAAAGCAGTTCCCTGGCGATGGTGTGGTAACCGGCTACGGCGAGGTGAACGGTCGGACTGTCTTCGTGTTCGCTCACGATTTTACCGTGCTCGGCGGCTCACTTGGTGAGGTGTTCGCCCAGAAAGTAACCAAGGTGATGGACAAGGCAATGGAGACTGGTGCGCCGATCATCGGATTGAACGACTCTGCGGGTGCTCGCATCCAGGAGGGGATCGACTCGCTCGCCGGTTACGCCGATATCTTCCACCGTAATCAGCAGGCAAGCGGTGTCGTCCCACAGATCTCGGCGATCATGGGGCCGTGTGCGGGTGGGGCGGTGTACTCACCAGCGATCACGGATTTCATCATGATGGTCGAGGACACCAGCCACATGTTCATCACCGGCCCGGACGTCATCGAGACAGTCACGGGCGAGGAGGTTGGGTTCGACGAACTCGGTGGTGCGAGTACGCACGCCTCCGAATCTGGTGTCTCACAGTTTACTGCCGCCGACGAGAAAGACGCGCTCGATGATCTCCGGTATCTACTCTCGTATCTGCCACAGAACAACGTCGAAGATCCACCACGACTCGATCCATGGGACGACCCGAACCGTCGTGACGACGGACTCCGATCGATCGTTCCCGACCAGCCACGGAAACCGTACGACATCGTCGACGTGATCGACAGTGTCGTCGATGAGGGTTCGTTTTTCGAGGTCGCAGAGGCGTTCGCACGCAACATCGTCACTGGCTTTGGGCGGCTGGATGGCCACTCGATCGGTATCGTCGCCAATCAGCCCCGCGTCAACGCCGGCACGCTCGATATTGAAACCTCCCGAAAGGCTGCCAGGTTCGTCCGGTTCTGTGACGCGTTCAACATTCCAATCTTGACGTTCGTCGACGTTCCCGGGTTCATGCCAGGAACGGATCAGGAACACAATGGTATCATCGTCCATGGGGCCAAACTCCTCTATGCCTTCTCGGAGGCGACAGTTCCGCTGCTGACTGTCATCACACGCAAAGCTTACGGCGGCGCATACGATGTCATGGCCTCGAAACATATCGGTGCAGATGTAAACTACGCGTGGCCAACCGCTGAAGTTGCTGTGATGGGGCCCAAAGGGGCAGTCAACGTGCTCTATAGCGACGAACTCGAAGCCGCAGATGACCCCGAACGTCGTCGACAGGAGCTGGTTGATGAGTATCGGGAGCAGTTTGCTAACCCGTATACTGCGGCCGATCGTGGCTTTGTCGACGCTGTGATCGAACCCGAGGAGACACGTCCACAGCTCATCAGCGATCTGGCAATGCTCCGATCGAAGCGAAAATCACAGCCCGATCGCAAACACGGAAACATTCCACTATGAGTGAGACAGAACTGGCTGTCGACGGTAGCTGTGTTCGAGTTCCCGAGACAGCGACGACAGCCGAGGCCGCAGCCATGACAGCCGCCCTCGGTGCGTACCTACGTGACCGACAGGCTGCGATGGCGAAGGCGGGTGAAACACAGTCACCAGCGTGGGAAGGGCGGCGGTTCGCCTTCGCTGGCCGGCTTGAGGGTGTTGGTGACGAGCCCCGGCGTGTTCCAGACGGCGCACCAACAGACGACTGGTCAGCGGCCGGACGAACAGACAGATACTAGCTATGACAACAGACAGCTTCGAGAAAGTACTGGTCGCGAACAGAGGGGAAATTGCAGTCCGTGTCATGCGTGCGTGTGCGGATCTCGGTATCGAGACTGTGGCCGTCTACAGCGAGGCCGACAGGCACGCTGGCCATGTCAGGTATGCCGAGGAAGCGTACAACGTCGGGCCGGCTCGGGCCGCTGACTCCTATCTCGATCACGAGGCGATCATCGATGTCGCAATGCGGTCGGGGGCAGACGCAATCCATCCTGGTTATGGATTTCTTGCTGAGAACGCAGCCTTTGCGGCGACAGTCGAGGACACTGACGGTATCACCTGGATTGGTCCCTCCAGTGAGGGAATGGAAGCACTCGGTGAGAAGACGAAAGCACGCAGGATTATGGACGGGGCGGATGTTCCGATCGTTCCGGGGACGACCGATCCAGTGACCGAACCCGAGGAGATCCACAGCTTCGGCGACGAGCATGGCTACCCGATCGCAATCAAAGCCGAGGGTGGCGGCGGCGGCCGGGGAATGAAAGTCGTCGAAGATCCAGATGAGGCCGCCGAACAGCTCGAAAGCGCAAAACGCGAAGGTGAAGCCTACTTCGACAACGCGTCAGTGTATCTGGAGCGTTATCTTGAATCACCACGCCACGTCGAGGTTCAGATTCTTGCTGACCAGCACGGCAACGTTCGCCATCTCGGCGAGCGCGACTGTTCACTCCAGCGACGGCACCAGAAGGTGATCGAAGAGGGGCCATCGCCTGCACTCACTGACGAGCTCCGAGAGAAGATTGGCGATGCCGCCCGCCGCGGGGTGAAAGAGGCAGGGTACGTCAACGCCGGCACTGTCGAGTTCCTCGTCGAGGAAGACCCTGACCGCGATCCCGACGACCTGCTCGGTCCGGAGACGAACTTTTATTTTCTTGAGGTCAACACCCGGATCCAGGTCGAACACTGTGTTACCGAGGAGATTACGGACATCGACATCGTCAAATGGCAGCTCAGAGTTGCACAGGGCGAGGAACTAACCTTTGCACAGTCGGATGTCGACGTCGATGGCCACGCCATCGAGTTTCGGATCAACGCCGAGAACGCAGCCAAGGAGTTTGCACCCGCAACCGGCGGAAGTCTCCAGACGTACGACCCACCGGGTGGGATCGGTGTCCGGGTCGACGACGCACTCCGGCAGGGGGATGAGCTGGTCACCGATTACGATTCGATGATTGCAAAGTTGATTGTCAGCGGCGAGGATCGGACCGACGCACTGGATCGCTCTCGCCGTGCACTCGCGGAGTACGAGATTGACGGCGTCGTCACCATCATCCCGTTCCATCGAATGATGATCGACGACGAACTGTTTGTCCAGGGCAAACACACGACAAAATACCTGGACGAACAGCTTGATCACAGCCGTCTGGAAGCGGCTCAGAACCGGTGGGGTACGGAGACGACTCCAGACGACACAGAAGACGTGACACAACGGGAGTTTACTGTCGAAGTTGACGGGAAGCGTTTCGAAGTCGAACTCGAAGAGCGTGGTGCGCCGCCGATCGACACAACCAGAGCAGAGTCAGAGTCGTCACGTCCAGATCGTGCAGGCCCCGACCGTAGCGCGTCTGACAGTGCATCTGCCCGCGCAGACGGGGAGACAGTCACTGCGGAGATGCAAGGGACAATTCTCGAGGTGGCAGTCGAGGAGGATCAAGAAGTCGCCGCGGGAGATGTCCTCTGTGTGCTCGAGGCGATGAAGATGGAAAACGATATTGTCGCCGAGTATGGCGGAACGGTCACCGAAATTGCGGTCTCGGAGGGTGAAAGCGTCGATATGGGTGACCCGTTGTTCGTGATCGACTGAAACGTATATTTCAGCGGTGGGAATCGACTGAAGACTATATTTCAGTGGTCGTCACAGTCCCACGCGCGATGACTGTCTGGCCGTCAACTTCTGTCTCGACGCTCTCGAGACCCGACTGCGCCTCGACCACGGCATCGCCGACACTCGATTCGTTGTCACTCGCTTCGGAGTCGGATTCGAACATCACTGCGGCGATGTAGTCTGACTCTTCTTCACTGACAGCAATACTCGAACCACCAGCAACTGCATCACCAGTCGGATCGATATCCATCGCCTCCGGCTCTACCTCGAACAAGACAAGATTCTCATCACCGACGACACCACCGAGTGAGTCGAGTTCATCGCTGTTATCGAAAAGCAGTGGCTCACTCCCTGCGACCGCCTTGATCGTTGCCTCGTACTGGTCTTGATCTGTTGCAAACACCACTACCTCACCGTCAGTCCCGTAATACAGCGCCTCCTCATCCGCGCCAGCCTGGAGGGTTCGGAAGCCTTCGAGTTCGTCTATCTCAGCTACGTCATCGAAGCTCTCTTCTATCTCTTCCTGAAAGCTGTCGAATTCGAACGATCCGATAGCGACACCCGTCTGGTCAGCGGTAAACGGATCCCCACCGATCGTCACGTTGACCGAGTACTCGACATCTGCAGCGTCTGTTCCAAAGATCGGATCTTCTGGCCCTATTTGAGCGAAATCAGAAATATCTGCGAGCTCGTGAATTCCCTGACCGACGACTGCGACTGGTCGTTCGTCCATATCCGGCACATACTCTGCCACCCTGACTCGAGACTCATCGGAGCCGTTATCTCCCAGAATGTCACCACAGCCAGCAACCGCAACACTAGCCAATACTGTTCCCGTCCCGATAAACTGCCGTCGTGAAGGCATACCGTTCCCAGGCGATTTATTAGTAAATACCTTTTGTTTAAATACTGCCCTCACAGTAGCCACCGTCTGTTTTTCTCCCCGACACTGTTACTTGCTGGTAGTCCATCATCCATCTATGGCTATTGCGCGACACGAATGCGGAGTCGTCGCTGATATCCGGGCACTCCTCTCTCAGGTACACCCGGTGTTTATGTTGCCGCCCCTGGCTGCATCCTGGTTCGGTGCTGCGCTTGCAGGTGAGTTTCGCATTCTTGTTGGGATGATCCATATGTCTGCGATGTTCTTTGCAGTCTATACTGCGCATGTGAAAGACGGCTACATCGATTTCTACTACAGGGGTGAAGATGATGACCATCCGCTCACAATACGTGGGTGTCGACTCGCACTTGTCGGTGCGACCGCTGGATTCGCACTGTGTACTGTGCTCCTGGGTGTCGTCGTCGGGCCAGGGGCGGCACTGATTACGCTTCCAACCTGGGTTATTGGCTATCTCCACGCACCACAGCTAGATACGAATCCGCTCACAACCACACTCGGCTATCCAAGTGGGATTGCACTCGCGATCCTCGGTGGGTTCTATGTCCAGACCACGACTATCACTGCTGGTGCTCTCGGCTTTGCACTCGTCTTTCTGGTGACACTCGCCGGTGTCAAAATTATCGACGACGAGCAAGATTACGACTACGACCGATCGATCGACAAACAGACTGTCTCCGTCCTGTTCGGTCCCTGGCCTGCTCGCCGGCTGGCTGGCGCACTCCTGTTTGTTGGACTTGTCGGTGTGCTCTGGGGGACCGTCGGTGGCTACTTTCCGCCGTCCTCTCCAGTCGCCGCGCTCGTGTTTGCAACGATCGTCATGATTGCGATCCGGGCGGAACCGACGATCGCCACGATGCTTTTGATTCGGGGTGCATACGTGTTCCTCGCGCTTTTGTTTATCGCGGTCTGGTTTCGGCCGCTTTCGGGGACAACGCTTCCGGATATTACCGTTTTTGGCCCCTACACGTACCTTGTGACGGAGATCTTTTTCGGCGCGGTGGCATTTACCCTCCTCTATTACGCGAATGCCTTACGGAGTGCGGCCTATACGATCGCTGCGCTGTATCCGATCGCCTACATCTGGGACTGGTACACACTGGAGGTTGGCGTCTTCGAAATTACGATGCGGACGGGGTATGAGCTGTTTGGCATTCCGATCGAAGAGCACCTGTTCATGATTGTCGTTCCCGCACTGGTGCTTGGGATTCACGAGACAATTCAAACGGTATCAGCGGATTGGGGCGCTACAGAGACTGACACAGATGCAGAGAAATCACGGTGACCCATCACTCCCAGTCCCGAGACACGACATCTCTGCTTGCGTTGATACGGTCGAGCAGCCACGCTGTTGCGAGTCCGAGTTCGTGCTCGTCAGTTGCCGTAATTTGTAGCCGATTGTGCCGTTGTTCTCTGTCTGGATAACAGCCGACACTCACACTGAATCGGTCGTTGAGCGTTTGCAATGCCGTGTTGATGTTCGATTCTGGCTCTACCGTGTACAGATACGTCGAGACGGTGTCGCCGACGAACTCTTCGCTTACAGTACTGAACATTGCTTTCAGCTCACCGGGGAGACCAGGCAGTACGTAGACGTTCTCGAGGACACAGCCCGGTGCAAGTCCCTCCGGGTTCAGAAGTGGGCGTCCGTTGGCAGGCAGTGCTGCTTCTGCGTCGATGTCGACATCGATGTCGAGTTCCGGTCGTGTCTGTTCGTACTGTTCGATCGTTTCCTCGACGTGTCGACGGATAGCGTCAGTGGCGATCATCTCGCGGTCGAACGCGTCGGCGACTGCCTCCATCGTCACGTCATCCGGCGTGGATCCGATTCCGCCGGTCACGATCACGGCGTCGAAGGCGTCACTGTAGGTGTTCACGCGGTCGGCGATCGTCACCCTGTCGTCGGGGACTGTCAGGATTCGCTCGACGTCGACACCCCGTTCTGTGAGACGACTCGCAAGCCACGTTCCGTTACTGTTTGCCGTATCACCAGAGAGCACCTCGTCGCCGATCGTAATCACTGCGACCTGCATCTCAGCGAACCAGGTTCTCGCGTGTCTCTCGGATCTGTCGTTCGGTTTCCTGTCGTCCGTCGACATCTGCAAGCGTCTCCGCTGCCTCCAGTGTCCTGACGGAGTTGTCCAGGAATGACAACATATCGCCGGAGTAAGCGTACAACATATACTCCTCACCCATCACGTCGACGATCGCATCCGGACCAAGTCCCTCTTCGCGGAGTTCGAGCAGGTATCTGACGAACTTCCGTTCCGGACAGCCACAGTGTGGGTTTGACTCACAGTCACAGTCGAGAAAGTCCTCGGCAAAATCCAGCACGCGGTCGCGTGTTGCACCGTCGAGGTTTGCGAGTCCCTCGCCCTGATAGAGAATATCCATCGTCGCCCCGCTGAATGCCCCCTTCGGAAAGGAAGTCTCTAGCTGGGAGACGATCTGTCGATGGTTTTTGATGTACACTTTGTCGGTGATAGCCACAGTTAGAACGCTGTAGGATCCTGACGGAAAAAAACTGCGCGGTACAGATCTAGAAGCCAGCCCCTGTCGACTGAGCGTCTTCAGCTTCCTCGGGGAGTTCGATATCGACCGGTTCGTTGATGTCGTCGTAATCAATCTCCATCGTCATCGAGAGCTCCTGTCCGAGCTGTTCGACATCCATATCCATGCTGATGTGATTGATGTGGTATGTTTCCTGGTTGACGTGCTGTTCCATCTCGACATCGTTGATCTCCATCTGTTGTGCATCGATACCATCGCCCATGGCTTCCTGTTCAACGATGTCTTCCATCGCTGACTCCTCGATTTCCAGTTCGACGACGTATACATCGTGACCATTCGTCGTCGTTTCGTCTACAATTTCCATGTCGACTGCTTCATCCATTGCTTCCTCGTACTGTTCGTACTCATCATCCCACATATCCATTCCGTGCATCTCTTCTTCGTACCACTGCCCATCCATCTGTATGTACTGTGTCTGCCCGATCACATACTGGGTGTAGCTTGCAGTCTGGGTCGGCATATCCATCTCACCTTCCATCTCTGCTTTTTCGGCGTCGAAGTCCATCACACCCTCCATCGTCATCTCAATATCCTCGCTCCCATCACCAACCATGATATTCAGACTCGTACTTGCAGTCTGAATATCCTCGGATGAGTCGAGAACCTGGGCTTCTAGCTCGTCTGCCGTCTTGTCTCCATCGTATCCAGAGTCGTCCAGGACAGACGCACAGCCAGCGAGAACCACCAGGGCGCTGACCAGCAGTGTAAGCAACAGTTTACGGTTTCGTGAATCCATTTCGTTTAGACATCATCCAATATGACAATAAAAGTTACTACGCCGTGAGCAGGCATCTGGTGGAACTGAAACATATTAGTCGCCGGAAGCCGGCCACACATCTATGACCGATCCACTGGGTCCGCCGGCAAAAATGGCGAACCGACGGGAGGATCTGACGCCGATGATGGCCCAGTACCACGACCTCTGTTCGGAGTACGATGACGCCTTAGTGCTGTTTCAGGTTGGTGACTTCTACGAGGCGTTCTGTGAGTCCGCAGAGGTACTGGCACGCACGTGTGAGATAACGCTCACCAAACGCGAAGACTCGACAGGCGAGTACGCGATGGCTGGCGTCCCGATCGATAATGCCGAATCCTACATCGAACAACTGCTTGATGCTGGCTACCGGATCGCTGTTGCCGACCAGGTCGAAGAGCCAACGGCGGCAGCCGGCGTCGTTGACCGTGCTGTCACCCGGATCATCACTCCGGGCACGCTGACTGAAGACGAACTGCTCGATACCGAGCGAAACAACTACGTCGCTGCACTCGCTGCTGATGAGACTGTCGCGGTTGCAGTACTCGATGTCTCGACGGGAGAGTTCTACGCAACCAGTGCAAACACAGCTGGCAGTATCGGGGACGAACTGGGCCGGTTCGACCCGGCAGAGGTCATCGCCGAGGAGTCAGTCCCCGAGGAGTTACTCGCTTCAGTCACCGTGAGTAGGTACGACCAGACAGCCTTCGAGTACGATGATGCGAGCGAACTCGTAGCCGAATACTTCCAGGTGCCCGAGAAACTGCTCGCGACAGCGGCGGAGATACGGGCCTGCGGAGCCTTGCTCTCGTATGCAGAGTACGCTCGTGGTGGCACAGACGGCCAGCTAGCCTATCTCAACCAGCTAACGAGATACGACCCGCGTGAGTACATGCTCCTTGACTCAGTTGCGCTGGAGAGTCTCGAACTGTTCGAACGACGGACGGTTCATGGCCGCGAAGAGGCGACGCTTTCTGGTATTGTCGACGAAACAGCGTCAGCACTCGGGCGACGAACACTCGACGACTGGCTCCGCCGCCCCTTGCTCGATTCGGGCCAGATTCGAGCCAGACACGATGCTGTCGGCGAACTGCTCGGGAGTGTCAAGATGCGTGAATCACTCCACGATGCGTTGCGGGATGTCTACGATATCGAGCGGCTCGTCTCACGAATTGCACGCAAGCGAGCAAACGCCCGTGATCTCCGGTCGTTGAACGAGACGCTTGCCGTTGTCCCGACGCTTCGTGAACTGCTCGCAGACGCAGAGTCAGAGAAACTCCACACGATCAGAGAGGGGCTCGACCCGCTGGATGATATCCGCACACTGATCGACGAGGCGATCCAGGACGATCCGGCCAGAGAGATCACAGAGGGTGGGCTGATCAACCCATCCTACGACGACGAACTGGCCACACTTCGCGAGACTGAACGAGAGGGCAAAGCCTGGATCGACGAGCTAGAAGCGAGCGAGCGCGAGCGGACGGGTATCGACTCGCTGAAGGTCGGACACAACTCGGTTCATGGCTACTATATCGAGGTGACTGATGCGAACCGAGACAGTGTTCCCGATTCCTACGAGCGAAGACAGACGCTCAAAAACGCAGAACGCTACTACACACCCCAACTCAAATCCAGAGAAGACGAGATTCTCCGGGCCGAATCACGCGCTGATGATCTCGAATACGAACTGTTCTGTGCGGTCCGGTCAACCGTGGCGACTGCATCCGAGCGTATTCAGGCGCTCGCCGACGTGCTCGGTGAACTTGATGTTCTTGTCGGCTTTGGGACGGTGGCTGCCGAGTACGAGTACAGCCGGCCTGTCGTTGCCGAGAGTGAGGAGCCTTCCGTCGAGGGTATCCACATCGAGGCTGGCCGCCACCCCGTTGTCGAGCAGACTCAGCCGTCTTTCGTACCGAACGACGTCACGCTCGACAGCGACCGTCGTCTCGCGGTCATCACCGGGCCGAACATGAGCGGGAAATCGACCTACATGCGACAGGTTGCGCTGATCCAGATTCTCGCCCAGGCTGGCAGTTTCGTTCCTGCTGCACAGGCCCGCCTCGAGATCGTCGACCGGATTTTCACTCGCGTCGGCGCGAGTGACGACATCGCTGGTGGCCGATCCACGTTCATGGTCGAGATGACCGAACTCGCGTCCATTCTCGATCACGCGAGTGAACACTCGCTCGTCTTGCTCGACGAGGTTGGCCGAGGGACGAGCACCGCCGATGGGTTCGCGATTGCACAGGCTGTCACCGAACATCTCCACGACGAAATTGGGGCACTGACACTGTTTGCAACACACCATCACGATCTGACCGCGGTTGCGGCATCACTTGAGAATGCCAACAACCTCTTTTTCCGGACACGCCAGACAGAAGACGGAGTGGTCTTCGAGCACGAACTTGAATCTGGAACCGCAGACGCCTCCTATGGTGTCGAGGTCGCAGCCACTGCCGGTATCGACGACGCTGTTGTCGGTCGTGCCCGTGAACTCATCGATAGAGACCGTTTGGTTCCTGAGGACTCGGCTCCGCAGCAATCGCCGACAAACGGTCACTCGATAGCATCACTCGATTCTTCGAATTCAAACAGTGACCCGGGCCCGGGGATTGACCGCTCGAACTCGAACAGTGGCCAGGGACTGACACTCGGCTTCTCGAGCACCGACGATCTCGAGACCATCCGAGAGCTGCTTGCTGTCGATATTGCGACCATGACGCCACTCGAAGCGATGAATGTCCTCGCAACAGTCCAGGAACAACTGGATGTTGGGGAGATAGATAACTGACAGGACACCGGATATTTTTAGCTACTGGCGATAGAGTACAGAATCATGGCTGATCGGCGTCGGTACACGGGGACGCAGATGTTGCAGGCGATCTGGACGGTAGTTGCGCTCGTTATTGGGCTCTTGGTACAACTCCTCCAGCCTGTCGTCGGTGGACTGTTGCAACCGACTGTCTTTCTTACGGTAAGCGGAGCCTGGATTTTAGGGCTCGTCGTGATTGCGCTTTACGACAGGCGCACGTGGAACGAGATGGTCGCAGGCTCCTCGTTTCATCCAGACACCAGCACACGACTCGCCGATCTGGAGTCACTCAGAGGCGGCCGGTCTGTCATCGTGCAGACACAGATCCCAGATATGTTCTCCCAGGCGCATATGGAGATCAGCACCCCTGTCGAAGGCGTCGATGCGTCATTTACTGTCAAACTTAGAGCCGTCAGTGATGGTGACGAAAGTGAGGGGCTCCAGACCGGCAATGACGCCCTTGACAATGCGTTCGTCATTCGCGGTAACGAGGCCAACGTCTCCCGGGTGCTCTCGCCCGAAATTCAGGCGAAACTGCTGGATATCGACATCGCTGGCACGCTTACGATCACTGGAAACCGGGTTCGGTTCTCGGTGCCGTTCACTCGACTCTCGCCGGGTGAACTCGATCAACTCGCGGATCTCGTGCTTGCCATCGCCAGGCACGTCGAATCGGTCGCGAGCACGTGAACGGGATCACTCGACTGGCTGCTCGCCAGACGGTGATAGTGAAACAAACTCCAGCCCGCGTTTTGCGAGCAGCGTCTCTGCTCGATCTGTAACCGACGGCGCGACCAGAATCCCGCGCAGTTCTGTTTCAGCGTGGAGCTCCTGGTCGAGCGCTGAAACGTACCGGTTGAGTTGACTGACTGCATCCGGTCCAACTCGTCTGCGCTTGAGTTCCACCGCGACAGCCGCACCGTCGACGTCTCTTCCGTAGATGTCGACGGCACCGGCTGTGGTCTCACGTTCGGTGACGCGTGGTTCAAACCCGGGCTCGATCAACGACGGATCCTCGAGGATATGATCTCGAAGATCGGCTTCCGTGCCGGTGACAGTGACATCGTTCGCACCCGTTGCGTCGTAGGCAACAGCGTGGTCGACCCGTTCGAACCGGACAACGAGTTCTTCACTCGGGTTCTCCCGGTGGCTACGGATGACCAACTCATCACCCGTGGACTCACCTTTGTGGGTACAGCCCGGCGGCTGCCAGTTGACTGGCTGCTGACCTGTTTCTGTATGAACGAGGATTGCGCCGTCCGGTTTCGTCACGAGCAGTCGGTTGCCGGCCGGGAGTGAACTCGCCGCTCGCCCGTCGTATTCCACCTGACAGCGCCCGAAGAAGACGACGATGTAGCCACGCTCGATCCCGGTTTCGAGTATCGCGAGTGCTTCTGCTGGCGTTGGCTGGCTGCGCGCATGCAGACCCTGTTCGCTCACACTAGTCTCTCTGCGCGCCGGATCTACATGGGGCTGGCGGTCTCTCCATACGAGTCGACAGATAGCCAAGCAACCACCAGGTCGATCGCCAGTCGAGATACTCCGTCCCGAGTGCCTCTGTAATCTGTTGTTTCCGTCGAGAAAACTCCGCACGGAGTCGGCGAAATGCCGCCGGTGTCTCGACAGCGAGCAGTATCCCACAGTTCGGAGTCTGATCTGCCAGCCCAAACCAGAGCGGCACACAGAC
>LKMJ01004212.1_pt1 | contig 13498 bp, 16 predicted proteins | sample 643391 | NCBI WGS metagenome assembly LKMJ01 (sample SAMN04112250, study PRJNA286221) | soda lake metagenome | biome: soda lake; feature: Kulunda Steppe; material: water; isolation source: sample PL-Br10 brine of Picturesque Lake | place: Russia: Kulunda steppe | collected 2010-07
GCTCAACGGCCGGAACGTACATCGCCGGGTTTCGAATCTTTGAGGCGATTATTACGAGCGGCTAACCAATCGCTGTGCTGCACGCGGGAAACACCGAAAGAAATTTTCCGCTGTTTGTTCGGCGATCCAGCTAGGGTTAGTTTTTTTCAAATCCGCAATACATTCAACAACTTGACACACCCATTGCGGGCGATTTTCCTGCCCTCGATAGGGCACCGGCGCCAGATAGGGGCAGTCAGTTTCTACCAGTAGCTGCTCGATGGGTAGCTTTGCCGCGGTACGGCGAAGCTCGCCCGCATTACGAAATGTCAAAATCCCCGATAATGAGAGAAAAAAACCTAAATCCAAGAGCTCATAGGCGGTTTTCGTATCCTCAACAAAACAGTGAATCACCCCACCAACCGTACCCGCATCCGCCGCCTTAAGCACACGAACCGTATCAGCTGGGGCAAGGCGGCTGTGGACGATGATTGGCAAGCCCGCCTGCTGAGCCGCTTGAATATGTCGGATGAAACGTACTTCCTGCCACTGGTAATCGCCCTCCCCAGCCGCGTAATCCAAACCGGTTTCACCAATCGCCACAATCTCAGGCGCTTGTGCCTTTTCCACGAGCTGCACCACGGTAGGTTCAGGCCCTTCGCCGCAGGGATGCAAGCCGATTGACGCAAACACTTCGGGATGACGCGCAGAAAACGTACACAGCTGCTCATGTTCCTCAAGTGCGATTGCCACGTTTAGGAAATGAGTCACGCCGTTGGCCTTAGCCTCGGCTAGCGCCGCATCGGCTGTTTGCGGATTTTTGAGCAAGTGAAAATGGCAGTGAGAATCAATCAGCATGCACCCTCCTCCGCCCAAAGTAAAAAACAAGCCTCCACTGATAATTCTTTGCTCAAGGGTTGTGCCGCCGCCGCCCTCAGTTTAACAAGCTCATCCATCAGCTGGTGTAGCTGAATGGGTGAGAATTGAGCGGCCAGCGCACTGAGTGCCGATGCAGGTAGGCCTTGTGTTACCGAGCCCACCTGCGCATGACGCAAATCCGCCACAAGGCGCTGCATCAGCGCTGTAGTTTCCACGGCACCCCAATCACGCCACCCCTCAGCAATCTCCACGACACTGGCTTTTGCCTGAATCAAGTCGCTAACTGACGCCCCCAACTCTAGATACTTCGCATCCGTCTGGTTCTTGGCAATTGATAACGCGGCTATAGGGGCGCCACCGGCAAGATGTAAAGCAGCTTCTGGGGAGTCAAGCCCTTGCTCCTGTAGCCACCGTAGAGCCACTTTCCGTACCGGTGCATCAATCGGTAAAACCTGGCATCGACTCCGTATCGTTGGCGGAAGTTTTTCCATCGCATGGCTCACTAATATCAGAACAACCTGTGGCGGGGGTTCCTCCAGCGTTTTCAATAACGCATTGGCCGTATTACGATTCATAGCCTCAGCCGGGTGCAATAGCACTACACGAGACCCCTCATACTGACTTGAGAGGTAGGTGAATTCGGCAAGCTCACGGATCGCATCAATGCGAATAATCCCGCTGCCCCCCTCCTCCGGCTGAATAGCCCGGTAATCCGGATGACTTCCGGCAAGCCGCAGCCGACAGCCCCGGCACTGATCGCATGCAAAGGAGTCACGGGGGGATTCACATAACAGCCGAGCCGCCATCGCTTGCGCAAAGGCTTGCTTACCAACACCAGGCGGCCCACTCACCAGGAGGGCGTGGGGTGTTTTGTCATGGGTTAACTGCCGAGAGAACCGTTCCCAAGGCTGTTTATGCCAGTCAAGCATGCGCAAAGGCCTCGGCCAAGGTCTGTTCAATTTGCGCTTGTACCTGATCGATGGCCGGTGCTGCATCAATGCGCTTGATTCGGCCCGGCTCAGTTGCATGACGCTGCGCATAGGTTTCTCGCACCGAATCAAAAAAAGCCGCCTTTTCTGTCTCAAAGCGATCGGGCGCACTGCGTCCTGCCGCGCGGCTCAAGCCCACCATAACCGGCACGTCCAACCACAGCGTCAGACCTGGCATTAAGTCAGGGTGCGTCCAATCAGCGAGTGCTTGAATGCGGGTTGAATCGAGACCGCGCCCGCCGCCTTGATAGGCAAAACTGGCATCGGTGAAGCGGTCACATACCACCCAGTCACCGGCGGCTAGGGCCGGTTGAATCACGCGGGCCAAATGCTCAGCACGCGCAGCGAACATCAGTAATAACTCCGCATTGCTGGACATTCCTTCTTTCCGATGGCCCAACAATAGACCGCGCAAATCCTCGCCAAGTGCAGTCCCACCGGGCTCGCGCGTTGCCACCACCCGCCCGGTTTGCGTGGCATCTAGCCAGCGTATGATTGTACTAACCGCTGAGCTTTTACCAGCGCCCTCTACCCCTTCCACTGTAATAAATCGATTTTGCATCAAACCTAATCATCCTTGCCCAAAATATACCGCCGCACCGCGGCATTATGCGCTTCCAGAGTGACGGAAAAGACATGGCTACCATCACCCCGGGAGACAAAAAACAGCGCATCGCCCTCGGCGGGGTCAACGGCTGCGTATATCGAAGCCGCACCTGCCAATGCAATTGGTGTTGGCGGCAGGCCGTGCCGGGTATAAGTATTCCAGGGCGTATCCGTTCGTAGATCTTGCCTTGATAGGCGCCCCGTAAAAGCCTCGCCCAATCCATAAATCACGGTGGGATCGGTCTGCAGGCGCATGCCTAGGTTGATCCGCCGGGAGAAAACCCCAGCAATTTTCCGCCTCTCCTCGGCAAGCCCAGTTTCTTTTTCGATGATTGAGGCCAAGATAAGTGCCTCATAAGGTGAAGTCAGCGGGCTATCTACAGCACGGGTCTCCCAGGCGGCTGCCAACTCCACCTCGAGCGCACGATTCGCGCGCTCGAGCAAACGTAGCGCACTGGTCCCTCGCGTAAACCGATAGGTCTCCGGCAGAAACTGCCCTTCAGGGTGGATTCCTTCTCGACCTATTGCTTTCATCACCGCCGCCGGGTCTTGCCCCTCCAGCAGATCAAAAGCAATCTTGGGGTGGGCCGCTAAGGCGTCGATAAGGTCGGTATAACGCCAACCCTCAATGATGGTGAAGGAATACTCAATGACTGCACCGCGGGCTATTCGCTGCATAAGTCCAGCGGCCGTGTCAGACGGGCTCACGGCGTATTCTCCAGCTTGTAACCGCAGGTCCATGCCTTTCAGCCGCAAATAAACCCGCAACGCCAGTGGATTGAAGGTCAGACCAGCCGCCTCCATGCGCTGCAAAATGCCGACCACTCCGGTACCCGATGGAATATCGAGCACCTGCGCGGGCATCTCCGGGTCCATCAGCGGCCGCGACTGGATTTGATCATAGATAAACCACAACACACCCATTAGCAAGGCCAACCCAAGCCCTAGTGCCGCCACTAGCAATTGAACCCGTCGATTTATCATGCGATCTGCTGCTGGGTGATTAAATGATCCAAGATAGGGCCGATATAGGGAGATAACGCCAATGATTGACGCTCAATACGGTGTACGGGCCAAATTCCAATGAGAGAATTACACAGATACATTGCCGTTTGCCCAGTAATCTCATCCGGCCAGAAAACCCGGCGTGTAATGGGAATTCCCCATTGCCTGGCTAAGTCAATCAAATAACTTTGCATCACACCCTCAACCCCGCAGGCATTGCCTAGAGGAATGATCCATTGCTCATTGTGTTCGATAATTAGGTTTGCCGCGGTAGCCTCTACCAATGCGCCTTCGCTGTCGCACATTAACCCTTCAGCGATTTCAGGCTTTTGCCATTCCTGCCGCGCTAACACCTGCTCAAGCCGATTGAGATGCTTAATACCCGCCAGCGCAGGCTGCGCGGCCAAGCGGGTCTGACACCAACGGACCTGCACACCCTTATTACGCCATTCCTTCGGGCGGGTTCGGGACGAGAGCACCTGGATAATTCGCGCGGGCTGCGGGCATTCAGGCGGGGCATACCCCTGCCCGCCCGAGCCGCGGGTTACGATGAGTTTTAATACACCGGTCTGCGGCAACTCAAGTGCGGCTAAATCCTGATGAAGTAATTCGACCGAGGGCGGGCTAAAGCCGAGCTGAACACAACCTATAGCCAACCGCTTGAGGTGCAAATCCCAAAGCGCAGGTTTGCCGGCGACAATGGCAATGGTTTCAAAAACCCCGTCGCCGTAGGCCAGGCCGCGATCACTCGCCGCCAGTGTCTCAGCACGCTGCCCGTTAATCAGACAGGCGAGCAAAGATGACGGTGCCATTCGTGCCGCCAAACCCAAATGAATTCGACAATGCCGCTTTAATTGGCTGATCACGTGCCTCTAGCGCTACGAGATCCAAATCAAATTCAGCGTCTGGTTGTTCGAGGTTAATCGTTGGCGGCAATATTCCATCGCGCATTGCCAAAACGGTAAATATCGCTTCAATTCCTCCCGCAGCGCCGAGCAAATGACCGGTCATCGACTTGGTTGAACTGACCGCAAGCGAATAGGCCTGATCTCCAAAACTGGCCTTAACCGCTTGCAGCTCCGCCCCGTCGCCCGCTTTGGTGGAGGTTCCATGAGCATTGATGTAGTCGATATCTTCCGGGTTAAGCCCAGCATCTTCAAGTGCTTGCGTCATGCATCGGCTAGCCCCCTCTCCCGTATCCGCCGGCAGCGTCATATGATGCGCATCTCCACTCATCCCAAACCCTGCCAACTCCGCATAAATCGGAGCACCACGCCTTTTGGCATGTTCATATTCTTCTAGTACCAATACACCCGCTCCGTCTGATAGAACAAAGCCATCACGACCCTGATCCCAGGGCCGACTCGCCGCCTGCGGGTCATCATTGCGGGTGGATAATGCGCGTGCAGCCGCAAATCCGCCAAGCCCAGTGGGGGTGGTACCAAACTCAGCACCTCCAGCAATCATTACTTCGGCATCTCCATAAGCGATTAACCGAGCGCTCAAACCGATGTTATGTGTCGCGGTTGTGCAAGCCGTTACCGTAGCAAGATTCGGCCCTTTGGCGCCCAAGAGGATAGATAGGTTGCCCGAGACCATATTGATAATCGCGCTGGGGATAAAAAACGGCGAAATCTTGCGCGGCCCCCCGTTTAGATAACTCTTATGCCCTTCTTCAATAGAGAAAATACCGCCAATACCAGAACCCACCGAAACCCCGACTCGCTCGGCATTCGCCTCGTTAATCTCCAGTCCGGCATCACGTACAGCGTCCATCGCCGCCGCAATTCCGTAATGGATAAAGGGATCCATTTTCCGCGCGTCTTTCCGAGTAATGTACTGCTCCACGTCAAAATCGCGCACTTCTCCGCCGAATCGAACAGAAAATGCTTCAACGTCAAAGTGAGTGATGGGTCCGATCCCACTTCGGCCTGCTACGATGTTTTGCCAAGCCTGATCAATCGTATTGCCGACTGGCGAGACGATACCCATCCCCGTTACCACTACGCGACGGCCTTTCAATTTTCTTACTCCCAACATGCAACAGGGCCGGACATCGCCGACCCTGTTGGGTTAATCCTAACGTCGTCTTATCCTGTCACTTACTGATCAAGATGTTGGTTGACGTAATCAATGGCCTGCTGAACGGTGGTGATCTTCTCTGCTTCTTCATCAGGAATCTCACACTCAAATTCTTCTTCCAACGCCATTACCAACTCGACGGTGTCAAGAGAGTCAGCGCCAAGATCATCCACAAAGGAAGCCTCGGAGGTCACTTCGTCTTCCTTAACACCTAACTGCTCAACAACAATCTTCTTTACACGCTCTTCAATACTGCTCATCTCGCTCCTACCTCTCGGTTTGCGGAATTCCGGCACTAAGTTAAGGGTCCAAACCTGCTAGGCAGGTTCCACTGCCGCGTATTCTAGGGAAACATCTCCAGAACTGCCAGCATCCATTCAGCTCATTAAAAGCCCGCCATTCACATTTAGCGTTTCCCCAGTGATATATCCCGCTGCTGGGGAAGCCAAAAAACAGACCGCAGCGGCGATATCCCCGGGCTGACCAAGACGTTGCATGGGCATCTGGCCCAGCAAAACATCACGCTGCTGATCGTCCAGTTCAGCGGTCATATCCGTTTCAATGAAACCCGGCGCAATGGCATTTACCGTAATCCCCCGCGGCGCTACCTCGCGTGCTAAGGAACGCGTCATGCCCAACAACCCCGCTTTGGCAGCTGAGTAATTGATTTGCCCTGCATTACCCATCAGGCCCACGACTGAGCCAATGTTGATAATGCGCCCGTGGCGGGCCTTGACCATTCCACGGAGCACCGCACGTGTGACACGAAAGACTGCACTCAGATTGGTTTCAATCACCGCATCCCAGTCTTCATCGCTCATTCGCATCGCTAATCCATCACGTGTAATGCCCGCATTATTGACCAAAATGGTGGGCGCGCCTTCAGCCACACGAATGTCATCAATCAGCGTTTTAATCTGACCATGATCACGCACGTCTAGCACCACACCGCGACCACCGGCGCGCGTGTTGGCTAAGGCCTCCGTAATCTGCGCAGCGCCAGCCTGAGAAGTCGCTGTGCCGATTACGGTTGCACCCGCTTCGGCCAAAACGGTGGCAATCGCGGCACCAATGCCCCGGGTTGCGCCTGTGACGAGCGCAACTTGGTTTTCTAACTGTAGCCTCATTTTGCCTCCATCGCCGTCAGTGTCTCTGCTAAAGAATCCGGATCATGAACGGCATAACTGTTCAGTGACCGCTCAATTCGTCGATTTAATCCAGCAAGCACCCGCCCGGGGCCACACTCAACCAGCTCGGTAACGTTATTATCTGCCAACGCTTTAATGCACTCTGTCCAACGCACGGGGGATTTAACCTGGTCAACTAAACGCGCCCGGATCGCCGCCGCGTCAGCGCTCGTTGAAACATCAACATTATGAATCACTGGGACCTGCGCTGGCTGCAGGCTAACTTTCTCCAATCGCGCGGCCAACTTTTCAGCAGCAGGCCGCATTAACGAGCAATGTGCTGGCACGCTCATCGGCAGCCTCACCGCACGCTTGGCACCGGCTGCCTTTGCCGCTAGCAAAGCGCGCTCAACGGCTGAAAGATGCCCGGCAATAACGACCTGCCCCGGTGAATTATAGTTTACGGGCTCAACCACTTCACCCTTAGCAGCCTCTGCACAGACCGTTTGAACCGCGTCATCATCGAGGCCGAGCACGGCGGCAATTGCGCCCTCCCCCTCTGGCACGGCCTCCTGCATATATCTGCCCCGATCTCGCACAAGGCTCACCGCGTCGCTGAAATCGAGCGCGCCACTGCAGACTAGCGCCGTATATTCACCGAGGCTGTGCCCAGCCATATAGCCCGGCATAGGACCGCCGCCTGCCTGCCAGGCTCGCCATACGGCAACTCCCGCGGTCAGCATAAGGGGCTGAGTATAATCGGTGCGATTAATCAGTTGCTCCGGGCCTTCACAGGCGATTTTCCATAGATCATCGCCGAGTGCAGCTGACGCCTCAATAAAGGTCTTTTGCACCACCGCATGCCGCTCAGATAAGGCACCTAGCATGCCGATGGACTGTGAGCCTTGGCCAGGAAACAAAAACGCAAGATCAGGTCGAGTCAACATACAAGCAGGATCCTCTAATAACGAATGAGCGCTGAGCCCCAGGTAAAGCCAGCCCCAAATGCCTCCAGCAGCAATAAATCGGCACGTTGAATTCGGCCATCTCTTACCGCCGTATCGAGCGCGAGTGGAATCGACGCCGCGGAGGTATTGCCATGCGTTGCCACCGTACTAACAACCCGTTCCATTGGCAGGTTAAGATGCTTTGCGGTCGCTTCCATAATTCGAATGTTAGCCTGATGTGGTACCAGCCAATCGATGTCACTATGCTGAAGACCGTTGGCTTCAAGCGTCTCTTCAACTAACGCGCCGAGCGTTCGCACGGCGACTTTAAACACCTCGTTGCCTTTCATTGTGACTTTGCCCTGCGCCCCCTGCAGCGCTGCATAGCCCTGCGCCACACCCCAGGGCACGTTAAGCAAATGCTCCTGGCGGCCATCGGTATGCAAATGCGTCGAAACAATGCCAGGCTCATCCGCGGCGCCAAGCACAACCGCACCCGCCCCATCACCAAACAGGATGCAAGTACCTCGATCCTCCCAGTTTAGGATCCGCGAGAAGACCTCAGAGCCAATCACCAGGGCCCGCGTTGCACCCTGTGTTCGGATAAATCGATCAGCCACATCCAGTGCATAAATAAATCCAGAGCATGCCGCTGAGACGTCAAAGGCGATGGTTCCAGCGGGCACATTTAGCCGCTCCTGCAAGCGCGCGGCGGTGCTTGGAAAGATTTGATCCGGTGTTGAAGTGGCCAAGACGATTAGATCAATTTCTGTAGGGGTAAGATTCGCTGCCTCGATCGCCTTCACAGCGGCCGCTTGGGCAAGATCCGCGCAGGTTTGTTCATCCGCAGCGATGTGGCGGGACTGGATACCCGTACGTGAGCGGATCCAGGCATCTGAGGTATCAATCCACTGCTCAAATTCCTGGTTGTGCATGACCCGCTCAGGAAGATAGCTCCCCGTGCCCAGTATTCGGCTAAACGTCATTTACCCTCCCCCGATCAAAAAGCTCGCCCAAACGTTGATCAATACGCTGTGGGATGGCTTCTTTTGCCTCGAGGATACCGGTTTCTATTGCCCGTTCAAACGCAAACGCATCGGCCCCGCCATGACTTTTCACCACAACGCCACGCAGCCCCAGCAGGCTAGCGCCGTTATAAAATCGTGGGTCTAAACGTCTGCGTAGAGAGCGGAGTACCGGTGTTGAGAGTAGCCCGGCAATTTTGGTGATAAAACTGTGGTTATATTCCTCGCGCAAGTACTGCGAGATCATCTTTGCAACACCTTCGCTGCTTTTTAGCGCGACATTGCCAACGAAACCGTCACAAACCACCAAGTCCGCCACGTTTTGATACATCGTATCGCCTTCAACGTAGCCGATATAGTTTAAATCGCTGGCTTGGAGCAGTTGCGCTGCTTGCTTGACCTGATCGTTGCCCTTGATTTCTTCTTCGCCCAGGTTGAGCAAACCGACCCGTGGCCGCGCTGCATCGCCAGAGGCCTCAACAAGTACTGAGCCCATCACCGCAAACTGAAATAGATGCTCAGCACTGCAATCAATGTTAGCGCCAAGATCCAACATCCTAAAATGCCCGTTAAGACACGGAATTGCCGTACAAATGGCAGGGCGATCAATACCTGGAAGCGTTTTCAGTACGTACCTGGCGGTGGCCATCAGCGCGCCGGTGTTTCCCGCACTAACACAGGCTTGGGCAGCCTCAGTTTTAACCTGGTCAATGGCAACCCGCATTGACGAGTCTTTCTTGTAGCGCAGCGCTTGCGACGGTGACTCATCCATCGCCACAACCTGGCTCGCCGCGGTCACGCTGAGCTGGTCCGTTTCGCGCCCGCCATGAGAGCTCAGCGCCTGCCTTATTGCATCCGGATCGCCGATGAGCTCGAGGTGAATATCAGGATGACGTGCAATGACCGTTAACGCGGCAGGCACAGTCGCTGACGGACCGCGATCGCCACCCATCGCATCGATCGCGATCCTATAGTAAGCGTCCATGAATCAGGAGTGAGGCGAGCCGCCTACTCGTCAATACCAGTCGTCACCTTACGGCCTCGATAGTAGCCCTCGGCCGAAATATGATGCCGCCGATGCACCTCACCTGTGGTGGGCTCAATGCTAAGGGTTGGCCCTTCGATCGCATCATGACTGCGCCGCATGCCGCGGCGAGAAGGTGTTTTGCGTGATTTTTGTACGGCCATTTGCTTGTCCTATTTGTCCTGTACGCTCTTTAATTGTGCGAGAGCCGCCATTGGATGCGGTTTCTCATAATCCGTCTGCCAGTTCATTCCTGGGCAGTCTTGTGGTTCATGCATTGCAACTATTGGCAATGCGAGTATCAGTTCATCCTCAACAAGGTTGCACACCCGCAACATTTGCCGTTCCGCGATAACCGGCGAATCCTCATCAGGTAGCCTCTCTGCCGCTTCTTCCGAATCGACAGCGACCAGGTCGAACTCCCCTCTCACCGGCACGGAAACTTCACCTAGGCAGCGCTCACACTGCATAACTAAATCTGCGCGCACCTCACCGGCGATGCCAACGCGCCTGGGCTCAATCTGCTCGCTGACCGTTACCACTAAACGGACTTCGACCGGCTCAGTGCTAGCAGCAAGCACCTTGAGCCGAGAGAGCGTTTCAACACCGACCCGCCCTTCATACCGGTGCTTACCGCTGGCCAGCGTTGCAATATCCAGTGTACTCGGTAATGGCTGAATTGACATCAACCGCGCATGGTAAGCGTGGGCAGCACAACTGTCAAAAACATTAATTAGGTATTGCCGTGCAACAATTCAATGATTGATGATAACGCGTTTACATTAGGAGATGCAGCAATGCGGACCTTGGTTCTTGGTTCAAGCTCACCGTATCGGGCCGAGTTGCTGGCTCGACTTGGTGTGGATTTTAGTCAGACTGCCCCTGAGCTCGATGAAAGCACCCATCCCGGCGAAACGGCGGAGGATTATGTTTGCCGCCTGGCAAGGGAGAAAGCGAGTGCAGTTGCCGAGCATCACCCCGATGCGGTTGTGATTGGATCAGATCAATGTAGCGAGTGCTTGGGCAATATCTTAGGCAAACCGCGCACAACTGAGGCGGCAATAGAACAGCTGGTGGACGCCTCGGGCCAAGTGGTAACCCTTTACACTGCCGTGGCCGTCCGCGAACCGGATTCAGGACGGATCCAAGTGGCACAGGTGCCCACGATCGCTCATTTTCGCACCCTGACGAGGGATTCAATCACCCGGTATGTCAATGCCGACAAACCACTCGACTGTGCTGGCGGCTTCCGGGCAGAGGGGCTTGGCATTACGCTGTTTGAGCGGATCAACAGTGATGATCCGACAGCGCTGATCGGTTTGCCGCTGATTGCGCTGACTCGTCTACTTTCCCAAGCTGGGATTACTCTACCGTAACTACGCTCGAGAAGGCCCCCATCTGCAGACTGACGCCGATACGCTCGACTAGGCGATCGAAGAGCGGTCGCGGCGCTGTATAATCGACGATTTTAGCGGTGCCAAATGTCCGCAACGCAACCTCCTCAGTACTGCCAAACGTATCTGCAAGCCCAAGCTCAACAGCTTGTTGCCCTGTCCAGGTTCGACCTGAAAAAAGCATTTCTTCACTCCCATTCAAGCGCTCGCCCCGGCCAGCCTGCACCGCATCAATGAATTGCTGCTGGACGTGGTCGAGCATTACTTCAAGCTCTGCAATCGTCTGCGGGTCTTCAGGCATAAATGGATCAAGCCCCGATTTTTGCTCACCGGAATGATAAACCCGCCGTTCTATTCCTAACCGATCGAGGGCCTCTGCAAAGCCAAAGCCTCGGGTGATAACGCCAATAGAGCCCACTAGACTTGCGGGATCAACGCTGATTTCCTCGGTTGCCGCGGCAACGTAGTAGGCCCCGGATGCCATCACATCCTGAGCAACAGAAACAATCGATTTATCAGGAAATTCCGCCCGCAACGCATTGATACCTCGATAGATTTGACCCGACTGAACCGGCGACCCACCCGGGCTATTAATCTGCAGAATCACACCATGGGTGTTTTTAGCACTAAGCGCTGATTCGATAGCTTCGAGAACTTTGCTCGCGCTTGCAGGGCTATTGGCCATAATTCGCCCTTCCAAACGGACAACCGCGGCATGCGGCTCGGATGCTGTATCTCCAGCAAATAATCCATTTGGCAAAAAGGCGATTAGACTCATACTCGCGACATACGCCACAACTAACAGCTTAAAGAAAATACCCCAGCGCCGAGCTCTACGCCGCTCTTTAATACCCTCTAGCGCAATGTCTCGAAGTGTTTTCCGCGACCAATCGTCATCATTCATTAGCTTCACCTTTTTTATGTGCACCCATAGTAGGCAGACGATTGACTACCGCAATAAGTTCTTGAGGTAATGGCGCTGAGATATCGACCAACGGCCCACCCTCTACTTCAAACTGAATCCGACTGGCATGTAGGAATAACCGCCGCAACCCGAGGTTTCGAAAACGCTTATCGGCGTCTGCTTTACCGTAGCGCCTATCCATCACCACCGGATGCTCGAGAAACCGGGCATGAGCACGAATTTGATGCATCCGCCCGGTGTGGAGCCGCACGCGAACCAGAGTACATCCAGGGTAGATGGCTTCGCGAAAGAAATCGGTTTTCGCGTTCACGCCCGCCTCGTCCGGTTGCATCATCCGCTCGCCCCCGGGCCCGGCAACCGCTTTTAATGGCGCCACAACAGTCTTACGTTGCCAACTGACCTCACCATGCAGCAATGCAATGTACTCTTTAACGATTTGATGGTTTTTAAAAGCCTCATTTAAACGCCGTAATGCCGAGCGTCGTTTCGCAATCACAAGGCAGCCACTGGTGTCTCGATCTAGGCGATGCGCTAGGTCAAGGAACGGAAGATCCGGCCGAGCGTCACGCAGCGCCTCAATCACTCCGTAGGCTAAGCCTGACCCGCCATGGACTGCTAGCCCTGAGGGTTTGCTGAGCACCATGAGGCGTTCATCCTCATACAAGACCGCCGCTTCAAGCCGATCCGTAATCCGCACCGAGGGCGCGATGGAGTCCTTCTCAGCGCGGCGCACTGGTGGCACGCGCACCCGATCATCGGCCGCCAAGCGATAACTTGGCCCAATTCGCCCGCCATTGACGCGCACCTCGCCCTTTCTTAACAGCCGATAAATTCGTGTTTTCGGAACACCTTTCAGCATTCGGAGCAGGTAGTTATCGATGCGCTGACCGGCAACTTCTTCACTAATTACGACATATTCAACACCGGCCAAGGTTAGGCCCTCCAAAAGGGTTGTTTCGCCTGTTTCGCTGCGGCAGACTCAAGCAATGAGTGATCGAGAAGCCATGGATTTTGACGTTGTCATCGTCGGCGCCGGCCCCTCCGGGCTATCGGCTGCCATTCGCCTGCGTCAACTCGCCCTCGAATCGCAACAGGATATCCGGGTCTGCGTCCTTGAGAAAGGCTCAGAGATTGGCGCGCATATTTTGTCGGGCGCGATACTTGAAACGCGCGCACTCGATGAGCTATTGCCTGATTGGCAGGAGCGCGATGCACCGTTGCACACCGAGGTGGTTGCCGATCGATTTATGCTCCTCACCGCCAACCGTGCATTGAACATCCCCCAGGCCTTACTGCCCCGGCAACTCCATAACGCGGGCAACTACGTGGTTTCTATGGGCAATGTGTGCCGGTGGCTGGCTGAACAGGCCGAGGCATTAGGCGTTGAGATTTATCCGGGTTTTCCAGCTACTGAGGTGTTGTTTGATGACCGCGGCTCTGTCTACGGTGTGGCAACCGGTGATATGGGAATCGGCCGAGACGGTCAGCCGAAAGCAAATCATGTGCCCGGCATTGA
>LKMJ01004213.1_pt1 | contig 13498 bp, 20 predicted proteins | sample 643391 | NCBI WGS metagenome assembly LKMJ01 (sample SAMN04112250, study PRJNA286221) | soda lake metagenome | biome: soda lake; feature: Kulunda Steppe; material: water; isolation source: sample PL-Br10 brine of Picturesque Lake | place: Russia: Kulunda steppe | collected 2010-07
ACACACACACACACACACACACACACACACACACACACACACACACACACACACACACACAGAAGCACAGGCACGCATGCATGCATGTACACACACTCACACTTACATTCGCATGTGCTGGCAAGAATGATATTAACAGCATGCCTGATTGTAGCATCAAGAAGCGCAAATCCGTGCCTATCCATGCAGTGAGTATTGCAAGGGCTACGGCAACAGTTTGCGTGCTGCAATGGCGACCTCACCCACTCGGAGTTCCCCCCTGCCTCTTGCACCGCAAAGCAGGACCCACCAATTGCAAGGTACACTCACTTTCATAACGTGGCCAGGCAGTCCGCTGCTCACCTAATGCTATCCGCTTTTTGTGTGTGTGCGCGCACATTCATGCGCGTGTGCATGGATGCACGGTTGTGCATGTGTGTGAGCTTGTGCGTTTGCTCGTGTGCATGCTCCCAGTGCAGCACCTTCACTGTTGCTGCACTACCAGTTGCACTGCGTGCACAGCACTGCTTGCTGGCACCGCTTGTGAGCGCAGCTGGTCTTTGTGCTGCCCGCAGAGGGGGGGGGGTTGCTGCAAGGCATCCTAGAGGGCCAGGCAAGACAAGCCACTGCAGGCATGCTGGAGGCCGCCTTTGGTGGGGGCGGCGGCAGCGGCGGTGGTGGCGGCAGCAGTGCCGTCGGCTCCGCTGAGCCGCAGACAGGGTGGCAGCAGCTGAGGCGCAGGCTGGATGGCATGCAGCAGCAGCAGCAGCAGCAGCAGCGGGGCGTCCCCTGCCCCCACCAGAAACACTCTGAGGAGTCGGCAGGCATGGACTGGCGTGCTGAGGCGCACGGGGCAGACGCGCTCTCTTGCACCCAAGGCACACACCCCTTTGGGGCTGGCAGCACGCAGCAGGGAGGCCAGCATGGCGGCATGCATGGGCCGCCAGGCAGCGGCGCTGGCCGCGCTCAACGGGCTGAGAACGGGTGTGGGCGGCCCAGCAGCAGGGTGACCACTGGCCGGCCGGCCCCCACCCTTTGCGGCGGGGCAGCTGCAGGTGCTGCCACTGGTGACCTTGCATTGCTGGCGGTGTCCGCCATGCCCGCCCCTGTGCACGCCGCGCGCGCTGCTGCCGCAGCAGGAGGCCCCGCGTCCTCTGCACAGCAGGGGCTGCGCGGGGGTGATGCTTCGAGTCGCCTAGTTGCACCCCCTGCTGCCGCTGAGCCGCGACCCCGGGGAGGCGGCGCATCCCATGGGCATGGTGCGGCAGGGCAACCCGTCTATGTGCCGGACAGTCACGCTGAGCAAGCAGGGCCGGCCATCGCCAGCTCCGCCTCGGGCACGCATCATCGAGGCGCCGCCCTCAGCATACTGCTGCCACACTCACCACACACCTCCTTCCAGGGTAGCCTGCACCACCAGCTGCCACAGCCACCCCTAGCCCAGCCAGTAGATCCCCCCCCACTTGAAGCAGCTGCTCCTGCTGCCCCCCTCCTCCCTTCCAGATCAGCTGGGGCCGCGGCGGCAGCCAGGGCCGCCCAGCGAGCCGCTGCCGGCACGAACGCCGGCGCCGCAAGCCGCCGCGCGTCCGCCGCCGCCGCCGCCGCTGCCCTCGCGGGCAGCAGCGCCGCCGAGCGCATGCACCATTACGCGGCTGAGCTGGCCCGCGTGGACGCGCAGCTGCGCCAGTGCCCCGCGCGCAGGCCGAGCCACGCCGCTGGCGCCGGCGCCATCAGGGCCGCACGCGCGCCGCCTGCTGCTCCCCCCCCCTTCACCGCGCCCATGGCTGTCCCGGTGACGGCTGCACACACCCTTGCATCAGCTGCGCCCTTGGCTGTTGGCCCGCAATGCATGGCCCCGTGGGGGGGGGGGGGCATGCAGGCCGGGGGCGCTGGATCGATGGTTTGGGACAGCAGCACTCTGGAGGCGGAGGCAGAGGGGCTGCTGTGGAGGGTACAGCAGAGCCTGAACGGGAGCAGCACAGTACCCAGTGCCAGCCCCACACTTCCTACCCCCGCGCCTCCTCGCGGCCACGAGCAGCACGCGCCCACGCCGGACGAAGCGCTGCTGCGCAAGAGCGTGCAAGATTACCCCCCTGGTGGACCAGGCATGCCGAGGCACGCCGGCGCGCCCCAGCCCTACCATCTGGTCCTGTACCCACCAGGCTTGCCTTATCCGGCTGCAGCCGTGGCCTCAGCTGCCCCATCAGCATCAGCAACAGGCGCAGCAGGCGCAGCCCTGCCTCCACCCCTGATGCCCTCACTCCCAAGCCTGCACCCACAACAACAGGCAGGCGCCCCCCCCTCCTGCGTATCTGCACTGTCCCCCCACTTCCAGCCCAGCATAGCTGCTGCCCCCTGCTGCCCCTCCACGACTGCGCGAGGGAGCGGAGGGTCAGGCGGAAGCGTCTCGAGCCCCGCGAGTGCGGGGGTGGGCGCCCAGGGGGGCAGGGGCAGGGGTGGCCAGGACATGGCGCGCGCACTACGCACAATGGTGGAGTCGGCGCAGCTGCAGGTGATTAGCACGGCATACGAGCGCCGCCAGCAGCAGCTGAGAGGCACCAGCAGCCAGGTGGAGGAGGGCTGCGCGCCGTGCTGTGCAGCAGCCACTCCCGACCCACTTGTTGACCAGGGGCTGCACCAGTCGGGGGCGTGCCAGCAGCAGGGCTGCGGTGCGCATGTGGCGGCCGCAGGGGATGATGATGATGATGGGGAGGGGTGCCTGGCACGAGCACGGCGCGGCATTGCGTGGGGGAGGTGGCGGCGGGCGGCGCTGGCAGGCAGCGCGCACCGCCATGCGCAGCTGGACGTGAGCAGGCTGCGCAGGTGGGGATGGGTGTGTTTGCTTGTGGGACGTATGCATGCACGTGCATGCGCGCGTGTGTATGTACTTGTATGTGTGTGCGCACGTGCGTTTCACATGCGCGCCTGCGTGCTCAAATGCTTGTATCTCATTCATACATAAGAGCGTGCATGAGGATGTGGGTGTGCATGCTCCCAGGCCTCGCTGCTTGCAGGTGTGTGTGCGCCTGCGGCTCTGTGCAACAAGCTGTAGGAATATCTTGATCTGTGTGAGACAGCCTGCGTTGTGTTTGGAGCAGCATTGCGCTTGGGGCGGCATTGCCTCAATGTAGCAACGCCTGGATGCAGGAATGCCTGGATGCAGACACGGGCCGCGGAGCGTGCTGCTGCTAATTGGGCTTAGGCTTAGCGCGTCAGTGGTGTAGGCAACAGCATGTGCTGCTGGTCTTAAAGCCTTGTGCAATTGTGGCCAGGGCAGTCTGCGCCAGCGATCCATGCCAGCATGGTCCCACACACCCCCACCTGATGTGCTCGCACCACCACTTGATGTGCTCCTTGTGCGCCTTGTGCGCTTGGCGCCGCCGCCAGTGTCCCTTGTGCCCGCTTATGGGCACAAATGCGACCTGATAGGTTCACATGAAAGGGCTGGCTGCCAGCTAGATTGTCTGGATCAATCTGACCTCAACCCGATCATACTCCTTGTGGCCCCCTACATGCTGGCATGGGCCTCTGCCTGTATGGAGCAGTACGCCTCATGCACACATGCATGGCTCGTTGTGTTCACATGCTCCTTGCGCATGTGCACGCAGGGCTCGATGTGTTCACATGCTCCTTGCTCATGTACACGCAGGGCTCGGTGTGTTCACTCGCCCCTTGCGCATTTGAGCGCCCTGAGCCTCTGCCTCTGTGATGGAGCAGCGCGCCCTTGCGCCCACATGCTCCGAGCCCCCGCCCGTGCTCTTGTAGTGTGCTAGTGAAGCGTGACTTGCCAGTGCTCGGTGTGCTCCTTGCGCGCGTACCTGCACTGGGCATGTAACTGCAATGGGAGAGTGCGCCTGGGGCCCACAGTGCGCCTCGCGCCTACATGCTCTGGGACTACGTATTCTACCCAGGAGTGCTCCTTGTGCCTCTTTCCTCCATGCCTCTGCTCGCTACCAAAATTGGGCTGTTTGTGCGATGTTAAACACGCAGGCTGGCTGCCCTGCTGCATGCATGGTGGCAGGAGGTGCACAGCAGTAAAGCGCAGCGCGCGCGCGAGCAGGAAGAGCAGAGGCAGGCGCTGCAGCAGGAGCGGCGGGAGCAGGTGTGGGCACGAGGGCAAAACACACACACGCAAACATGGCTGCTTGCTTTTGGAACAATGGTGCCTGTGTGCCTCTGCGTGTGTGTCTGCTGCTGCTTTTGCGGCTGTGCACCAACCGTGTCACACGCTGGCAGCTGCAAGTAATGAGGGACCTCGAGGGCCTGCGTGTGAGATGCTATTGACAGAGCGTTGCTGAGCTCCTGAGCAGAGTGGCTGTGTGAAAGGAAGCGCGCCTATATGTGTGTGTGCAAGGACGTGCGCATGCGGTACGCCACGCAGCAATCCACACTCTCAAGACGTGAAGCACTAGGCGAGCACTAGGGGAGTGCTGTGCTGCACGCTGTGTACCTCTGTGTGCCCGACTGCCCCCAGGCTGGCACCAGGCGATGCCTTAGGCGGGCTGCCTCGCAGTCGTGCCCTTACAGAGTTGTGGGGCCCTTGAAGCGCTGCCTGGTGCTGGCACAACCTAATTCATACCAGGCAGGCTTTTGGAGCTTGAAGGCCTTGGTTGGTGTGACGTCCTGGCTGTGATTGGAAGGGTGCACAACGCAAAGTGCCTCATCCCTTGCTCACTGCAGGGCCTTGCTGCAAATGCCAGCCAGCAGCTGGGTCCCTGGGCACAGTGTGGATTCCTTGCCAGACACTGGACTCTCTACCCGTGCCAGCCCCCGGGTTGCGCGTGGGTCCTTGCGCGCGCAAGGACCCATGCGGGGGGGCTGGGGGGGGTAGGTGGCTCCTTTGCATTGCTCAGCATTGCTCAGCGCTCTGTAGTAGCAGGCCCCCTTGCCAGCACAGCCGCGCCGTGCCGTCATGCACCGCTCAGGCTGGGCCGTCATGCACCGCTCAGGCTGGGCACAGCCCCATGCCGGCTCTGGGGGCTGGCACAGCCAGGAGCCTAGCTCTGCAGACACACGCGTGGGCAGGGGCCATCACAGGCTCTTCCAACAAGCAGGGGAAGGGGCCGGTCCATCTGCGCACAGGCACAGGCTGGGGCCATCGGCAATCGCAGGCTTCGCTCAAGGGCAGGGGCCGGGCCATCTGCGCACAGGCGCAGGCAGGGGCCATTGCAGGCTTTGCCCATGGGCAGGGGCCAGGGCCACACAGGTCCTGTAGACACACAGAAGTGTTGGCAGTGCAGCACTCCCTCGTATGCTTGTGCCGTCTAGCTCCTTTCCGGTTTGCCGGCCCTCAAATGCAGCATCGGGAAAACCCTGGGAACCCCACAACTCACGACCCAAAACTTGTGCCTTGCAGAGCCCCCGCAATGTGCAGCTGCCCAGGCTGTGCGCAGCAGCTTGGCACCGCTATTGCTGACCCATTTCAGTGAACAGGCGCGTGTGTGGATGCCCAGCGGGAGTGTGTGCGGGTTACCACCTACGTACATCCGCAGGTTGCCTGCCACTTCCGCAGCATGTGGGTGCTGCACACGGTGATGGTGCAGTGGCAAGAGCAGGCGCAGGCCGCGCGCGCTCACAGGCAGTGGGAGAATGCGCAAGCAGAGGCGGCGTTGCAGGAGGCGCAGGTGAGGAGGGGCATGCTCAGCGGGGGCATGTGCTGCAGGGCATGCGTGGCTGGGCATGCATAGCAGGTGCCCAGCTGTGCTCTGAGCTGCTGCACACATGCTTGTAAGCTGTGAACTGCTGCGCACCGCCTCAAAACATGAGCAGCACCAAGGATAAGGCGCGTCGTGCCGGTTGAGGGTCAAGGTTCAGGCCAGAATGTAGGGCAAGGGGCTGCACCTCGCACACAACGTGCTCTCAAAAGCACATGAACACACATGCCCACGTTTTGTACTCGGCCCCAAGCTCATGAGTGCACAAACAAGGGGCACAAGGGAACGAACAAGGGAATGCACCCAAAAAGTGGAGCGCGTGCTGCCAGCCCATGTCGTCAGCCCAGCACATGTGCACCTCCCGCAGGCCGAGCAGCACCGCACCCTCGTCGCCGCCCGCTTCCACGCCACCTTTGCCGCGCACCGCGCCCTGCGTGCATGGGCCACTGCCGCTCGCCTGGGCCGCGTTGAGCGCGCCACGCGCACCGAGGACCAGCACCGCCAACTGGCAGTGCACGCATTCCTGGCCAAGCTGCAGCAGCAGCAGCAGCAGCAGCCGCAGCAGGACCGTGCTGGGCCCGCCCTAGGCAGTGCTGACCATGCCGTGCCCAGCCCTCCCTTCACAGGCAGCGCAGGCGGCCCTGCACATGCAGGCCGCCACAATGATGGAGCCGCCATTGCACTGGGCCCCTCAGGCCCCCTTCATGCCCCACCTGACCCATCAGCACAGGCAGCCCCCGCCGAGCTTGCTGCCCCCTCATCCGCACACGCGTGCCTGGCCCCTGCTAAGTGCGCACCCCATCAAGGTGCCCCTCCTGTGCACTCTCTTCCCTGCCCGCCCGCCCTGCACGCCACAGCAGCGGGCCCTGGTTATGCCCTGCAAGCGCGTGACTCCGTTCCTGCCCCTGCGGCTGCGCTGCCGCCTCCCGTCGCTGCAGCGGCGCAGCGGCAGCGCCGGCGCGCGGCGGCTCCCACCCAGCCTCCACCCCTGCTTCTTGCCACTGGTGGGTGTGCGTGTGCATGGAGCATCTTGGCCTTTTGATCCGGTGACTGGTGTATGCAGCCAAAACACGATCAAAGTAATGCCACGGCAAGCACACCTGCAGCTCAGTGTGTCTGAATGGTGAATGTGCTTGCACACACCCTCAAACACCCTCGCACCCTCATACATGCACACAAACACACATGCAGACGCACGCGCCGCCCTGCGCAAACAGCGTGCGCTGGCGCACGCTCTGGCGCAGCACCCATTCGCCGCGTGCCTCGGGCAAGGTTCGCAAGCAGGCCCACAATCTGGGCATCCCCACATCCAACCTCTGCCGCCCCCACACCAGCAGCAGCAGCAGCAGCAGCACCACCACCACCATCACCTGCATCATGACCAACGCCACCAAGATCTGCAGCAGCACCAGCACCAGCTCTGCAGCAGCATGTCTGCTTGCGGTGGTGGTGGTAGCGCTGGGGTAATGGATGGGGACGCGCTGCGCCGGCAGCTGCAGACGATGGCGTGCTGCTTCCCGTCTGGCAGCAGCTTGAGGGCGGAGCTGGAGGCGGTGGCAGAGGGCCCGCATGCGCAACTGCTGCACACAGTGAGTGTGTGCATGCACATGAGTGTGCATGTGTGTATTGTTACATCAATCTATGGAGGCCGCCCTCCCTTGCGCCACCCCTCCTCCCAATATTCCCCCTCTTTGCCCCTCATCTTGCCCCTAACTTTGCCCAATTGAGCCGTATGGCAGGCCTGCAATGGTGGGTGCTGTGCTTAAGGTTTGCGCCGTCCATCGCGAGGCTGACCTTGTGCAACCCCCCGTGCAGCCGACCCCACGTGCAATTGTTGTGCCGCCGGCCCTTGGTGGCGGCACCAGCCTGCTTCAACCAACCACGCAGGCAGACCTGGGTTTCTTCGGCCAGCAGCTGGAGGCCAGCCGTGCGTTGGCCAATTCCCACGGCTGGCTTGCCATTCCGCAGCCTGGGCAGGTGGAGCTGGTGCAGCAGCAGCTGGAGGCCCTGTGTAAACCCCCCTGTTGCTGGCCCTTCAAAACCCTTGAACAGCCAGCCTCTGCCCACCCCAGTGACCGGGTCACCCTTTGGCTACCCGCGCATGTGGAGGCAGTACCGCAGCAGCTGAAGGCCAACCCTGTGTCGCAAATCCTGCGGCCGGCTTACCCTCTGGCTGCCTGCGCAAGTGCAGCCAGTGCAGCAGCAGCTGGAGGCCAACCCTGTGTTGCAAGTCCTGCGGCTCACTTGCCCTCTGGCTGCCCGCGCAGGTGGAGCTTGTGCAGCAGCAGCTGGAGGCGCTGGCAAGTGGGGGGGCTGAGGCCCACTTGCCTCTCCGCCAGGACGCCTACCGAGCGGATGCGGGGGCTGCGTCCCCTGACAAAAGGCTGTGTGTCGACGGCCACATGCCCACCCTGCCAGGCCCCAGCCAGGCTGCCGCCGCGGGGGGAGACCATGCATCGGGCGTGAGCATGAACACACGCGCTGCTCTTGGTGCACCAGCTGGCAGCCATTCGTGCGTGGGGGCGCTGGCGCCAAAGCAGCGCGCGTGTGGGGGCTGTGAGGTAGGGGGATCCGCCGGTGCGCCGAAGTGTGAGGACGGGCCTGGAGTGGGTGATGGCCATCACACACAGGGAGAGGCAGTGCAGCTGGCGCACGCTGAGCAGCAGACGCAAGCGCAGCAGGAGCGGCACGGGGAGGGGCCGCCTGCTGCGCTGCTGCAGCACGTCGTGCACGTGCGGCGCGCCGACGGCGGGAGCGGAGGCAAACCCGGCTGCACGGCAGCAGAGCGAGAGGCTGCCGCTGCGGATACGTCGCGCTTGCTAGCAGCGGCCAGAGCCGCAGGTGCGGCCTCCACGTGGGCCAGGCCAGCACTGGGCGGCACATGGCATGGTGACTGTGTAATCATCAAAGTGGCTTGCTGTGCCAAAGAGTGAGCAGACTTGCTGTTCCCAGCCACATAGGGCCCGACTGGGCCTGATTTGTTGTGGCCTGCCATTAAGGGCCCTGCCCGTGCATGTGCATGGGGGAATGCGCTGAGATAACTTGGCAACAGTGGTTGAGTGCAGCAGCCTGCTGCCGGGTTTGCCCACAAGAAGCTGATTTGTGGCCAGCGACTGCCGGGGCAGCAGACATCGCCAGATTCTACGAGCACTAGGGATGGAAGTTGGGTGTGTCGATTGGTGTGCCTGACGGGTATTGAAGTGCTGCTGCAAGGGCCACAAGGTCAGGCTGCTTCCGTTGATTGTGATTGAAGTGGGTTCAATACAGAATTGCATGGGCCCAGCCCGTTTCAAACACTGGTCACAGGACCACTGCAAAGCACTGGTGCACGCAGGCTAGGAAGTTGCATCCCATCCCTCTGTGTGTATTTCTTCGGCTCTGCACACAGCACATACTCGCATGTTTGGAGGTGCACATACAGACGCACACGTGCACACGCACGCACACGTATGTGCACTTGCGCCCAGTCACATTCAGATACACACACAAGCACGCACAGACATGCGCACACGCGCGCAAAAAAGCACCCACGCACGCGCATACACACACAACCAAACACACGCACAAACACACTTGCATGTGGGCGTCTAACTTGCAGAAGCCCGGCGGCGGCGTGCCCAAGGCGCAGATGTGGCCGCGCTGGAGGTGGCTCTGAGGGAGGAGGCATGGGCGCTGGCGCGCATGCACCACCGCCGCACGCTCACGATCAAGTGCGTGCACATGTACACCTGTGTGCCTCAGGGTGTCTGCACCTGCTTGCATGCATATTTGAACAGCATGGCCACCCCGAGACACATCACGTGCTGCTGCCTAGAGTTTGGTAGAGCTCCGCAGTGCTCATGCCATGATGTGCTTGTGCTCATGCGGCGATGTGCTTGTGCTCATGCTGCAATGTGCTAGTGCTCGGCAGTGCTCATGCCGCGATGTGGCAGACGCGATTTTTTGCGCCTGCACATGTGTTGTCGGGTCATGCGTGTTCAGGTTGGGCGGGCAAAAGCATCCCTGAATCATGGTCAGGCGCGGCTGCATGCCACAGCCACTTGCATGCTCGCATCCAAATGTGCGCGCGAGCAGGTGCAGGCACACTCTGACACACACAAATGCACACACATGCACACACGCGCAGGAGCACCAGGTGCACGCAAAGTCATGCACCGGCATCTTGCAAATTTGTGCGCTTTCTTAAACATGCGCCTCTGGCACCTCTGGCATCCGCTGCGCGCATGGGCGTGCTTCTTTCGCTGCTGCACGCATGGGGGTGCTTCTTTTTCTGCTGCACGCATGAGCGTGCTTCTTTCTCTGCTGCACACATGGACGTGCTTCTTTCTCTGCTACTCATATGGATGCGCTTCTTTCTCTGCACACATGGGCGTGCTTCTTTGAACAAGCAACTCTTGCACCCGCTACACATGTGATGTGGCGCATCTCACCCCAGCGCTTGGTACCCATGCATACAACCCTTTGCACAAACGCTCCTGCGTCTGCCACACGCGCTTGCCTCTGCCACAACAGTGCGCAATCCTCTGCCATGCAAACACACATGCCTCTGTTCCATATGTGTACGTACCTCTGCCACACACTTGCACATACCTCTGCCATGCAAACGCACATGCCTCTCTCACATTTGTGCACGTACCTCTGCCACACACTTGCACATGTCTCTGCTTGGCCAGGTATCTGTGGCGCCCGCTGCGCGCGCTTCTGTCAGCTGCAGCGCGTGCGCACCAGGAGGCTGATGCCCACCAGCGCAGGCGCCTGCTGTGGATGGGCCTGTGTTCCTTACAACACTGTGCGCTGAGGGCGCGCTGGCGTAGGGCTGGCAGGCAGGCTGCAGGCGTGGCAGCATGCCATGCTTTGCGGCAGGTGTGCGAGAGTGCGTTTGTTGGGGGTATGTTCGTGTGCATGCATATCACACACATGTGGCAGCATTTGTGTCTTAATAAGCGTGTTTCTGTGCGTATGGTGTCAGTGTGTGTATGTGTGTGTGAGAGAGAGAGAGGGCTACACTCAGTGTGCTTTGCGGCAGGTGTGGGAGAGTGAGTGATGGATATGAAAGCATGCGCACTCCAATTGTGCTGGGCCTCTCAAAAACGACTTCGTTCCTCTCCTTTGCCACACCTGTGTCATTGTGGCTAATTCAACACGGCTGCACCGCCATTCTTGCATCACTGCAGCTGCGGCACCACAGGTCCACATTCCCTGTGCTCACATGCAGCAGGGCATTCCCTGTTGGGCAATGCCTGGCACTCGCGCTCGCACATAGAGCAACTGCTGTGCACAAACCTGCTCCTAGGGTGGGTTGCTTTGAATTGCAAGGCACGCACGGCCTTTGAGGCTCACGCAGTGCAAAACGCGCTGGCCTCCTCCGCGGTTTGCCAGCCTGTGTCTCTCTCTGTGGTCTCACGGGTGTTTCGCCCCTTGATGCTCCTGAAGGTTCTCTTCCGTGTTGATCTTCCACTCTCCCTTGTTGATCCCTTTTGCCCGTGCTCCTCTGGGCCGACGGGTGATCTGCCCCTAGACATTCCTGAGGGCACTCCTCCGTGTCTCAATTCTTTCAGTGCTCGTGTGCTCCAACCGGCGTCACAGCCCTGTTTGGCTCTGGATGCCCACAGGCATGTTGGCAGCCTCGGCGTCCGCCTGATGGTGTACGGACATGCCGCCTCATAGTGCACTGCCCAATGGTGCACAAACATGCTGGCAGCCTCGGCGCCTGCCTGATGGCACACGCAGGCCCTGGCTGCTCCATTAATGCACTTGCACACTCTGCTTGAATGGCATGCCTGCGCATGCACTTTGCCCCGTGACACGCCCATCCGAACGCTGCCTTCATGGACGCGTCTGCATTCGCATGGTCCCTTCATGTCCCATGGTCCCTTCATGTCCCATGGTCCCTTCATGTCCCATGGTCCCTTCATGTCCCATGCATCGCAGGCCGCCCTGGTGCTCTCCTGCTGGCGCCGACTGCACCTATGGTGGTGGGTGCACCACCTGCGCCGCATGAGCCTCTCGCGCTGCGTGCTACGGGCGCTGCGGCTGTGCGTGCAGTGGGGGCGGCTGGGACTGCGTGACGCCAAGCTGCACTGCAGGGCGCACAGCATGCGCGGGTGCCTGCGGGGCTGGAGGCGAGCTGCAGAGGCGCAGGTGTGGGTGTGGGTGTGGATTTGGGTGTGGGTGTGGGTGTGGGTGTGGGTGTAGGTGTGGAATCCACACTGTGGGTGGGTGGCTGAATGCCCATCCGGCTGAAGGTTGGGATGTTCCAGTGTGAACTTGTGATTGCTGCGTTGACCGCCCAACCGGCTGAAGGTTGGTGTATTCCAGTGTGAACTCGTGATTGCTGCGTTGAACACCCAACCGGCTGAAGATTGGTGTATTCCAGTGTAAAATTAAGATTGCTGCGTTGCACAGTCCACGAGGAGGTCTCATGCGTGCGTGCAAGGGGCATCAAAAGCAAGTTCAAGACTGTGGCATTGCACTTGTGCAAACTAAGTCAAGCCGCAGTGCAATCATACGCAAGTGGAAGCTTGCCAAGGATCATATCACCCAACATGTGTGTGGACATGCAGGCAGGGGTCAATTATTAGGCACCCATACCTCCCACGGCATGGTCCATTTGGCACGGACCATACCGGCAGCGGCTTCATTGGGCATGAACCATGCCAGCAGCAGTGCATGCCTGCGCACGTAAAGCGCAAAAGCATATTAGCAAGCAAGCAAGCACGTGCATACTTCAAAATGGTGCACATGCACCGCCGCCCCTCACCTTCCCTGCACACCGATTCAACAGGCGGGACGGCGCCTGGTTGAGCAGCTGCAGGCCGAGCAGCGCGCGGACGAGCATGCCACGGCCACCTGCATGCGCCGCTGCCTGTCTTGGTGAGTGATGCAGGGCTCTGTGCATGCCAGGCTGCCTGCTTTAGACAGGAAAAGCTGACTTGGAGCGCCTGCTGCCCACACCTGCATGGCCGTGCAGCATGGGCTTGCTGCTGCAGACGCGCATGTTGAGCTTATTACAAATGAGCTGCCAGAGGCTCGTGAACAGTGGCATGAGGTGCTCAGTGGCACCCTGCTGCTGCTCAAAGCAGGACACTCAACGCCGCCCTGCTGCTGCTTGGGGCAGCATGCCCAGCAGCGCCTCGATGCTGCTTGAAACAGGAAGTCTGGCGGCTTTGCCAGCTATGAGCTATGAGTTGCTGCTGCCACTCCGCGCACGGTGGCGCAACCCTGCGATGTGCATGGCGCGCAAGGCTCCCCGGGATGAGCACACCCACCGGTAGTGCCATGATGGCACACATGAGCACCGCTACATGATGACTCTGATATGCCATGATGGTGCCCTCGGGCACCGTCACATGATGGCTCTGATAGGCCATGATGGCACCCACCAGCACAGCCATATGATGGCTATGATACGGCATGATTGCACCTACCCCGCAACGCTACGATGGCTCCCGCCCCCAAAGTGCACGCGGGTGGCGCGCAGAGGCAACCGGCGACTGTGTGCCAGCTTCTACCACGTACCACCAGCTCACTGCACCCACGTGTGCCACAGGCCGCGCGTTTGCGGTGGCGCTATTCTTTCCTGCCAACGCGTGCATACGCACGCGCCCGGGCGACCTGTGCAGGTGGCGGCAGGCTGTTGCAGAGGGGCGGGCGGCGCAGCTTGAGGCGCAGCAGCAGGCAGCCACATGGGGCAAGATCCATGGCTGGCTGTCCGAGGTGGAGGCGCGCCAGAGGGCGCAGGCGAAGGTGACTGGGCGTGCAGGGCGCAGGAGCCAGGAGGTCAAAGACACGTGCAGCTGTGTGTGGAGGCAGAGCTCGGTGCAGGATTGAGGCGCTAGGCCAGCATGCAGAGCAATGGCGGGGGG
>LKMJ01004214.1_pt1 | contig 13496 bp, 17 predicted proteins | sample 643391 | NCBI WGS metagenome assembly LKMJ01 (sample SAMN04112250, study PRJNA286221) | soda lake metagenome | biome: soda lake; feature: Kulunda Steppe; material: water; isolation source: sample PL-Br10 brine of Picturesque Lake | place: Russia: Kulunda steppe | collected 2010-07
ATCGACCGCATCGGGGCCGCGACGCCGGAGATGCTCGAACGATTGGCGAGCCTCAACGAGGCCGGGATGTCGGTCGTCGAGGGCTTCGATCGCGTCCGCGGCAGCGACCTCGGTGTTCTCTCGCCGGAGATCGAGCGCATCTGGCGGGATATCGAGTACGGCGCGAACATCGACGACGCGCTCGTCAGGTTCGGCCGGCGCGTCCGCACGACGGCGATTACGCGCGTCGTCACGCTGTTGACCAACGCGATGCGGGCAAGCGGAGAGATGGGGCCAGTTCTTCGGGTCGCCTCAGAGCAGGCCAGGGCCGAGGTGAAACTCCGCCGCCAGCGCCGCCAGCAGATGTTCACCTACCTCGTCGTCATCTACGTCTCGTTTTTCGTCTTCCTGGTCATCATCGCGGCAGTCAACGAAGTTCTGGTGCCGAGTCTCCCCGATAACGTCGCTCTCCCCGACGGTGACGAACTCGGCAGACTCGGTGCCAGCCCCGATGCATTCGCCCGCTTCGGCGACGTGGACCAGGCCGCATACACGCTCGTGTTCTTCCACGCTGCGATGATACAGGCCGTCGCTGCGGGCTTTATCGCTGGCCAACTCGGTGAGGGTTCGCTCCGTGACGGTGCCAAACACGCCGCGATTATGCTGACAATCGCCTACGTGGCGGTTATCCTGCTGACCTCCCCCGTAGCGTCGATTTCGGCGCTGGACACGACGAGCGATGGGGACTCCGTCTTCATAGAGAGCGCGTCTCTCTCGGAGGGCGGATTTATCGCGGTCTACGACGGCGACAGCCTCGAGGACGACGAAGCTGAGTTACTCGGCCACACCCGGTATCTCCCGCCCGGCAGCCACAGTGACATCTTCATTCCGTTACAACACGGGGAGATCGACAGCGATCGGACGCTCCTGATAGTCGCACATCAGGACACGAACGACAATCAGCAGTTCGACTTCGAACTGCCGCTTCGCCCAGGTGAGAGTCAGGTTGATGGGCCGTACGAAAGTCTCTCCGACCGCGGAACGCCAGGCGTCCAGGTCGACGTGACGTACATCGACAGCGTTGGTGACGACTGATCGGTGCTCTCGCTGATGGCCCAAAACCGGTAGGCTTGCCTGTCACCAGTCCAACGTGGGGACAATGACCGAGGAACACACCGCAACAGCAGGCGGTATTCAGGCGCAGTACCGGGAGACAGAGACAGAACGCCTCCTGACGTTCGACGTGGATGGAACAACCGCCACCGTCGCACAGAACCTCGACGGATACGCGATGCTCAAGGTCCGGGACGAGTCAGGGGACGAGCGAGAACGGTACTACGGCTTCGACATGGCGCTCGACCACGCCGCCGAGTTGCTCGGCGTCGCTGTCGACGAGTTGCCAGTCCCCGAGGCGGCAAATGATATGGGGATGTAACCTGGGACTACTCTAGCTCCCGTTCGAAGACGAGTCCGACCGTCGTCCCATCCTGTTCGAGAGTTTCGCTGAGTCGCCACCCCTCGCTCGCGTGCTCGTTGATAATCGACTCGATGTTGTCCATTTTCCGGCTTCGCGTCTCCGTGGCGTGGGTCGTGTAGACGAACTCCTGTTCGGCCATGCGAGGCCTATGGTCTCCTGACTGATAATTGGTCGCAACTGCAGCCCGGTACATTTAACAGACGACTCGCCGATACGCCTGTATGGAAACCCGGACGGAGTTTTGGCGTATCTACCGACAGTCCCTTCCGGTGTTGTTTGTCGCGTTGCTGGGCGGTCTCTTTGCCGGTCTCGTGCTTGAAGGATTGCTCGAGAGTGTCGAACGGTTCCCTGGCTTGCTCGTGATGGTGCCGGTGTTTCTCGCAACTCGGGGCAACGTTTACGGCGCGCTCGGCGGGCGTATTGCGAGCGGACTTCACCAGGGACTTATCGAACCGCACTTCGAGAGGGATGACCGACTGATCAACGCGATCATCGCCTCGTTTGTCAACGGTATCGGTATTTCGATTGTTATCGGCGTCGTCACCTGGCTTGCCCTTGGCTTGCTGGGCTGGGAGCGCGCGCTGCTCGTCGAGTTCGTCCTCATAATGCTCATTGCGGGCATGTTGACCTCTGTGGTCCTGATTTTCGGACTCCTGATACTGATTTTCGCCGGGTTCAAACACGGATACGACCCGGACAATCTCGTCGGCCCCATCGTGACAACTCTCGGCGACATCTTCGGCATGCTCTTTTTGCTCTTCTCTGTCTGGCTCGTGGGGGTGTTGATCGCGTGAGCAACCACACAGAGAACGCGGGAGAATCTACCGGAGGGATGGTCCAATGATTGCACCGTCGGGTTCGCTTGGCACGTGGGACTGGAAGACCATCGTCACCAACATGTTCCCGATGTTGGTCGTGCTGATTATTATCGTCCTCTTCGCCGGTATCCGTCTCGAAGAAGCCGAGGAGCTTCTCAGCGACTACGCGATTCTCGCCGTGATGGTGCCCACGATGGTCGATATGGGCGGCAACCTCGGCGCTATCCTGAGCTCACGGCTCACGACGCGGTTTCACCTCGGAACGACGACGCTCGACCCACGGGACACGGTTCTCTGGGCCAACATCCTGGCGATACTGGCGCTCGCAGCGAGTATCTTCACCGCACTGGCGTTCGGGGCGTTCATTCTCGGCGAACTCATCGGCTCGCCACTCGCCCTCACGACGCTGCTTACCATCTCGCTGATCAGTGGGATGACGATTGCTGTTATCGCTATCGTGTTCAGCTTTATCACGACGTACGTCTCCTACCGCTTCGGTATCGACCCCGACGACACGACCATCCCCATCGTGACGAACGTCGTCGACGTGTTCGGGATGGTCATCTTCCTCGGCGTCTCGGCGCTGATTCTCACCTGAACCGGGAGACTATCTCGAAAAATCGACGGCGATCACGACGCAGCAGCCGTGTCGAGCAACTCCTGTGTCGCATCCCACGTCCCGCGAACGATGACGACGTCGCCGGCGGTTATCTCGTCGTCGGGCTCTGGATAGAACACCCACTCGTCGTCAGAGCGGTGGATGGCGATGACGGAGATGCCGGGCGTCTCCTCGAGCAGGTTGTCGACCGTTTTCCCGTCGTACGCACTGCCGCGGCGAATTCTCGCCCGACGGACGGCGACATCGCTCTCGCGTACTGACTCCGCGATGACCGGGTGTGTGTTGATATCCCGGAGGATACCCTCCGTGATTTCGAGCGCGGCATCGCTGATCAGTTCGGTGCTGCTTGCCAGGTGCAACAGCCCACGGAGACGGACTGGATCTTCGACTTCGCTTGCGGCCTGGAGAATCCACGCCTCCAGCCGGGACTGCAGTCCGTCGACCTCGACTTCGAGGGCGTGGACCTCCTCTGCGAGTTCGGTGTCGTCGAACAGCACGCTCGCATACGCGAGATCTACCGAGAGTTCGCTGACGTTTTTCATCAACACGATTGTGTCGACGGCCCTGGTGAGATCGCTGATGTCGTGGTCGACCTCGGACGTGTGTTCGTATGGGTCGCCGCTCACCGTCTCGTACACCTCCGAGAGGTTCGGTTCGGCACCGCGCAACAGGAGCACGTCCCCGACGTCCAGTGTGGTGTTGTAGTCCGGTGTCAGTACCCACTGGGTGTCGTCGTGGAGGCCGATGACTCTGACACCCGTCTCCGTTTCGAGGTCGATGTCTCCCAGCGTTCGACCCGCATAGGGCGAGTCGTCGCTGACCGTCGCTCGCGACAGAACCTCCATCGCGTCCGGAAGCGCCGCGCGTATCGCGCCGGGGAGTTTGTCCTCGCCCAGCACGACGTTGGCGATCTCTCCGGCAGCCTCACTGATCTTCTCGGCAGCGCCGATGATGCCGAGCACCGGCGCGAGCTGTTTCGCGTCAGTTGTCGTGCGCGCGGCCATCAGCATGTTCATCCGCGCTTGCATCTGCAGCACGTCCATTTGCGCTTCCAGTTTCAGCACCTCCTCCGCCAGCGCGTCGCTGTTGTGCAACAGCGCGGAGTAGGCGAGATCGACTATCAGTTCCGAGACATCTTTCATCGAGACGAGTAGCTGCTTGACACCGATGGGTTCGTACTCCACAGTCTGTGAGCCACCGCTGCCATCGAGTGGGTCCATATAGCCCTCTACATTCGACACCCGTTTTATTCTATCGCCGTCAGGACGACTCGTATGAGTGATCGGTATCGTGTTTGAGGAAGTCAACAGTTCTCTTCGCCCATCCAGAAGTTGCACTGACCACCCATGCGAGTCGCTTGCTTCGCCTGAAGTATCGAAAAGCCCAAACAGTAACCCAGTGAATATACCCGTATGAGTGCAGACCAGGAACAGCGGACGATTCGGTGTCTGGTAGCCAAAGTCGGTTTGGACGGGCACGACCGCGGCGCACATGTCATTTCGCGCGCGTTCAGGGACGCTGGGTTCGAGGTTATCTACTCGGGTCTCCACCGTGCCCCAGAAGAGATTGTCCAGGCGACCGTCCAGGAGGACGTCGACGTCCTCGGAATCTCGATTCTCTCGGGCGCACACGACACGCTCGTTCCCGAGATTATCGACGGCCTCGAGGAGTACGATGCGTTCGACGATACGCTCGTGTTAGTGGGCGGTATCATCCCCGACGACGACGAGGACGAACTGAAAGAACTCGGTGTCGCGGAGGTGTTCGGTCCCGGCGCATCGATGGAGCAGATGGTCGAGTACGTCCGGGAGAACGCCCCTGAGAAAGAATGAGCGATCTCATCGAGGAACTGCTAGATGGGAAGCACCGCGCGCTTGCGCGTGTTATCACGAAAATCGAGGACCGACAGCAGGGCTATCGCGACCTCGTCTCCGAACTCCACAGCCACACCGGCAGCGCCGACGTCATCGGCGTCACTGGCTCGCCGGGCTCTGGCAAATCGACGTTGGTCGACAAGATGGCCGCGACCTATCGCGACCGTGGCCTCACTGTCGGCGTCATCGCAATCGATCCCTCCTCGCCGTTTACCGGCGGGGCGGTCCTCGGGGACCGCATCCGGATGGCCTCGAACATCGGCGACATGGACGTGTTCTTTCGCTCTATGTCCGCCCGCGGGTCGCTGGGCGGGCTCTCCACGGCGACGACTGACGCCGTCAAGGCGCTTGACGCCTTCGGCAAGGACAAGGTCATCATCGAGACTGTCGGTGCCGGCCAGAACGAGATTGACATCGTCAAAACCGCGGACACCGTAATGGTGCTCGTCCCTCCGGGTAGCGGCGACGACGTCCAGATGCTCAAGGCAGGCATTCTCGAAATCGGCGACGTGTTCGTCGTCAATAAGGCCGATTTGGAGGGAGCAAACCGTACCGTCCAGGAGCTACGCGAGATGCTCGAGTACGGCGACGGCGCAGTTCCTGGATCGGGCGGTCACCACGGCGCGATGGACGGGGCCGAGGGACTCCAACTGGAGACCGAGGCCGCGGCCTGGGACCCCCAGATCGTCGAGACTATCGCCGAGCGCGGTGAGGGTGTCGAAGAGCTCCTGGCGGTGCTCGACGACCACGCGACACACCTCGACGAGACGGGCGAGCGCGAACAGCAGGCCCGAACCCGCTACGCCGAGGAGATTCGGACGCTCGTCCGCGAGGACGTCAACGAACTGCTGGCCGAGGAACTGGCCCGCCGGGGCGGGCTGGACGAGTACGTCGACGGTGTCGTCGAGCGCGAGACCGACCCGTACTCGGTCTCGGACGAGCTGGTCGGTCCGCTCGCCGAGTGCGTCCGCGAACGGCGCGAGGAGTGACAGTCGGACACCTGGCTCAGGAATCCTTCTCTCGAGTGATCATCCTCAGTTTGATGCACCTCCCAGACGGAACGGAGCGACCGCTCCTCTCCTGAACAGCGGGGTCAGTCCTCTCTCAACTCGCAAATATATAAACGCGAAGCGAACGAACATAGTTGCATGAAGCTTCGAAACACTCTCGTGGCGGTCGCCGGTTCAGTTGGAGCGACCGCGCTCGCGAACCGTCTGCTGGCCTCGCGCGCCGACCAGTTCGAACCGTTTCTGGACGGCGACCAGGGAACCTACCGCTGGCGCGGGTTCGACGTCGCGTACACGGAGCTCGGCGACCCCGAAGACGACGACGTCATCCTGTTTCACGGCATCAGCGCCGCGTCAGCCAACCACGAGTTCGCGACGGTCGCGGAGACGCTGGCCGAGGAGTACCACGTCATCGCGCCGGACCTACCGGGCTTTGGCCACTCCGACCGGCCGCCGCTGTTGTACTCCAGTTCCCTCTATATCACGTTCGTCCAGGACGCAATCGAGGAGTTCGGTGAGGAACCGACTGTGGTTGCGTCCGGGCTAACTGGTGCTTACGTTACCAAAGCGGCCCCGGAGACCCAACTCGAGGAACTCGTGTTGGTCTGTCCGACAGACACGACGATGGGCAACCAGCGAGTCTGGCTCCGCGCACTCTTTCGGTCACCTGTGGTCGGCCAGGGGCTGTTCAACCTCATGGTCAGCAAGCGCGGACTCCAGTACTTCCAGTCCGACCACGGCTACTACGACATGGAGAAGTACACCGACGACGTACAGGAGTACGAGTGGTCGACAGCCCACCAGCCGGGTGCGCGCTTCGCCCCGGCCTCGTTCGTCAGCGGCTTCCTCGACCCCGAGGACGACCTCAGCGAGTTGCTGACCGCTGTCGATATCCCGGTGACGCTCGTCTGGGGACGCAACAGCGAACTCCTCTCACTTTCGCGCGGTCGCCGCCTCGCCGAGGAGGCTGACGCAGGACTGGTCGTCTTCGACCGAGCGAAACTGCTCCCGCACACGGAGCATCCCGAACAGTTCGTCGACGTCGTCACTGAAGAAGTGACTGTCGAGCAGGAGTAAGGTTCAGAACCCGAAAACGGGAACGAACCGGAAGGTGAGAAAGGAGCCGACCGTGGCGATAACCGGAACGACGTTTTGCATCACCACGACCCGGGCAGTGGTAGACGGATCGAACAGTTCGCTGGCAGCCGGGATGTCTTCAGGTTCCTCCTCTCCGATTTCCGGCAGTTCCTCACCCTCTTCGTCACCCGCGAGCGCCCCCACTGAGACTGTTGGCGCCTCGTCCCGGCGCATGTCTCCCACTGTCGTCGTCCGGGTCGCACGCCCCCATCCGAGGCCGATGATGCTCATCGTCGCGATGATGACGAAACTCGCGGGGATGCCGATAGCCGAGAGGAGAATGACGATCGTCGCGCTCACCGTTGCGACCACTATCGAGGCTGTCAGCGGGAGCGTAGTGAGGTCGTTTCCGAGCGTGTCGAGCGTCCGACGACCGATGGTAAACGCCCCGACACCGACGGCAAAGGAGCCGATGATGATTCCCGTGTTCATCTCCAGGTCGCCACTTCCCACGAGCGGTGCGATTGCGTTGGCGATGTTCGACGTCCCCGAGGAGAAGGCCATCAGGCTACCGATACCGATGAGGATGACGGTTCCGATAAACTCCCGGCGACTCGTCCCCGGTCCCGGCACAACTCTCGGAACGCGCCCCGCTCGATCCAGTTCTATCAGCGGTCCGTCGCTCTGGACGAGCGCAACGCGCCGGTTGAGTGTGGCGTAGAAGTACCGTCCGATGACACCGGAGACCCAGAAGGCGATAATCGGGGCAACGATCCACCAGGTCACAATCTGGCCCATCACCACCCAGTTGAGTTCGCCCGCACCGAGTGCCAGACCGGCAATCGCGCCGACAGCGGTCATCGACGTAGAGGCCGGGACGCCGAAGTAGTTGCCGACGAACAACGCGCCACCGATGAAGAACAACACGGTGACGTTGGTCTGGAGCGTGAAGATGGCAGTCGTATGAACCAGTTCATCACCCAGTGTATCGACGACTCGCCGTCCAATACTGAACGCACCGACGAAAAAGAACACGGAGAACAGCCCGGCAGCTAACGCCTTCGAGACGGCACCAGCGCCGACTGCCGGACCGAACGCGGGTCCGGTCGTCGCACCGCCAATGTTGTATCCGACGAACAGGACGACGACAATCCCGAGGCCGAGAAGAATCTCGCTCACAGGCGTGCTAACTGCTGGGAATCAATTAAAGATACCGAGTCAACCGAGACCAGTGGTTGACCCGCTCTCATCGTGTTCTGACGCCTGACAGACGGGCGGCTAACGCGTGGCAGACAGGTCATAACTTCTTTTACCTTGCCACGGCATTTTAAAACAATGACCGGACTGGGTGACCTTCTTGACGAGCTCGTCGTCGATATCGATGCGGTCTTACTGTTCTCGGAGGACGGTTCGACGTACGATCGCTTCGACAACGATGACTTTTCGACGGTTGTAGTGGCAAAAGAGAACGCTGTCGATGCGGACCAGTTCGTCTCGCTACCGCTCGATTTCACTGACGTAAACGGTCGCATCCGGTTCGGAATCGAAGGCGCAATGGGACAGGGTCTGGTCGACGAAGGCGATGAAGTGGTCTGTCTCACGAAGTCGTTCGACGAAAACGACATAGACACCATCATCCGTATCCGCGCCGACGAGTTCACCCAGTCCGGTGTCTACGACCTGTTCACGAACTCGCGACCCGACGCAGACGTGGTCCGGGACGTACTCGAGGTCGCAATCGAACTCGGAAAGAAAGGACAGAAGGGCAAGCCGGTCGGTGCCCTCTTCGTCGTCGGCGACGCCGGCAAGGTGATGAACAAGTCCCGACCGCTGTCGTACAACCCCTTCGAGAAATCTCACGTCCACGTCGGAGATCCGATCGTGAACGTGATGTTGAAGGAGTTCTCGCGACTCGACGGCGCATTCGTCATCTCCGACGGCGGGAAGATCGTGTCAGCGTACCGCTACCTCGAGCCTGCGGCCGAAGGCGTCGATATTCCCAAGGGGCTCGGTGCGAGACACATGGCAGCCGGTGCTATCACGCGCGACACCAACGCTATTGCAGTGGTTCTCTCCGAAAGCGACGGGATGGTTCGCGCGTTCAAAGCCGGTGAAATCGTCCTCGAAATCGATCCGGAGGAGTATTGAATGGTATCCACAGCCACCGATATCATCCGTGGTGCCTTCTCTGAGGAAACTGCGTTTACTTTCGCAATCGGCATCCTCCTCGTTGGACTAATCCTTGCATACCTTGCCTGGCGCTGGACACACCGTGTGTTCCAATCGACTGGCGTCAACGACGCGGTCGAGGGGACCACCTTCGAACGGACAGCACAGGGTTTGGGTACTTCGACAGCAGGTATTGTGGGTCAGCTTCTGGCGATTTTCGTCTACACACTCGCCATCCTCTTCGCGTTCAACGTCGCTCAGGTTTTCGACTCGGTGCTTTTCTGGCCTCGTGTGACGAACTTCCTGCCACGCCTGTTCATCGCACTGCTTGCGATTATTGTGGGACTGCTCGTCGGCGAAAAGGGTCAGTTGATGACACAGGAGCGACTCCAGTCTGTAAAGCTCCCTGAAGTCGCCATTATTCCGATACTCGTCAAGTACAGCATCTACTACATTGCCGGGCTAATCGCACTGGCACAACTCGGCGTGGCGACCGCGGCGCTTCTGGTGTTGCTCGGAGCCTACGCGTTCGGTCTCGTCTTTCTGGGCGGCCTCGCATTCAAGGACCTGCTCGCGGCCGCCGCAGCCGGTATCTACCTTCTATTAAACGAACCCTACAGTATTGGCGACGAGGTCCGAATCAACGGGACACGCGGCATCGTCCAGGAGATAGATATGTTCGTCACGCACGTCGAAGCCAGTGGTGAGGAGTACATCATTCCGAACCAGCAGGTGATCCAGGATGGTATCGTCCGGATCCGTGATTGATCTAGTGGTGGTGTCCAGTTCCAGAGGAGACAGGTCCCCCTCGATACCCAGTTCGGTGTATCGAATTGAACCGGGAGTGACGGTTGCACTGTGTTGTGAGTGCTCACAGAACTGAACCAGAATCGTGGCCATTCGGCTGTTCGGTTGCGTTATATCACCATTAGAATACGTGTTTCGACGTTAGCTCGAGGATTCCTCGGTAGTCGTTTCCGTCGTCTCGGTCGTCTCGGTTTCGGTCTCGGTCGTCGTGGGTTCCTCGTCGTCGAGGTCCATGTAGTCGTCGTCATCGCCTTCGATGTCGAAGTCAGCGTCCGGGTCAGCCGTCTCCTCGATCTCCTGGAGTTCCTTCTCAACCTGCTGACGGCCTTTCTGGAACTCACCCATCGCTTGCCCGGTCGAGCGAGCGAGTTTCGGAATCTTGTTTGCGCCGAACAACAGGACTGCAATCAACAGGATGACGACCATTTCCATGCCGCCGGGCACTGGCCCGAACAGCGGTACTAGTGTGCTCACCATTTCTACCTTCACTTTGCCAACTGCTGATTATAGTCTTTTTGCTCTGCTCAGCAGGACGGAGTATCTGGTACGCAGGTCGATACTGTCCTCACAACCACGCCGTACCGGCCCCGTGGGGTCGAGATAGCCGTATCGAGTCACAATCATCTTGTTCGGTCGGCTACAACCGGGGATGTATGGTCACAGAAGGCGACGAAGCCCCTGATTTCACGGCACCACTCGCAAACGGCGACACCGAGGTACTGACGCTCTCTGAACGGCTCGAATCCGACGCACCAGTCGTTCTCGCGTTCTTCCCTGGAGCGTTCACGAGCGTCTGTAGCCACGAGATGCGCACGTTCGAGGAGCGTCTCGACGAGTTCACCGAGTACGGCGCGACGCTCTTTGGCGTCAGTATCGATACCCCGTTCTCGCTCAACGAGTTCCGTGAGGACCTCGACCTCTCGTTCGGTCTCTTGAGTGACACGAACCGCGATATCGTTACTGCCTACGACGTGGCAACTGACTTCGAGGAAGTGGGCGTCGAGAACATCGCCGAGCGCGCCGTGTTCGTCATCGACAGCGATGGAACGATTACGTACGCCTGGGTGGCCGAGAACGCTGGTCTCGAACCCGACTACGACGAGGTGAGAGCTGCTGTCGAAGCGGCTGCCTGATACGGCCGCTCCGAGTCAATGTCGGTCGAATTCAGTTCACACCGAATCCAGTTCACGCTGCCAGACACGGTCGATTTCGGCCTCGATATCTGCTGTATCGAGTGTCTCGACACCCTCGAGTAGTTCGTGCGCCTCCGAAAGGTGTTCTCGAACCTGTACTGTCTCCTCTACAGCTCTTGCAGCAAGCAAGGATACCCGCGCCCGGTTCAGTTCGAGCCGTTCCCCGAGAGCTTCGGTCACCGAGATATCGTGTTTCTCACCGAGCTGTTCCATCCGTTCCAGCACGTACGTCGGCACCTCTAGCTGGACGACAAACTCGCGTGATGGCAACTCGACTGTACAGATCTGGGTCTCCGTGTCGTCGTCCCCCCAGGGCGCGATTAAATATTCCTGCTCGTCAACAGACATACCTTCCCGGTCACGTTGGATCTACATATTTAATGGCCTCCTACCGGTCTACCCGTCCGAAAACAGTGTGACTTGCTGGCCGCCGAAGAGAACGAGTCGTTTATTTTTCGGGCAGTCGAGGCTCCAGTATGGAGATAAAATCGCGACATCATCTTCGCTCGGACGCAATCAGCGAGATCGAGGAGGCGCTGGAAGCGAATCTCGGCGTCTCCCTCTCGGCTGACACTCTCGAAAAAGTCGAGTTGACCAGTGACGAGTGGGACGTCGTGCTCGTCGACGGCGAGCCACACGTTCTCTATCTAGATGAGGAACCATTTCTGACGGTCGACGGCGCAAACGCTCACGACCCGACCAAACACATCGTGACCGTCGATACCGGTGCAATCCAGTTCGTCTCCGACGGTGCTGACATCATGCGTCCCGGTATCGTCGACGCCGACGAGAGTATCGAAGAGGGCGATTTCGTCGTGATCAACGAGGAGAACCACGGGAAGTTCCTCGCTGTCGGGAAAGCGCTCGTCTCGGGCGAGGAGATGGTCGGAGACGAAGGGCGCGTCGTCGAGTCGCTGCATCACGTCGGGGACGACCTCTACGAGTTCTCCGCGTGAAGCGGTATTTCCCACCGTGAGATAACTATTCTGGTTTTTGTCTGACGTAAAACCTAAGCACACGGGGATACGCTCACATTGTATGGGCCTAATGAGCAAGATTTTCGGAGAAGGATCGTCCAGACAGACCGGCGATTACGTCGAACTCTCGGCAGACGGGCTGGCAGTCGAGGACGTAAACTCGAGCGTCGAGATTCGCATCGCGAACATCGGAGACAAGACGGACGTCATCGATATCAAAGACGAGGTGTACGATGGCAACATCGTCCTCGCAGATATCACTCGACACAGCACGAAAGACCGGACGATGGAGCACATCACCGACGAACTCAAACAGGTGGCCAAGGAGGTTGGGGGCGATATCGTCCAGAAAGACGACGACCAGCTTATCATCACGCCGACCGGCGTCCACATCAGCCGCGAACGGATTGGTCACTAACAGCGTTTTTCGTTTCCGCAAAAAGCAGAAAACTGTCGAACCGCGTCCTCCCAGAACAGTCAGCTAGGCGACGTTGTCGGGCGTCTCGTCGTCTTCGACGTCGCGCTTCATCGATTCACGTCGTGCTTTGGCATCTCGTCCAGTCGCTTCCTCGAGAAAGTTGTTCTTCAGAGAGACTGCCTCTTCGGCAGCGTCGAAGTGGCCTTCCTCGATGACTTCTTCGGCGGGACGCTCCTCGATATCGAGCGCAAGCTTGTTCTTTTTGCCGCTGTACTCGACGGTTCCTGCGGTGACCCGCTCGAACACTGGGTTCTCCGGTTCCTCGACGACCATCAGTTCGGTGTCGTTGTACGTGTCGGTACCCGAAACCGGACCAAAGTACTCCTCGATGAATGCCGCCATATCCTCGACTCTGTCCTCTAGATACTCTCCCCGGCGCATCTTGTACTCGCGCATGAGAGAACAATTACCGGTCGATGTTTTTACTTCTATCGGAGCGACTCAATCACGCCGGTGTTCGAGTGTGGCCTTGTGACACTCCGGACAGAAATCGCCCGCGCGCAGTGATGAGGACTCGACCGGCGTCGTGAAATCACACGCCTGGCAGTAAAACGACCCCTCGGGCACTGTCAGGGCGTCACCCGTCGAGGTGGTGACAGACTGGTCGGTCTCTGGATGTGGCTCTATCTCCGGAGAGTGTTTCCAGTTCTCCTCTTCGTCGTCGGTTCGTTCTTCGGTCCAGCTCGTCTCTTCCTGGTCCTGCTCTTCATCCTTCTCGGCCTCCTCCGGCCACTGCCCTGGTTCGCGGCCCTCGTTCTCGTCGTCTGTCTCGTCATCGTCTTCTTCCTCGAGGATGACCCCATCGTCGGTTTCCGGGTCCACTGCCTCGTCGGGAACGCTGGCTTCGGCCTCCGGTATCTCTGCTGTTTGTGCTGCTTTCTCTGGTGTATGAGCTGACTGCTCGGGTGTGTCCGGAGTGCCGTTCGTGGTTGGCTCCTGGTGGTCGGTCGGTGACTCCCCGCTGGGGTCGTCGGAATCGTCGACGAGGTCGTCCGCGACAATATCCGCTGCCGTTTCGAGC